>Ga0160495_100362_pt1 | contig 26824 bp, 26 predicted proteins | sample DID4MG_4_FD_108251 | JGI IMG/M metagenome (GOLD analysis project Ga0160495, IMG submission 108251) | Enriched soil microbial communities from UW Madison campus, WI, USA - DID2933_E24_FP4 MG | ecosystem: Environmental > Terrestrial > Soil > Unclassified | place: USA: Madison, Wisconsin | collected... | reverse complement strand
GTGCTCCGCGTGCGCAACGAGATGGGCCTGGACAACCTGTGGGTCATGATCCCGTTCGTGCGCACCCTGGAAGAAGGCCGCAAGGTCGTCGAGGTGCTGGAACAGAATGGCCTCAAGCAGGGCGAGAACGGCCTGAAGATCATCATGATGTGCGAGGTGCCGTCCAACGCACTGCTCGCCGATGAGTTCCTCGAAATCTTCGATGGTTTCTCCATCGGCTCCAACGACCTGACCCAGCTGACGCTGGGCCTGGACCGCGATTCTTCGATCGTCGCGCACCTGTTCGACGAGCGGAACCCGGCGGTCAAGAAGCTGCTGTCGATGGCGATCAAGGCGGCCCGCGCCAAGGGCAAGTACGTCGGTATCTGCGGCCAGGGCCCGTCCGATCACCCGGACCTGGCCGAGTGGCTGATGCAGGAAGGCATCGAGTCGGTGTCGCTGAACCCGGACACCGTGGTCGACACCTGGCTGCGCCTGGCCAAGAGCAAGGCGGCCGGCTGACCCTCGCGGCACCTTGCAGGACACGAAGAACCCCGCCTCGGCGGGTTCTTCTTTGGAGCGATCCCCGTCACGACCGGAGCACCGCGCGCCTGAGCCGCGACCGCTGCCGTGTCGCCGGCGCAGGGCGCCGATGAGCATCAGCCGCCCTTGCCCGCCACCTGGTCGTAGGCCGCACGCACGCTGCGCTCGCCATACTTCTTCTCGAGCCGACGCACGATGAAATGGCCGCGCGCCACGTCCTGGTAGTAGTCGGTGAACATGGTGTTGAGCGCCGCGCCCGCCGCCGCGCCGATCACCGGCACGGCCTGCGCGGCGAACTTCTCGCCGACCACGACACCGAAGCGCGTGGCCACCCGCTCCACCAGCTTGGCCAGCAGTTTGCCGGCCTCCTTCGGCGCGACGCCCAGGGTCAGGCCCTGCCCCGTCGCGACCCGCCCGGCCAGTTCCGCCGACAGGTGTCGGACCACGTCGGCGGTGAAGCCGCGCGCCAGGTAGTAGCCGGTCTCGCTGGCGTCGTCGCTGCCACTGTTGCCGCCCAGCGCGAATACTTCCAGGCAGGCCTGGCGGGTCGCCATGTCGGCCAGGTCGAAGCCTTCGCTGCGCGCGACGTCGGCGACCGCGCGCATCATGATCGTGGTGGACACCGGCAACTCGACCAGCAGCGCGGTGAAACCGAACGCGCCGCCGACCGCACCGCTGGTGGCCGCCGCCAGCTTGTGCCAGCGCGTGGAAGCGAGCCGGCCAGGCGTGTTGCCCATGCTCCACAGGGCGGTCTGCGCGGCCTTGTGCAGGGCGGCCTCGACCGCACCATGCAGGCGCCTGGACACACTGTCCGGCAGGCGCTTGACCACGAATTCCAGCGGTGCGCCGACCAGGTTGGCCATGCGTGCGGTGAGCGTCGGCGCTTCCAGCAGCGCGACCGCGCGCTGCAGGTCGGCCCAGTCGCGTGGATCGGCGGCGATGTCGCGCGGAGACGTGATCGGCAGTGGCATGCCGACGATCATAGACCGTCGGATTCACCGCGAGGATGAAGGACGATGCCTCAGGCGTCGTCGCGCCGGGCCAGCCTGTCCATGTGCTGGCGGTAGTAGCGCAGCTCATCGATGGAATCGTGGACGTCGCTCAGCGCGGTATGCGAGGACTGCTTGCGCACGCCGGCCAGCACGTCCGGCGCCCAGCGCCGTGCCAGTTCCTTGATCGTGGACACATCGAGGTTGCGGTAGTGGAAGTACTTCTCCAGCCGCGGCATCAGGCGGTGCATGAAGCGCCGGTCCTGGCAGATCGAATTGCCGCTCATCGGCGAGGCCGATGCCGGCACCCATTCCTGCAGGAACGCGATGGTCCGGGCCTCGGCCTGGGCCAGGGTCACGTCGCTGGCGACCACGCGCTCCCACAGGCCCGAACGCCGGTGCTGGTTGCGGTTCCATTCGTCCATCGCCTCGAGCGTTTCCAGCGCATGGCCGATGGCCAGTTCCGGGCCTTCGGCCAGCACGTTGAGCTGCCCATCGGTGACCACCGTGGCGATCTCCAGGATCGAGTCCCGGTCGGTGTCCAGACCGGTCATTTCCAGGTCGATCCAGATCAGGCGGTCCTGGCCGGTGGCAGTTGCGCGCATGCGTGTGTTGTCCTGTCGAAAACGTCGCGGCCTGCTTGCCAGCCGCGCGCGGGCTGGCATGATAACGCAGGACCCGCCAACGCCCCTGTCGATGAACCCGATGACCAGCCACTATGCCGTGCTCACCGCGATGCTGGCCCCGGCGTTCTTCCTGACCGCCACCGCCTCGCTGCTGCTGTCGGCCAACAACCGCCTGTCACGCATCATCGACCGCGCACGCGGCCTGCTGCGGGAACTGCCCGACGTCGACGATGCGGTGGAGCGTTCGCTGTACGAAAAGCGCATCGCCCTGCAGCGCCAGCGCAGCCTGATCGTGATGCGTGCCGGGCAACTGCTCTATGCGGCGATCTGCTTCTTCGTCGGCACCAGCCTGGCGGTGGCCGCGGACTCGGTCCTCGACCACCGGCTCGGCATGACGCCCACCGTGCTCGCCGGCTTCGGCGTGCTGGCGATGCTGGCGGCCAGCCTGCTGCTGGCGCGCGAATCCTCGCTCGCGGTGACCGCGATCAACGAGGAAATGGACCACCGCCACGTATCGCGGCCGAAGGCGCCGTAAGCGGCGTCCGCCGCGCGCTCAGGGAAGCAGCGGCCGGCCGCGCTTGGCGCGGAAGTAGTTGCTGAGGCGGCGCCCGGCCTCTTCGCCGAGCACGCCACCGAGCACGTCCACGCGATGGTTGTGGCGCGGGTCGGCCATCAGGTCGAACACGCTGCCGCAGGCGCCGGTCTTCGGGTCGGTGGCGGCGTAGACCACGCGCGACACCCGTGCATGCACGAGGGCCATCGCGCACATCGCACAGGGTTCCAGGGTCACGTACAACGTGGCCCCGACCAGCCGGTGATTGCCCAGCGCCCTGCCCGCCTCGCGCATCGCCACGATCTCGGCATGCGCGCTGGGATCGTGATCGACGATGTTGCGGTTCCAGCCTTCGCCCAGCAGCTGCCCATCGGTACCGACCAGCAGCGCGCCCACCGGAATCTCGTTGAACTCGCGCTGCGCGCGCTCGGCCAGGTCCAGCGCATGGCGCATCCAGCGCAGGTCCTCGTCCGCATGCATGGGGGCGATGTCGCCGGCCGGACCGGCATCCTGGAACGTGCTCATCGACGGCTTACCAGCGCTGGTGCACGTGCGGGCGGATGTCGGCATCGTAGATGCCCGCCACCGCGTCCATCTGTTCGGCCGACAACGGCGGCAGGTCCGCCGCGGCGATGTTGGACAGCGCCTGCTGCACGCTGCGCGCGCCCGGGATCACAACGCTGACCGCCTCGTCCATCAGGATCCAGCGCAGCGCCAGCTGGGCCAGGCTCGCGCCTTCGGGCACCAGCGGGCGCAGTTTCTCGACCGCGGCCAGGCCGACCTCGTACGGAACGCCGGCGAAGGTTTCGCCGACATCGAACGCCTCGCCCTGCCGGTTGAACTGGCGGTGGTCGCTGGCCTCGAAGCGGGTGTCGGCACTGAACTTCCCACTGAGCAGGCCGCTGGCCAGCGGCACCCGCACGATCACCGCCACGCCGCGCTGCTGCGCCTGGCGCAGGAACAGCTCGGCCGGGCGCAGGCGGAACATGTTGTAGATGATCTGGACGCTGGCCACGCCCGGGTACTCGATCGCCTTCAGCGCCTCTTCCACCCGCTCGACGCTGACGCCGTACCGGGCGATCCTGCCGCGCTCGACCAGGCGCTCCATCCGCTCGAACAGGGCCGGGTGGTAATAGGCGTCGGTCGGCGGGCAATGCAGCTGGACCAGGTCGAGCACGTCGACCTCCAGGTTGCGCAGGCTGCGCTCGATCCAGGCATCGAGATTGTCGGCGCTGTAGCCGGCCACCGTCTGCTGTGGCAGCCGCCGTCCGGCCTTGGTCGCGACGAACGGCCGCTGGCCGCCGCGCTCCCTGAGTGCCCGCGCGATCAGGCGTTCGGAATGGCCGTCACCGTAGACGTCGGCGGTGTCGATGAAGTCCAGCCCGGCATCCAGCGCGGCATGCAGCGCCGCCACCGATTCGCCATCGTCGACCTTGCCCCAGGCATCGCCGATGGCCCAGGCGCCGAAGCCGATCTCGCCGACGGAACGGCCGGTCTTGCCGAAAGCTCGCTGTCGCATCTTGGTGGGCCTGTCTCGTTCCTGCGCCGCGGCAATGTCACCGCAGGCGACAAGGATACCGCCGTCCGCATCCGCTCCGGAAACACGCGATCCCGGACATGCAGCGCAAGCCGTCTGCTGCGACGGCTGTCGCGGGCCGCCTGGCATGCGACTCGCATCGCTGGACCCTGCGCGATGCCGGGTCGATCGCATCGACATGCGTCAACGCATCCGCGGAAACAGGCAGGGCGCCACGCGGGCGCCCTGCCTGTCCGGTCATCGCAGCCGAGCGATCACTCCCACTCGATCGTCGCCGGCGGCTTGCCGCTGATGTCGTAGACCACGCGCGAGACGCCGCGCAGTTCGTTGATGATGCGGTTGGAGACCTTGCCGAGGAACTCGTACGGCAGGTGCGCCCAGTGCGCGGTCATGAAGTCGATGGTTTCCACCGCGCGCAGCGCGATCACCCATTCGTAGGCACGCGCGTCGCCGACCACGCCGACCGACTTGACTGGCAGGAACACGGCGAAGGCCTGGCTGGTCTTGTCGTACAGGTCCCAGGCGCGCAGTTCCTCGATGAAGATCGCATCGGCGCGGGCCAGCAGCTCGGCGTACTCGGGCTTCACTTCGCCGAGGATGCGCACGCCCAGGCCCGGGCCGGGGAACGGGTGGCGGTAGACCATGCTGCGCGGCAGGCCGAGCTCGACGCCCAGGCGCCGCACTTCGTCCTTGAACAGTTCGCGCAGCGGCTCGACCAGGCCCAGCTTCATGTGCTCGGGCAGGCCGCCGACGTTGTGGTGGCTCTTGATCACGTGCGCCTTGCCGGTCTTGCTGCCGGCCGACTCGATCACGTCGGGATAGATCGTGCCCTGCGCCAGCCACTTGGCGTTCTTCAGCCTGTTCGACTCTTCCTCGAAGATCGAGACGAACAGGTTGCCGATGATCTTGCGCTTGGCCTCCGGGTCGGCCACGCCCTGCAGCGCGGTGAAGTAGCGTTCGGCCGCATCGACGCGGATCACCTTGACGCCCATGTGCTCGGCGAACATCGCCATCACCTGGTCGCCTTCCTGCCAGCGCAGCAGGCCGGTGTCGACGAACACGCAGGTCAGCTGCTCGCCGATCGCCTTGTGCAGCAGCGCGGCGACCACCGACGAATCGACGCCGCCGGACAGGCCGAGGATCACCTCGTCGCTGCCGACCTGCTCGCGCACGCGGGCGATCTGGTCGTCGATGATGTTGGCCGCGGTCCACAACGCCTGGCAGCCGCAGATGTCGGTGACGAAGCGCTGCAGCAGCGCCTGGCCCTGCTTGGTGTGGGTCACTTCCGGGTGGAACTGCACGCCGTACCAGCGACGCGCGTCGTCGGCGAACGCGGCCACCGGGATGCGATCGGTCTTCGCGGTGATGGTGAAACCCGGCGGCGCCACCGACACGTGGTCGCCATGGCTCATCCACACGTCCAGCCGCGGCGGCGACCCCGGGTGGTCCTTCAGTCCTTCGAACAGGCGGTCCTGCGCCACCAGCGCGACCTCGGCATGGCCGAATTCGCGCTGGTCGGCCGCTTCGGTCTCGCCGCCGAGCTGCTTGGCCATGGTCTGCATGCCGTAGCAGATGCCGAGGATCGGCAGGCCCGCATCGAACACCTGCTGCGGCGCACGCGGCGAGCCTTCCTCGGTGGTCGACTCCGGCCCGCCGGACAGGATGATGCCCTTCGGCGCATAGGCGGCGATCTCGGCCGGATCGTGGTCCCAGGCCCAGATCTCGCAGTAGACGCCAAGCTCGCGGATGCGGCGGGCGATCAGCTGCGTGTACTGCGCGCCGAAATCGAGGATGAGGATCTTGTCGCTGTGGATGTCGGTCATGGCGTGTTGGCCCGGTTGCGCCCGATCCTGGGCGACGTCGTGGTGAAGGATGGATCGAAAGATGCGCGGAATGCGTCGTACTGCTGGACCTGGGCGGGGTCGTCCTGCGACCAGTGGACCGCGATCATTCCCTGATGGTCGCGGCGCGGCGCGGATGGCGTGCGCCTGTCGCCCTCGATCCACACCGCCACTTCGACCCGGCCGGGGCCCTCATGCTGCTCCTGACGCAGCGCGATCAGACCGTAAGGCCGTCGCGGCAGTGGATCCAGCCATGACAGGTAGTAACGGTGGGCCTGGTCGAACTCCGGCCCGCCCTCGCCGAACGCCTCGCGGACCGCGTCGATGTCGGTGTAATGGGTGGCCGGCGACACCGGCTCGTCGAGGCAGCGGACCACCACCGACATGCCGCCTGCGCGCGCGGCGTCGCCCATGAGTTCCCAGTGCGCATCGTCGTGAGCGACCGGCTGCCATGCCTCGGGGATCAGGAAGCGCACGCCACAGGCGGCGAAGAACGCTCCCTGCGCCGCATCCGCTGCATCCGCCGGAACGGATGACAGCTCGATCCCGTCCGCGTCCTGCGCGGACAGCGCCTCCACGGCCGCTGCGGGCACGTCCTGCCCGCAGGCCGATGCCAGCAGGGCCACGACGCTCAGCGCTGTCGCTGGCAGCCTCACGACAATGCCCGGTTCAGCCTGCGCGGTAGTTCGGCGGTTCCTTGGTGATCTGCACGTCGTGGACGTGGCTCTCGCGCTGGCCGGCGCCGGTGATCACGACGAACTTCGGCCTGGTCCGCATCTCTTCGATGGTCGCGCAGCCGACGTAGCCCATGGTCGCGCGCAGCCCACCGATCAGCTGGTGGATCACCGCCGAAAGCGCGCCACGCACCGGCACGCGGCCCTCGATGCCTTCCGGCACCAGCTTGTCGGCGTCCGAGGCGTCCTGGAAATAACGGTCCTTGGACCCCTTCTCCATCGCGCCCAGGCTGCCCATGCCGCGGTAGCTCTTGTAGGCGCGGCCCTGGAACAGCTCGACCTCGCCCGGCGCTTCCTCGGTGCCAGCGAACAGTCCGCCGGCCATCACCGTGGAGGCACCGGCGGCGATCGCCTTGCCGATGTCGCCCGAGTAGCGGATGCCGCCGTCGGCGATCAGCGGGATGCGGTCCTGCAGCGCCTCGGCGACCATGTCGATCGCGGTGATCTGCGGCACGCCCACGCCTGCCACCACGCGCGTCGTGCAGATCGAACCGGGGCCAACGCCCACCTTCACCGCGTCCGCACCGGCGTCGTAAAGCGCCAGGGCGGCTTCGCCGGTGACGATGTTGCCGCCGACCACCTGCACCTGCGGGAAGGTCTTCTTCACCCAGGCCACGCGGTCGATCACCGCCTGCGAATGGCCGTGCGCGGTATCGACCACGATCACGTCCACGCCGGCCGCCACCAGGGCTTCGACGCGCTGTTCGGTGTCGCCGCCGACGCCGACCGCCGCACCGACCAGCAGGCGCGAGGACGCATCCTTGGCCGCGTTCGGGTTGTCGGTCTTCTTCTGGATGTCCTTGACGGTGATCAGGCCGCGCAGCGCGTAATCGCCGTTGACCACCAGCACCTTCTCGATGCGGTGCTTGTGCAGCAGCTTGAGCACTTCCTCGTCGGCGGTGCCTTCGCTGACCGTGATCAGGCGATCCTTCTTGGTCATGATGTGGCGGACCGGATCGTCCAGCTCGGTCTCGAAGCGCATGTCGCGGCGGGTGACGATACCTGCGAGCTGGCCGGCGTCATCGACCACCGGCACGCCGGAGATGTTGCGCGCACGGGTCAGGGCCAGCACTTCGCGGATGGTGGTGTCCGGGCGCACGGTGAAGGGGTCGCGGATCACGCCGGACTCGAACTTCTTGACCCTGGCCACCTCGGCCGCCTGCTGCTCGGCCGTCATGTTCTTGTGCAGGATGCCGATGCCGCCGAGCTGGGCGATGGCCACGGCCAGGCGCGCTTCGGTGACCGTATCCATCGCCGCCGAGACGATCGGCAGGTTGATGCGCAGGTCGCGGGTCAACCGGGTACCGAGCGAAACATCCTTCGGCAGCACAGCGGAATGGGCGGGGACGAGCGAGACGTCGTCGTAGGTGAGTGCTTCGGCCTGGATGCGCAGCATCGGCATACCCGTGTGTGGGGAAGCACGACATTATACGCCCGAAGCCGGCACCGATGCTGCCTGCCGGACGGATGCAGCATTCCGGCCGCGGCGCCTGCGACGGGCCGCCAGCGGCCCCTTTTCAGGCCTGGCCGCGCGTACCAGGCCAGACGGCAACCTGGAGGCGACGCATTCCCGCAGGGTCCTGGGCCAGGGGCGGGACCCCTTGGGCGGGCGGGCTGGGCCGAGCCGGGCTTCCGGTGCCGGCGCCTCAGGGACGCACGGCGCCAGCCCGAGTCAGCCGTGCCGGCCGTCCGCGGATTCGCTGCCCTGCACCCGGTCCAGGCGGACGAAGCCGCGCCACAGCAGCCAGCCCGCACCGACCAGGTACGGCAGGCAGCTCGGCACCCACATCAGCAGCCCGGCCAGCTGCTGGTCGACCAGCGGATCCAGGCCGAGCGCGGGCGTGCGCAGCACGTAGACCGCGTACAGCGGGCGCGGCGAAAAGGTCAGCAGCGCGCCGATGAAACCCATCTGCATCATCACCACGACCATCGCGACCACGCCCGGGATCGCACCGGCTTCCGGATCGCGGATCCGCCGCCACAACGCCCCCCAGAACCACAGCCCGGCGAGGAGGAAGCTGGCATGCATCGCCCAGTGCAGCGCTTCGCTGTCCAGCGCCCGCTGCAGGCCCTGCGGCGTGTGCCACAGCCACATCGCCGCGCAGTGCGCGATCGTGGCCGGCGCCAGCGCCCTGCCCAACGCGGACTGCCACGGCTGCAGGGCGCGATGGACCCGCCTGGACCAGGCCGCAGGCAGGGCGCAGGCAGCGACGGCCAGCGGGCGCCCGGCCAGCAGCAGCGGCGGAATCAGGGCAAGCAGCAGCATGTGCTGGCCCATGTGGGCGGCCAGCGACCAGGCGCCATAGGCGCGCAGCGGCCCGGCCAGCACCAGCACCAACGCCAGCAGGCCGAGCCCGAAACAACCGGCTTCGGCCACACCGACCCCACGGCCGGCGCCCGCGCGCCACAGCCGGCGCAGGCCGATGGCGTAGAGGATGCCCAGCAGCAGGGTCGGCAGCTGCATCCAGGCCGATGCGAACCAGCCAACCTCCTCCAGCGGCGTCGGCACCCGGCACATCGACTGCGCCACCGCCGGCGCCGACAGCGAGGCCGCGATGGCGCTCAGCGCGGCCGCCCACACGCGCTTCGCACCGTGCCCGCTACCCTGCCCCGATCCAATCAGCTGCGGGATGCGCGCGTGTACTTCTGGCTCAAGCTGCTGCACATCGGCGCGGTGATGCTGTGGTTCACCGGCCTGTTCTTCCTGCCGCGCCTGTTCGTGGCCCGCCATGCCGGCGAAGCCGACGCCGAGCCGGGCTACTTCAACATGGTGGCCAACCTGCTGTTCTTCCGCATCGCCACGCCGGCCGCGCTGGTCGCGATCGGGCTGGGCATGGTGCTGATCGCGTACGTCCCGTTCGACGCCTGGCTGGCGATCAAGCTGGTGCTGGTGACCTGCGCGGTGCTGCTGCACCTGGACCTGGGGCTGCACCTCTACCAGCTCGGCCAGGGCCAGGACCACCACGGCGCGACCTTCTACCGCATCGTCGGCTGGCTGCCGCTGGTCCTGCTGCTGGGCCTGGCCGCGGTCACCGGCGCCAAGCCGGACAGTGCCGGGCCGCTGGGGCCCGCACCGCAGGCAGCTGGCGCCGGCGGCGATCATGGGGCCGGCGGCGTCCCGCCTCCGCCATCCTCCTCCTTCGTCCCATCGCCGTAGACACCGATCCCGTACTTGAAGGTCAGCGTCCCGCCCAGCCAGCCGGCCACACCGGCCAGCAGCAGGCCCGTCGACGACAGCATCAGTCCCCATGGCCAGACCGCCTCGACCGCGTCGACCAGACGCAGGCGGACACCGGCCGCGGAGACCGCCAGCAGCATCACCGCCGCAAGCGCATGACTCCAGACCGAGACATGGCGCCGGGCGACCCGGATCAGCAGCATGTCGCAGGTGCCGACGACGGCGGCGAGCAGCCCGCCGGCCAGGCCGACCATGTTCAGCAGCAGCGAGACCTGCCCCCAGAACGGCTCGCCGCTCCACAGCAGCGCCAGGTCGCTGGCCGGCAGCAGGGTCAGGCAGGCGATCGGATACACCACCAGCATCGGATGCAGCGGATGCTGGCGGATCGCCACGGCACTGGAGACGGTGTTGGTCTGCTCTCCGGACACAGGTTGTTTCAGGCTCTTGCGCATCGATCCTCCTTCAGGCGCAGGGCGACAGCAGCAGGATCGGGATGGCGGTGAACACCACCGCCACGACCGACAGCACCGCCAGCAGCGCAGTGACCAGCGCGACGAAACGACGGCGCCGCGCATCGGCGTCGTCCGTGCCGGCGCACGCGGCCGCGGCGCGATGCGCGCGCCATCCCAGCCACACGATCGCCACCAGCGCCACGACCGTCAGCAGCAGCAAGGCCATGGTCACCATGGCCTGGTTCCAGCCTTCCACGCAGGCCAGGCCCTGCACGCTGTAGACGACCACGAAATGCAGCGCCCAGACCGCCATCGGCGCGGCCATTCCCACCAGCCGCCAGGGCGCGATCACACGCGCCATCAGATCACCTCCGGGAACAGGTGGATCACGGCCCAGGCCACCACGCCCTGCCCCACCGTGTAACGCCAGAACGCGGCCGCCACGCGCAACTCCAGCGGACGCACCGCATCCACGTGGCCGCAGCGCAGGCGTGCCGCGACGAAGCCGGCGATGATCATCGCCACCGCCACGTGCACGGCATGGAAGCCGGCCAGCGTCCACACCACCGACGCATAGGCATGCCGGGAGGGCGCGCCGACCAGTTCGGCCACCAGCGGCAGATGCAGCGCGAGGAAGCCGATGCCGGGCACCAGCGTGGCCAGCAACAGGACGGCGGCAATGCCGGTGCGGCCGCCGCGCACGGCCCGCATCGACAGCGCGCCCAGCGCCCAGCAGCCGAGCAGCAAGGCCAGCGCGATCCAGCCGGCGATGCCTGCGCCCGAGGCCATCCCGGGCGGCGGCCAGGCCTCGGTGCCCAGCCACAGGTAGAAGTAGGCGAACACCAGCGACGCGAACAGCGAGCCGTCGATCAGCAGTGCCGACACCAGCGCCCACCATCCCGGCGCATTGCGGCTGGCGTACTGCACCGGCAGCGCCAGCGCCGGTGTGGCCGCCAGGCGCGGCGCGGCATGCCGGTCGCCGGTGGTCCACGCCCAGACCAGCAACGAGGCCAGCAACGGCAGCACCAGTACCGCCGCGGCGACGTACCACTTGGCCAGGAAGCAGGCCAGCAGGGCGGCGATCACCAGGGCGGACACCAGCGGTTGCCAGGTCGAGCCCGACAGGCGGATCACCTGCTCGGGCGCGGCGGTCAGCAGACCGGTGCCCAGCATCTCGCGACGGCCGTGCGACGCATCGCCGAGCAGACCGTCGGTGCCTGCGCTGCGCGCGGCCACTGCCGGGTCGTCCCACACCGGATAACGACCGCGCACTTCCGGTACCGAGGCGAAGTTGTAGGGCGGCACCGGCTGCGGCAGCGCCCATTCCAGCGTGCCGGCCTGCCAGGGGTTGGCACTGGCGCGGCGGCCATGGCGGAAGCACAGCGCCGCATCGACCAGGATCGCGACCATGCCCACCGCCATCGCGAAACCCGCCGCGGTCGACAGCAGGTTCAACCACTGCACGCCCATTTCCATCGGGTAGTCCTGCACGCGCCGCGGCATGCCCATCAGCCCGGTGAGGTGCATCGGCAGGAAGGTCAGGTTGAAACCGACGAACACCAGCCAGAACGCGGTGCGGCCGATGCTTTCCGACGGCATCCGCCCGCTGGCCAGCGGCAGCCAGTAATACAGCCCGGCGAACAGCGGGAACATCAGCCCGCCGATCAGCACGTAGTGCAGGTGCGCGACCACGAAATGGCTGTCGTGCGCCTGCCAGTCGAACGGCACGAAGGCCAGCATCACCCCGGTCAGGCCGCCCAACACGAACACGGCGAAAAACCCGATCAGGTGCAGCATCGGCAGCCGCAGCCACGGCCGCCCAGACCACAGCGTGGCGATCCACGCGAACACCTGGATCCCGCTGGGCACCGCCACCGCCATGCTCGCCGCGCTGAAGAACGCCAGCGCCAGCAGCGGGATGCCGACCGCGAACATGTGGTGCACCCACAGGCCGAAGCTGAGGAACCCGGTCGAGACCAGCGCCAGCACGATCCACAGGTAGCCGACCACCGGCCGCCGTGCGAAGGTCGGCACGATCATCGACACCATGCCCGCCGCGGGCAGGAAGATGATGTAGACCTCCGGATGCCCGAACAGCCAGAACAGGTGCTGCCACAGCAGCGGATCGCCGCCTCGGGCCACATCGAAGAAGGCGAAGCCGAACGCGCGCTGGATCTCCAGCAGGATGCTGCCCAGGATCAGCGGCGGGAAGCCGAACGCGATCATGAACGCGGTCACCAGCACCGCCCACGCGAACAGCGGCATGCGCCGCAGGTCCATGCCCGGCGCACGCGTGATCAGCACCGCCACGATCAGTTCGACCGCCGCGGCCACCGCCGAGATCTCGGCGAAGGTCACGCCGATCAGCCAGAAATCCGGCCCGCGCCCCGGCGAGAACGTCGCATCGGTCAACGGCACGTACATGAACCAGCCGCCATCCGGCGCGGCATCGAACAGCAGGCTGGAATACAGGAACAGGCCACCGAACAGATAGCACCAGTAGCCGAACGCACCCAGCCGCGGGAACGGCAGGTCGCGCGCGCCGAGCATCTTCGGCAGCAGGTACATCGCGAAGCCTTCGAGGATCGGCACCGCGAACAGGAACATCATCGTCGTGCCGTGCAGGGTCACGAACTGCGCGTAGCGCCGCGGATCCAGCACCTCGTTGCCCGGCCAGGCCAGCTGCAGGCGGATGAACATCGACAGCGCACCGCCGACCACCAGGAAGGCGAAGCCGGTCAGGATGAAGCGCATGGCGACGGTGCTGTGGTTGACCGCGGTCAACTGCCCGATCCAGCCGGGCGCGTTGGCCCAGACCCGCTCCAGCGTGCGCAGGCGTGCAGGCTCGCGCGCATCGCGCTGGCCACCATCGACCGGCACCGTCATGGCGTTCCTCCCGTGCCGATCGCATGGTCGCGCAGCCACGCGGCGTAGGCGTCGGCGCCCAGCACCTGCACCTCGAACGCCATGATGGCGTGGTCCAGCCCGCAGAATTCCGCGCATTGGCCGCGCATCGGGCCATCGCGGTCGGCGCGCAGGCGCAGCACGTTGGTGCGCCCCGGCACCGCATCGATCTTGCCGCCCAGGCGCGGGATCCAGAAGCTGTGGATCACGTCGGCGCTGTCGATGCGGAACTCGACCATGCCCCCCAGCGGCATCGCCAGCACATCGGTGGACGTGGCCAGCGGCCGGCCATCAGCGTCCAGGTAGACGAAATCCCATTGCCATTGCCGTGCACTGACCTCGACCACGTGGTCGACCGCATCGGCGCGGCCGGTGACGCGGTCGCTGGTCAGCGTGCCATGGACCAGCAGCGCCGCCAGCAGCACCACCGGCAGGACCAGCCCGCCCACGACGATCAGCCTGCGCGCACCGGTCGAGGACATGCCGCGCGCGCGCTGCATGCCGACCAGCACCAGGCCGAGCACCAGCACCCAGACCAGCAGCGCGCCCCAGAACATCAGCCACCAGCTGCGCGCGATCGCGGCGGCGGCCGGGCCGGCCGGATCCAGCGCCGATTGCGGGCCGGCCACCGTGCAGGCGGCCAGCGCCAGGGTCGCGCACGCGCCAAGGCAGGCACGGAAGCTTCGTGGGAACACGCTGATGGACCGCACCCTCCTCGACCACGACACGGCCTGCGTCGCAGCCGCATCGGTCATGTATCCGGAATGCGGTCAGTATGTTCAGCGCCTCGTGAAGCCGCCGCGATGCGGCGGCCCGAGGCGGGCGCGGCGATGGCCGGCAGGAACGCCTACTCGGCGGCCTCGACCGCCTCGATCGTGTTCTGCATCAGCGTCGCCACCGTCATCGGGCCGACCCCGCCGGGCACCGGCGTGATCCAGCTGGCGCGTTCGGCCGCGGCCTCGAAGCCGACATCGCCGACCAGGCGGCCGTCCTCGATCCGGTTGATGCCGACGTCGATCACCACCGCCCCCGGCTTGATCCACTCGCCGGGCACGATGCCTGGACGGCCGACCGCCACCACCAGGATGTCGGCGTTGCGCACCGCCTGCTCCAGGACCTCGGGCGGGGTGAACTTGTGGCAGCTGGTCACGGTGCAGCCGGCGATCAGCAGTTCCAGCCCCATCGGCCGGCCGACGTGGTTGCTGACGCCGACGATGGTCGCGTTGCGGCCGCGCACCGGACGGTCGGTATGCGCCAGCAGGGTCATGATGCCGCGCGGCGTGCACGGACGCAGGCCGAACTGGCGCAGCACCAGGTGGCCCACGTTCTCCGGATGGAAGCCGTCGACATCCTTGCGCGGGTCGATCCGGTGGATCAGCGCGGTCGCGTCCGGGATGCCCGGCAACGGCAGCTGCACGAGGATGCCGTGGATCTTCGGGTCGGCATTGAGCTGGTCGATCAGGGCCAGGATCTGCGCCTCGGACGTGCCGGCCGGCAGGTCGTAGTCGAAGGCCTCGATGCCGACCTTCTCGGCGGCACGGCGCTTGTTGCGCACGTACACCGCCGAGGCCGGATCCGCGCCGACCAGGACCACGGCCAGGCCGGGCCGGGCCAGGCCGCGTGCCAGGCGCGCATCGACGCGGACCTTCAGTTCATCGAGCAGGTCTTCGGCCACGCGGCGGCCATCGAGGATGCGTGCGGTCATCGGGATCGTGAATGCGGCAGCGGTGTAGAGTCGGCCATTGTCCCTGATTCCGCCCCACCGAGGTAGCAAGACCATGCAAGACGACACCACCACCCGGATCGAGGCCGCGGCGTTCCGCCGCCTGCTGCAGCATCTCAACGTGCAGCGCCCGGACGTGCAGAACATCGACCTGATGATCCTGGCCGGCTTCTGCCGCAACTGCCTGGGCGACTGGTACCGCGAGGCCGCGGCCGAGGCCGGCGTCGACCTGGACAAGGACCAGGCCCGCGCGCACGTCTACGGAATGCCCTTCGCCGAGTGGAAGGCGCTGCATCAGAAGGACGCCACGCCGGAGCAGCTGGCCGCGTTCGAGGATGCCCGCAGGCGCCATGGCTGAGCGGCGGCGCCTGCGTGTGCTGGCGGTCCTCGGCCTGGTCGCGGTGCTGGGCTATGCGGCGATCTGCGCGCTGCTGTACCTCCAGCAGCGCGCCATGATCTACCACCCGGGCCTGACCCGGACATCGGCCGGGACCACCGATTTCGCGCTGCAGCGCGGGCCGCAGGTCACCCTGCGCGGCTGGACGGTCAATCCCGGCCAGGCCGATGCCCTGCTCTACTTCGGTGGCAATGCAGAGCGCGTAGAGCACTGGCGCGGCACGTTCGCGCAGTGGTTCCCGGCACGCAGCGTCTACCTGGTCGCCCATCGCGGCTATGGCGCCAGCGATGGCACGCCGGCCGAACAGGCGCTGCTGGGCGATGCGCTGGCGGTCCACGACGAGATCCGGCGTCGGCATCCCGATGGCAGGATCGCCGTGGTCGGCCGCAGCCTGGGCAGCGGCGTCGCCGCCTGGGTCGCGTCGCAGCGCGAGGTCGAACGCCTGGCGCTGGTCACTCCGTTCGATGGCCTGGCCGAGGTCGGCCAGGCCCACTATCCCTGGTTGCCGGTGCGCTGGCTGGCCAGCGAACGCTATCCGGCGGCCACCTGGCTGGCCGGTTACCGCCGGCCGGTCCTGGTGCTGCGTGCAGGCCGCGACGACGTGGTGCCGCCGCGCAACACCGACCGCCTGCTCGAGGCGCTGCCGCAGGCCCGGGTGGTCGATTTCCCCGACGCCGGCCACAACGATCTGTCGGAGGATCCGCGCTACGCCGAGGCGCTGGCCGGCTTCATGCGCTGACGCGGCCGACGCCGGCCGCCGATTCAGCGGGCCTGGTCGGCCGCGGCGGCGGCCCTCGCCTCGGCCGCGGCGTCCAAACGCTGCGATTCGCGCCGCGGCGTGGTGAACGGCGTCGGCGTCGCCGGCGGCGTGTTGCCGATGATCAGCGGACGCCCGGCACGGATGTCGCCCGCGGCGACCTCCAGGACGAAGCGTTCGCCGTCGAGGCGACGCACTTCCTCGGCCACGCGGGCCGCATCCTCCTCGTCCACGCCCACCGCTTCCAGCGCGGCCTGGCCGAAGCGCACCGCGGATTCGAAGGTCTCGCGGATGTGGTAATCCACGTCCAGCGCGACCAGTTCCAGCGCGTGCTCGCGGTCGAACGCGCGCACCAGCACCTTGGCCTGCGGGAACTGGTGGCCGCACAGCTCGGCGATCTGGTTGGCGGCGGTGCGGTCGTCGACGCAGACCGCGATCGCGCGCGCGGTGCCCGCACCCGAGGCGTGCAGCACGTCCAGCCGGGTGCCATCACCGTAATAGACCTTGAAGCCGAACTCGCCGGCGCTGCGGATCATGTCGATGTCGGTGTCGATGATGGTGACGTCGACATCGCGCGCCAGCAGCGCCTGGCTCATCACCTGGCCGAAGCGGCCGAAACCGATGATCAGCACGCTGCCCGACTGGCCGTCGACCACCTCGATGCCCTCGAACGACGGCTGCTGCGTGGTGTTGACGAAGCGCTTCACCACCAGCACCACCAGCGGCGTGAGCGCCATCGACAACACCACGATCGCGGTCAGGTTGGCGTTGACGGTCGCGTCGATCACGCCGGCCGCCAGTGCCGCGGCGAACAGCACGAAGGCGAATTCGCCGCCCTGCGCCATCAGCACCGCACGGTCCAGGGCCTCGTTGTGGGGGCTGCGCATGATCCGCGCCACCGCGTAGATGCAGGCGGCCTTGGCCGCCATCATCGCCAGCACGCCGGACACGATCAGCGGCCAGTTCGCGGCCACCACGGCCAGGTCCAGCGCCATGCCCACGGCCAGGAAGAACAGCCCCAGCAGGATGCCGCGGAACGGTTCGATGTCGGCCTCGAGCTGGTGGCGGAAGGTCGACTCCGACAGCAGCACGCCGGCCAGGAAGGCGCCCATCGCCATCGACAGGCCGCCGATGTCCATCAACAGCGCCGCCCCCAGCACCACCAGCAGGGCGGCGGCGGTCATGACCTCGCGCGCCTTGGCCGCGGCCAGCAGCCGGAACAGCGGATTGAGCAGCCAGATGCCTGCGGCGACCAGGCCGGCCAGCGCGCCGATGCCGATCAGCACGCCCATCCAGCGCGAGCCCTCGGCAACGTCCGAGGGCAGTGGCGACATGAAGGCCACCACCGCCAGCAGCGGCACGATCAGCAGGTCCTCGAACAGCAGCACCGAGACGATCTTCTGCCCCCGCGGCAGCGCGATGTCGCCGCGCTCGCTGAGCAGTTGCATCACGATCGCGGTCGAGGTCAGCACGAACCCGGCCGCACCGACGAAGGCGACCGGCAGGCTGAACCCCAGCAGCAGGGAGACCCCGGTCAGCACCAGCGTGCACACACCGATCTGCAGCGCGCCCAGCCCGAAGATCTCGCCGCGCAGGCTCCACAGGTGCGACGGCCGCATCTCCAGGCCGATCACGAACAGGAACATCACCACGCCCAGCTCTGCCACGTGCAGGATCGCCTGCGAATCGGCGAACCAGCCGAAACCGAACGGGCCGATCATCAGACCCGCGGCCAGGTAGCCGAGCACCGAGCCCAGGCCCAGCCGGCGGAAGATCGGCACCATCACCACCGCCGCGCCGAGCAGCGCGACGACCTTCACCAGTTCACTGCCTGCTCCGCCTTCGACCGCCATTGCCGCTCTCCTTCATCAGCCAGCACTGCGGCGGGCGGTTGTGTTTTTTCGATGCGTCACACTGCCACGAAAGCGATGCGCCGCCGCGTACATCCGTGCTCGACCGGCGGCGCGCCGCTCAGCCGGCGGCGCAGAAGGCCGCGTAGTCGATATAGCCGGGAAACGGCCGCCCCGGCGCGCACACCGCGCAGTCCGGATCGGGCGCCAGGCGCGTTTCCCGGAAGCGCATCGACAGCGCATCGAACTGCAGCAGGCGCCCGCTCAGCGGTTCGCCGATCCGCAGCAGCAGCTTCAGCACCTCGGTGGCCTGCAGCACGCCGGCCAGGCCCGGCAGCACGCCCAGCACGCCGGCTTCGGAGCAGTTGGGCGCGAACTCCGGCGGTGGCGGCTCCGGGAACAGGCAGCGGTAGCAGGGCGCCACGCCACGCTGGCGCCCGGCGTCGAACACGCTGACCTGCCCCTCGAAGCGCTCGATCGCCGCATAGACCACCGGCTTGCCGTGCTTGATGCAGGCGTCGTTGAGCAGATAGCGCAGCGGGAAGTTGTCCGACCCGTCCAGCACCACGTCCACGCCGTCCATCAGCGCATCGATGTTGGCCGAGGTCACCCGCTCGCGGATGGCTTCGACCTCGATGCCGGGATTGAGCGCCAGCAGGCGCTCGCGCGCCGACGCCACCTTGGGTGTGCCGATACTGGCATCGGTGTGGACGATCTGACGGTGCAGGTTGCTGCGCTCCACGTGATCGTCGTCGACCAGGCGCAGGTGACCCACGCCGGCGGCGGCCAGGTAGAACCCGGCCGGTGCACCGAGCCCGCCCGCCCCCACCACCAGCACCCGCGAACGCTGCAGCACGCGCTGCCCGCCCTCGCCCACCTGCGGCAGCAGCAGGTGCCGCGCATAGCGGTCGTAGAAATCGCGCTCTTCGGCACTGGCCAGCGGCTGCACCAGCGGCAGACCCTGTGCGCGCCAGGCGACCGTGCCGCCGGCCACCGAGATGACATCCGTGTAACCGGCCTGCAGCAGCGCCGATGCGGCATCGGCCGACCGCTTGCCGGTCTGGCAGATCAGCAGGATCGGCTGGTCCCTGTCGGGCAGATGCGCGGCAGGGTCGGCCTGGAGGTCGGCCCTGGACACGCCGCGCGCGCCCTCGGCCATGCCGCCGGCACGCTCATGCGCTTCGCGGACATCGATGAGGACCACGCCCTGGCGCTGGCGTTCGCTCGCCTGCTGCGGGCTGATTTCGGGGCTCGGCATGCGCCGATTATCGGCTGCCGGCCGGCACGGCGAAAGCGGCGGCGACGGATCCGGCGGCGGACGCAGCATCCCAGCCGCGACGAGCGCTTCCACTCAGTACGGCACGACCTCGACCAGCTCGCCGGCCGCGTAGGCGCGTGCGCCCTCGCCCAGCACGATCAGCACATCGCTGTCGGCCGCCGCGCGCAGCCGGTGCGAGCCATCGGCCGGGTTCGGATCGACCCGCAGCACCGCGTCCTCGTCCTGGGCCAGCCGCCCGCGCAGGAATTCCAGTCGTTCGTGCTTCTTGTCCCAGGGCGCGGCCAGGCGCGCGCGCCAGCGCGGGCGCGGCTCGGTCCGTCCCTGCAGCGCGTCCAGCAACGGGCGGCCCAGCGCGAGGAACGTCGCCAGCACCGAGACCGGATTGCCCGGCAGGCCCAGCACCAGGGCGCGGTCGGCCTCGCCGAACAGCACCGGCATGCCCGGCCGCATCCGCACCCGCCAGAAATGGACCCGCCCGTGCGCCTGCAGCCAGCGCGGCAGATGATCCTTCTCGCCGGCGGACACGCCGCCGCAGGTCAGGACCAGGTCGAAGCTGGAGGCGGCGTCGCGCAGCATCGCCTCGATCAGCGCCGGTTCGTCCGGCAGCGTCGGCCAGGCCACCGGCTCCAGCCCGAGCAGGCGCAGCTGCGCCATCAACTGGTCGCGGTTGCTGTTGTAGACCTGGCCGGGGCCGAGCGGCAGGCCCGGCTCGACCAGTTCGTCGCCGCTGGCGAACACCGCGACGGTCGGACGGCTGGCCACAGGCAGCCGATCCAGTCCAAGCGAGGCCGCCAGGCCGATCCGCGACGGGGTCAGCACATCGCCGGCACGCAGCACCGGGTCGCCGATCTCCACGTCCTCGGCGCGGCGGCGCACGTTGGCGCCCGGCTTCAACCCCGCCGGCACCTGCACGCGCCCGGCCTGCTCCTGAGCGTTTTCCTTGATCAGCACGGTGTCGGCGCCCAGCGGCAACGGCGCACCGGTGGTGATCCGCACGCACTGCCCGGGCGCCAGCGACAGCCCCAGATCGGGGCCGGCGAACTGCTCGCCCGCCAGCTCGAGCGTGGTGTCGCCATCGCCCAGGTCGGCATGGCGCAACGCGAAGCCGTCCATCGCGCTGTTATCGAACGGCGGCAGGGCCACGGGCGCGACGATGTCCTCGGCCAGCACGCGCCCATCGGCACGGCGGGTGGCCACGGCCTCGACGTCGGTCCTGCGCGCCGCGGCAACCGACTGGAGGATGGCCAGCGCTTCGGAAAACCCGATCCGGCTCGGAAACGTGGGCGTGCTCATGGTGTGTCGCTCGCTGGAAGTGGGATCCGGGCCGTGACCAGGTCCTGGATCGTGTTCAGATTGCCGAACCGCACGCCCGGCAGCCGGATGCGGGCCAGCCCGAGCACGGACTGCAGCCCGCGCGGCGCCAGGTCGTTCGCGGCGATCGCACCCGGCAACGCCGCACGCAGCGCGTCGCAGCGGTACAGCGCCACCAGCGGCTGCGGGCCATCGTCGTCTTCGGCGAATGCGCCGGTCTCGCTGCGCCCGGCCAGCAGGCTGCGGACCAGGCAATCGTTGACGTCGAACAGATCCACCGGCAGCGTCAGCAGCCAGGCGGTGGTGCATGCGGCGACAATGGCCTCGATTCCGGCCAGCGGCCCACTGCCGGGCGGCAGGCGATCGGACAGCGCGGTCAGGCCGGCTGCGGCATGGCGATCGAGGTCGCGGTTGGCGCTGACCAGGACCGGTCCGGTCTCGCCCGGGAAGCGCCGCGCGAAACGCAGCACCTGCGGGATGCCATCGCGCTGCAGCCAGGCCTTGTCGACACCGCCGAGCCGGCTGCCACGGCCGCCGGCCAGCAGGCCCAGGGTGATGTCGGCGGCCGTGACCGCCGCGCTCACTTGCCGCGCTTTTTGACGTGGCGGATCAGGCGCCGCTTCTTGGCGACCTGGCGCTCGGTCAGCTCGTTCTTCTTCCCTTCGTAGGGATTGGCGCCTTCGCGGAACAGCATCCGCACCGGCGTGCCGACCAGCTTGAAGCGCTTGCGGAAGAAGTTTTCCAGGTAGCGCTTGTACGACTCCGGCAGCACCTTGAGGCGGGTGCCGTGGATGATGAAGGTCGGCGGATTCTCGCCGCCCGGATGCACGTAGCGCAGCTTGGAGACATGGCCGCGGATGCTCGGCGGCGGGTTGGTCTCGTAGGCGATTTCGAGCGCCTTGTTGACTTCGCTGGTGCTGAAGCTGCGCATCGCAGAGTCGTGCGCACGGTGGATCGCGCGGAACAGTTCGCGCAGGCCCGAACCGTGCTTGGCCGAGATCCGGATCGGCTCCGCCCAGGGCACGAAGGTCAGCTTGCGCATCAGCATCGTCTCGGCCTGGTCGCGCTGGTACTGGGTCAGGCCGTCCCACTTGTTCACGCCGATCACCAGCGCACGGCCGGCGTCGAGCACCGCGCCGAGCACGGTCGCATCCTGGTCGGTCACGCCCTCGCCCGCGTCCAGCATCAGCACCGCGACCTGGCAGCGCTCGATCGCCTGCATGGTCTTGACCACGCTGAACTTCTCGACCGCTTCCTCGACCTTGCCGCGACGCCGCATGCCGGCGGTGTCGACCAGCCGGTACAGGCGCCCGTCGCGCTCCAGGTCCGCCGCGATCGAGTCGCGGGTGGTCCCGGGCACTTCCGAGGCGATCATCCGCTCTTCGCCGAGCAGGCGGTTGACCAGGGTCGACTTGCCCACGTTCGGGCGGCCGACGAAGGCGATGCGCAGACGATCCGGATCGTTGTCCAGGACCTCGCCGCTGCCCTCTTCGGGCATGCGCTGCAGGATCTCCTCGTGCAGGTCGTCCATGCCCTGCCGGTGCGCGGCGGACACGGCCAGCACGTCGGAAAAACCATAGCGCGCGAACTCGGCGCGTACGGTGTCTTCGTTGGTGCCGTCGATCTTGTTGATCACCAACAGGGTCGGCCGCGCCAGCTTGCGCAGCCACGAGAGGATCTCGTCGTCCAGCGACGACGAACCCTCGCGGCCATCGACCACGAACAGGATCAGATCGGCTTCCTCGGCCGCGGCACGCGCCTGGCGCGCGGTCGCGCCGGCCAGGCCCTCCTCGTCGCCGGCAATGCCGCCGGTGTCCACCAGCAGGAACGGCTGGTCCGGATCGAGGCGGCAGACGCCGTAGTGGCGGTCGCGGGTGACGCCCGGTTCGTCGTGAACCAGGGCGTCGCGGCTGCGCGTCAGCGCATTGAAAAGCGTGGACTTGCCGACGTTCGGCCGTCCAACCAGTGCGACCAGCGGCAGCATGGTGGTATTCCCCTTCGCATTCGCCGGATCAGTCGACGATCCGGAAGGCGGTCAGACCGCCCTCGACGTTCTGCACCAGCAGAAGGCCATCGACCGAAACCGGCTGTCCCTTGATCGGCTTGCGTCCTGCACGTTCACGCGCTGCCAGCTCACCATCGGCCAGGCGCAACCAGTGCACATAACCATCGAAATCGGCGACGACCGCATAGTCGCCATGCACGGCCACGCCGGTCAGCGAACGGCGCGCCAGCGCCGGCTGCGACCACATCGCCACGCCATTGTTCTTGTCCAGCGCGTACACGGTGCCCGCGTTGTCCGACACCAGCAGGCTGGACGACGTGATGCCCATGCCGCCGCCACCGCCGTGCTCGCTCTGCCACATCGGGCGGCCGCTCGGGCCGTCGATGGCGATCGTGCGCTTGCGGAAGCTGCTCGCGTAGATGCGGCTGCCTTCGATCAGCGGCGCGCCGTCCACATCGGCCATGCGCTCCAGTTCGGTGCGGCCTTCCGGCAGACCGACCGGCGCATCCCACAGGGTGCGGCCATCGTTCAGCCCAAGCGCCTTCATGGTGCCGTCGTCGTTGCCCGCCAGGATCACGCCCGGGCCGACGGTCAGCGGCGCGTTGCCGCGCACGGTCAGGCTCGGCAGCTCATGGTCGTTGAACCAGCGCCGCTCGCCGCTGGCCGCGTCGAACGCGGTGATGCGGCCGTCGTTGCTGCGCACGAACACCAGGCCCTGCGACACGGCCGGCGCCACGATGACCTCGCTGCTGACCTTGGCACGCCAGCGTTCGCTGCCGTTCTCGCGGTCCAGCGCGATCACCTCGCCGGACAGGCCGCCGACCACGACCAGGCCATCGCCCACGCCCGGTCCACCGACCAGACGCAGGCCTTCCTTCTTGTCCGCGCGGTAGCGCCAGACTTCCTTGCCGCTCTGCAGGTCCAGCGCGTAGACGCTGCCCTCGCCACCGGCCGCGTAGACGCGGCCATCGGCCACGGACGGGCCCTGGCGCGCGCCGATGCGCTTCTCGCCATCGCCGAGATTGAACGACCACGCCTTCGAGACGCGGACGCTGGGATCGAACTTGACCAGCTCGGCCGGCTCGGCGGCCTTCTTGGCCTCCGCATCCTTGCCTGCGAACCAGCCCTTGACGGTCGTGCAGCCGCCCAGGACCGCAGCCATCGTGACCACCACGGCGACGCGCTTGAACATGTTCACCTGCCTCATCAGATCGCTTCCGCCGGTTCCGGCACCTGGCCGCCCGCATCTTCCAGCTTCAGCTCGACGCGGCGGCGCTCGGGAGCGGCGACATCGAGCCTGGACAGGGCCTTGGTGTACTCGTCGCGCGCCTCGTCGCGCTTGCCGGCGGCAAGCAGCGCGTCGGCACGCACTTCGAGCGCCGGGCCGTCGCTGGCGTCCTGCAGCAGCGCCAGCGCCTCGTCGTGCTTGCCGGTCGCGGTCAACAGCTGGGTCAGGCGCAGGTCCACCACCGGCTTGATCGACGGCTCGGCCTTGATGCCGCGCAACGTGGCGATGGCCTCATCGAGCTTGCCGGCATCGACCTGGGCCTTGGCCACGCGCAGTGCGGCCAGGTTGGCGTAGACGCCTTCATGGCCGGCCAGCGCGGCGCCGGCATTGTCGGCATCGGATTCGACCTGCTTCAGGGCCTGCTCGTAGGCCGCATGCGCCTGCTGGTCCTGGTTGGCGTTGTTGCTCTGCCACCACTGCCAGCCGTAGATCGCCGCGATGCCGAGTGCCGCGCCACCCACGATGCTCACCGCATTGTTGCGCAGCCAGGCGCGAACGCGTTCGCCCTGTTCGTGTTCGTCCAGAAGGTCGTCGATTGCCATGCAAAGTCCTGCCCGGCGCACCAGGGCGCCGGGTGATTGTTCCGGGGATGTTGGATCGCGGGCCGGCTTACTCGGCCGACGTCACGGATCCGTCAGAGGATACCGCAAAGCGCGCGACGTTCGCCCTCTGATACGGCGTCAGGTCCACGATACCGCCCGCTTGCTGAACGCGTACTGCCGCCGCATTGCCCAGCACGATGCGTGCCGCATCGCCTGCCTTGAAGCTGCGCGTGTCGCCGGAACGCATCAGTCCCTGCTCCACCGTCTGCCCCTGCGCGTCGCTCACCTGCATCCAGCTCTCGCCCTGGAAACTGAGCTCCAGCGAAGCAGCCTCCGCCGGTACGGCGGCCGCGGAGCGGGATGGCACGGACGGCGCCATCGACGCCACGTAGGGCGCCTGTTCGCTGCGCGTCGCCGCGGGCAGCACCGGTGGCGCGACCACGGGCTCGCGCTCGGCGGCCGCACTGGCGGATTCGATTTCGGGGGCGGCGGGCAGCGTATCGAGCGAGGCGGTGCTCGGCGGCGTCTCCACGAAATGGGAGCGCGTCGCCAGCCACACCGGCACCGCGATGGCGGCGGTGATCACCACGTACACCGCGCGCCGGGCGGCGCTTTCGAGCACGCGCTGGTAGGGCGGCGTATGCGTGTGACTGACCAGGTGGACAGGCACGGCAGGCGCGACCTCGGTCTGCAGCAATGGCTCGATGTCCACCCCCAGCAGACGCGCATAACTGCGCAGCTGGCCGCGGACGAACACCGGCGCGGCCGTGGCCGCCCATTCGCCGCGCTCCAGCATTTCAACGACATGGGCCGGCATGCGCAGGCGCGTCGCCGCTTCCTGCACGGTCAACCCGGCAGCAGTGCGCGCGTCGCGCAGCAGCTGGCCGCCCCCCCGGGCGTCCCCCCGGACGTTCGCGTTCGAATCGTGGATCACCCTGGATCTTCCCCGGAATTCGCAAGAACGGCGTTCGGGAACTCCGCTCTCAAGCGTTGTTGGTATCGGCTGGCGGCCACCCTGTCGCCAAGCCCCTGTTCGATCTTGACAGCGAGTTGTAACACGGATGCGTCAGGCGGCGCAGCAGCGAGGCGGCGCTGGACGAAGGCCCGCGCCTGCAGATGCTGGCCGCTGGCCAGTGCGTACTGCGCCATGCTGGCGAGCGCGTACGCGTTGACGGGATCGATCTCGAGCGCACGCCGCAGGTCGCGTTCGGCGCGCTCGCGCTGCCCGCTCTCCAGCGCGCATCCACCGGCATTGGCAAGCGCCGACTCCGGACGCTGGTAACCCGGCGCGGCCAGCGCCCGGTCGAACCAGACCAGCGCCTCGGCCGGGTAGCCATTGCCGCACAGCCAAGCGCCATAGTTGTTGAGGATGTCGCCGCGATCCGGGGCGACTTCCGCCGCCTGGCGGTACTGCGCCCCCGCCTGCTCGATGTTCCCGCGCCTAGACTCGATGGCGCCGAGCAGCGTGTACGCATCGACCGCGGTGGGCTCGCGCCGCAACGCCAGCCTGGCCTGCTTCTCCGCCTCGGCGAGGTCGCCGGCCGAGAAACGCTGCGCGGCGATGCCGAGCATGTCGCGCACTTCCACGCGTCGGCGCGTGGTGGCGTCATCTTCCAGGCGGTAGACCGGCGCGACCTGCTCGCTGCCGCGGATCTTTGGCGCCTTGACGGTCGGGGATTTCGCGCACGCCGCCAGCAGCAGCGCGCAGATCAGGACAACCAGGCCGGCCCGGTCAGGCCGCATGTCCGTCGGCGCTGTCGGCGGCGAGCTGGCGGTTGAACTCGGCCTGGCGCCGGGTCCGGTCCATGACCTGCCCCTTGAGCTGGCCACAGGCGGCATCGATGTCGTCGCCGCGGGTCCGCCGCACCATCGTCAGCACCTGCGAATCGAGCAGGATCTTCTGGAAGGCGCGGATCTGGGTTTCGTCCGAGCGTTCGTACCGGGTACCCGGGAACGGATTGAACGGAATCAGGTTGACCTTGCCCGAGTTCGCCGCCTGCACGGTGTTGTCGAACTGGCGCATCAGCCTGGCCAGCTGCCGCGCGTGTTCGGGCTGATCGTTGATGCCCTTCATCAGCGTGTATTCGAAGGTCACCGAATCGCGCTTCTTGTTCGCGCGGAGATAGCGCGCGCAGGACGCCATCAGCTCGACGATCGGATACTTCCTGTTGAGCGGGACCAGGGTCTCGCGCAGTTCGTCGTTCGGCGCATGCAGCGACACCGCCAGCGACACATCGCTCTCGGTGGACAGCCGGTCGATCTGCGGCACCAGGCCGGAGGTGGACAGCGTCACGCGCTTGTTGGCCAGGCCGTAGCCCAGATCGTCGCGCATCACG
>Ga0160495_100361_pt1 | contig 26843 bp, 26 predicted proteins | sample DID4MG_4_FD_108251 | JGI IMG/M metagenome (GOLD analysis project Ga0160495, IMG submission 108251) | Enriched soil microbial communities from UW Madison campus, WI, USA - DID2933_E24_FP4 MG | ecosystem: Environmental > Terrestrial > Soil > Unclassified | place: USA: Madison, Wisconsin | collected... | reverse complement strand
GTTGGGAAGGCGCGCGCGGATGCACCTGAACCGATAAAGATCGTCGGGTACGGCCGGTTCGCCGTGGATGCGCACAAAATCGGGTGAAGCGACGACCGCATTCTCACGCGGCAGCCCGAGCGATACGGCGATCATGTCGGTGGGCACGAGATCCGCGGGCCTGAGCCCCATGTCGAAGCCGCCAGCGATGACGTCGACCAGTCGTCCCTCCGTAACCAGATCGATGTGTACGTGCGGATAACGCTGTAGAAACGACAGGATGAGCGGCGCCATCACCTCACGGGCCGCCGATGCAAAGGCGTTGATGCGCAAAGTGCCTGATGGCGTTTCCTGAAGCGATTGTACGGCTAGCATGGCGTCGTGGATATCCGTCATTGCCGGCCCGACCCTTTCGACGAAGGTCTTGCCGGCATCGGTGAGCGACACGCTTCGCGTCGTGCGGTTGAACAGACGGACGCCCAGGCGCTGTTCGAGCTTGGCGACAGCATTGCTCAAGGCCGTCGTGGACATGCCCAGATCAAGCGCGGCCGCACGGAAAGATCCGTGCCGTGCGATGCTGAGAACGGCGTCCAGGTCGGAGAGGATGTCCCGCGTCATTATCCCTCTTTTCGCAATTCCTCGTTCCTGTTTGTCCCAGTTATCGCAGCGTTCGTCCAGGCATAGATTATTGCGTGCCGGCCCAAAGAGAAGCCTGGCCCTACCTGGAGACGTGAAATGACAATCAAAATGCCCGAAAGCATCGCGGACTTTTTTATCGCCGACCGTGACGGCGGCCCTGACGAACTCGCTGCCGTTTTCACGGAAAACGCAATCGTCAAGGACGCTGGCGAGACCCTCGTCGGTCATGAAGCCATCCGCCAGTGGAAGGTCGATTACACCCAGAAATACGGCCCCACCACAACGGATCCCTTCTTCATTGCCACCGAGGACGGCAGAACGCAGGTGACGGCGCATGTCGCCGGCGACTTCCCCGGCAGCCCGGTCGATCTGCGCTACTTCTTCGTCATCGCCGGCGACAGGATCGCCGAACTGGAGATCACGATATGACCCCTTTTCTCACATTGCAGGGCCGTCGAGCCCTGATTACGGGCGGTACCTTGGGCGCTGGCGCCGCGACGGTGGCGCTCTTCCGGGAGCTCGGAGCACGCGTGTTGACGACGGCGCGCACCGAACCGGCCAACTTTTCCGGTGCCGCTTTCGTTGCAGCGGACCTGACCACCAAAGAAGGGGTTCAGGCCGTCGTCGATGCGGTTCATCGGGAGCTTGGCGGGATCGATATCCTTGTGAACGTTCTGGGTGGCTCATCTGCTCCTTCGGGTGGTTTTGCTGCGCTCGACGACGTTGAATGGGACAAGGAGTTCGATCTGAACTTCTTTCCAGCAGTGAGGCTTGATCGGGCCTTGATCCCTGGAATGATCGCTCAGGGCAGCGGTGTCGTCATTCATGTGACATCGATCCAGAACCGCCTGCCATTACCCGAAGCGACAACGGCCTATGCATCTGCAAAGGCGGCGCTCAACACCTACAGCAAGAGCCTCTCCAAGGAAGTCTCGCGTAAAGGCGTGCGCGTCGTCCGGGTTTCGCCCGGCTGGATCGCCAGTCCTGATGCCAACGGTCTTGCCCTTCGCATAGCCGACGAAGCCGGCATCGGCTACGACGAAGCGGTGCAGGTGATCATGAATTCGCTCGGTGGCATCCCGCTAGGCCGGCCGGCCGAGCCGAGAGAGGTCGCAGACCTCATAGCTTTCCTGGCTTCGGACCGGGCAACGTCCATTACCGGTACAGAGCATGTGATCGACGGCGGCACCATACCGACCATCTAAATATCGATGCGCGCCCATGGTGCGCATCTGTCCGACCACAAGGTTTAAGGGTACGGCAGCGCTGCCCGCGAATTGCCTATGCGACGACGGGAATCCCTTCATCGTCTTTTTTCGCACAACAGTGATTAGGGGCGGTTCTCTCGACCGGCTTCTTAGGAAACCACCCAGCATTTTGTCAGTGCATGCCCGCCCATGAGCTCGCCGTTCGGATCATCGATCCAGCCGCCGACACGTGGGGTCGTCGCATCGATATAGTTATTGAACATGGGAACGATCACGCCCCCCTGGTCACGCAGGATCACGGCCGCCTGGCGGTATAGAGCTTTGCGCTTGTCGGCATCGAGTTCGGCGCGTGCGCCAATGATCAGCTTGTCGAAATCGTCGCGGAAGAACCGGGTGTCGTTCCACTCCGCGCCGGAGAGATAGGCGAGGGAATAGACCTGATCCTGCGTCGGGCGTCCGGTCCAGTAAGACATGGAGAACGGCTGCTTGTTCCACACGTCCGACCAGTACCCGTCGCCCGGCTCGCGCTTGATCTCAAGCGTGATGCCGCATTTTGCTGCGCTTTGTTGAAAAAGCTGGGCGGCATCCACCGCACCTGGAAAGGCGACCTCCGACGTGCGCAACAGTATCGAGCCGTTGTGGCCGGACTTCTTGTAGTGCTCAGCGGCCTTTTCGGGGTCGAACACCCGCTGTTCGATATCGTCGTCGAACAGCGGGTAGCCTTTGATCATCGGTGTGTCGTTGCCGACCGTCCCGTAGCCGCCCAGGATCTTATCGACCATCTCCTCACGGTCGACGGCATATTTCAACGCCAGCCGCAGATCGTTGTTGTTGAAGGGGGCGGTGTCGCAATGGGCAATCATTACGTAATGACCCTTGCCCGGCACGTTGCGGATCGTGACGCCCGGAACGCGTTTCACGAGTTCCACGATCTTGGGCTCGACCCGGTTGATCATGTCGATCTGGCCGCCGTGCAGGGCGGCCGTACGCGCGGTGGAATCGTTCATCACGATGATCTCGATGCCGTCGGCATGGCCGCGCAGATCGCTGCCCCAGTAGCCCTCGTGCTTCTCACCAACATGGCGAACACCCGGCTCGTTGACGACGATCTTGTAGGGGCCGGTGCCGATCGCTGCGGTCGGATCATCCTTGCCGCCGTTCGGCTGGATCATCAGATGGTAGTCACCGACCACATAGGGCAGGTCGGCATTGGGCTCTTTCAGTGTGATGACAACGTTCCGGCCGTCGGCTTTGACCGTCTCGAATGCGGAAACAAACGGAAGCGCTGCCGATTTGGAATTCTTGTCCGCATGGCGCTCGAAAGTCGCGACGATGTCTTCGGGCGTTACGACCTTGCCATTGTGGAAGGTGACGTCCTGACGGATTTTGAACGTCCACGTCTTGGCGTCGCGCGAGGCCTCATAGGCTTCCGCCAGGCGATATTCAATCTCGCCGGCTGGAGATATCTCGAGCAGCTGTTCGCCCCAACAGCGACCGAGCGTATAAGGAACCTGACTTGCCCATGTCGCGGGATCAAGGCTGTCGGTGGCTGCGCCGCCGACCATTCCAGCCCGCAACACGCCGCCCTTTGCTGGCGTCTGAGCGGCTGCGGCCCGCGCAAGCACCGTGTTCGCAGCGGCCGCAGACAGGCCAAGCGCTGCGGCACGCCCCAGAAAATCCCGCCGGGTCAGCCGCCCGCCGATGACAAGCCGGCTGAGTTGATCGAGGTCTCTGGACATGCGCGCTTCCCTTCTGACTTGATCTCTTGGAGCATCTTGCATGCCAGCGGTGCTTTTTGCCAAGAGGGCGAAGCGACTTTTCGAAACTGAAAATCCCCGCCGTTGCGGCTGTGGTCTTATCGGCGTCTCGCCTTAGAGGAAATCGTCTCGGCGCGGTGTGAATGTGTCGATCAGCAGGCCCGCCGTCAGTGCGACAACGCCGTGAACGAGGTTTGGCGCGACTATAAAGCTGCTGCCGGCGCCAAGCCGGGCAGAGACACCATCCACCGTAACGTCGAACGTGCCTTCGGCAACATAGCTGACCTGCGTATGCGGATGCGAATGCAGTGCGCCGATGGCGCCCTCATTGAAGCTGAAGGCAACGAGCATCATTTCCGGACGCTCGCTCAAGACGGCACGGCGATTTCCGGGGGCGACTTCGGTCCAGACCGTGTTTTGGGGCAGGGAATAAAAGGACATTTCAACCTCTCATCGGGCAAGCCATCCGCCATCGACCGGCAGGATGGCGCCATGCACGTAATCGGACGCGGCACTCGCAAGGAAAACCGCGGCACCGGCCATGTCTTCCGGCTGCGCCCAGCGACCGGCGGGAATGCGCTTCAGGATATCGGCGCTACGCTCGGCATCCGCGCGCAGCGCTGTTGTGTTGTTGGTCTCGACATAACCGGGCGCGATTGCGTTCACATTGATGCCGCGCGCGGCCCATTCGTTCGCCAGAAGTTTGGTAATACCGGCAAGGCCGCTTTTTGCCGCGGTATAGGACGGTACGCGAATGCCGCCCTGAAAGGACAGCATCGAGGCGATGTTGATGATCTTGGCCTTGCGTTCTGCTGCAAACGCCGCCTTGGCAAAGGCTTGGCAAAGGAAGAAGACGGACTTGAGATTGGTGTCGAGCACGGCATCCCAATCCTCTTCCGTGAAATCCAGTGAATCCGCACGCCGGATGATGCCGGCGTTGTTGACCAGAATGTCGGGCGTCGCGCCGGCATCCAGCGCGGCGGTCATGACCCTGGCGGCACTGCCCGTTTGAGATAGATCCGCGGACACGGCGGCAAACATCCGCCCCGCCGCTTTCACCGCTGTTTCGGTATCCGTCATGGCGGAGCGACCGACGCCGACGATATCCGCGCCGGCCTTCGCCAATCCTACGGCAATTGCCTGCCCGATGCCGGTATTGGCACCGGTGACGATGGCCCATCGGCCGGAGAGATCGAACGGGTTCATCGCAGTGATTCCATCGGTACCTTGTCCATGTCGGTGAAGCTTATATTATCGCCGGCCATGGCCCAGATGAAGGCGTAACGCCCGGTACCCGCGCCCGAGTGGATCGACCAGCCAGGCGAGAGCACCGCCTCGTGGTTTTTCAGAACGACGTGACGTGTTTCGCCCGGTTCGCCCATGAAGTGAAAGATGCGCGTTGCCTCCTGCATGCCGAAATAGAGGTAGACCTCCATGCGCCGGTCATGCACGTGCGCCGGCATGGTGTTCCAAACCGAACCCGGCTCGAATGTCGTGAGCCCGACGACCAGCTGGCAGCTTTCGCAGACATCGGGATGAACATACTGGTTGATGGTGCGGTGGTTGGATTCCTCCGCCGAGCCCAGATGCACCTTCTTCGCCATGTCGCGCGTGATGAGTACGGTCTGGCAAGCGCGATGGGCCGGCGCGCTCAGGACATAGAATAGCGCCGGCTCGGCCTCGTTATCGCTCGCAAAGCTAAGCGCGCCCGAGCCCTTGCCCACATAGATGGCTTCCTGAAAGCGAAGGGCGTAGTCCTTTCCGCCGACGCTGACCGTTCCGGCACCACCAATATTGATGATAGCGGCCTCACGGCGCTCGAGGAACTGGTCCGTGCCGGTTTCGGCAACACGGTCGATCGTGAGTGTACCGCCGGTCGGCACCACGCCACCGACGATCATGCGGTCGAGATGGCTGTAGGTGAGATTGATCTTGCCGGGCTGGAACATCGCCTCGATGACGAAGCCATCGCGCAGGCCCTGGGTGTTGCGCCTTGCGGCGTCTTCAGGTCCGACGACCTGGCGAATGGATACGGAGAGTGTCACGGCATCTGCCTCTTTCTTTCGGTAATGGACATCAGTTGAGCACGACATATTCGGTGAGCTGGTTGATCGTCGTGTCGGCCTTGGCGACATCGAAGACCTTGGTGCCGTGGCTCATGATCACGAACCGGTCGCAGACCTGATAGGCGTGGTAGATATTGTGTGTCACCAGCACGCTGGAAACGTTCTCCGCCTTCAGCTTCAGCACCTGGTTCAGCAGTGCTTCCGTCTCGCGCACCGAGAGTGCGGAGGTGGGCTCGTCAAGCAGCAGGATGCGCTTCTTGAAGTATACGGCGCGTGCGATGGCAACCGCCTGCTTCTGGCCGCCAGAGAGGTTGCCGACCAGCGTGTCCGGGCTGTCGATGCCCGAGATATGCACGGCATTCTGCAGGACCTCCATGGCGATCTGGCGCATTTCCGCCTGACGGAGGAAGCCGAAACGGTCGGTCAGTTCGCGGCCCATGAAGATGTTGCGCGTAATCGAGAGACTGTCGACCAGGGCTGTGTGCTGGTAGATTGTCTCGATGCCGGCGTCCGCGGAATCCGACCGGCAGGTGAAGAGCGTCCTGGTGCCGTCTACGCTAAGATAGCCGTCCGTCGGTTTGTGGATACCGGAAATGAGATTGACCGTGGTCGACTTGCCGGCGCCGTTGTCGCCGAGCAGGCCAACCACTTCCCCCTCGCCAATGTGGAAGCTGAGGTTGCGAAGCGCCGTCAGCGCGCCGAAACTCTTGGAGATATTGTGCAGTTCGAGAAGATTAGACATCACGCCACGCCTCGCCGCTCGATGAGATGATTGAAGATGGCGGCCAGCACGATCAGCGTCGCGATGAACATGTCCAGATAGAAGCCGGGCGCCCGCAGAAGCAGCAGCACGTCGGTGATCGTATGAATGAGCAGCACCCCGAGGAAGATGCCGATGATCGAGCCACGGCCGCCACGCAGCGAAAGCCCGCCGATAACGCAGGCGGCAATCGCCTGGAGTTCGAGACCTGCACCCTGACCCGGCTGAACGCTGCCGACGCGCGCGGTGGCAAGAATGCCCGCCATGGCGGCCATGCCACCGGCAACGGCGAAGGCAATGAGTTTCACGCGATTTGTGTTGATGCCGATCGCCTCGGCCGCACCGCGATTGCCGCCTGTCGCGAAGACATGGTTGCCGAAGCGATGGCGGTGCAGCAGATAGTGAAAGCCGACCACGAAAAGCACGATCCAGATGAAGGCGGCATTGATGCCGAACAGCGTACCGGAAAACAGGCTGGTGAAGGCCGGCTCGGGATCGAAGCGCACTTGCACAGCACCGTTGTAGAGAAGCACGGCGCCGCGCCACAACAGCAGGCCGCCGAGCGTCACGATGAAGGATGGAAGGCCGAAGCGTATCGTGATCTGGCCATTGAGCAGCCCGATCAGCAGGCCGGCAACGATGCCCAGTGGCGCGGCAAGAAAGGCACTGAGGCCTGCGCCGACCAAGCTCGCCATGAGGACGGCGGTAAAGGTGTAGACGGAACCGATGGACAGATCGAACTCGCCCGCAATCATCAGCACACCGGCACCAAGCGCCAGGCAGCCGAGCACGGGTATCGCCTTCATGAGAATTGTCAGATTCTGCGGCGAAAGATAGCGAAACTCGTTCGGATAAAGCAGCGCACCGGCGATACAGACTATCTGCAACGTCATGAAGACGAGGAAAATCGCTCCGGCGGGCATCGCCATGATCTGCTTGAGAACGGATTGTCTTTGCGTGCGCGAACGGTGCACGGCGTTGTCAGCAAGGATAGGTGTCACGGTCTGGCACTCGATTTTGAGGCGTGGGGAGCCGGCCGGGGTCTTCGACAGGCTCCCGCAACATCCGGTTAGCGGTAGCTGCCGATCAGGGGCTTGACCGAGCTGATGCGCGACTTGTCGAGGAAGGCACCCTGTCCGGTGTCGACGTCCGTCGGCGTCAGGCCGTACTTCTTGGCTAGCGCGATCTGGGCGATCGGATAGTAGCCCTGAAGGTAGGGCTGCTGGTCCATGGTCGCGAACATCGCACCGGACTCCACGGCGTTGACGATCTCGACGGCAAGGTCGAATCCGCCAAAGGGAATGTTGACGCCGGCATCCTTGATGGCACCCGCACCAACTGTCGAGGTGACCGAGCCCGTGCCGAACAGCGCCTTCACGTTCGGATTGGCGATCAGGAATTGCGCGATGATGTTCTGCGCTTCGGCGGGATCGAGACCCGCACGCACCGTCTCGACCCTGATGCCGGTCTCCGTCATCGCCTTCTCGATCCCGCCGCCACGCGCCACTGCAAAGCTCGCCTCGGGAATTTCGCGCGGGTTGAAAACGACGTCGCCGGATTTCAGGCCGAACTCCTTGATCATGCGGTTGCCGAGCTCGTAGCCCGAAGCAAACTCATCCATGCCGACATAGGCCTGGCGGCAATTGCCCTTGGCGCCGTCGAGGTCGTCATTGTTGAAGCCGATGACGATGATTCCGGCCTTTGTGGCAGCGCAAATGCTTTCGTCAAGGGCGTCTGACGAGGAGATCGCGACCGCGATGCCATCGACGCCGCTAGCAGTCGCGCTTTCGATCAAGTCGTTCTGGCGTACCGGATCATTGTTGGCATATTGCACGTCGAGATCGACGCCGAACTGGCTGGCGGCGTCTTGCGCGCCCTTCACCACGGGATTAAAGAACTGGACACTCGGATCGAGGTAGATGATCATCGTGGCCTTGACGTCAGCGGCAAGCGCCGTCGAAGCCATCATGCTGGCAATGCCGGCGGCGATTGCCGCGGCTTTCAACCTGGTCAACTTCATTTGCGTATCCTCCCTTTGGATGTGCAATGTGGGTCCAAAAGACCCAAGTCTCGGCTGGCGGGCTCCGACCAAAGATTTCGCCAGCCGAGATTTTCCTCCTCATGACCGCCCGGATGGGCAGCCCGCTACCCGAACCAGGGCGCGGGGCGCCCGAGCGTGACATGCACGCCCTTGAACTGGGAATATTCGTCGAAGCCGTACCGGCCGAGTTCACGCCCGAGGCCGCTCTTCTTGTAGCCGCCGATCGGCATTTCCGGCGTGCCGTCGATGACGCTGTTGATCCAGCAGCGGCCGGCGCGGATGCGGCGGATGCTTTGCAGCGACTTTTCAAGATTGGTGGACCAGACGGAAGCCGACAGGCCGAATTCCGTGGCATTGGCCATGGCTACCGCCTCATCTGCCGTCTTGAAGGTCAGCGTTGAAAGTACCGGCCCGAAAATCTCCTCGCGCGCGATCGACATGTCGGGCGTGACACCGGCAAACACTGTCGGTGCATAATATAGACCGGCCTCCCTGCCGACCCTCTCCCCGCCCAGCAGGAGCTTTGCGCCGGAGGCAAGGCCAGCCTCGACATAGGAATGCACCTTCTCCGCATGCGCCTCCGAAATCATTGCGCCAATCTTCGTGCGCTCGTTCAGCGGATCGCCGAAGGTGACCTTGCGCGAGATGTCCAGCAGGCGCTCCATCAGCGCGTCGCGGACGCTTTCCTCGACCAGCAGTCGGCTACCGGAAATGCAGCACTGCCCTGCATTGTGATAGACGCCATAGGCGATGCCGTCAGCGGCGGCTTCCAGGTCTGCATCGGCAAAGACGATCTGCGGCCCCTTGCCGCCGAGTTCCAGCCCGACGCGTTTGACGCTGCGCGCCGCGATCTCGCCGAGCTTGGTGCCGACACGGACGGAGCCGGTGAAGGCAACCATGTCGACGTCAGGATCTTCGGCCAGCACCTGCCCCGCCGGGTCGCCGTAGCCGCTAACGACGTTGAACACGCCGTCGGGAATACCGGCCTCGCGCGCCAGTTCGGCCATGCGGATCGAGGTGCCGGAGGTGAATTCCGACGGCTTCAGCACCACCGTGCAGCCAGCGCCGATCGCCCATGGCACGCGCTCCGAAGCGATGATGAAGGGGAAGTTCCACGGCGTGACGATGCCGACCACGCCGACAGGTTCACGCAGCACGAGGCCAAGACGGTCGTCACCGATATTGTTGTGGCTCTGGCCCTCCAAAGCCCTTGCCTGGCCCGCAGCATAGGACCACAGGTCTGCGCAGAAGCCGATTTCGCCGCGCGCCTGATTGATCGGCTTGCCGACTTCCAGACTTTCGGCCAGCGCAAGCTCTTCCTGATGAAGAAGGATAAGGTCCGCCACCTTGAACATCAGGCGCGAGCGCTCGGCACCAGACATGCGCGGCCATGGACCGGTATCGAAGGCCCGGCGTGCTGCCGCAATGGCCACCCGCACATCATCTGCTGAGGCTTCCGGCCAGATGCCGACGACCGCGCCCGCGTGGCCCGGGCTCACGCGTTCGATCGTCTTGCCGGATGCCGCATCGACGGACTTGCCATCGACAAGCATCTGATAGCGGGCTTTAATATTCAGCCGCGGGTCATGGGAATCGGGTGCTATGAAATTGGACAGCAATATCGTCTTCCGGCCGGCGGCAGCGCGCCAACCCCTCCCTGTTGATCCGGTTTTCAGGCCACCGGATTTATGTTGCGCATGAATTGTATGGTACTGTATGGTGGCTCAGATTGGATGTCAACGCATGACGATGGGAAAAGACGTGAACCTTGAATCCCTCAAAATAGACACCGGTGAAACCGCCGCGGCGCAGGTGGAACGAGATCTGCGCGAATCCATCATCCAGCTTGAACTCACCCCGGGCATGCGCCTGTCCGAACAGGAAATCGCCACACGCATGGGCGTTTCACGTCAGCCCGTGCGCGAGGCACTGATCGCGCTTGGCAAATCGAAGCTGGTGGATATCCGCCCCAATCGCGGCACGGTCGTCGTACGGATTTCGGCGCGTAAGATGATGGAAGCACGCTTCGTGAGAGAAGCGATAGAGACCGCCGTCGCCCGCCGCGCAAGCGAGGCCTTCGACAGCTGGACGCGGCGCAAGATCGATACGATCCTTGACCGCCAGAAGGCAGCAATGGCGGCGCACGATCACAATGCCTTCCGCCGCGAGGACGAGCAGTTCCACATCGCGATCGCCGAGGGCGCCGGTTGCGGCCTTGCCTGGAGCGCCATATCCGACATAAAGGCGCATATGGACAGGGTCTGCAATCTTCAGCTCCGCCATCCCGATTCCATGGTCCGGCTGATTGCCGAGCACGAGGCGATCATAAACGCCATCGACACGCGCAACGCCGATGCGGCCGAGGCCGCCATGCGCAGTCACCTGAACGGGATCCTCGCAGACCTCCCGCAAATCGAGGCCGACAATCCCGATCTGTTCGAATGAACGGGTCGGCGCCAAGGACATGAGAAAACGTCTTCGTCGCTGGTGATCGACAGGATCAGGCAAGAAACAGGCAGGACCGTTTATAGCCACCAACGGGGTTGAGCCGTAAATTGCATGGTGTTGGCGCGGAACGCGCCGATGTCCAATCAAGAATGGAATTCGCTCTATGAGAACTTGGTTCATTACCGGGGCCAATCGTGGTCTCGGCCTGGAAGTCGCGCGCGCCGCACTCGACGCCGGCGACAATGTCGTTGCCACGGCGCGCAAGCCAGATGAGATTGAGAATGCGTTGGCAGGCTTTGCCGACAAGCTTCAGACAATCCCTCTCGATGTCACGGACCATAAGGCGATCGCTGAAGCGGTCAGCGTTGCGCAGGCCCGGTTCGGACGGATCGACGTTCTCGTCAACAACGCCGGATATGGCCAGCTCGGCGCGTTCGAGGAGGTCGCCCCGGAAGCTGTGACGCGACAGTTCGCCACCAATGTCTTTGGCGCCTTTGATGTCACACGCGCCATTCTGCCGATCATGCGGGCGCAGCGCTCCGGTCATGTCATTACGATATCGTCGATTGCAGGCATGGAGGGCTTTGAAGGCGCATCGATCTATTGCGCGACGAAACATGCCGTGTCCGGCTGGTCGGAAGGTCTCGCCCGCGAAGTGGCACCGTTCGGTATCAAGGTGACCTGCGTCTATCCCGGCCGATTCAGAACCGACTTTCTTGACGGTAGTTCCGTTCACTATGGCAATCTACCGATCGAGGATTATGCGTCGACCTCAGCCCAGCACAGACAGGCGCTTGATGGCGCCAATCATCAACAGATCGGTGACCCCAAGAAATTTGCTGCGGCCATGCTGGCTGTCGTTGGGGCTGAGAGGCCGCCTGTATGGCTGGCAACGGGCTCCGACGCGTTTGCCGTATTCGACAACAAGTCCCACGCGCTCGCGAAGAACATCGAGCAGTGGAAAGAGCTGGTCCTGTCGACGGATTTCTAGGCTATAGCTCGAAGGAGCGGATCTGCAGGGAGACGGGAATGGCGTATCGACGCAAAGGAAGGCTGCAGCGGAAATGAATGACATCGAACTCGCCCGTCATCGCATGTGCGAGCTTGTTGAGAGGCGCCTTCCGCATGAGGGCTCTCTTGCTACAGCCATTCCTGGTCTCTCCCTGCATCGGCGCACATCTTCGATGACGCCAGACTCTTCGCTCTATGAACCCTCCTTCGCGTTCATCATCAAAGGCGCGAAGCGCGTCGTCCTGGGAAATGAGACATACGTCTACGATCAAGATCATTTCCTGCTGACGGCCGTGGGCCTGCCAACGATCGTCCAGGTGCTCGATGCAAGCGCATCGGCGCCTTATCTCTCATTAAAGCTCGACATCGACCTCGACATGGCGCGTGAACTGATTGCTGAAGTCGATCAGCTTGGAAGCCCTGCGGAGGGCAACGGAACAGGCATTGCGATCGGGCCTGTGACGCCGGAGCTGGCAAACGCTGCACTGCGCCTTCTCGACCTTTTGGATGAGCCACGCGATATTCCCATTCTTGCAAGGTTCATCCAGCGGGAAATCCTCTACCGGATCGTGACTGGTCCCGTTGGCGGCCGGTTGAGGCACGCTGTCGAAGTCGGCACGCAAACCAATCGGGTCTCGGCGGCGATTCGCTGGCTGCGTGAACATTTTGACCAGCCGGTCCGCGTCGAGACCCTAGCGAGTGTTGCAGGAATGGGCGAGTCGACCCTGCACCATCATTTCCGCGCACTGACGGCCATGAGTCCGCTGCAATACCAGAAGCATCTTCGTCTCCATGAGGCGCGTCGAATGATGATCGCCGATCGCATAGACGCAGCCAGCGCGGCGCTTCGCGTCGGTTACGAGAGCGTCACGCAATTCAATCGCGAGTACCGCAGACTGTTCGGCGCGCCGCCTAAAACGGACGTGCGGTACATTCTTTCGCAGGCATGATACGAGGGCCTGGCGGCTGCCGGCGCCGCCAACAATGCAGCCGTCAGTGGCGGCTACATCCCGGTGCTCGTTTTCGGCATCCCCGGTGATGCCATCACGGCCATCGTGATCGGCGTGCTCTTAATGAAGGGCGTCAATCCGGGGCCGACGATCTTCCTCAACAACCCGTCCACGGTGTACGGCATCTTCATGGCGTTCCTGGTCGCCAATCTCCTGATGATCCCGCTCGGCTGGGTGGCGATCCGCTGAGGCCGCGTGATCCTGAAGGCGCGGTTCTCCATCCTCATGCCGATCATTCTCGTTTTTTGCATGGTCGGGTCGTTTGCCGTCGACAACACGGTGGCCGCCGTTGGTGTGGCGCTCGCTTTCGGCGTCATCGGCTACTTTATGGAAGAGGCCGGCATTCCCATCGCCCCCTTCGTTCTCGGCATCGTACTGGACCCTCTGGTCGAGCAGAACTTCCTGACGTCGATGATGAAATCGGGTGGGTCTTTCGTTGCCTTCTTTGACCGGCCGATTGCGGCGGGGTTGGCGCTCGTGACAATCATGATCTGGTTGTCGCCGCTGCTCGCGTTCTGGCGGCGCCGCAAACTGATAGACCAAGCGTGAGAATGCGGGCGTACCAGCCAGTCTGTATTGTTTCTCGAAAGAGTTCAGGCCCTTGTTCCATTCGGCGCCGACCGGTCGGCGTCGTGTGAGCCTGTCATTTTTCGGTTCGCCACCGCGGCTGCATATCTTCACCGTTCTTTAACCGATTTTTTTGCCATCGGCTTAAGTCCAATTGCTCTAATATCCCAGGCATAATCAGGACCTGGCGATGACCCGAAAGCTCCAGTCTTCATCTCTCTTGAAATGGATCTTGCCGGCAAGTGCTTCGCTCGCGATCTGCGGCCTCCTGTTCGTGACGCTCATCTGGGCGGCGGGAAAGGCGGACGAGGTGGCCTCATCGCATCAGCGGGGTTTTATCACGCTTGCGATGATGAAGCTGCAATCCGCGATCGCCCATGATCAGGAGAGTGTCACGGTTTGGGACGACGCCGTTGTCGAAAGCCAACGCGGCGACACGGCCTGGATAGAGGCCAATCTCGGGTCGTGGATGCACACCTATTTCAGCCATGATGCATCGCTCCTGCTATCGCCCGATTCGTCGCTCGTTTATCAGTTCATCGCCGATCCGAAAGGCGCGCCTGATGCGCAGCAATTCCGCGACGCCTATTTGCCACTGGTAACGAAACTGCGGACGCGCCTGTCGCGCGGCGATACGCAAGGCACAAGTGCGCAGGTCCTTTCAATCGGGGAGGCGGACGTGTCGCGCATCGGCAACCGATCCGCGGTCGTCAGCATCAAGCCGCTCATGTCGCATACGGGAAATGTCGTGCAGGCGCCCGGCACGGAATTCCTTCACGTCGCCGTCCGATTTCTCGATGGTGATCTTCCCGCGGAGATCGGTCACGAATACGCGTTTAGCGACCTTCGGTTCACGCGCGATCAGCCGAGCGAGACGGGGGCGGCCTTTATACCGCTGACCTCTCGTGACGGAACGCCTGCCGGGTTCTTTCGCTGGGCTCCGTTTCAGCCTGGAAATGACGTTCTTCGCGCTACCGTTCCGGTCCTGCTGGTGACGTTCGGTACATTGTTTGCAGGCGCAAGCCTTGCCGGCCACGCTCTGTTCCGCCGCTCTGAACGGCTCGCCGCAAGCCGCAAAGAACTCGAACATCAGGCGTCACACGATGCCCTGACGGGTCTGGCCAACAGAAACTTCTTCGCAATCAGGCTGGCATCCACGCTGGCAAATGCCGCTACAGATCAGCGTCACTGCATTCTCTTTGTCGATCTCGATCGGTTCAAGACGGTCAACGACACCTTTGGCCATCCCGTTGGCGACAAGCTGATCATGACGGCGGCTGCCCGCATGCGCGACCTGCTGCCGAATTCCCTGATCGCCCGTGTCGGCGGCGATGAGTTCAACATACTCCTCAGCAATGCCGACGCGCAGAATGTGGAAGAGATTGCCAAGAACATCGTGACCGCACTCAGGGCGCCGTTTGAAATCGACACAGTCCACATCGCAATAGGCGCCAGCATCGGCGCCGCCGTGACAACGGGACCTTGCGATCCGATCGAGTTGACCCGGAAGGCAGACATTGCCTTGTACCACGCCAAGGCGGCAGGCAGAAATACGCATGCCATCTTCGGGAGCCACATGGATGAACTGCTGAGCGACCGAAGGGCGCTGGAAGCAGACCTGCGCCTCGCCCTCAAGACGCATTCCCAGCTGGAAACATTCTATCAACCCGTCTTCGCGGCCGACACCGGCGCGCTGAGTTCCCTAGAAGCGCTGGCACGCTGGAAGCATCCGACATTGGGTGATGTCAGCCCTGACCAATTCATCCCGCTCGCCGAGGAAACTGGCCTGATCCACGAGATCAGTGCGCTGGTCCTCGAAGACGCCTGCCGGACACTTGCCGAACTTCCCGATATTCACATCGCAGTCAATGCGTCGGCACTCGAGCTTGCGTCACCAGGCTATGCGCTGCGCGTTCTGGGCATCCTCGCCAAGTGGCAGGTCCAACCCAACAGGCTCGAAATAGAGTTGACGGAAAGTGCCATGACGCCGGAGAAGAGCGAAGTGGAAACCACGATATCGACCCTGCGATCAGCCGGCGTCCGCTTTGCGATTGACGATTTCGGAACCGGTTACTCGACGTTCTCGCGAATTCAACGCATCGAGGTCGACCGGATCAAGATCGATAAGTCCTTCATCGGCGAGATGCATCAAGGTGCAAGCAAAGCCGTTGTTTCTGCGATGATCAGCATGGCGAAAGCCAAGGGGTTACTCGTGACCGCCGAAGGCGTTGAAACGGACGAGCAGCGAAGCGCATTGCAGGATTTCGGCTGTGACCATCTGCAGGGCTTCCTGTTGTCTAAGCCTTTGCCACGCTCGACGGCCATTACTCTTGCCACAGCGGATCAAAGGGTAACCGGCATCCGCGCCTGACCTTGTGGAGGCGGGAAAACAAAAATCACTGCACGCAGCTTGCCGGCCCCGCGCCGTCACTTCCATTCATAGGCTTTTGGCGTGTGATATGGTCGTGCACAGACGAAGGCTTCTGGATCGTTTGCGGAAGCGGCATAATCCGATGCGTCCGTATCGTCATTGAACCCGACGAACACCATCAGCATCACGCGTTCGGCGGGATGACCTTTCTTACGATAGGAAAAGTTGATGGCGCAGTGCGGATACTGCATTTCGAGCGGTTGCCGTGTGGTCCCTGTCAAAGCGATGAACTGACCAAGCGAGAAGAAGTGATTGATCGCGGCAGATGCGGTTTCGCGCGAAATCTGTCGGTTGGATGTGGCCTGGGCCGGGCGGCCATAGAACAGATTGTCCGTCTGGCCTTTTCGCCGCTTCTCTTCATAGACGACAAGGCTTCCAGCGGCGACCAGTTCGATATGCACATGGAATGTCTGGAAGAGGCCGCTGTCGTCGTTCAATTCCGCAAACAGGGTGCGCAACTCGGCAATGTAGTCGGCGTAGAACGAAACGGTCATGGCAATCATCCGGCTGGCTTCAAGGTGCGGCCTGCCTACCATGGCCTTCGCGCGTGGCAAACGTCTTTGTGAGCGCGTCGTTCAGTCGGTCTTGCCGATGCCGCTGGAGTAGATCGCACACAAGGCGAACAGCATCGCAGCGAGCAGGCACAACGCGAGCCCCTGAAAGCTGGTATACATCAACGCGCCGGCGATGCCGCCTACGGCAAAGGCCAGGATCGTCACGGCGTGAAGGCGAAGGCGCGTGGCAATTTCCTCGCGCTGGACGTCTCCCCGTGCACCCCACAGCAGCGCGAGACCCACCCCGATATCGGTGGCGAGCCCCGACACATGCGTCGTCCGCACCCTGGCGCCCGATATGCGCGTCGAGGCCGCGTTCTGGATGCCCATGGACAGCGCAAGCAGGCTGACAATGACGAAGCCGTTCACGGCATCGGGTACTGCCGAGACACAGATGCCGACGAGCATCAGGATGACGCCCTCGACACCCAATGTCAGGGCATAAACCGTCCTAAGCCGGTGGCGCTTGCCCATCTGAATGAACAATGAGGCCAGGAAGGCGCCCGTGATGAACATCAGGACGATGGTGAAAAATGCAGCAGCCGCGCGTAGCTGCCAGTAGGACAGAAGTTCCGACACCAGGGAGACATTGCCCGTCATGTTCGCAGAAAAATAGCCGTAAGCCAGAAAGCCGACGCTGTTTACGCCTCCTGCAACAAAGGCGAGAATGGTCGCCAGCAGAAGATCCACGGCCGGTGTCCGGGTGTCGCCTTCATGAATGAGCATCGCAATTCGCGTTCCTGTATGGCCCGATGTGATGGCAGGATAACAGGACGTGCGTAGCGCTCAAGCAGCCTTGCTGCAAGCGAAGGGTGATGCGGAGAGGTGCAAATCAGCCTCGGTTTTGGCCAGACGTCAATGCAGCCGGACTTTTCGGATTTAGGCTCGTATTGCGGTTCGAAACATGGCTGAAATCACTCAGACTGTGAAGCGTTCCATCAGGAAATCGGGGCGGGCGCCATGCGTTTCGCAGATCGGGGTGAGGGCGCTTTCGGGCGTGGCCGCGAGGATCCCCGTCCGGACGAGGCACGACGCCAGGCCCGCACCGGCGGCGCCAGCGATATCGTGCTCGATGCTGTCGCCGATGCAGACGATGCGGTCGGCGGCTATCGTCCCAATCAGCGATTGGGCCTGCTTGTATATTGCGGGGTGGGGCTTGCCGAACCAGCGGACCGGGCCGCCGAGCGCCTCGTAGGCCAGGGCGATGCTTCCGGCACCGGGGGCGGTTCCGCCACCTTTCACAAGTTTGTGCCGGTCCGGGTTGGTGCAGTAGCAGGGAATGCCACGCTCCGCCGCAGGCCTCAGTCGGTCACGATAGGTCGACAGCGGAATGCGCTCCGCTTCGCTTCCCGAGATGATCACGATGTCCGCGAGCGCTGCGTCCCCCACGCTCTCGAAGCCCAGCCGTTCGGCGAGATTGCGGTCGCCGCCGCTCGAAATCGTCAGGCACCGCGTTATGCCGGATTTCTCGCCCGTTTCCTGTGCCAGAATGTGATGGGCGACGTCGCCGGAGGTCAGGAAGTGGTCGAAGCCGGAACGGTCGAAGCCGAGCTTGACCAGGCGGTCACCGTTATAGTCGCCGCTGCGGCCCGAATTCGACAGGATGACGATGGTTTTGCCCAGAGCCTTCAGGCGAAGCAGGGCGGCGTTGGCGCCCGGATAGGCGCCGTCGTCGTCGCGCAAGACGCCAAACTGGTCGATGAAGAAGGCATCATAGCGATCCGCCAGGGCGGCGAGCGTGGTATGCGGTGCAATGCTCAAGGCCAGCGATCCTTTCCTGCAAGCACAAGCGAGGCGGTGCCGACGGACGCTTCCGCCGAGCGCGCCGCAAGAAAAGGTACGTCGAGCGCCTTTTCGCGCATCCGCGTCCAGGCTTCGTTGACCGCGCCCCCGCCGACCGTGCGCACGGATAGCACCGTGGGGCCGCCCAGTTCAGCCAGCCTGTCATAACCCGACTTTTCGATTGCGGTAATGCCCTCGAGGATTGCCTGGAAGAAGATGACGTCATCGGCCGGGCGGGGGGCAAGTCGCGGGGGGTAGGCGGGATCGTTGACGGGAAAGCGCTCGCCGGGCGCCGGTAGCGGATAATAGGAGAGGCCGGTCGGCGCGTCCGGCCGCAATTTCGGGGTCATCGCTTTCAACTGTTCGCCGTCGAAGAACTTGCGGATGACCGTGCCACCGGAATTCGACGCCCCGCCCGCAAGCCAGAAATCGAGGATGCGGTGGGAGTAGATTCCATAATTTGTCGCACTGATCGGCTGTGCGCAGGCGAGTTTCACGACCAGCGTCGAGCCGAGCGCCGTCACACCATCCCCGATGGCCGAGGCGCCCGTCGCCAGGAACGAGGCGCAGCCATCGGTCGTGCCCGCATGGTAGCGGCACTGCGGCGGCAGGCCGAGTGCGCGCCCGCTCTCTGTGACTTCCGAGAGCGGCGCACCTGCCCTCGCGACGGATGGTAACAGGGTTACGTCCATGCCGCATGCTTCCAGCCAGTCGGGCCAGCGCTCGGCGTCGAGATCATAGCCCGTCTTCAGCGCATTGTTTTCATCGCTGGTTGGAGCGGCAAGGCCAAGCTGCATCAGGATCCAGTCGGCCTGGTGCAGGATGGCATGCACGCCCGGCCTGCGTGAAAGGTAAATGGCGCGTGCCAGCGCCGATGTCGCACCACGCGCAGGGCTGTCCGGAGGTGCCACCGCACCGATGCGGTCGACGATCGCGCGATCGGGGCAGGGGTCGTTGTACATCAGAACCTCGCCCACGGGCACGCCAGCGGCGTCCACGGCAAGCACGGTTCCTGAGGTCCCATCGACGGCGACGCCTTCAAGTGACGAGAAGGTGCTACGTGAGGCGAGTTCTGCAAGGCACGACATGACGCCGTTCCACCAGGTCGATGGCAGGCGCGCGGACGCGGCATCCGGGAAGGGGCATGCCGCGATATCCACCGGCACGCCATCCTTCGAAAGAAGGGCGGCGCGCACGCCCGATGTGCCGAGGTCGATGCCGAGCGCGACGGGGGGCTCCGTGCCGGTCTTCATGCCTGCCGGCTCGCCTTGCGGTCGAGCGCCTGACGATATTGCTCGGCCTCCCAATGGGTCAGTTCATATTCCTCATTGGCGTTGAGATAGGCCACCGATGCACCGTCCGGTATGCGGGAGACGACTTCGGCAAGGCAGCGGGCCATCACGCGGCCGCCGGCGGTGAGTTCATTGGCGAGCAGCACGCCGAGTCCTGGCGCAAGCAGCATCTTCGGGATGGAAAGGTCGCGCGCGCGGCGCTTATCGGCATAGGCATTCACCGTTTCGCCACCGGCGAGAACGCCAATTTCCGTGCCCAGGAAGATGACATGATCCGGGTAGAGCGAACCGCCCGCCGCAAACGAGACATTGGCCGGGCTCAGCGCCGTCTTGTGGCTCTCGGCATCTTCCGCGACATGAAAGTCCGAGCCTTCCGTCAGTGCCGTCAAGGCAGCGCTATCGGCTGTCGCCTCTGCGCGCACCGCGACCGAGAGCGCTTCGGTGACACGTTCGATGCGCTCGCGCACCTCTTCGACGGTCTCGCCGGTGACGATGATGCCATGATTGTAGAGGATCAGCAAATCCGGCCGCGTCTCGGCAACGCGGTCGATTTCAAGCGCGAGCGGCGTGCCGGGTCGGCGGTAGGGTATGGTCGCCCAGCGCAGGTCGGGGAGTTTCGCCATGTGTCCGGCAATGACGGCGTCGCGGTCGTTGAGAACCGAGAGCGCGATGGCGTTGACGCAGTGATAGTGCGCGACGACAGCCTGCGGCAGCGCGGCGTGAAAGCTTGTCTCGATCGACGGGCGAAGACCGGACGCGTTCAGTGCCGTGACGATAAAGTCGGTCGATTTCTCCGCACTCGGATCGCCTGCCCGCAGTGCGGCCACCAGCGGTGCCACCGTCACCGGCACCATGATGTCGCGTTCGCCGGCATGGGCAAGCCATGTCCCCGATGCCTTGACCCACATCACGCCGTCGCGTTTGAACGAAGTGTTGCCGCCGGCGCCCTGGGTTTTCAGCACGTCGCTGCCGATATCCCTTGAAAGATCGAGAAACGCTTTGAAGGCCGGATCATTGTCCGACCGATTGCCCGAAGCCATGCCAGCCTCCTCCTCTAGATCACCTGATCACCGCCGGCCGCATATCACGACAGAAGGTGATCAAACTTTTCGCCTGATGGTATTGATATGATCGCATATCGTCAACTGTGAAGAAAATACGTCATGATGCTTGATCGATTTGGATTACTGTGATTATCTTCATTCATCGGCGATGGAGACGCCGGGAGGAGCATCCGTGAACGACACGCAACGCCACAAGGCTATCATAGAGCTCTTGCGCGAGACGCCGTTTGCTTCGGTGCGCGATCTTCAAGAGCGCCTCGGCGCCTCTCCCGCCACGATCCGCCGTGATATCGACAAGCTTCATGAACTGGGTCGGGCCCGGAAGGTCTATGGCGGGATCTCTGCCAGCGAGGCCGGCGACAGTGGCCGCCTTTCCGCCAGACCCTATGACGAGAACCGCGACATCGCAGTCGAGGCGAAGCGGGCGATTGCCGCAGGCGCAGCAGGCCTCGTACGTGACGGCGATTCCCTCATCATTCATGCAGGCTCGACCTGCTACCAGCTTGGCACGCTGCTCGCGCACCGCAATCTGCGCGTCTGGACCAACTCGATGCCGCTTGCTGCTCACCTTGGCGAGCACGGCACATGCCAGCTCTCCATTGCGGGCGGCGAACTCTATCGCGAGCCCGGCATCATCCACGATCCGTCAGGGGGCTCGCCAAGCTTTTTCGCCTCGCGTTTCTTCGTCGGTACGCAGGGCATCAGCAGCAAGGGGCTGCTCGAATCCCACCCGCTGCTCGTAAAGGTGATTGGCGAATTGGCGGCCTGTGCCGACGAGATCGTGCTGCTCGCCGACAGCCGCAAATTTTCGATCCAGCCGCGCAATGTGGCCCTGCCTTTGTCGCGTATCGGCACGATCATCACGGATGACGGCCTGACCGACGCTGCGGCCAAGATGCTGGAAGATGCAGGCGTCACGATCATGATCGCGACGACGGGAGGCGTAAATTGAGCCGTTTCCCCATTGCGGTCTTCGATCTCGGCAAGACCAATTCCAAGCTATTCGTGGTGTCGCCCGAGGGGCGGGTGATCGACGAGGCGCGAACGCGGCCCGTCTGGCGTAACGAAGGGGATCTGCGCGTACTGGATGATGTCGCGCTCTTCGGCTGGATGGAAGCTGAACTGGCTCGAGCCGTTGCGGCGCATGGTGTCGACCGCATGACGTTTTCCGGCCACGGCTGCACCTTCGCGCTGGTTTCCGCCGGGGCGCTTGTTCATCCCATTCTGGACTATGAGCAGGAGCCACCCGCGGACATCGCCGGCCGCATCGACGCGATGGCACCGGACTTTCAGGAGACGTTTTCGCCGCCGCTACCGCTGGGCTTCAACTATGGACGCCATCTTCTCTGGCTGAACGAACGCGATGGAAGCCTGATCGGCAAGGCGGAAGCTATTCTCGCCTATCCGCAGTTCTGGACCTGGAAATTCTCTGGCCGTTCGATCTCGGAAGTCTCCTATCTCGGCTGCCATTCCAACCTGTGGGCGCCGCTGCAGGACGATTTCAGCAGTCTCGTCGACCGCATGGGCTGGCGCAGCCGGATGCCGCAATTCGCAAGAGCGGGTGAGGTCGTTGGCAACCATGCCATGACACTCGACGATGGACGCAGCGTGGACGTCGCGGTCCATAACGGCGTGCACGACAGCAATGCGGCGCTCTATTTCTACCGCTCGCTCGGCTTTACGGATTTCACCCTGGTCTCGACAGGAACCTGGGTGATCATCTTCAATCCCGCAAGCCCGCTTGAACGACTCGATGCTGACAGGGACATGCTGGCCAATGTCACGGTCGATCATCAGCCTGTCGCGACCATCCGGTTCATGGGCGGCCGGGAGTATGATGTCGCAAGCGGCGGCTGGGCAAAGCCGGTTTCTGCCGAAGCGGTTGCCAGGGTCATTGCCGGCGAGTCTTTCGCTCTGCCGTCCTTCGCGCCGGGCGGGCCGATGCCGGGACACGAGGGCCGCTTTGTCGGTCCGGCTGTCGAGGGCGAGGAGCGCGCGGCCGTCGCGATGCTCTATGTCGCCCTGATGACCGATCTGTCGCTCGATCTCATCGGCTCTGAAAACGCGATCGTCATCGACGGCGGCCTGGTGAAGACGGGGCTGTATGCTTCGGTGCTTGCCGCCCTTCGGCCTGGGCAAACGGTGCACACGAGCGCCAACCCGGAAGGCAGCGCCTTCGGCGCGGCGGCGCTCGTCTTCGATGCCATTGGCGACAATCCCTTCGTCAACGATTGCGCGGTGGCTGAACCGGCATCCATTCCCGGCCTTGATGAATACCGGCGGCAATGGCGGCACCTTGTCGATGCCATGGCATCAGCTGACGAGGTTTCGCGAAAGGAGAAGCGCGCATGACGGCCAACGAACAGCGACCGCTTCTGGAGATGCGCGATATTAGCAAGACCTTCGGTGCGTCGAAGGCGCTGACGCAGGTCAGCCTGACGGTTCATGCCGGCGAAGTGCACGCGCTGATGGGCGAGAACGGTGCGGGCAAATCGACGCTGATGAAGATCCTGTCGGGCGCTTACACCGCCGATCCCGGCGGTTCGGTACTGATCGATGGCGCCGCGGCGACGCTCGGCGATCCGCTGAAAGCCAAGGCCTATGGTATTGCCGTCATCTACCAGGAGCTTTCGCTCGCGCCAAACCTGACGGTCGCGCAGAACATGTTTCTCGGCAACGAGCCGTCGCGCTTCGGCCTTGCCGACCGTGCGGAGATGCGTCGTCGCGCCGACCCCATCCTCAAGCAGCTCGGTATCGATTTCGATGCTTCCCGCCGCGTCGCGGAATTGTCGCTCGGCGAGCGGCAGATGGTGGAGATCGCGCGGGCGCTGACGACCAATGCCCGCATCATCGTCATGGACGAGCCGACCACTTCGCTGACCAGCCGCGAAACGGAAAAGCTCTTCGACGTCATCGCCCGGCTGAAGGCCGACGGCATCGCCATCATCTATATCAGCCACCGTATGGAAGAGATCTACCAGCTCTCCGACCGGGTGAGCGTGCTGCGCGACGGCGCCTATGTCGGAACGCTCGACCGCGCGGATCTTTCCGCCAGCAAGCTGGTCTCGATGATGGTCGGCCGCGATCTTTCGTCCTTCTACAAGAAGGAACATCGTCAGGTCACGGACGAACGCGCGGCCGTGCTTTCCGTCAGGAATATCGGCGACGGCATCAAGGTGCATGATTGCTCGTTCGAGGTGCGCGCGGGCGAAGTGCTCGGCATTGCCGGCCTTGTCGGCTCTGGGCGCACGGAGCTGGCGCGCCTTGTCTATGGTGCCGACCACCGTACCTCCGGCGAGGTGATGCTGAACGGCAAGCCGCTTTCCATTGCGTCGCCGCGCGACGCGTTGGACGCGGGCATCGCCTATCTCACCGAGGACCGCAAGGCGCTCGGCCTGTTCCTCGACATGTCGATCAGCGACAACATCAATATGGGCGTCATCGCGGCTGATGCGAAAGTGGGCGGCGCGCTGGATTTCAAGCGGGCGAGGGAGCGTGCTGCGCAAGCGGTAAAGGCGCTTTCGATCCGCACCGCCGGCACGCAGATCAATGTCGGCGCGCTTTCGGGCGGCAACCAGCAGAAAGCGCTGCTTGCCCGCCTGCTCGAAACCAGGCCGAAGGCGCTCATCCTCGACGAGCCGACGCGCGGCGTGGATGTCGGCGCGAAGTCCGAGATCTACCGCATCATCGACGAACTCGCCCAGAACGGCATCGCTATCGTCGTCATCTCCAGCGACCTGCCGGAGATCCTTGGCATTGCCGACCGTGTGCTTGTCATGCGGGAGGGGCGCATTGCCGGCGAGGTGAACCAGCCGATCGAGCAGGAAGCGATCATGGCGTTTGCCACCGGCACGACCGGCAACGCGGCCTGAAGCAGAAAACAGACAGACGAAGACGGGAACGGACATCATGACTGCAGGCGAAACCGAACAGACCCGGATGGACAAGCTGAAGCTGCGCTCGACGCTGACGGCGCTCGGCATGCTGCCGGTGCTGGTACTGCTGGCCATCGGCTTCCATGTGCTGAGCGGCCGGTTCCTCTCCGTCAACAACCTGTCGATCGTCATGCAGCAGGCATCGATCAACACGGTGCTGGCCGCCGGCATGACCTTCGTCATCCTGACAGGCGGCATCGACCTTTCGGTCGGGTCCATTCTCGCGGCCTCGGCCATGATCGCCGTCATCGTCTCGCTGGTGCCCGACCTCGGGATGCTTGGCGTTCCCGCGGCCATCGCCGCCGGCCTCGCCTGTGGTTTCCTCAACGGCGCAATCATTGCCTGGCTGAAGCTGCCGCCCTTCATCGTGACGCTCGGTTCCCTCACCGCCATCCGCGGCGTGGCGCGTCTGCTCGGCAGCGATACGACCGTGTTCAACCCGGACCTGCCGTTCGATTTCATCGGCAACGGCTCGCTGTTCGGGGTTCCGTGGCTCGCCATCATCGCCATCGCCACGATCATTGTGTCCTGGTTTATCCTCAAGCGCACAGTGCTGGGCACCTGGATCTACGCCGTCGGCGGCAATTCCGAAGCCGCGCGGCTGACCGGCATCAAGGTGCCGCTGGTGTTGCTCTTCGTGTATTCCATGTCCGGCCTGCTTTCTGGCCTCGGCGGCGCCATGTCGGCCGCACGCCTCTATGCGGCCAACGGCCTGCAGCTCGGCCAGGCCTATGAACTCGATGCCATCGCGGCCGTCATTCTCGGCGGCACCAGCTTCGTCGGCGGTGTCGGCTCGATCTGGGGCACGCTGATCGGCGCGCTCATCATCGCCGTACTCTCCAACGGCCTCATCCTCGTGGGGGTCTCGGACATCTGGCAATACATCATCAAAGGCCTCGTCATCATCGTCGCCGTTGGCCTCGATCGCTACAGGCTCAAAGGGCTTAGCCGGACGTGAGGTCCGGCTGAAAGAACCGGTCACAACCGGAGACAACGGCGCGACAAGCGTCACCAAAGGAGGAAAAAATGCGTCTTATGTCCAAATTGCTCGTTGGCACCGCCCTGGTCGCCGCACTCGCTATGCCCGCCGCCGCCAAGGACCTCAACAAGATCGGTATCTCGGTCGGCCTGCTCGGCAACCCGTTCTTCGTCGCCACGATCAAGGGCATCGAGGACCGCGCCAAGGAAATCAACCCGAATGTTGAAGTCACCTCGGTTTCCGCCGACTATGACCTCAACAAGCAGGTTTCGCAGATCGACAGCTTCATCGCTGCCGGCGTCGACATCATCATGCTGAACGCCGTCGACGCGAAGGCGATCGCGCCCGCCGTCAAGAAGGCCCAGGCCGCCGGCGTCGTTGTCGCAGCCTTCGACGTTTCGGCTCCCGGCGCCGACGTCACCGTCATGACCAACAACGTCAAGGCCGGCGAAGAGGCCTGCAACTACATCGCCGAGAAGCTTGGCAACAAGGGCGACGTGGTCATCATCAACGGCCCGGCATCCTCGTCGATCCTCGAGCGCGTGCAGGGCTGCAAGGAAGCGCTCGGCAAGCACCCCGATATCAAGATCCTCTCCGACGACCAGAACGGCCAGGGCTCGCGCGATGGCGGCCTTGCCGTGATGCAGGGCCTGCTCACGCGCTTCGACAAGATCGATGCCGTCTTCGCGATCAACGACCCGACCGCGATCGGCGCCGAGCTTGCGGCCAAGCAGCTGAACCGCAGCGAATTCTTCTTCACCGCGGTCGATGGCGCGCCGGATATCGAAAAGGCACTTGCCAGCGGCAATTCGATGATCAAGGCCTCCGCCTCGCAGGATCCTTACGTCATGGCCGGCGAAGCGCTGAAGCTCGGCGTAGAGGTTCTGAACGGCAACAAGCCGGCCGAGCCCGTCGTGCTGCTCGATCCGCAGCTCATCACGGCCGACAACGTCAAGGATTACAAGGGCTGGACCGCAGCCCGCTAAGCCTTCCTCCCCGACGGCCGGGCGCGTCTTGCGAAAGCGGCGTGCCCGGCCGACCGTGTTTCAATTCCTTCCTTTCAGAAAGCAGCCGGGATCATGTCGAAAATCGGTGTTCATTCCTTCGTCTGGAGCGCAGGCTCCTCGCGTGACGAGCTCGAAAATGCGCTCGAGAACACGCACAGGCTCGGCTACAAGCTCATCGAGTTTTCCTATCTCGACCCCAAGCAGGTCGATGTGAAATGGCTCGCCGGCCGGCTACGGGAGCTTGAACTCGATGTGGCGATCAGCATGGGCCTGCCGCCGGAAGGCGACATTTCCAGCGATGACGCCTCTGTCG
>Ga0160495_100359_pt1 | contig 26930 bp, 23 predicted proteins | sample DID4MG_4_FD_108251 | JGI IMG/M metagenome (GOLD analysis project Ga0160495, IMG submission 108251) | Enriched soil microbial communities from UW Madison campus, WI, USA - DID2933_E24_FP4 MG | ecosystem: Environmental > Terrestrial > Soil > Unclassified | place: USA: Madison, Wisconsin | collected... | reverse complement strand
TTGCCATTTGGGGCGTCAATAAGGAGTTCCAGCATATGGTAGCCAAGAAGCAGCAGCAGCGGCTCGGGTTCAAGACGGGCGAGTTTGTCGTCTATCCCGCTCATGGTGTCGGCGTGGTCGTCGCCATTGAGGAGCAGGAAGTTGCCGGTCTCGTTCTTGAGCTGTTCGTGATCAGCTTCGAGCAGGACAAGCTGACCCTGCGCGTCCCTGTCGCCAAGGTCAAGTCCGTCGGCATGCGCAAACTGGCCGAGGAAGACGAGATCAACAAGGCTCTCGAAACGGTCACCGGTCGCGCTCGCGTCAAGCGCACCATGTGGTCGCGCCGCGCTCAGGAATACGAAGCCAAGATCAATTCGGGCGACCTCATCGCCATTTCCGAAGTCGTGCGCGATCTTTATCGTTCCGAAGATCAGCCGGAGCAGTCCTATTCGGAACGCCAGCTGTTCGAGCAGGCCATGGATCGCATGAGCCGCGAAGTCGGTTCGGTTCGCAAGCTGACATTGACCGAGGCTGTGCAGCTCATCGAAAAGCAGCTCGCCAAGTCGCCCAAGCGCACCAAGGCCGATGCTGCCGATGCAGAAAGCGACGAGGAAGCTGCGTAAGCGCTTCTCATCTCAAGAGATTGAAGAAAGGCCGGTGGAAACACCGGCCTTTCTGTTTTTATCGGGCCGTATCGAGCGCGTCGGCCAATTTGGGGGCGAAATGCTCGGCGGCGTAGACGATGGAAAGCGGCGTATAGAACCAAAGCGCTGCGGCCAGGGTTTCTTCACCCGCCTGCGGGAAAACCGAGCGTTCCTCTTTAAAGAGACGCAAGGTCTCATAGACCGAAATGGCCTCGATCTCGTCCTGCTTGCCGTTGGGCCAGACAACCACATCGAGCAGGTCTAGCTTGTCGGCGACTTCCGGGCTGAGATAAATCCAGCCAGCTTCATCGGCTAAGGCATCCAACTCTTGGGGGAACGTGAAGCCGAGGGCTTGGAGGAAGCGAGTGGGGGCATGCTGGCTGGACCAGAGCGTAAACTGGCCGCTGCGCAAATCAGCCATTGACGCCGTATGATCTCTAAATTGCGGATATTGGTCGCGAATGGCGGCGAGCCGTGCCTCAAGATCGGCTTCAATGGCCACCGCCTTATCGTCCGTACCTGATGTGGCCAAGTCGATGAGCTTGAGCTGATCCTGCCATGGTGCGCCGTAGTCTGTATAGCCTTCGGGTGTGGCGACGACAGGTGCGATCTGGCTCAAAAGATCGTATGTCGCCTCGTCCAGTTCATAATAGGTTGCAACGATCAGGTCGGGGTCTTGCGCGGCCACCCATTCGAAATCGACCTCGTAGCCTTTGAGAACGGCAGGTTCAGCTCCGACCGAAACCCGCGCTTCTTCAGCCCAGGGCCAGGTCGCAAAAGGTTGGTCGCCCCACCATTCATGCACACCTATGGGCGCGATGCCGAGCGCGTAAAGGAAGTCCTGATCATTGAGTCCCAGAGACACGATACGCTCTGGCTTTGCGGGCACGGTCACCTCACCTTTGGCGTGTGTGAGCGTGACGGGGAAGGATTGAGCCAAGGCTGGGTTGGCAATCAGGAGGGCGGCTAATGAAGCCATCAGATAGCGACGCATTCGTTTCTCCGAAAAATACTATCGGAGAACTAGCTCTTTAAGCTGAGTAAAACAATCATGTTATGCGGCCAATTGTGATTCCGGGTGGCTCGACAGGCTCCCAGTTTTGCCGCATTTGTCTTGGATATGCACAGCCATTGCTATAGGCGGTGTGGCTCCTTAGGTTAGGTGCGACGCACCCGCGTCCAAGCCGGCAGAAAGCTGGCCTTTGGGGGCAATCGAAAGACTATTGAAGGACGGGGCGTTGAACGCAACCCAAAGACGCCGGCATATCGCTCTGCTGAGGGCGACGGGATTCGAGGACAGCCCTGCGCTGACCGTGCAATCCACCGACGGCGACATTCCGCAGGGGCGTGAGCTGAGCTTTGCCTGGCTGAGTGGTACGGTCATGACCGGCCTCACTAGCGTGCTTCTGATGGGCGCTGCGCTCTATGTGTCCTTTCAGGGGCAGGACACATTTTCGACCGCCTATGCTGCGCTCAAGCTGGCCACGCCGCGCATTGAGCAACCCGTTGCGACTGATCTGACTTCAAAGTCGTCCCGTCTGCGCCCGGTCGCGGCAACGCGCTCCGATCTTGAGATTATCGAGGCTGCAATTCGCCAGACCGTGGATGGTCGTGAAATCATCCGCAACCAGCCCTTCACCCGTATTCAGGCGACACTGGCGACAACGGCCACGACGCTTTCGGCAGACGTGCCTGCCTATGATCCGGTTGCCATTCTCAACAAGACGCAACCTCTTACCCCCACTACGCTGGACGTTGCCACAGATGTCTATGGCACCGAGGTAGAGGGCGAAGTGGCCGTGCGTCAGGTCGCGATCCCTGAGAATTTCGTGCCATCCCGCTCCATTTCTGATCGGAGTGCAGCAGATTTCGTGCGTGGCGTTGCTGAAGCGTCGTTCTTTATCGACGGTGGCGGCCCCGCTTTGGCCTATGCCTCACTCGCGCCCAGCCTGCGCGACCTGTCTGCCAATGAGCCCGGCGCTTTGGGCGGGGTTGCCGAAAACGTCACCATCGTTCCCAAGACGTTGACCGCATCGGAAGAAGGGCTGGGACGCACGGAGCGTTTCCTGACGGTTCGCGAACTCGGCCCATTGGCCGATACGCTGGTGCGCAACGGCTTTACCCGTGCGCAGGTCAGCATGGTCGAGGGGACGCTGGCCAATCTCATTCCGTCCGCAGGCCTGCCCGCAGGCATTCGGTTGCGTATTCTTTATGGACCGCTCACAGCCTCGTCCAACAGCCTTGTGCCTTATCGCATGTCGATCTATCGGCCCGATGGCGCCCCCGGCGACCGGCATATCGCCACCGTCGCGCTGTCCGATACGGGGCAATATGTCGTTGGATTGCAGCCCGATTGGGTGGAGTTCCCGACTGAGGACGTCGAGCAGATCAATGTGGGCAATCTGCCCAGCATCTACCGCTCGATCTGGGAAACCGGGCGCAAGCACGATCTGGACGATGATACGATCGAGCGCATTATCGGCATGTTCGCCTATGACATCGACATGACCAAGCGCATTACCGCTGGCGATACGATCGAAATTCTCGAAACGGCGGCCACCGCAGATACGCCGACGGAACTGCTCTATGTCGGGCTTACCCTATCCGGCGCGCGCAAGCAGTTTTACCGCTTTACCTCGCCCGACGGCAATGTCGACTTCTTTGACCCCGATGGTGAAACCGGCAAGCGCTTCCTGACCCGTCGGCCACTGGAAGGCGGCGGCACGCTGCGTTCACGCTTCGGCTATCGCATTCACCCCATTTTCAAGACGCGGCGTCTGCATACCGGCGTTGACCTCGCGGCGCCGGCTGGCACGCCTATCTATGCTGCTGGTGATGGCACCATCACTTACTACAAATGGCAGTCCGGCTATGGCAACAAGGTCGAGATTCAGCACGTCAATGGCTATGAGACCGCCTATGGCCACATGTCACGATATGCCGATGGGCTCAAGGAAGGCAGCCAGGTCCGCCAGGGGCAGGTGATCGGCTATGTGGGCACGACCGGCCAGTCCACCGGCAACCACCTGCATTACGAAATTCTGATCAACGGTAATCTGGTCGATCCGCTCAGCGTGAAGCTGCCCAAGGACAATGTGCTTGCGCCGCAATATCGCGCCGAGTTCGACCGCACTATTGCCCAGATCAACGATCTGATGGCGCGCGACCCGGCGCCGGTCAATGTCGCGCACGCTGACTGATCAGGCTTATTCTGCGCGTTCGATGTAAACGGCCATTTCATTGCCGCCCGGCTCGCAGAACTGAAACCGTCGACCGCCCGGATAATCGAATTGTGGGCGTGTGATCACGCCGCCAGCAGCAACGATCCGCGCCTCTGCTTTATCCAGATCATCTGTCCTTATGACAGCCATGGTTGCGGCAGTCCGTCCCTCTGCCTGATCGATGCCGCCGTCGAGGCCTGCGCCAGTAATGGCATCATAGTCGGGGCCGTAAGAGATCATGCCCCAGCCGAAGGCAGACCGGAAAAATGCACTGGTCTGTTCGCGGTCGGTGGATGGAAACTCGATATAGTCAAGGCGATCAGCCATGGCACAACACTCATTTGTTCTTAATTTGTTCTATTTGATGTTGTGGCCTGCCGCAAGAGAAAGTTTGGGGCCGATCCTTCGACCGGCCCCAAAGCAGTTTTGTCAGGCCGCGGCGTCCGCCTGTGCAGCGCCGCCGGGCATCAGCACGATGCCGCTATCGTCGGCATCGACGAGCACGCGCGACCCGTCTGTGACCTGACCCGATAGAATTTCTTCGGCAAGGCCATCCTGCACTTCACGCTGGATGACGCGCTTGAGTGGGCGGGCGCCATAGGCTGGGTCATAACCTTCATTGGCTAGCCATTCGCGCGCCTTGGGCGTGAGTTCGAGCGCAATATCGCGATCCTTGAGCAGCTTTTCGAGCCGCCCAAACTGGATATCGACAATAGCGCCCATATGTTCGCGCCCGAGGCGATGGAACAGCAGGATTTCATCGATCCGGTTCAGGAATTCTGGCCGGAACGACGCCTTGACCATGTCAAGAACCTTGCCGCGCACCAGTTCGACCGACTCCCCGTCCTTGAGATCGACGAGATATTCGGCACCAAGGTTGGAGGTGAGGATGATCACCGTATTTCGGAAATCAACCGTTCGCCCCTGCCCATCGGTCAGCCGCCCATCGTCGAGCACCTGAAGCAGCACGTTGAACACATCGGGATGGGCCTTTTCGATTTCGTCGAACAGGATCACCTGATAGGGCCGCCGCCGCACCGCTTCGGTGAGCACGCCGCCTTCATCATAGCCGACATAGCCGGGAGGGGCGCCAATCAGGCGGGCCACCGAGTGCTTTTCCATGAACTCGCTCATGTCGAGCCGCACCATGGCGGTTTCGTCATCGAAGAGGAACTGCGCGAGCGCCTTGGTCAGCTCGGTCTTGCCGACGCCGGTTGGCCCGAGGAACATGAAAGAACCAATGGGGCGGTTGGGGTCCTGCAGGCCAGCACGCGAGCGGCGCACCGCCTTGGCTACGGCGGCCACGGCTTCGGACTGGCCGATAACGCGCGCGCCAAGCGAGCTTTCCATATGCATCAGCTTTTCGCGCTCGCCCTCCATCATCCGGTCCACCGGAATGCCCGTCCAGCGCGACACCACCTGGGCAATGTCGGTTGGTTCGACCGTTTCCTTGGCCATGACCGGATCAGGCTTGCCATCGCCATCCGCATCGTCGGCAGCAGCAAGCCGCTTTTCGAGATCGGGAATGACGCCATAGGCCAGCTCGCCCGCCTTGGCGAGATCACCCTGGCGCTGCGCGATTTCCAACTGGCTGCGGGCGGCGTCCAGCTCTTCCTTGATTTTGGTTGAGCCCTGCAGACGCTCCTTTTCGGCCAGCCATTTCGCCGACAGAACCTGCGCCTGTTCTTCAAGCCCGGACAATTCCTGTTCCAGCCGACCCAGGCGGGTCCTCGAGCCATCATCGTCCTCTTTGCGCAGCGCCTCACGCTCGATCTTGAGCTGCATAATGCGCCGATCCAGCTCGTCCAGCGCTTCGGGCTTGCTGTCGACGGCCATACGCAGGCGCGCCGCGGCCTCATCCATCAGGTCGATGGCCTTATCGGGCAGGAAGCGGTCGGTAATGTAGCGGTTCGACAGCGTAGCAGCACTCACCAGCGCCGAATCGGCGATGCGAATGCCGTGATGCAGCTCGTACTTTTCCTTAAGGCCGCGCAGAATCGAGATTGTGTCTTCGACGGTGGGCTCACTGACAAAGACCGGCTGGAAACGCCGCGCGAGAGCCGGGTCCTTTTCGACATGTTTGCGATATTCGTCGAGCGTGGTCGCGCCAACACAATGCAGCTCGCCGCGCGCCAGAGCCGGCTTGAGCAGATTGGAGGCGTCCATTGCGCCATCAGCCTTGCCCGCGCCGACAAGGGTATGCATCTCATCGATGAAGAGCACGATCTGGCCTTCTGCGGACTGCACTTCGCTCAGAACGGCTTTCAGACGCTCCTCGAACTCGCCGCGATATTTGGCGCCAGCAATCAGGGCGCCCATATCGAGCGACAGAAGGCTCTTGTTCTTGAGCGATTCGGGCACGTCGCCATTGACCATGCGGATGGCAAGGCCCTCGGCAATGGCTGTCTTGCCGACGCCGGGTTCGCCGATCAGTACGGGATTGTTTTTGGTGCGGCGCGACAGAACCTGAATGGTGCGGCGAATTTCTTCGTCGCGACCGATCACCGGGTCGAGCTTGCCTTCGCGCACATCCTGCGTCAGATCGCGGGCATATTTCTTGAGCGCGTCATAGGCGTTCTCGGCAGAAGCGGAGTCGGCGGTGCGCCCTTTGCGGATGGCTTCGATGGCTGTGTTGAGGCCCTGCGCCGTCACGCCCGACGAGGACAGGATCTTGCCTGCCTCATTGTCTTTTTCGATGGCCAGCGCCAGCAGCAGCCGCTCGACCGTCACAAAACTGTCCCCGGCCTTCTGTGCGGCCTGCTCGGCGGTGTCGAAAACCTTGGCCAGTTCACGGCTCAGATACAGCTGGCCAGCGTCACCAGACACTTTTGGAATCTTGTTAAGGGCAGCCTCGACACCGGCCCGCGCCGCCTTGGGATCGCCCCCGGCGCGCTGGATCAGTCCATTGGCCATGCCCTGATCATCATCGAGCAGAACCTTGAGCAGGTGGACCGGCGAAAACTGCTGGTGCCCCTGGCCCAAAGCATAGGTCTGCGCGCTCTGGATAAAACCGCGTGCCCGCTCGGTGTATTTTTCGATATTCATTCAACTCTCCTTGTCTCGCCCGTTCCCTGGCCCCGCAGGCACCACAGAAACGTCGGAAGCGTCGTTTGCGGAATGCCCGTTACAGGCGCATTCCGTCTCCACAGCATGTAGGTATCGCTGCTGCGAACAAAAGAGGGTTGGGCAACAAATTTGGCCGTAATGGCGGCCTTTGATCTAGATAGTGAGCAACAAAGGCAGCATCAATAAAGGGGAAATCGGCACTCCGCCATGATTGAACAGCGTCACCAATTGCGGCAGAGCGAGCAGCAATCCCACAAGTAGAGCCACGGGTACTTCACCCCGCTGACCGGGCGGAAACCGCCGCAGGGCCAGAAGGGCGGCGATGGCCAACAGGTTCAGGTCGTAATTGTGCATATAAGGCGTCACGATGACGGTCGAGACCAAAACCAGGGCCGCGCGCCGCAACGGATCGTCGAGGCGCCAAAGCTGCCAGAGCACAAACACCACGATTGGTATAGCCACCAGGAGATGAAGCTGTATGGCGAGGTCGCCGTCGCCGGTGACGATGCGCAGGGCCATAAAAATTGAGGGTATCATTGACATGAAAGGCCCGGTGCCGTGGCGTTCGAGCATGCTCAATTCGGCCAGTGTACGCGCTACATAATCAATCCACGCCGTGGGGCCGGTCCAGATTACGGTTAGGGCCAGGATGATGAGCACAAGGCTTGACGTCCAGATCAGTGCGGTCCAGCGCCGTTCGGACAGCCAGAAAAATGGCAGCAAAAATCCCATTTGTGGTTTGATCGTCAATATGGCCGCAGCGCCGATCGCGGTGAGGTCGCGGCCTTGCCGAGCGGACAGTGCCAGCAGCAGAAGTCCCCCGGTCAGATTGCCGGTTTGGCCGTAATAGAGGCAGAGCACGGTGGCGGGCGAGAGCAGGATGATTGCAGTTTCCATCACGCTCATACCAAGCCGACGACAACCCAGACCCAGAACTACCAGGCCTGCTGCCGACCAGACCAGAAGAGACAGATAATAGTCGAGTAGGGCGAAAGGCACCGCAAGGAATAGTGAGTGGGGTGGATAGGCCCAGATGCGATGGCCGATCGGGGCTCCGATGAAGGAGAACTGGAATGCCATGAACGCGTCGGGACGATAGATCTCCTCCATCCGCCCCTCGAGCACCAGTCGTCCGGCCGACCACAGATTGATGAAGTCGCCACCGGCGGGTGTGCCATCGGGATATAAAAAGCCCTCGACTCCTGATGTTGGCACAAGCTCTCGCCAGACCATAGCAATCAGGTTGATCAGACATAGTGCCAGCAGTGCAATGTGAAATGGATGGCGGGTCTGCGTCATGGATGTCCCTTCGACAAACATCACTGGGCCAAGCCTGCTTAATTCCAGGTTGCTTGCGCCGGGCGCGCTTCCTCAGAAAGCGGGAGCTTAGCAAGAAAGAGGCCGGAACGATGTCCGGCCTCTTCTCGATCATTTATTCAGCAGCATTTCCCGTAAGGAAGGCTGGCAATTCGCCAACCGTAGGCTGTTCGGCGCTGGCCGGATCGGCTGCACCCTCACCACCGGCTGGGCGGCGGCGGCGCGGACGGCGCTCACGCGGTTTGCGCGCGGGCTGCTCACCCTCGCTTTCAGCAGGGGCGGCAGAGGTTTCTTCACCCGCGGGCTGGGTCTGCGCCGGAGTGTCGCCAGACTGTTCATGCTCGCTATCCTGAACCTGCTGGACGGGCTGAACCGGCTGCGGCGAGGAGAAGCGGGAATTGACGTCATTGGCGTCGTCGTCGAAATCCACCTCGTCCTGGTTCTGTCCGTCGCGCGGACCATTCATGGCCTGCTGGGCAGAAGAGACGATGCGGAAATAGTGTTCGGCATGCTGCAGATAATTCTCGGCCATCACCGAATCGCCCGAAGATTGGGCGTCGCGGGCGAGCTGCAGATATTTTTCGGCGACATGGGCGGCGTTGCCGCGCACCTTCACATCAGGACCGTTGCTTTCGTAATTGCGCGACAGCGGATTGACATGCTTGCGTCCGCCATTCCGGCCACGCTGCCGGTTCTTGTTCTGGTTAGGTCTCATAGGTCGCTTTGTCTAACTCTGAAAGTTAAGCGTCACATCATTGGCGCGGATCGGTTTAACAGGCCCGATCTGACCTCTCACCCCGGCGGCGCGATAGATACCGTGCGGGGCCTTACCTGGCTTCATGAAGACCGAGTACTCTCGGCAGCGATCAAACGGAAAATCCGCTTCCGTCCCGGCGTCGTTCCGGGTCTGCCGGAACCGCGTTGCTGTAAACAGCCTTGCCTATGGATCGGGTGTGATCGCTGCGGCGCCCATGATGCGCCAGTGACAGCAAAATCAAATTATCCGCTTCGGCCCGGCTTTACCAGCAGAAATTGCGCCTCATGCTTACCGGATATTGTTTCAGGCTCCTAAGTGGTGCGCCGAAATCACACGATCAAGGCCATTAAGGTCTTTGTGAACGCAGATATTGGCAAAGCCGTGTCGCGCAAAAAGTTCTGAAACAGCTTGGCCCTGATCGTATCCGATTTCCACTAGGACCTGCCCGTCTGGTTTGAGAAAACGCGCCGAATCCGCAGCGATGGTACGGTAGGGTGCCAATCCGTCCGGTCCGCCATCGAGCGCCAGCATCGGGTCGAAGGCTTTTACTTCCGCTGAGAGCGTGTCGATCACAGCGCTGGCGATATAGGGCGGATTGGAGAGGATGAGGTTGAACTGCTCTCCCCGATCGACCGCGCCGAACCAGTTGCCTGTCGCAAAGTCCAGCCGCCAGTTCACACCATGCCGCTCGGCATTCTGACGGGCCATGTCCAGAGCGTCGGGATTGATGTCAGTTGCAAGGCCCGTCGCGTCGGGTCGATTGGTCAGAACTGAAATTGGAATGCAGCCTGTGCCTGTTCCCATGTCGAGAATGCGTCCGCCGGATGGCAGGACTTGCAAAGCGAGGTCGACCAGCAGTTCGGTGTCCGGTCGCGGCTCCAGCGTCGCGGGATTGAGAGCAAAGGCGAGGCCGTAAAATTCTTTCTCGCCAATGATTCGCGCGACGGATTCACCTTGTATTCGCCTTTGGATGAGATCGGCGACGTTCGACGCTAACAGTCTGCTAACCAATTCGTTCTCGCGGATAGCAAGTGCGAGCGTATCTGCACTCAAAGCATGGGCAGTGAGAAGCTTGGCGTCGAGAGCAGCAGTTTCAAAGCCCAGTCGGGCCAGAACATCCCGCCAGCCGCGCCACAATGCGCCGATAGTGGGTTCGTCGCTCAGTTCGGCTGCTCCATGGCAGCGAGCTGTGCGGCCTGGTTTTCGGTGATCAGCGCTTCGATCAACTCATCCAGAGCTTCGCCAGCTATCACCTTGTCCAGCTTATATAAAGTCAGGTTGATTCGGTGATCGGTGACCCGGCCCTGAGGGAAATTATAGGTCCGAATGCGCTCGGAGCGATCGCCTGAGCCCACCTGACCCTTGCGCTCGGCGGAGCGGGCAGAATCACGCTCTTCGCGCTGCATTTCGTAGAGCCGCGACCGAAGCACGATCATGGCCTGAGCGCGGTTCTGATGCTGGCTCTTCATCGCAGAGGTCACCACCAGCCCGGTCGGCAGGTGGGTAATACGCACAGCGGAATCGGTGGTGTTGACGTGCTGACCACCAGCGCCGGAGGCGCGCATCGTGTCGATGCGGATGTCCTCGTTGCGGATTTCGATGTCGATATCTTCGACTTCCGGCAGCACCGCGACGGTGGCTGCGGATGTGTGAATACGGCCCGAACCCTCCGTGGCCGGGACACGCTGCACGCGATGAACGCCCGACTCATATTTCATCCGCGCATAGACGCCCTTGCCCGAGACATTGGCGATGATTTCCTTAAAGCCCCCCATTTCACCGGGGCTTTCTTCCATCACGGTCACCTTCCAGCCGCGAAGGCCAGCATAGCGCTCATACATGCGGAAGAGATCGCCAGCGAAAAGCGCGGCTTCATCGCCGCCCGTGCCGCCACGAATTTCGAGAATGATCGACTTTTCGTCGGCCTCGTCCTTGGGCAGCAGCATGATGCGGATCGACTGGGCCAAGCGCTCGATGGACTCATCCAGCTCTTCGATTTCGGCCTCGGCCATCTCGGCCATTTCCTTGTCACCGCTTTTGAGCAGTGTTTCCGCCTCGGCCCGGTCGCGAATTGCCTTTTTATAGGCCCCGATTTCGCCAACGATTTCGCTGAGGTCGGAATGCTCCTTGCTGAGCTTTGCAAATTCATCCGGATTCGCTCCGCCAGACAGAGCGGCCTCGATATATTGGAAGCGCGTTTCGAGAGCGTCGAGCTTGTCCTGGGGCAGGCTGGGCATGGTCGGGTCTTTCAGGCTTTCAATCGGCAAAACAAGCCGACGTGTCAGCGGCGATGTAAAGGCCCTGCTGCTCAACATCAAGCGCGCAATGGCGCGCTAACCCAGTGGCAGGTTCTGCTTTCCGGCCCATTCGGTCAGCAGGGCGCGAATCGTATGGCCGTTGGCGCCGACGCTCAGAGCTTGTGATACCGCGTCCTGAATGGGTTTGAGATCAAGGTTGAGGATCATTTCCTTGATGGGGCCGATGGAGGCGGGGCCCATGGAAAGCCGGGTCATGCCGATAGCCATCAATGCCAGCGCTTCCATTGGCTTGCCAGCGAGTTCACCGCACATGGTCACGGGCTTGCCGTGGCGTGCTGCAGCATCGACGACGAGGCGAATGGCGCGCAGGCGGGGCAGGGCGATGGGGTCATAGGCCTTTGACACGCGTGGATTGGCACGGTCTGCGGCGGTGAGGAACTGCACCAGATCGTTGGAGCCAATCGACACAAAATCAGCCTCGGGCATGATTTGGTCGAGCTCGAACAGCAGCGATGGCACTTCCACCATGGCCCCGATTTCGAGCTTTGAAGGCGCTGGATGACCGGCGCGTTTCAGCCGTTCAACTTCCTTGGCGATCACTTTTTTAGTTTGAACGAACTCAAAGGTTTCGGTGACCATTGGCACCAGAATTTTGAGCGGGCGACCCTTGGCCGCCTGCAACAAGGCGCGAATTTGGGTGCGCAGCAGACCGGGCCGGTCGAGGCCAAGGCGAATGGAGCGATAGCCCATGGCCGGGTTTTCCTCGGCAGTGGCGCGCAGATAGGGAAGCACCTTATCTCCGCCAATATCGAGCAGACGGAAAACAATCGGGCGGTCGCCGGCGATGGCCATGGCTTCAGTGTAAAGCTCTGCCTGCTCTTTTAGTCGCGGCAGGCGGCTGGCGATCATGAACTGGAGTTCGGTGCGGAAAAGTCCAACACCGCCAGCGCCTGTATCGTCCAGCATGGGCAGGTCAGCCACCAATCCCGAATTGTGCAGCAGCGTGATGCCGACGCCGTCTTTGGTCACACTCGGCTTGCTCTTGAGCGCTGCATAATGGGCGCGGCGCCTGGCTGAGATGCGAACCTTGTCGACATAGGTCTGTTCGACCTCGGGCGTTGGACGCAGATGTACCTGGCCAGCTGATCCATCGATGATGATGTCGTCGCCGGTTTCACACATGGAGACGATGGACTGAGCCTGCCCCACGGCGACGACACCCAGCGAGCGGGCGACGATGGCGACGTGAGCGGTGGCCCCGCCTTCTTCCAGCACAACACCGCGCAGCTTGGTGCGGTCATATTCCAGCAGCTCCGCAGGCCCCATATTGCGGGCAACCAGAATCGCATTGTCCGGAAGATCGCGATGAGCCGACTGGCCGGAGTTGGTGAGGACACGCAGAAGGCGGTTGGCCAGGTCGTCGAGATCATGCAGACGGTCGCGAATATAGGGATCGGTCTGGCGCAGCATGCGGGCGCGGGTGTCGTTCTGCACACGCTCAACTGCTGCTTCGGCAGAAAGGCCATTGTCGATGGCCTCCATCAACCTGTTTACCCAACCCCGGTCATTGGCGAACATGCGATAGGTTTCGAGAATTTCCCGGTGATCGGAGCCGCCCGCCATGTCGCCGTGGTCCAGCATGGCGTCGATAGAGACGCGCATGGTTTCAAGCGCTGCATCGAGGCGCTGTTTTTCAGCATCCGTGTCTTCAGCGATAAAATTGGTCACGACGACGCGGGGGTCGTGGAGAACCACTTTTCCCAGCGCGATCCCGTCTGTAAAGCTGACGCCGTTGAACATGCGAGGCCGTCTGAGATCGATATCCGATCCGGGCTTGATCAGATTGTCGAAGTCGCTGGTAGCGATCATCTCGGCCAGGATTGTGGCCGTGGTCAGCATCGCCTCAACTTCGTCCTCGCCATAGTGGCGGCGCTCAGCATTCTGTACGACAAGAACGCCAAGGGTCTGACCGGCACGAAGCACCGGCACGCCAAGGAAGGAATTGTAACTTTCTTCCCCCGTTTCAGGCTTATAGGCGAAGCCGGGATGGGTGGGGGCATCGTCGAGGCTGAGTGGTTCGGCCTCGGCGGCGATCAGCCCGACAAGGCCTTCGCCCAGCCGCAGGGTCGTCAGGTGAACCGATTCGGCCTTGAGGCCATAAGTGGCGAAGAGTTCGAGCGCACCGTCATCGCGCAGCACATAGAAGGAGCAGACATCGGCCCGCATGTTTTCAGCGATGAGATCGACGATCTTGTCGAGCCGAGCCTGCGAAGCCAAGGGCTCCGCCATTACCTCGCGCAATTGCCGCAGCAGCACCCTTGGGCCGCCTATGGTCGTGACCATCGCCTCATTCAGGCAGCCCGCAAAGCCGCCCCCCTTCTTTCAGGACGCGGCCCCATTCCCCCTCGAAGGGATCAGGCGTCCTGCTTGTCCAGACCGTAATAGGTGTGCAGAGCGCGAACCGCAAGCTCGGCATATTCTTCATCGATCAATACTGAGGTCTTGATTTCCGAAGTGGTGATCAGCTGAATATTGATGCCCTTATCGGCCAAAGCCTTGAACATCGAGGATGCGACGCCTGCATGGGAGCGCATGCCGACGCCCACGACGGAGACCTTTGCGCCGCCCTTGGAGCCGGAAAGGCGGGCATATTCAAAGCGTCCGCCATTATCCTCAAGCGCCTTGACCGCCTTGTCATATTCGCTGTCGGGCACAGTGAAGGTAATGTCGGTGGTGGCGCCATCATCGGCAATATTCTGCACGATCATGTCCACGATGATGCCCTTGTCGGCCAGTGTGCCGAAAATGGCGGCGGCGACGCCGGGATTGTCCTTGACGTCCCGCAGGGTGATCTTGGCCTCGGCCTTGGCGAGCGTCACGCCCGAAACGATCTGCTTTTCCATGATCTCATCCTCATCGCAGACAAGCGTGCCCGGCACGCCGGGAGTTCCATCGGGCGCGATCTGCGGCGCGTCCGGGTCATCGAAACTGGAGCGGACGGTCAGGCGCACCTTATGCGCCATGGCCATTTCCACCGAGCGGATCATCAGCACCTTGGCACCGAGCGAAGCCATTTCCAGCATTTCTTCGAACGAAATACGGGTCAGACGCTGGGCCTTGGGGACGATGCGCGGATCGGTCGTGTAAACGCCGTCCACATCGGTGTAGATATCGCAGCGATCAGCACCAACCGCCGCAGCTACGGCAACGGCGGAGGTATCGGAACCACCACGACCAAGCGTCGTGATGCGGCCATGGGGCGACACGCCCTGGAAACCGGTGATCACCGGCACCCAGCCGTCCTTCATGCGCTTATCGAGTTCGGTCGGATCGATGCCTGTAATACGGGCGGCGCCATGGGCGTCGTCGGTATGGATTGGCACCTGCCAACCGGCAAAGCTGCGCGACTGGATGCCCATTTCGCTCAGTACGATGGCCATGAGGCCAGCAGTGACCTGCTCACCCGAAGCGACCACGGCGTCATATTCGCGCGCATCGTGGAATTTGCTGGCTTCGTTGACCCAGCCGACCAGTTCATTGGTTTTACCGCTCATGGCCGAAACCACGACAGCAACCTCATTGCCCGCTTCGACCTCGCGCTTGATATGGCGCGCGGCATTGCGGATGCGTTCGACACTGGCGACCGATGTGCCACCGAATTTGACGACGATACGAGCCACTTGGCTTCCCCGCTGACCCGCCGAACCCGGCGGTACGCTTGTTCTTGGGCGGGGAGATGCCACAAAGCCCCTCCACAATCAATGGGCGTATGTGGCGCACCCCTTATATGCGGGGTGCCTTGCCTGAACGACGCGGGCAGATTGCGCCATCGTTCCGGAGACCTGCCGATGCTGCGCCGCTCGCTTCTTTCGTTTGCCTTGCTTATGGGGATCACCACGCCCGCCTTTGCCCAGGATGCGGCGGAACAGGCCTTCATCGACTACCAGACCGCCCGGGCCATCGACGCCAAGTGTCACTTCCTGCGCTATTTTGAGCTGACCAAGATGCGCGATATCGAGCTCAACCTGCTGCAGCCGCTGTGGTTTACCGGCGCAAAGGATGCCGGCAAGATCGATGATGCGCAGTATCTGGAGGCCTACGAAAAGCTCGCAGCAATGGGCAGGGACAAGGCCCAGGCCATTGCCTGTAGCGACGAGGCCGCGGCCGCGCCCTATATCCTCAAGCTGCGCGACCTTACAGCCGTGCTCATCTATATCGACCTCATCATCGCCTTCGACGGCAACCGGCTGAGCGACGAACAGCGTCAGGCAGCACAGGTTTACGAGGCGATGATCTCCCCACTCTATGGCGAGAACTGGCAGCGCTTCGCCGATTATGCGCGGGGGCAGGCGCAACTGCTCTACAACGAAGCTGCCGACAAGGACGACGAGTTCAACCCCCTGGCCGGTCTGTTCGCGGACGACCCGGAGACGATGGAAGCACTCTATGGTCCGGCGGAAGACGGGGTCTATGTCTCCTCGCTGCGCGAAGGCGCCATGCGCATCATCGACATGATCCTCTTCGATCTCATGGCCGCCGAGGCGGGCTACCGCGTGAAATCCGAATATCTGCCCGACGACACGGCGGTGGACATGCTGGTGGGTGCCGACGGCAACACCCGCGCCTATGTGACCGATATTCCGCACGCCTATGAGACGCTCGAACAAGCCGGTCCGGTCAATCTGGTGGTCACGGTGACACCGGAAGAGGAAATCCGCATCATGAGCTGGGGCGAGAAGGCAAGGTCGCTGCTTGCCGACGGTTCGGTGACCTTTCTGGTCAATCCCAACAAGCTGAACCCCGAGGAGGCGACGGGCTTTTCCTACATGCGCACACAGGACTGGCTTGACGATGCGCTGATCTTCACCGCCCGTCCGGTTGACGAACCATGCCTCGGCGGCCCCTGCTTTGCCCTGCCTAAGGAAGCGCTCGACGCCATCCTGGCCGGATCGGTCAACCAGGCCTACCGCTTCTTCGTCTCCAGCCAGCCTGCACCGGCTTTGCCGTCGCCCGACACCGACGTGATTCATACCGGCTACACTTACATGCTGGTCAATTGGCTGAACTATCGGGAGGCGGCAAGCCAGTAACTGCGACACGCCGTGCCTTGCCCGCACTGTGCCGGGTGGGTCATATGGGGCATCAAGGAGCCCGAGCATGACCGGAACCACCATCAACGACGCCGAAATCGCCAAATTCGTCGCCATGGCCGAAGAATGGTGGGACCCCAAGGGTACGTTCAAGCCGCTGCATAAGTTCAATCCGGTGCGGCTCACCTATATTCGCGATAATCTCTGCGCCCATTTCGGGCGCGATCCCAATTCCATCCGCCCGTTTGAGGGACTGCGCATTCTCGATGTCGGCTGTGGCGGCGGGTTGCTGTGCGAGCCGCTGACGCGGCTGGGGGCGATGGTTGTTGGTGTCGATGCCGCTGAACGCAACATTGCCATCGCCCGAGTTCACGCCGAACAGTCGGGGCTCGACATTGATTATCGTGCGACCACCAGCGAGGCGCTGGTTGCAGAAGGCGAGAGTTTCGATGTGGTGCTCAACATGGAAGTGGTCGAACATGTCGAGGATGTGCCGCTCTATATGAAGAGCTGCGCCGACCTCGTCGCCCCGGGGGGGGTGATGTTTACCGCGACCCTCAACCGCACCGCCCGCTCCTGGGCGCTGGCGGTGATCGGGGCCGAATATATTCTGCGCTGGCTGCCCCGCGGCACCCATGACTGGAACAAGTTCCTGACGCCTGAGGAAATCACTGCGCAACTGAAGCGCAATGGCCTCACGGTCACCGATCAGACGGGAGTGGTCTTCCATCCCCTCGCCGATGAATGGCGTATGTCTGCCGACATGGGTATCAACTATATGGTGCTGGCCGAACGCCCAAAGGGCTGAACTTCAACCCTAGTCCGCCGGGCGGTCTTCGTCCTCGCCTTCCATCTGATCGCCACCGGCAAGCAGGACGGTCACTTGCGAATGGCCGGGATCGCCACTTGGCATAGGCACGCCCGGTTCGAGCAGAAAACGGACCGAATGGGCTCCGTGCAGGCCTGGTGGATAGTGCATCTTGCCGGTAATGCGATAGGTGCCCCTGCCATCTTCGACGAGCAGCCCCTTGGCTTCAAGCTGGGCGATACCCCACTGGCCGGGCAGTACCGCCATCTCCTGTGCGACGGAATCAGTCACCACATCACTGGCCTTGATCAGTGCTACGCCAGCCGGATCGAAGCGCAGTGCATTGTCGACGCTTTCGGTCCGCCATGACGGATCGATTCCGGTGGGCGCCTTGACGGCGAGCCGCTCGCCGCCCGGAAGACGCAGCGCAACAAGCTCATATTCGCCATAGGCCGCATCCAGCGGATGATTGGCGGCCAGCATGGCCTTGATCCGGTAGCGCGAAAATTCGGACGAAGCCTCGTCATAGACATAAGACAAGCAATTCGGAGCCTCATGAAAGCTGACTCGATCTCTGGTTATGCCGGTTACCCCGGACGCAATCTCCGACGAGCGCGTGCTGCCGATAACGGCGAGATGAGCAAGCCGCTCTGTCGCGCCCGTCACCTGCCAGATCATCGAGTCGTGAGAATTGACGAGGATATACAGAGGGGTGGCGCCTTGATCGATCCGCAATTCGGCAACGCTGGTGGTGTGCGCTGCGGGCCCCACAACCACCGGGCTGGCCGCAGCCCCTTCATAGACGCTGACCGAGACGAATTCGGCGCCTTCAGACGCGCCCGGCAAACCGCATTGATTGTTTCTGGCGGCCTGGGCCAGCGCCAGCGCGCCCAAGGGCTGCACTCGCAGCTCATCGAACATAAACTGGCCTTTGCCAAAGACAGCAATGCCAACCGGTGCATTAAGCAACGAGTCTGCCTTATGGGTGTAAACAGCGCTGCCGTTCACCGAAAAAGCGATGTCGTCATTATTCTGAACCACCATAAGCCGGTTGAATGCGCCGCCCTCGATGGCAGAACTGGTGTCATGCTATTGCCTGCCGCGACAGGATACGGAAGGTCTGATTGCCGCCAATTGTGAAGGCCAGATAATCGCCGCCTCTGGGATAGCCGACAACGATGCCTACGCCTCTACCCCGGCGAATCCGCGGCTTTTACGGTCACCTCCAACAGCGCCCCGTCGGTGGGAAGACGGTTGTCGGCAATCGCTAGCGGGACGGCAGGCAAATCATAATATCGCAGCGCTGAATTGTCCGTATCATTGGCAAGGGTCGCGACGCCCGCAGCAATATCAACTGTCCTTATTTGAGGCGTTTCCTCACCTCGAAACCGGACCTGCCCCATGAATGCAACGTGTATCAGCGCTGCGCCACTCACGTCCTTAGCCAAACGGCAATGACGTTAACGGTGGATGACGTCGAACAAAACCGCTGCCGCTCACCGGCAGTGCATCCTTGCCTTGCCGTACCGTACGGTACGGTACGGAAATTCCTTGAACCCGGGCTGGAATGGGTCTAGACAGGAGGCAATATAAAACCGGCCCCACCGGCAGCATTTCGAGGATACGTCCATGCCCGCCTATCGTTCCCGCACCACCACCCATGGCCGTAACATGGCCGGCGCTCGCGGTTTGTGGCGCGCCACTGGCATGAAGAACGAGGATTTCGGCAAGCCGATCATCGCGGTGGTCAATTCCTTCACCCAGTTCGTGCCCGGCCATGTGCACCTCAAGGATCTCGGCCAACTCGTCGCTCGGGAGATCGAAGCGGCTGGCGGTGTCGCCAAAGAATTCAATACCATTGCCGTTGATGACGGGATCGCCATGGGCCATGACGGCATGCTCTACTCGCTGCCCAGCCGCGACATCATCGCGGACTCGGTGGAATATATGGTCAATGCCCATTGCGCCGACGCCATGGTCTGCATCTCCAATTGCGACAAGATTACCCCCGGCATGCTCAATGCCGCCATGCGCCTCAATATTCCGGTCGTTTTCGTTTCCGGCGGGCCGATGGAGGCCGGCAAGGCCATCGTCAAGGGCAAGCTGCAGGCGCTCGATCTGGTCGACGCCATGGTGATGGCTGCTGACGACCACTATACAGACGAGGAAGTGCAGGCTGTCGAAGAAGCCGCCTGCCCAACCTGTGGCTCCTGCTCGGGCATGTTCACCGCAAACTCCATGAATTGCCTCACAGAGGCTCTCGGCCTGTCGCTGCCGGGCAATGGCTCGACCCTCGCAACTCACTCGGATCGCAAGCGCCTCTTCCAGGAAGCCGGTCACCTGATCGTTGATCTCGCCCGCCGCTATTACGAGCAGGACGACGAAACGGTGCTGCCACGTTCGATTGCCACAAAGCAGGCCTTCGAGAACGCAATGGCGCTCGACATTGCCATGGGCGGCTCGACCAATACCGTGCTGCACATTCTGGCTGCGGCTCATGAAGGCGGCGTCGATTTCACGATGGATGACATCGATGCGCTGAGCCGCCGCGTCCCAGTTCTGTCCAAGGTCGCGCCGGCCAAGAACGACGTTCACATGGAGGACGTGCATCGCGCCGGTGGTATTATGGCCATTCTGGGCCAGCTCGACCGCGCCAACCTCATAAATCGCAAGGAGCCGACCATCCACGCGGCGACGATGGGCGATGCGCTGGACAAGTGGGACATTTCCCGCACCAATTCGGACAGCGTGCGCCAGTTCTATATGGCGGCTCCCGGCGGCGTGCGGACGACGGAGGCCTTTTCGCAATCCAATCGCTGGACCGACCTTGACCTAGACCGTCAGAACGGCGTCATCCGCTCGGCGGAAACACCCTTCTCCAAGGATGGCGGGTTGGCCGTGCTCAAGGGCAATATCGCTCTCGATGGCTGTATAGTGAAGACGGCGGGCGTGGACGAGTCCATCCTCAAGTTCACCGGCCCGGCCCGTGTGTTCGAGAGCCAGGATTCGACCGTCAAGGCCATCCTGTCCAACGAGATCAAAGAAGGCGACGTTATCGTCATCCGTTATGAAGGCCCGCGCGGCGGCCCCGGCATGCAGGAAATGCTCTATCCGACGAGCTATCTGAAATCGAAGGGTCTCGGCAAAGCCTGTGCGCTGCTGACTGACGGTCGTTTCTCCGGTGGCACATCGGGCCTCTCCATCGGTCATGCCTCGCCGGAAGCGGCGGAAGGCGGCGCCATCGGGTTGGTGCGCGAAGGCGACATCATCGAAATCGACATCCCCAACCGCACCGTCAATGTGCTTGTGACCGATGCCGAACTCGCCGCGCGTCGCACCGAGCAGGATAAGCTCGGCTGGAAACCGGCCCAACCGCGCAAGCGCAAGGTGACCACCGCGCTCAAGGCTTATGCCGCCTTCGTCACCTCGGCTTCCAAGGGCGCAGTGCGCGATGTGGACGCTATCAACAAGCTGATGGATTGATCAGGCGGTGGTCGCCTACCAAACCGATCCATTTCCTTCGGATAGCGACCTTGACGCATTGTGGCGGCGCGCTTGGAATGCGCCGCTCGGACGTTGGTATCAACCGATACTAGAGCGCGGCCTCGGCCATATCGCTGCGTACGAGGGTGATTTGTTGGTCGGCTTTGTGAACATCGCCTGGGACGGCGGTGTTCACGCCTTCGTCCTCGACACCTGCACCCATATTGACTTCCAGCGTAGGGGCATCGCCACCCATCTGGTGCAATACGCCGCTGACCTAGCGCGGGAGCCCGGGGCAGAATGGCTCCATGTCGACTACGAGCCGCATCTCGAGAACCTCTATCGTGCGTGCGGCTTTCGTCACAGTGCCGCCGGTGTCATGAAATTGTCGTGACAAGCCCAATTCGCGGTGCTAAGTCCCCGCCCAGCCACCAGCGGTCTGCCAAGGCTGCTGACTGGTCAGGTTCGATAGCGGGGATTCCACCCTCCCTATCGAACCGACCCTAACGCTCCCCCACATTGCTATTGTCCAGACCAAGCGAACATTGCGTTTGCCCTGCGCAGCGGGCTTACACAGGCTTGTGTAGATGGGAGCAGCTCTGGCGCGTGCTAGCCAAGCGCAGCGTCAATCGAGCCGAGTTCAATATGGAAAAGATCACCCGCCGTTATCTTCTGCGCCTTGCCGGGGCTGCGTCCGCTTCGGCTGCTTTGGCGGGGGCGGTGCGTGCCGAAGGCGGCGCTTTTTCCATTCTGCCTGTCTACCAAGGGCTCTTTGCCACTACGACGCCACTGCATGTTGGGGCGGTGCGGCTGCGTGTGCGCGATCTTGCGCTCATGACGCGATTCTATACGGAAATTATCGGGCTTGCAGTACTGGAGACCGGTGGTACGAGCACTCGGCTGGGCGTGGATGGCGTCACTTTGGTCATGCTGGACCACACGCCGGATGCACCAGTAGAGCCGCCGACCAGTGCAGGCCTTTATCACACGGCGTTCCTGATGCCGTCGCGAGCGGATCTGGCAGATTGGCTGGTCCACACCGCAATGGCGCAATATCCCTTTACGGGCTTTGCCGATCACCGTGTGAGTGAAGCGATTTATCTCGATGATCCTGAAGGCAACGGGATCGAGGTCTATGCCGACCGGCCCCCTGAGTTGTGGAGCTGGAACGGTGACAGTGTGGTCATGGGGAGCGAGCCCATTGATTTCGACTCACTGCTGGCACTGACGGATCAGGAGAACGATACTTTTGCAGCAGCGCCTTCAGGCATGCGGATTGGGCACATCCATCTGCGCGCAGGAAATATCGATGCGGCGCGCGATTTCTACGTCGCTGCGTTCGGCCTTGATGTCACCAGCGGTCGGCCAGACGCCCTGTTCTTATCCTCCGGGCGCTATCACCATCACGTCGCGCTTAACACATGGCAGAGCCTGGGCGCTGGTCAGCGTGACCCGGCACAGACCGGCCTTGCCGAGTTCAGTCTTAAAGCTGGAACTGCTGATAGTGCCGACAGCACCCGCTCCCGGCTCGTCGCGGCGGGGGCAACGCTTAACGAAGTGAATGGCGGTTTTACGGCCACCGACCCCTGGGGCACACTGGTGCGCGTCACCACCGCTTAGCATCCGAATGTATGGCGGGGCTCGTTAATTGTCCTCGCCAACATCGGGCAGAGGCAGGAAATCCACGCCATCTGCGATGAGGCCTACAATATCATCGCGGCTCGCTTCACCATAAATGCCGCGCGCTTCGACTTCCTCGAAATGAATTTTGCGGGCTTCTTCGGCAAACCGGTCGCCGACATAGTCGGCTTCGTTGATGACCTTATTGCGGTATTGGCGCAGCATATCGCGCATTTTTGCCAAATTGGGGTGTGCTGCAGACAGACTGGCGCGGTCATTGTCGGTGCGGGCAACGCTGGGAGCCATCATGGCCTTTTCGACATTGCCGTCGCCGCATTGCGCACAGGTGACGATGCCGCGCGCCTGCTGCTCGTCATAGGCCGTGGCGCTCTTAAACCAGGCGTCGAAGCGATGTCCCTTCGAACATTGAAGCGAATACTGGATCACGTCTCTACATCGTTCCACTTTGCCGAAACTGCGCCCCCATATAGGGCGCGGCGTTTAGCTCTGCAAATCCGGTGGCGCAAAATCGCGCGCATTGGCGAGAGCCGGAACGCGCTGCCTGGCCTCCACAATGGCGGCAGGGTCTATATCCGCCAAAACAATTCCCGGCTCGTCATGGTCGAGTTCGGCAATAACCTTGCCCCATGGGTCCACGATCAGCGAATGACCATAGGTCGAGCGGCCATTTTCATGAACACCGCCCTGTGCGGCAGAAATGATATAGGAGCCGGTTTCGATGGCACGGGCGCGCAACAGCACATGCCAATGGGCCTGCCCCGTCGGGACAGTGAAAGCGGCGGGGACCGCGATCAATCCGGCCCCGGCATTGGCAAGTGCATTATAAAGGCGCGGAAAGCGCATGTCGTAGCAGATCGAAAAGCCAAGGGTGAATTCACCCAGATTTGCCGTTACGGCCTGCTCACCGGCCTTATATGTGGCGCTTTCACGATAGGCATTCAGCCCTGCAATATCGGCATCAAAAAGATGAATCTTGTCATAGATTGCCATCTGCGCTCCGTCTGGCCCGAACAGAACGGAGCGATTGGCGAAACGCCCATCTTCAAGCGGAATCGGCAGGGAGCCGATATGAATGAAGATGTTGTGCTGGCGCGCCAGCTCGCCCACACGCGCTAATTGTGGGTGGTCTTCAAAAGGCGCTGCTACTGCGCGCAGTTGCTCGCGATTCTCGGGAAAGATCAGGGTGACTTCGGGGGTCAGCACATAGCTTGCCCCTTCCCCTGCAGCCTCAGCCAGCAGGGTTTCAAGTTCGGCAAGATTTGCGTCGGGATCGAGGCCCGAGCGCATCTGAATAGCGGCGATCTTCATGGATTATTGCGCCAGCAGCGGATCAAGGCCACCGTCGCGATCAAGCGCGGAGAGATCGTCATAGCCACCGACATGGGTTTGTCCGATAAAAATTTGCGGCACGGTGCGACGGCCATGGGCCCGCTCAGTCATGGCGTCACGCAGGGCCGGGTCGAGCACGGTGATCTCGGTGAAGTCCACGCCCTTGTCGGTCAGCAGCGCCTTGGCGGCATGGCAATAGGGGCAGGTGGGGGTGGTATAGATTTCAACCTTCGCCATGGTCAGGGCTCCGCGCATTCAAGAATTTGTTCTTTTATATGGGCAGTTCGCCGCCAATGACAACGCGGGCGAAAGTCAGCACATCAACATGCTCCGCCCCGGCGCGCTTCAAAACCTTTGTTGCCGCCTTGACTGTGGCGCCCGTCGTATAGACGTCGTCGACGAGTACAACCGGTCGTCCATGCAGGCGTTCAAGAAATCTCGGATGCGCCGAAAATGCGCCCTGCACATTTCGCAGCCTCCCGTCTCCGCTGAGACCCACCTGCTGGCGAGTCTTCTTGTGCCGAAGGATGAGGTGCTCGTCGACGCTCAACCCGGTCTGCCGACTTATGCCCTGTGCGAGCAGGAGTGACTGGTTATAGCGGCGGAATCGCAACCGGCTCGGGTGCAGCGGCACTGGGACCAGTATCGGCTTTGCCGACCAAAAGTCCTTACCTGCTGAAGCCATGAGCCGGGCACAGAAGCGGGCGAGTTCGACCCGGTCTCCATATTTGAGCCGGCTGATCATTGTGCCAGCAATTTCGCCATAGGCGAAAGCGGACCGCGCTCGATCAAAAGGTGGCGGGTCGGCCAGCGCTTCGGCAGATCGTGCGTCCGGGCCGGGATCGCTTTCAAATGGAAGACCAAGAACGGGACAGAACGGCATACTGATCGGACGCATCTGTGAGAAACAGCCAGAGCAGAGTGCGTCGGTGGAAGCCAGTGGAGCGCCGCATGCGACGCAGGAAGCCGGATAGAGCTGATCAAGCAGCGCAAGGCCTAGCCGGTTCAGGCCTTTGCTGAACCGCGCCGCCAGATTGAGCCCTTTGACTTCGTCGTCCTCGCTCTCCATAAGGGCGATATTGCCATGCATTGGCTCTGGCGAAAGCCCCCATGATGACCAACCCGCCCCGACTGTTCGATAAAATCCAGATTGCCCGCAATCTTGCCCGCCGCAAGGGTAGCGCAAATTTCGTGCGCGACCTCGTGCTGGACGATCTCGCCGACCGGCTCAGCGCCTATAAGCGGAATTTTTCAAAGGCGATACTCATCGGCCCTGACGCTGCAACATTGCCGGAAACGCTGTTCACTGCGGAGGGGGGCATAGTGGTCGAGCGGGTAGAGGCGTTTGCAGGTGAGGGCATGCCGGTTTGTGACGAGGGTGAATGCGATCTCATAGTCTCGCTGCTACAGCTGCAATGCGTGGATGATGTCCCCGGCCATCTGGCCCGCCTGCGCCGTATGCTGAAACCGGATGGTCTTCTCATGGCGGCTTTCATCGGTGGCGAAAGCCTGACGGAATTGCGGGAGGCGTTTTTGGCTGCGGATATAGAGGTGTCCGGCGGCGCCTCGGCCCGTGTCGCGCCGATGGCGCAGGTGCGTGACGCTGGTGCTCTTTTACAGCGCGCCGGTTTTGCCCTGCCGGTCGCCGACGTCGAAACGCATAATGTCCGCTATTCCAGCCCCTTTGCTCTCATGGCCGAACTCAAGGCCCTGGGTGCATCCAATCCGCTGTTCGATCGCCCGAAGCGATTTGCGACGCGTAGCCTGATTGCTGGTGCGGCCAAGGCCTATGCCGAGCGCGATGCTGACCCCGATGGGCGCGTCCGCGCGACACTTGAAATTATCTGGATTGCTGGTTGGGTGCCGCATGAAAGTCAGCAGAAGCCTTTGCGGCCCGGTAGTGCCACCGTTAGCATGAAGGATGTGCTGGGGTAGGGGCAGGCTAAATGACACTGACGGTCTGGGGTCGCAAGACATCCTCAAACGTACAGGCGCTGATGTGGTGCATCGGCGAATTGGGATTGGACTATATTCGTCATGATGTCGGCCATATCCATGGTGGCAATGACAGGCCAGAGTTTCTGGCCATGAATCCCAATGGGCTCGTGCCGGTGCTTCAGGATGGAGACGAAGCACCAATCTGGGAAACCGGAGCGATCCTGCGCTGTCTCGCCAGTCGTTACGGCCCCGATCCTTTCTGGCCGGCCGATCCGGCAGCCAGGTCTCAGGTCGATAAATGGGCCGAGTGGGCCAAAATCAACGCGACGCTCAATTTTACTGGACCAATCTTTTGGCGCGTTGTCAGGACCGCTCCTTCGCAACAGGATCCAGCAGCGATTGAGGCTGCCATAATCCGGTTCGCATCGGTTCTGGATATTGCCGAGGCTCAATTGGCGACGAATGCCTTCCTCGCCGGACCCGAGTTTACTCTGGCGGATATCCAGTTCGGCCATCTGCTGTTTCGCTACTATGATATAGCGATTGTTCGTCCATCCCATCCGCATGTTGAGCGCTATTATGAGGGCCTAACTGGACGAGCGCCGTTTCAGGAACACGTCATGGTCTCTTATGAGTTGCTGCGGGTTGTCGATTAGGGCGTGCAACGCGCCGGGCTGCCAGAGCATCCTGTTGGCGATAGCCGTGGCGTTTCGTCGATGGCTGGAAGGTGGCTCCTTAGAAAAGCGTGTTTTGGGTGGAAATAGGGACCTGACTGCGTGGTCTTGAAAACCTCCAGCTACACCCCAATCTACACATCCACGCGCAAACCCTCGAAATCACTGGTAGTTTGGTCGAGTTTTCCACATTGCCCCTCAGAGCGAACGAAGAAATTTGCCGCTTTTATCATCTAGGGGGGTGACAGCTGAAAAGCCTGCCCCTATAACCCGCCCATCGCTGAAGAGCGCGACGCCAAACGGCGGCGAACGAAGCAGCAAGCCACTGAAATCTAAAAGAAATTTTCGATTTCAGGTTTTCGAAATTTCGGTTTGAAAAGAAGAAATTCTTCTCAGAAAGAAAAGCGAAAATAGGGTGTTGACGAACCAAAAGGTTCTGAATATAACCCGCCGCACTGACGACGCCGAGCGAGTTTCGCTCCCACTGTTCAGTGTTCTCTGACAGGGCAGATGATCTGCCGGGCAACCGGTAATAAGATCATGTTCTCTGAAGGAATTCGGAAGCAGGGCTTCCAGTGACGTTTCAGCCGGTGACGGCGTTAGGTCAGTTCTTTGACATTGTGAAGAATGGAAGAAAGAGAAACGTGGACGGCGATGTTCTTGCGAACTGAGGCTGGGGTTTACTCCGGCTGAGGTTATAAAAGACTTCGATGGGTGCACGTTTC
>Ga0160495_100358_pt1 | contig 26956 bp, 22 predicted proteins | sample DID4MG_4_FD_108251 | JGI IMG/M metagenome (GOLD analysis project Ga0160495, IMG submission 108251) | Enriched soil microbial communities from UW Madison campus, WI, USA - DID2933_E24_FP4 MG | ecosystem: Environmental > Terrestrial > Soil > Unclassified | place: USA: Madison, Wisconsin | collected... | reverse complement strand
TCACGAAAAGACGCACGACCTGTCCGAATTCGCGGCCATCCGCCGTGAAATCCTCTGCCTGTTAGGCATCCACGCCGAGCAGGACGAATTTGCCAAAAACATTGAAGGGGTAGGAGTATGAAACTCGCACGCATCCTGGCACCGGCCATCACCGCCGCCGCCCTGGCTTTCTCCGGCAATGCCTTTGCCCTGGAAAAATTCAAGATCGGCTACCTGCGCGTCATGGACGATGCGCAAGCCATGGCCGCCTATGAAGCCGGCCTGTACAAGAAGTACGGCCTGGATGTGGAGCTGGTCGAGTTCAAGTCCGGCACCGACCTGATCAAGGCGATCGTCGGCGGCCAGCTGGATTCGGGCGTGCTGGGCTTCTCCAATGCCGTGGCCTGGGCTTCCAAGGGCGCGGACCTGAAGGTGGTCGGCGGCGCGCAGCTGGGCTATCACGCCCTGGTGGCGCGCGACGATTCCGGCATCAACAAGGTCGCTGACCTGAAGGGCAAGACCCTGGCCTCGCAAGCCGAGGGCAGCACCGCTGACACCGTGCTCAAGGGCGTGGTGCTGCGCGATGCCGGCCTCAAGGCCGACGACGTGAACGTGATGGGCGTCTCGCCCCAGGTGGCGGTGCAGTCGCTGGTGGGCAAGCGGGTGGACGCGGCCTTCCTGTTCGAGCCGCAGGCACGCATCGCGCAACTGATCGCGCCGGTCAAGCAGATCTATGAAATCGGCGAAGTCTGGCCCTTCCCCTGCATGGTGGTGATTACCTCAGGCGAGACCCTGAAGAAGAAGCGCGACGCCGTCTGGAAGTCGCTCGACGCCCAGCGTGACGCCATCACCCTGCTGCAGAAGAAGCCTGCCGAAGCCTCCAAGCTGATCGCCGGCTACTTCATCGCTGAGCCGACCCTAAAGACCCTGAAGCAGGGCGAAGTGCTGCGCGAAGACGTGATCCGCGACGCCATCAAGAGCCAGACCTTCACCCCCAAGGTCAGCAAGAAGGACCAGGACCGCATGCAGGAGATCGCCGATATCCTGCAATCGCAGGGTTCGCTCAAGACCCGCGACGGCAAGCCCTTCGACGTGAACTCCATCACCGACCTGTCGTGGCAGAACGCGCGCAAGCTGTAATGGGGCGTAGCGTCTGATCCACTTGACTTTGTCTTCACCCTGGCCGGACCTTGTCCGGCCATTGTCTTTCCCGACCTTATGAGCTCACAGCGTCGCGTTACCGGACTCCGCAAGAAACTGGCCATGATGCTGGCCATCCTCTTCATCCTTCTGATGTGGCAGATCGCGGCCTGGTCGCTGCCATCCTTCCTGATGCCGGGCGTGCCTTCGGTGGCCGCGCGCTTGTGGGAAGAAGTGCAGTCCAGCAATTTCCGCCTGGCGTTGTTCGGCAGCCTCTATCGCCTGGGCATGGGCTACGGTTCGGCCCTGGTGCTGGGCATCGGCTTCGGCCTGGTGGGCGCGGTGCTGTTCTTCTTCCGCGAAGTGCTTAAGTCGGCCATCGTGATCCTGCAATCGATTCCCTCGATTGCCTGGGTGCCGCTGTTCCTGATCCTGATGGGCTTCGGCAACCTGCCCATCGTGGTGGTGGTGGCCATTGCCGCCTTCTTCCCGGCTGCGCTGTCGGTGATGAATGCCACCGAGAGCGTGCAGCAGGTGCATGTCTCGGCAGCCCGCGTGATGGGTGCCTCGCGCCTGTCCATGCTGCGCCGGGTGTACCTGCCGGCGGTGATGCCGGAGCTGATCACCGGCGCCCAGCTGGCCTTCGGCAATGCCTGGCGCGCGCTGATCTCGGCGGAGATGCTGGTAGGTTTCGGCAAGGGCCTGGGTCGCACGCTGGCCTATTCGGGCGAGACCGCCGACATGGTTGGCGTGATGGCCAATATCCTGACCATCGCCATCCTGGCTGCCCTGATCGACCAGGTGATCCTGGAAAACCTCAAGCATCGCCTGCTGAAGTACCAGTACGTCTGAGCCGGGATTACCCATGCGCGCCCTTGACCGCTTCATTCTGCTCGCATCGGCCTGCCTGCTGATCGGCGCAGCCCAGGCCGGCGTGCTCGATGACGCCCAGCGCAGCGGCCAGCTGCGCATCGGCCTGGACCACGTGCCGCCGACCTACAAGGGCGGCATGAAATTCCGTACGCCGGAAAACATCGCCACCGTGCTGGCCGAGGATATTGCCGCGCAATGGAAGCTCAAGGCCGATCTCCAGCTCAATGCTCAGGACCGCGCCGCCCTCAAGGGGGTGCGCCCTGATCTGGCGCTCACTCGCGTGGACCCGGCGCAAGCGGGCGCGGCGGACGTCATCACGGTGCCAACCGGCTACAGCGCTGGCGGCATGGCCATCATGCGCACCGATACCACCATCCGCAAATGGGACGACCTCAAGGGTCGCACTGTCTGCCTTTCCGCAGGTTCGCCCTATGTCGGCACCCTCAGCGCACGCTATGGCGCCATCGAGAAAGTGCTGCCGGCTCCCGCCGATGCACTGTTGGCTGTGCGCATCGGCGAATGTGACGCAGCCGTGCATGACGACACCCTGCTGAAGGTTCTGCTCAAATTGCCCGAGTGGAAGAAGTTCTCTGCCCAACTGGCCCCGGTGAGCCGCCAGGCGCTGGTGCTGCAGGTGCGTGGCAATGATCCCGCCGATCTGGCTGCGGCCCGCCAGGTGGCCGCCAGATGGAACGATGCGTTCTGGGCCAATGCGCTCAGGAAGTGGGTCAACAATGTGGCTTTCGAGGTCTATCTCGACCAGAACGTGCCGGATTGTCACTGAATCCTCACGCCGCTGTTGCAAGATCACCGCAATGCCATCTATCGCGGCTATCGTTATCCAGTCATTTCTTGCCAGGCTATCAATGCAGCGGGCGCGGCAGCTTAAAAAACCGGCGATGTCAGGTTTTTCCTCGTGGCAGAGCGCGGCAATGGGCGTAACATAGGGGTCATTCGCACCACTGGCCGGAACATCCTGTTGCCGCCAGTGTTCATTTCTTATCCTTCGTGTCAAAAGGAGCTCATCATGGCCATGGACATCGCCTCCGCCGTCAACGCCGTCGTCTCTGACCCCAATGGCAATGCGCCTACTACGGGCAAGGCCAATGATCCAGTGGCCGTGCGCCGCGCCGAAGAGGCCGCCGCTGCGGTCAAGGCGGAACAGCGCCGCCTGGAAGAAATCCAGGCCGATGAAACCCGCGCCGAAAGCGCCCGCCAGGAACGCAACCGCCGCGAGCAGGCCTCACGCAATGCGACCGGCGATATCATCGGCACCACTGTCAATTCGGTGGCCTGAGTCACCGTCGTCATCGTCTTCTGCGACAAAGCCCGCATCGCCAATGTCAAGGCGGTGCGGGCTTTGTTGTTCTTCGCACGGCTTGTCCGTGCGCTTCAGTGATGCTGCCCCGGCGCGTTCAGCGAGCCCAGTAGCCAGGTCTCGGCCATGTCGATCTGGTTGATCAGCATCAGGAAGGTCTCGTCATTGATGCGCTGTTCGGCCCGCAGGTAGTGCACTTCCAGTCGCTCGGCGCGGATCGCTTCCAGCCGCAGTTCGCGTTCGAACTGCTTGAAACGGTTGGCGGCGCGCTGGGTTTCTTCCGAATCGCTTTCTGCATTCATCCGCATCCGGTAGGTTGCCAGCAGGCTGCCGCTGACCTCGGTGAGCAGGGCCAGGTCATGTTCGTCCAGATTGACGCCAATGCGTTCCTGAGCCGTCTCGATGCTGCGCACCGCTGCCTCCGACAGGCGCAGGCGAGCCATCATTTCTTCGGCGCGGCGGCGCTTGACCTCGGCATCCAGTTGCAGGTCCTTGAGCATCCACGGTAACAGCAAGCTGCCCAGCAGCAGCGAGCAGATGATCACCCCGGTGGCCAGGAAGATCAGCAGATCGCGGGCGGGGAAGGGCGTATGTTCCTTCAGCAGCAGGGGGATCGACATCACGCCGGCCAGCGTAATGGCGCCGCGCACCCCAGAGAGCGCCGTGATGCTGATGAGGCGCAGGTCGAACTTGCGGTTGCGCCCGCTCTGGCCGCGCACCGCCGAGGCGAAGCGGCGCATGCGCAGGTTGATCCAGACCCAGATGAAGCGCAGCACGATCAGCGCCAGCGTGATGGCGACGATATAGACGAACAGGTGCCATACCGGCACATTGCCGGCCACCTTGGCATCGGCATGCGCCAGGCTGACGATGCCGGGCAATTGCAGTCCCAGCAGCAGGAAGGACATGCCGTTGAAGACGAATTCCAGCATGGTCAGGATGCTGCGCCCCTGCAAGCGGGTCGCCGCCGATTCGCCGCCAGCGGTTTCCAGATAGGGCATCAGCATGCCCGCCGCCACCGCCGCCAGGATGCCCGACAGGCCGAAGTGTTCGGCAAAGATATAGGCCGTAAACGGAATCAGCAGCAGCAAGACTACCTGGATGCCAGGCTCGTCGCCGGCCCATTCGATGATCTTGCGGCGGATCAGCCCGAAGCCCCAGGCCACGATCAGGCCCACGGCCAACCCGCCGGCGGCGATCAGCACGAAGGAAATGCTGGCGTCCAGCAGCGAGAAGGTGCCGGTGATGACCGCCGCAATGGCGAACTTGAAGGCCACCAGGCCCGACGCATCGTTCATCAGCGCTTCGCCTTCCAACACATGCTGCATCGAGGCCGGCAGCCGGCCTTTGCCGACGATGGAGGAGACCGCCACCGCATCGGTGGGCGAGAGCACGGCTGCCAGCGCAAAGGCCGAGGGCAGCGAGATGACCGGGATCATCCAATGGATGAAGTAGCCCACTCCCACCACCGTGAACATCACCAGACCCAGGGCCAGCGCCAGGATGGGCCGCGCCAGACGGAAGAATTCGCGCTTGGGCATGCGCCAGCCATCGGTAAAGAGCAGCGGCGGGATGAACAGCAGCAGGAACAGTTCGGGATCGAAGCTGATGCGCAGCCCGAACATGGGCAGCGCCAGCACTGCGCCCAGCGCGATCTGGAACAGCGGCAGGGGCAGCTTGAAGGGGGCCAGCCGGGCCACGACGCCGGAGACGGCCACGGCCAGCAGCAGGATCAAAACGGTGAAGACGATTTCCATGAGGCAGCAGGTGATTATTCTTGTGACTAGGCGCGGGTGGGTCAGACCCGCAGGACTGCGGCGAGTTGCAGGAGGTTTGCAATGGCTTGCAAGATGTTTGCAAGTATACGGCAGGCGAGAGGCGCTGGCGCGGCAGGGGCGGCCCCGGCCTCGGCTAGCCGTCCTGTGGATAGCGCCGGCCAGATCTGCCCAGCACGGCGATAGAGCGTTTGGGCGAGTTTCCCGCCAGTTCGCGGGCAATGAAGTCGACAAAACTGCGTACCCGCGTGGACAGTTGCTGGCGCTGCGAATACACCGCGAAGATATCGGCATTGGGCGTCTGCCATCCCGGCAGCACCTGCACCAGCCGGCCCTGTTCGAGGTAGCTGCGGATATCCCATTCGGCGCGCATGAGGATGCCATGGCCATCAAGGGCCCACTTCACGGCGATCTCGCCGTCATTGGTGGTGAGGTTGCCACGGATCTTGACGGTCTCGGTCTTGCGCGCGGTGCCGCTGCCCGAGGACAGTTTCCACACTCCATACGCCTCGTCACCCTGGCGGATGCCCACGCAATTGTGCTTGCCCAGGTCATGCGGCGTTTGCGGCGTGCCGCGCCGTTTCAGGTAGTCCGGCGAAGCGCATAGCAAGCGCGCGTTGGAAGCCAGTCGCCGCGCCACTACGCGGGTATCGGGCGGTTCGCCGAAGCGGATGCAGACGTCGAAGCTGTCTTCGGTCAGCGGCGGCGGCATCACCGACAGCTGGAGCTGCACGGACACCTGCGGATGGCGCGTGACGAACTTCGAGATGACCGGGGCCACATGGCTGCGCCCGAAGCCCAGCGTGGCATTGACCCGCAACAGGCCTTCCGGACGGCGCTTGGAGCTGCCCAGCAGTTCGGACAATTCATCGATCTGGTCGAGGATGCGGCGCGCGTGTTCCAGATAGAGCTCGCCTTCCGGCGTCAACATCATGCGGCGCGTGGTGCGGTTGACCAGTGGCACGCCGGCGCGCGCTTCCATCTGCGTGAGGTGCTTGCTGACCGCTGCCGTGGTCAGCCCCAGCTCACGCGCTGCGGCCGACAGACTGCCCGCCATGGCAAGTACGGAAAAGAAACGCAGGTCGGCGGGAAGGACGGTGTCCTGCATAAAACCTCGCAAGGAAGAGAAAAGATAAATTATTGAATATAGGTTAAGAATGCTTTAAGTCTAGCACCGGTTCATGTCCTTGCAGTATGGGTAAAGTAGGCCGCATGCAAAACAGCGGCGCATGCCGTCTCTTTGCCAGACCCCATATCGCATCTCATCAGGAAAGGCTGAAGACATGAAGACCTATCGCATCGCAACCATCCCCGGCGACGGCATCGGCAAGGAAGTCATTCCTGCGGGCCGCCAACTGCTGCAAGCGCTGGCCGCTGCCCGCGCCGACCTCGCCTTCGAGTTCGACGACTTCGACTGGGGCGGCGACTACTACCGCCAGCATGGCGTGATGATGCCCGCCGATGGCCTGGACGCCCTGCGCGACAAGGATGCCATCCTGTTCGGCTCGGCCGGTGATCCGCACATTCCCGATCACGTGACCCTGTGGGGCTTGCGCCTGAAGATCTGCCAGGGATTTGACCAATACGCCAACGTGCGTCCCACGCGCATCCTGCCGGGCATCGATGCACCCCTCAAGCGCTGCCGGGCCGAAGACCTGAACTGGGTCATCGTGCGCGAGAACTCCGAGGGCGAATACGCCGGTGTCGGTGGCCGCGTGCACCAAGGCCATCCCATCGAGGCCGCCACCGATGTCTCGATGATGACCCGCGCCGGGGTCGAACGCATCATGCGCTTTGCTTTCAGGCTGGCGCAGTCGCGCCCGCGCAAGCTGCTCACCGTAGTCACCAAGAGCAATGCCCAGCGCCACGCGATGGTGATGTGGGACGAGATCGCCGTGCAGATCGCCAAGGAATTCCCGGACGTGAAGTGGGACAAGGAACTGGTCGACGCCGCCACCGCGCGCATGGTCAACCGTCCCGCCACGCTGGACACCATTGTGGCTACCAACCTGCACGCCGACATCCTCTCCGACCTGGCCGCCGCGCTGGCCGGCAGCCTCGGCATTGCGCCCACCGGCAACATCGACCCCGAGCGCCGTTATCCGTCCATGTTCGAACCCATCCACGGTTCGGCCTTCGACATCATGGGCAAGGGCTTGGCCAATCCGGTCGGCACCTTCTGGTCAGTGGTGATGTTGCTGGAACACTTGGGCGAACACGCCGCTGCCGCGCAGGTGATGCAGGCCATCGAAGCCGTGACTGCCGATCCGGCGCTGCATACGGGCGACCTTGGCGGCAAGGCCACCACTGTGCAGGTGACCGAGGCCGTGTGCGGGTTTGTCGCCAAGGCCGCCAGGGTGCAGCAGGCAGCCTGATGCGCTAGCAGACGGCGCAAACGATTTATATCGTTTGTGCTTCCCGGGGCGGGCAGGATCGCTCCGGTGTCCGGCTTCGCCCCCATCCAACCAATACAGCAGGGGAGCGGCCGCCTTTCATCCAGTGGCGCGTCCAGTGCGCCCATTCCATGACCGGCCAAGCACCGGCAGGAGGAGACCATGAAACAGGATCAGGATATCGAAGCGCGCGTCTCGCGCAAGCTCATGTGGCGCATCATTCCTTTTGTGATGCTGCTGTATTTCATCAGCTTTCTGGACCGCGTCAACGTCGGTTTTGCCGCCATCACGATGAACAAGGAGCTGGGGCTCTCGCCCACCGCCTTCGGGCTTGGCGGCGGCTTGTTCTTCATTGGCTATTTTCTCTTTGAAGTGCCTTCCAACCTGATCCTGCACCGGGTCGGCGCACGCATCTGGATTGCCCGCGTGATGGTGACCTGGGGCCTGATCTCGGCGGCCTCGGCCTTTGCCACCGGCCCCAACAGCTTCTACGTGCTGCGCTTCTTGCTGGGCGTGGCCGAAGCCGGGTTCTTCCCCGGCATCATCCTGTATCTATCGCTATGGTTCCCGACCCGCCAGCGCGCAGTGGCGGCGGCCTGGTTCATGGCTGCCGCGCCGATCTCGGTAGCGCTGGGCTCGCCGCTGTCGGGCGCGATCATGCAGTTGCCGTCGATGTTTGGCCTGTCGGACTGGCAGATGCTCTACATTATCGAAGCCGCGCCGGCCGTGGTCCTGGGTTTCGTGGTGCTGAAGTACCTGACCGACAGACCGGAACAGGCGCACTGGCTGGCCGAGGACGAGCGTACCTGGCTGATGGCGCGCCTGAAGGCTGAAGCCGAGCTCAGGAAAGGGGGCCAGGGCCACACAGCCAGTGCCTGGCTGGCGCTCAAGGACATGCGCGTGCTGGCCCTGGCGCTGATCTATTTCGGCACCTCGGCGGGACTGTACACGCTGGGGCTGTGGGCGCCGTCGATGATTCGCGAATTCGGCTTCACGCCTTTCCAGACCGGCGTGCTGACCGGCGTGCCCAGCGTGGTGGCGGTGGTCGCCATGGTCTGGTGGGCGCGCCATTCAGACCGCAGCGGCGAGCGCACCTGGCACGTGGTCATTCCCTGCGTGGTGGCCTGCATCGGTTTCGTGCTGGCCGGCAATGCGACGACGGCGCTGTTCGTGGTGCTCTCGCTGGTGGTGGTCAATGTCGGCATCAGCTCGGCCAAGGCACCGCTATGGGCCATGCCCAGCACCTTCCTGTCTGGGGCCGGGGCGGCGGCGGGCATTGCGATGATCAACTCGCTGGGCAACCTGGGCGGCTTCGTCGGTCCATTCGCCATCGGCTGGCTGAAGAACCGCACCGGTGGCTATGCAGCGGGCTTGTATGTGGTCGCAGCCACGCTGGCGGTGTCGGCGGTGGTGACCTTGCTGCTGGCGCGGCAGACGCGCAATTCCGATCTGGCAGTGCAGGCAGGACCAGGCGCGTAAATGCGACAAGGCCGGCACCAAGCCGGCCTTGTCTGCGGCATCAGGCGAAGGTTAGGGGGCGGTGACTGTCGCCTCCAGTTCTTTGCCCCGCGTCTCCGGCAAGCTCAGGCAAGCCACGATCACCAAGCCATAACACCCCGCCGCAATCCAGCCGATGGTCTGCCCCAGCGGCAGGCTGTTGCTCAGATACCCTACCAGCGCCGGACAGATCGCACCGACGGCGCGACCGAAGTTGTAGCAGAAACCCTGGCCCGAACCGCGCACATCGCTGGGGAATAGTTCGGACAGATAAGCCCCCATCCCCGAAAAAATCCCCGACAGGAAAAATCCCAGCACGAAACCCAGTGCCAGCATCCAGGCGTCGGTGATGACGAGCTGCGTATAGCTCAGCACCAGCAAGATCCCCATCGCCGCAAACAGCATGAAGCAGCGACGACGACCGATGGTGTCGGACAGCCAGGCCGAGGTGAGATAGCCGCAAAAGGAGCCGCCGATCAGGACCAGCAGGTAAGTGCTGGTACCCAGCACCGACAGGTGACGCTCGGTTTTGAGGAAGGTCGGCAGCCAGGTGGTCACCGAGTAATACGCTCCCTGCATGCCGGTGGCCAAGAGGCTCGCCAGCAAGGTAGTGCGCAGCAGGTCAGGATGGAAGATGCGCAGGAAGTTGCCGCGCTGGCCGCTCTCGCGCAGTCGGGCCTGGGTCGCCAGATACACGGCAGGTTCACTGATGGCGCGGCGGATGTAGAGCGTCAGCAGGGCCGGCAGCACACCGATCCAGAACAGCACCTTCCACGCCGTCTCCGGTGGCAACACTGCATAGACGCCCCAGAACGCCAGCGCGGAAGCCGCCCAGCCCACCGCCCAACTGCTCTGCACCAGGCCCGAGGCCTTGCCGCGATGGCGCGCCGAGATGGTCTCGGCGATCAGCACCGATCCGACCGCCCATTCACCGCCCATGCCAAAGCCCTGCATGGCGCGCGTAAAGAAGAGTTCGCCGAAGGAGGTGGTGAAGCCCGAAAGGAAGGTAAAGAGCGCAAACCACAGCACCGTCCATTGCAGCACCCGCACCCGGCCATAGCGGTCAGCCAGCACGCCGGCAGCCCAGCCGCCAATGGCCGAGGTCAGCAGGGCGCCGGTGGCGATGTAGCCAGCTTCGGCCTTGCTCATGCTCCACGCGGCCAAGAGCGTGGGGATGAGGAAGGTGTAGATCATGTAATCAAAACCATCGACGGCATAGCCGGTGAAGGTCGCCGTGAGCGTGCGTCGCTCGGATGTCGTTGTCTCTTGCAGCCACATGATGATCCCCGTAATCAAAGTATGTAAATCATTGACGTGCGGCACCGCTGGCCGCGTGCAGAAACCACGCGGCCGTCGATGGAAGAACGGTAGGACGCTGGCAGGCGCTAGGCCTGCGGTTCGAGCAGCAGTTCGCTGTTGAGCTTGTCGGTCACCAGCATGTAGCCGGGTGCATGGGTGATGCAGAATTCGGGCCGGGCCGCGACGATGGCCGCCTGGGGGGTGACACCGCAGGCCCAGAACACCGGCAGCTCATCGGCGTGGATGTCCACCGCTTCGCCATAGTCGGGCTGGCCGATGTCGGTGATGCCGATCAGGGATGGATCGCCGATGTGGATTGGTGCGCCGTGCACCTGCGGGGTGCGGGCGGTGATCTGGATGGCGCGGATGGCGTCGGCGGCCTTGAGTGGTCGCATCGATACCACCGTCGGTCCCTGGAAAACGCCGACCGGCTGGGTCGGGATGTTGGTGCGATACATGGCCACGTTGCGGCCCTCGCTCACATGGCGCAGCGCAATGCCGGCGGCCAGCAGCGCATGTTCGAACGAGAAGGAACAGCCCAGCGCAAAGGTGACCAGGTCATCGCGCCAGACCTCGCGCAGGTCGCTCACTTCGGCCACGCGCTCGCCGTGGCGCCAGAGGTGATAGCGCGGCACATCGCTGCGCACATCCAGATCCAGTCCGAGCGTGGGCAGTGCGGGGGAGCCGGGTTGCGAGACGGCCAGCAAAGGGCAGGGGATGGGATTGCGTGCGCAGAAAGCAAGAAAATCATCCGCCAATGCCGCCGGCAGGATCGCCAAGTTCACCTGCACATGGGCGCTGGCGACGCCGCTGGTGTGACCGCTGAATGCACCGCTGCGGGCGGCCAGGCGGACCTCCAGTGCGCTGGAGGAAGCCGACAGCGCAGGCACGGCGGCGGCATGAATCGGTATGGCGGGCAAGGCGGCAGTCTCTGGCATGGCGGTCTCCTTCTTGGAATGGAGCCGATGTTAGGAGGGTGCCGCGACAGCGTCCAACAAAAAATTTATATCTTTTGTTATCGATTTTTTCGATGATGACAACGGAAAATTCACTATAGCGATTTCCGTGCCAGTGGTCTATTTTTCTGCGGCGCGGCTTTTGGTTTGTGCGCGCCGCGCATGCTCCAGCGCCGAGTCCAGCACCAGCTCGGCCAGGCTGGAACTGGGATCTTCGCGGTAGCTGGCGTGGATTTGCAGGGGCGGCAGCGTCGCTGAGCAGCGCAGGATGCGCAACGGCAGACGCCGCGCCAGTTCGCGCACCGAGGCGCGCGGCAGGGTGGCCACGCCGAAGCCGCCCTGGACCAATTGCACCATTGCGGAGATGGACGAGATGGCATGCACGCGCGGTTCGGCCACGCCCCATTCCTGGCACAGCTGCAGCAATCCCTGATGCGGCTGCGAGCCCCGCTGGAAGGTGATGAGGTCGTGCGCTGCCAGTTCTTCCAGCGTGTGGGAGCGGGTGCCGAAACGTTCGCGGTGGCCGACCAATACCATGTCCATCGGCGTCATCAGGCGCGAGCGCACGGCGGTGTCGCTGCCCGCTATGGACGTGAAGACCAGATCCTGCGCGCCGCGTCGGATCTGTTCGGTCAGCACGGGCGAGGTTTCCACGGTGAGTTCCAGGGCAAAGTCGGGATAGCGGCTGCGGATTTCCTGTAGCCATGCAGGTAGCCAGCTATGCACCACCGATTCGATGCTGCCGATGCGCAGCACCAGCGGGCCGGCGCTGTTGCCGCCGAGTTCCTGGCGGATCTGGCGTTGCATGTCCAGCAGCTTGACGGCCAGGCGCTGGAAGCGCTGGCCGGCCACGGTGAGGCGAAACTGTTTCTCCCGGCGATCCAGCAGCACCACGCCCAGTTCCTCTTCCAGCGAGGCGATGCGGCTGGACATGGTCGATTGCGTGATGTGGAGCTTTTCGGCGGCGCGGGTGATGCTCTTGAGCGAGGCGGCCCAGTGGAAGGCCTCGACGAAACGCAGGTTCATGGGGACTCGGCGAAGGTGGGAAGCTTGGCAAGGTAGGTGACGTAGCGTACCAGATCGCACCATTCACGGCGTCGCACCTGAGCCTGGATCTGGACGCTTTTTGCGCGTCGCACCAAAATTTCCACCGCTTGACACAAGCGGCCCCCATACCTATCCTCACCCCCCATTGGTCTTACCTTACGCCACCCGCAACGGCCGGGCGGGCGGGGCGGGACAACACTGCCGACACGGCAGCCATTCATCCCTACAGGCAGATACCCAGAGAGCATGTCCTTCGACCCCATCGTCCAGAAATCCATTTCCGAGCAAGTTGCCCAGCGGCTGCTGACCATGATCCGCAGCGGTCTGTTGAAGCCCGACCAGCAACTGCCGCCCGAGCGCGAACTGGCGGCCATGCTGGGCGTGGGACGGCCTGCGGTGCGCGAGGCCATTCGCGGACTGGCGCTGCTGGGTCTGCTGCGCATCCGCCAGGGCGAGGGCACCTTCGTCAGTTCGCTGGAAACGCGCGAGCTGCTGGAGCCGCTGGAGATGATCATCGACCTCAATCCAGGAACGCTGGAGTCGCTCTTCGATGCCCGCCTCATCATCGAGACCGGTGTGGCCGCCCTGGCTGCGACCCATATCGAGGACGCCGAGCTGGACCGCCTGGCGCACAATGTCGAGGACGAGGCGCGCCTGTTGTCGGACCCGGCGGCCTTCGCGGCAGCGGATGTGGAATTCCACGAAGCCATCATCGAGGCCTGCAACAATCCCTTCCTGCAAAGCATTGCCGGCAGCCTCTACATGCTGGGCAAGAAGAGCCGCTCCATCACCTCGCGCATCCCGGCGACGCTGGAGCGCAGCCTGCAAGATCATCGCCAGATACTGGATGCGCTCAAGGCGCGCGATCCGCAGATGGCTTCGCAGGCCATGCGTCACCACTTGATGCGTGTGCGCGACGCTTACCGCAGCGCTGGTCACAATCGCAACGAGTCGGTCCACGACTGAGCGCAGCAAGCGCCGCCGTTGCCGCCAGTCTGGCCTGGGCGGCATTCCACAACGGCGGCGTGGCAGCACGGCCGCAGCGCCTGGCGCGCGGCGCCCCTCACAAGACCCGATACCGGCAAGGCGCGCAGGGCCGCCCTATGACAAGCCGGAGCATGAGTGATCAATCGTTTCATTGACAGGAGAACAGCATGCTGGATCTGGCAGGAAAAGTCGTCTTCATCAGCGGCGCAAGCACCGGCATCGGTGCTGCCGCCGCACGCGCTTTCGCGGCGCGTGGTTCCCACGTGGTCGTGCATTACAACAGTTCGGCCAATGAGGCCGAAGCGGTTGCCGCCGAGGTGCGGGCCGCCGGCAGCAAGGCCATCACGATCGGGGCCGACGTGCGCAATAGCGCCGCCATCAATGCGGCGGTGGCCAAGGCGGTCGAGCAGATGGGCCGCATCGATGTGCTCATCAACAACGCCGGGGCGCTGGTCAAGCGTGCGCCATTGGAAGAGGTTACCGATGAGCTGTTCGACGACATCATCAACATCAACGCCCGTTCGGTGGTGGCCTTTACCCGCGCGGTGATTCCGGTCATGCGTGCTCAGGGCGGCGGCAGCATCATCAACGTGACTTCGGTGGCGGCGCGCCATGGGGGCGGTCCGGGGGCGCTGATCTATGCGGCCTCCAAGGGCTTTGTCAGCACCATCACGCGCGGCATGGCCAAGGAATTGCTGGCCGACAAGATCCGCGTCAATGCGGTCGCACCGGGGGTGATCATGACGCCGTTCCAGGAGCGCTTCACCACGCCGGAGCAACTGGAAGGCTTCCGCAAGACCATTCCCATGGGCCGCATCGGCGAGCCCGATGAATGCAGCGGGGCTTTCCTCTACCTGGCTTCGGAGCAGATGTCAGGCTATGTGACCGGGCAGATCATGGACGTCAATGGCGGGCAGTACATGCCCTGATGGCCTGATCCCGAGGGGCCGGGGGCGTATCGCCCGGCTCTGACATGGTGTTACAAGCTCGTGCGCGTCAAAGCCCGCAGGCGCAGCTAGAATAGCGCGCATGCTCAAAGACAAGAAACTCTCCGCCTACGCGCCTTCGGCCACCCGGATACGGGCGCGCTTCGTGGCCATCTCCTGGCGCGACCTGGCTGTCAGCTTCGGCCCCATCATCCTGCTGATCCTGGTGGGGGCGTGGCTGATGATCTGGCTGATCCGGCCCGCGCCGCCATCCTCGATCACCATCGCCGCGGGTCCCAAGGACAGCAATTTCTGGCGCGTGGCCGAACGTTACAAGACTATCCTGGCGCGCGATGGCATCAAGCTCAACATCGTCGAGACCGGCGGCTCCCTGGACAATCTGAAGCGCCTGGCCGACAGCGACCAGGACATCGATGTCGGCTTCGTGCAGGGCGGCCTGTCCGGGGCAGTGTCGGCCGATGCGATGGCCTCGCTGGTGTCGCTGGGCAGCATTTCCTATGTACCGGTGTCGGTGTATTACCGCAGCCCGCCGGCCGGTGCGGATGGCAAGCCGGTTGCGCCGCTGCGCCAACTCTCCGAGCTGGTCGGCAAGCGCATCGCCATCGGCGGCCAGGGCAGCGGCTCCAGCGTGCTGGCCGCGACGCTGCTCAAGGCCAATGGCGTGGAGGCCGGCGGCGCGACGCAGCTGCTCAACATCGGCGGCGATGAGGCGGCGCAGGCGCTGACCAGCGGCAAGATCGATGCTGCCTTCCTGATGGGCGATTCGGTCTCGGTGGCGACCATGGGCAAGCTGCTGCGCGCGCCTGGTATCCGCCTGCTGGATTTCTCGCAGTCGGAGGCCTATGTACGGCGCTTCCGCTACCTCAATACCCTGAAGATGCCCATGGGCGTCTTCGACCTGGCCCGCAACCTGCCGGCGCGAGATACCCAGTTGATCGCCCCCACTGCCGAACTGGTGGCGCGTGAAGACCTGCACCCGGCGCTGTCGGACCTGCTCATCGAGGCCGCCCACGAAGTGCATGGCAAGGCCAACGTGATGCAGAAGGCCGGCGAATTCCCGGCGCCGCTGGAGCATGAATACCGCATCAGCGACGATGCCGCGCGCTACTACAAGTCGGGCAAGACCTTCTTCTACCGCACCCTGCCGTTCTGGCTGGCCAGCCTGCTGGACCGCGCGGTGGTGATCGTGCTGCCGGTGATTTTGTTGCTCATTCCTGGCATCCGGCTGGTGCCGATGCTGTACGGCTGGCGGGTGCGTTCGCGCATCTACCGTTGGTACGGCGAGTTGATCGCGCTGGAACGCGGCATCTCGCGTGAGTCAGCGGAAGACCAGGCTGAGATCCTCAGGCGTCTGGACGAGATCGAGATGGCCGTGAATCGCATGAAGATGCCGCTGGCCTTTGCCGACCAGTTCTACGTGTTGCGCGAGCACATCGGCTTCGTGCGGGCGCGGCTGGCGGCCGGCGTGGCCTAGGCGCGACAGCGGGCGGGCAGGGCCGGGCGGGTTGTTGTATGCTCGCCATGGCGACGCAATCACTGTATAAAAAATACTGTGTATGCATACAGTGTTTGTGCTAAAGTGAAGCCTCTTACAGACAAGAAGAGGAATCGCTGCCATGACACACTTTGATCTTGCTTCCGACGCTCGCTTCGCTGTTGCGTCGTCCAGCCCGTCTTCGCTCAGCCTCCGCCCGGGCCGCCGGGAAATCTTCATCTGCCGCGACACCTACGTGCGCCGTTACCGGGTCAACCCGGTCATCGAGTGCAGCGCCGGCATCGAGCCGGGCCATCTGGAAGTGCTGCTGCTGCGCCGCTGGCTGCTGGTCTTGTCGAAGGCGCGCGCCTGATGCGGCGCGCCCTTGACTGGCTGGTCGTTGACGCGCTGGGCCGCCCGGGCCGCGTGGATCAGCCTGCGGACTCCACCTGCGCCAGGACGGCCGTGGGGGCTGCCTGTGCTGGTGCTGCCGGCATGGCTGCCGGAGCGGACTCGGTCCTGGCGAAGGTGACCAGATGCGTCACCTCCAGCCTGATGCCTATCCACTCGCCCACGGCATGATCGTGATGCGAGGGGGCCAGCGACAATAGCGTCTGGCCGCTCTCCAGCGCCAGCGTATAGAGAAACTCCGCTCCCCGAAAGGACTTGCGCACCACTCTGGCCCGCAAGGGCGAGGCGTCGTCGTGGACCACGTCATCGGCGCGCAGCAGCACGTCAACCTCGCCGCCCCCGCTACCCTGGACTGCTTGCCCGCCATGCAGCGGCAGGCCGCGCAGCAATCCGGCGGCGGTCTCCACTTCGATTTCTCTCTGCAGATCGGCTTGTTGCCGGTGCGCTGCTGGCGTCGCCGTGCTCGCATCCTGTGCGGTATGCGCGTCGGCTCCGTGCAACTGTCCTTGCAATAGCACGCCATGGCCGATGAAATCAGCGGCAAAACGGGTGGCCGGACGGTGATAGAGCGCATACGGGGTATCCCATTGTTCCAGTTGCCCCTGGCGCATCACCCCGACCACGTCGGCGACGGCAAAGGCTTCCATCTGGTCGTGCGTCACCATCAGCGCGGTGGTGTGGGTACGCTTGAGGATGTCGCGCACGTCGTGCGCCAGGCGTTCGCGCAATTCCACATCCAGGCTGGAGAAGGGCTCGTCCAGCAGCAACAGGCGCGGTTGCGGTGCCAACGCGCGCGCAAGCGCAATGCGCTGCTGCTGGCCACCCGAGAGCTGGTGCGGGAACTTGGCGGCAGCCTCGGGCAACCCGACCAGCGCCAGCATGTCGGCCACGATGGCGGCGCGGCTGGCCTTGTCGTGGCTACGCAGGCCGAAGGCGATGTTGTCGGCCAAGTTCAGGTGCGGGAACAGGGCGAAATCCTGGAACACCATGCCGATGCGCCGCTGTTCGGCCGGCACCCGCACGCTGCCGCCTTCGAGCAACTGGCCATCGAGCCGGATCAGTCCGGCCTGGGCCGGCTCCAGGCCGGCCACTGCCCGCAGCAGGCTGGTCTTGCCGCTGCCGGAGGGGCCAATCAGCGCGCCCAGTTCGCCCGGGGCCAGGCGCAGCGAGACGGCGTCCACGGCCGGCGTCGGGGTGCGGGGATAGCGGATGCTGAGGTGTTCGATTTCCAGAAACATGGGCATGCTCAATGAAATGGTTACAATTCGCGTTTGCGAAGGGGTTTGCGCAGTGTAGCGCATGCCCCCGCGTCTTCCTTCATTCTGCCCTGACGGATCTGGTTCCCTATGCATTTCATCGGTTTGCTTGCTGTCCTGATCGCCTTGCCCATCCTTGGCATCCTCTGCGCCTGGCTGGGCCTGGATGGTGCGGGACTGGACGCCCTGCGCCAGCAGGCCCAGACCGTGCTGCCGGGTTACCTTGCCACCTCCGGCTGGCTGGCGCTGATGGTCACGTTGGGCGTGGTGCTGGTCGGCGGGGCCACGGCGGTGACGGTGAGCCTGTTTGAATTTCGCGGGCGACGCTGGTTTTCCTGGGCGTTGCTGTTGCCCATGGCGATGCCGGCCTATGTGTCGGCCTATGCCTATACTGATTTCCTGCAGTACGCCGGTTCGGTGCAGAGCACCCTGCGCGGCTGGTTTCCTGGCTTTCGCATGGAAGTACGCGGCTTGCCGGGGGCGATCTGCATGTTCGTGCTCACGCTCTATCCCTATGCCTATCTGCTGGCCCGCAATGCGCTCAGCGAGCGCGGCACCCACCTGATGGAAGCGGCCCGCATGCTGGGTGCGCCGCTGCCGGAGCGCATCGTGCGCGTGGCGCTGCCGCTGGCGCGCCCGGCCCTGGCCGCCGGAGCGGCGCTGGCGCTGATGGAGACGCTGGCCGACTACGGCGTCTCGGCCTACTTCGGCCTGACCACCTTCACCACCGGCATCTACAAGGCCTGGGTGGTGCTCGATGACCGCCTGGCCGCAGCCCAGTACGCCTCGCTGCTGCTTCTGTTCGTCACCGTGCTGCTCTGGCTGGAGCGGCGCGAGCAAGGCCGCATGCGCTTTGCCGCTACCCGGGGCGGACGCGGCAATGACGGTGCCGAGGCGCGTCTGCCGGTGCTCACGCGCCCGCAGACCGTGCTGGCCTGGCTGGTGTGCGGCATACCGGTGCTACTGGGCTTTGTGCTGCCGGTGGCGATCCTGCTGCGCCTGTGGTGGGGAGAGATCGGTGGCCTCGCCGCTGGACAGGCGCTGGGCTTCGATGCCAGCCGCTATGCAGGCTGGGTGTGGAACAGTTTCCGCTTTGGCGGCCTGGCTGCGCTGGCGGCCATCGTGCTGGCCCTGGCCCTGAGTTTTGCGTTGCGCAGCGGCGGCCTGCCGCGCCTGCAAGCAGCGCTGCTGCGCGTGACCGCGCGCCTGGCCGGCATGGGCTATGCCATTCCCGGCTCGGTCATCGCCGTGGGCATCCTGCTGCCGGTGGCCTGGCTTCAATCGCTGTGGCCGGGAGCCGGACTGGGTGTCTTGCTCACCGCCAGCTCGCTGGGCGTGATCTATGCGTATCTGGTACGCTTCACGGCGGTTGCGGTGCAGTCGGTGGAGTCGGGCTACACCCGTATTCCTGCCAGCCTTGACGAAGCGGCGCGCACCCTGGGCAGCTCGCGTGCGCTCATCGCCTGGCGCGTGCATATGCCTTTGCTGTGGCGTTCGCTGGCCGTGGCGGCCCTGATGGTGTTCGTGGATGTGGTCAAGGAGTTGCCGGCCACCTTGCTGTTGCGGCCCTTCGATACCGATACGCTGGCGGTGATCGCCCACAACCTGGCACGCGATGAGCGGCTGGGCGAGGCGGCCTTGCCAGCCTTGTCCATTGTGCTGGTGGGGCTGGTGCCGGTGCTGCTGGTCATGCGCGCGCTTGATGGCAAGCGCAGCCAGCCCTTGCAAAACGCCGCGCCGCCCGCATAACCCTTGCACGATTGAACCGATGAACTTGCCAGCGCGCCTGGCGCCGATCCTGGGAGCCTCCATGAGCCAATACGACTATGACCTTTTCACCATCGGCGGTGGTTCCGGCGGCGTCCGCGCGGCGCGTTTCGCCAGCCAGGCCGGTGCGCGCGTGGGACTGGCCGAGAAGGGCGACCTGGGCGGCACTTGCGTGAACCTCGGCTGCATCCCCAAGAAGCTGATGTCCTATAGTGCGCACTACCACGAGGAATTTGCCGACGCCGCCGGCTATGGCTGGACCCTCAACGGCAAGCCCGGTTTTGACTGGACCACGCTGATGGCCAACAAGGACCGCGAGATCGCGCACCTGAACGACATCTACCTGCGCCTGCTCGATAACGCCAAGGTCAGCCTGCATCGCGGCTTTGCCCGGGTGGAGGATGCCCATACCGTCAATGTGGATGGCCAGCGCTTTACTGCCCGCCACATCCTGGTGGCCACGGGTGGCCGTCCGGACAAGCCGGCCATTCCTGGCGCGGAGCTGGGCATCACCTCCGATGAGTTCTTCCATCTGAAGGCCTTGCCACGGCAGGCCGTGGTGCTGGGGGGCGGCTATATCGCGGTGGAGCTGGCGTCCATCCTCAATGGGCTGGGATGCGAGGTGACGCTGGTGTACCGGGGCGAGCGGCTGCTGCGCAATATGGACGCCGATCTCGGCATCCACCTGGCCGACGAGATGGCCAAGAAGGGCATTCGCATCATCTTCAACGCCAGCATCGAGGCCATCGAGGCAGGCAAGGCGGCTGAGCAGGCCGGCCAAGAGAGCAGCAAGACGGTGCGGCTCACCAGTGGGGAGGCGCTGTCGGCCCAGTGCGTGCTGTTCGCCACGGGTCGCACGGCCAATACCGTCGGCCTCGGACTGGAAGAGGCCGGCGTGAAGCTCAAGGCCAATGGCGCCATCGAGGTCAATCAGGATTTCGAAAGCAGTGTCCCGTCCATCCTGGCGGTGGGCGATGTGATCGACCGGGTCGCGCTCACGCCGGTGGCGCTGGCCGAAGCCATGGCCGTGGTCTCGCGCCTGTTCGGCAAGGGCGAGCGCGGCATGTCCTATGCCAACATCCCGACGGCGGTGTTCAGCCATCCCAATGTCGGCACGGTAGGCCTGTCTGAGCAAGAGGCGCGGCAGCAGTTCGGCGAGCTGAAGATTTTCAAGACCGATTTCAAGCCACTCAAGAACACGCTGTCACGCAACACCGAACGTACCTTCATGAAGCTGGTGGTCGATGCCCGCACCGACCGCGTAGTGGGCGTGCACATGGTCGGCGGCGATGCCGGCGAGGTCATCCAGGGCTTTGCGGTCGCCCTGCAATGTGGCGCGACCAAGGCTCAGTTCGATACCACCATTGGCATCCATCCCACCTCCGCCGAGGAATTCGTCACGCTGCGCACGCCAGTGGCTTGATCCGCCGTCGGCGTTCATCAGCAAAAAGGGGATGCCAGGTATCCCCTTTTTTTCGTCCATGGTGAGACCTCAGCGCCAAAGCGCATAGCCGATGCGCAACTGCGCGCGGTCCTTCTGGTTGTAGGTCAGCAGGCTCTCGCCGTAGCCGTTGAAATAGCTCGCCATCAGGTAGCCGGCCGTACCTGGCAGCAGGCGCGAGAGCGGATAGGAGACCTGTGTCTGGCTGGTCAGGGTGCCGCCCAGCCGACCCTTGCGCAGCATGGTCGCCACTTCCAGGCCATCCGGTTTGCCGTAGGACAGTTTCAGGTCCATGTGGCCCCGGTAGTCGCCGATGTCGGGATTGTCGCGGGTAGGGCCGAGATAGGCATAGACCTTGGGCGCGATCTTGAAGTGGTAGTCGTTGAGGTTGCCGAAGTTGACGCTGGGTTCGATGAAGTAGGTATTGATGCTGCGCGACTGCGCGCCGTCGCGGCCATTGGATTCGTGTTCCAGGCCGGTGGCGATGCCGATGCGGCTCAACACGCGGTTCTGGATGCCCACGTCCGGCAGGTAGTAGTACAGGCTGGGGCGATAGCTGGTGTCGCGGAAGGGCGCCGATGGCGCCGACAGGTCCCACAGCGAATACTGGGTATAGCCCAGATAGAGATTGTCCAGCAGGCTGCGCGAGCGCGGATCGTCCGGCACGAACAGGCGGAACTTGAAACTGAGCTGGAAGCGCGCATTGGCGTCCCCGCCGCTGTTGCCGACGGTGAAGTACATCGGTTCATTGAAGGACAGCCGGCGATTGTTGGCGAGGATGTCTTCGGCTGCCGGTGCGCTGTCCAGGGGCGAGGCATTGGTGCCGGGCGTGAAGACCGTGGCCGAGGGGGCGACGGGGGCGACCCGGCTGGAGGAGTCGGCCAGCGGCGTGTTGATCAGGTCGGGCGACTCCGGCAGCGGTCCCAGTGCGGGATCGGGCCGAACCACCGCCACCAGCACCGGCGCGGCATCCATGCCAATAGGCTCGATGCGCACCATGCCGCGCAGGTGCGCGGGCAGCATCCCGCGATAGTGCATCTTGCGGAACTGGCCTTGCTTCAGGGTGAGGCTAGCGTCGCTCTCCACGCGTTGCAGGGTGATCTGCTGGGGCGGGATCATGTCCGCCGAAGCCGCCACCAGCAGGGTGGGCGGCAGCGTGTAGGTGCGCTCGGCCTGTTCGTCTTCGGTCACCAGCAGGGTCAGTTCAAGGGGCTTGCTGGCGTCGATGCGCTTGGCCGGTTGCACCAGGGTGATGCCGGCGCGGGCGGGCGCGCAGATCAGCAAAGGCGCGCCGATGGCGCACAGCGCTAGCGAGATCAGGTGGGGCAGGCGGCCGGCCAGGAAGATATCGCGATGGAGGGCGAAGCGATGGCGTGGGTTGAGCATGGGATCCTTGTTGGAGGTGTTGTTGTTCTGGCGCGGTGTAATTGTCGTTGGCCGCTGAATGGTCATTGGCCAGCAGATGGACGCGCTTGCCATAAGAGATCAGCCTGATCGCGGAAAGTTGCCTTGACCGGCGTAGTCCTTGGCCTTCAGTTGATGTCATCGTGACAACGGGTATTTCCTGATTGTGGGACAATACCCGCCCCCCTAAGCTGGTGTCCATGGCCTCCCGGCTTGCTGGGGGGCGCTCCCTGCGGGGACTTCTTCCATCGCTGTTCCGATATGTTGCACCCTTTGCCATGCTCATCGCCACCCACGACAAGCTGCTGGTTGCCGTTTCCCTGCTGGTCGCCATCCTTGCGTCCTATACCGCACTGGATATGGCCGAGCGCATCAATACGACGGCCAGCCAGCATATCCGCGCCGCGCGCTTCTGGCTGGCCGGCGGCGCGCTGGCCATGGGGCTGGGCATCTGGTCCATGCACTTCATCGGCATGCTGGCGCTGCGCTTGCCCATCGCGCTGGGCTTCGACGCCTGGATCACCTTCCTGTCGCTGCTGATCGCCATCGGCATCTCCGGCTTTGCCCTGTGGATCGTTACCCGGCCCGAGCTGCCGTCCCGCCGTCTGCTGGGCAGCGCCTTGTTCATGGGGCTGGGCATTGCCAGCATGCACTATACCGGCATGGCGGCCTTGCGCATGCAGCCCGGCATTGCCTACGATCCCTTGCTGTTCCTGGTCTCGGTGCTCATCGCCTTCGCGGCGTCGGGCGTGGCGCTGTGGATCGCCTTCAGCCTGCGCCGCAATACGCCCTATGTGAAGGTGGCGCGCGGCGGCGCTTCCGTGGTGATGGGGCTGGCCATTGTGGGCATGCACTACACCGGCATGGCCGCTGCCAGCTTCAGCGAAGGCGCCATCTGCCTGTCGGCCCGGCAGGGCGTCGGCCCGGGCTGGCTGGCCGGGGTGATCATCGTGGTCACGCTGGCGGTGACGGCCATCGCTCTGCTGACCTCGGTGCTGGATGCACGGCTTGAGTCGCGCACGGCCAAGCTGGCGCATTCGCTGGCGCAGGCCAATGAAGAACTGACGCAGATGCTGTTGCACGACCATCTCACCAAGCTGCCCAATCGCACCCTGCTGGAAGACCGCCTGAGCCAGGCCATCAACAAAGCCGCGCGCAGCCAGGGGCATTTCGCGCTGATGTTCATGGACCTGGATGGATTCAAGACCATCAACGATTCGCTGGGGCATCACCTGGGCGACCGCCTGCTGGTGGAGGTGGCGCATCGCCTGACCGGCGTGGCCCGAACGCTGGACACGGTGGCGCGCTTGGGCGGTGACGAATTCGTGATCCTGGTGGACTTGCACAATCCGGATGACGCCATGCAGGTCGCCCAGACGCTGGTGGAGACCATCAGCCGGCCCTTCTTGCTGGACGGTAACGAGTTGCGGGTCTCGGCCAGCATCGGCATTGCCATCTATCCGCAAGACGGCCGCACCCGCCATGACCTGGTGATCAATGCCGACGCCGCCATGTACCACACCAAGCGCAGCGGCCGCAACGGCTACCACTTCTTCGAACCCTCCATGAATGCCAATGCACAGCAGCAACTGCAATGGCTGCAGGATCTGCGGGTGGCGCTGGAGCGCCGCCAGTTCCGGTTGGTCTATCAACCCAAGTTCAGTCTGGCCGATGGTCCGGTGCTGGGCGCCGAGGCTTTGCTGCGCTGGGAGCATCCGGTGCATGGGCTGGTGGGGCCGGACCAGTTCATCGGCCTGGCCGAGCGTTCCGGGCTGATCGTTCCCATCGACGCCTGGGTGCTGGACGAGGCCTGCCGTCAGATGGGCGAGTGGTTCCAGCTGGGTTATGTCGATTGGACCATCTCGGTGAACCTGTCGGCGGCGCAGTTCGCTGATCCGCAATTGGTGGAGGTGGTGCGCGCGACCCTGCAACGCCATCAGTTGCCGCCGCAGTGCCTGACCCTGGAAGTGACCGAGTCCACGGCCATGCATGACACCGAAGCCAGCCTGCAGACCTTGCGTCGGATTGCCGACCTGGGGGTGGAGATCTCCATCGATGATTTCGGCACCGGCTACTCCAGCCTGCTCTATCTCAAGCGCCTGCCTGCCCATGAGTTGAAGATCGATCGCGGCTTCGTGCGCAATCTCAGCCAGGGCAGCGAAGATGCCGCCATCGTCTCGGCCATCGTGGCCCTGGGACGCACGCTGAACTTGCGTATCGTGGCCGAGGGGGTGGAAACGGTGGACCAGCAGGATTTCCTGGTCGCCGCCGGCTGCGATGCCCTGCAAGGCTACCTGATGGGTCGGCCGATGACGCCGGAGCTGTTCCTGCAGACCATGCGGGAACGCCACAAGAGCGCCGCCTGAGGGGACGGCCTCTCTCATGCGCATTGCTATCTCGCAAATTGGCGGCGGCATCGCCGCTTATTCCTCGAATTGCTCTTCCTGGCTTGATGCAAAGATGGCGTCATAGGGAAACGCGATGCTCACGCAAGCGTCTCCGGCAGGCTCCTGAGGGGGAGGTTGGGGCGGACGGCCTGGTTGGCGTCCGTCCCTTTTTGTTGTCTGCTCGTGGCGGCTCATGGCGCCGCGCATTGCAGGCGGTAGCGTTGCTCCATGCGCCGCAGCTTGCGCTGGGCTTGCTCGGCCTTGCTGGCGCCGGGCGGCTGCGCCGTGCTGCGTGCGGCCTGCAAGTCTTCCAGCGCCCAGCGGCGCTGTTGCGCCAGCAGCTCGCAGCGATTGTGCCGGGCGGCAGCAGCGGTGTTGGCGGCGGCCTCTCTGGGCGGGCGCGGCGGCGCGGAAGCGACGGGCGGCACTGGCGTGGCCTTGAATGCGGGAACGGTGGGCAGGGGCGGCGTGGACAGTGTGCCGGCCTGCTGGCACAGATGGTCGCTGTAGGTGGTGAGCCCTTCGTGCAGGCATTTGTGGACGGCGGCCTGGCTGGCGGCGTTCAGGCAGAGCCCCAGCAATAGCAATGCTACGCTCTGGCGTGGTAGAGGGGAAAGATGCATGGCGGCCTCGCAGGCGAATGGGTGAGCGGATGAACGCGGGAACAAGGATGACGCGCCATCCACGGCGCGTGCGGCCTTTCCTGCCTCCCTGTCCGCGCTATACGCTATCGCTGCCGCCGGCAGGCGATCTCAGAGCACCTTGCCCGGATTCATCAGCTGCTGCGGATCCAGCGCCAGTTTAATGGCGCGCATCAGTTGCAGTTCCACCGGCGATTTATATCGCGTGATTTCCTCGCGCTTCAACGCCCCCAGGCCGTGCTCGGCCGAGATCGATCCGCCGAAGCGATCCACGCTGTCATGCACCACCCGGTTGATGGTGGCCTGACCTGCGATGAAGTCACTGTCGGCCACGCCCTCGGGCGGCGAGACGTTGTAATGCAGGTTGCCATCGCCCAGGTGGCCGAAGGTGACCATGCGGCAGCCGGGCGCGGCCTGCTGCACCAGGATGTCGGTGGCGGCGATGAACTCGGCGATGCGCGAGATCGGCACCGAAATGTCATGCTTGACGTTCTTGCCCTCGTGCGCCTGGGCGCTGGAGATGCTTTCGCGCAGCCGCCAGAGCGCGCGCGACTGGGCCAGCGAAGCGGCGATGACGGCGTCATCGATGAGGCCCTGTTCCAGAGCCGTGCCGATCAGGCCTTCGAAGAGGGTGCGGGCATGTTCCTCCGATTCGCTGTCCGACAGCTCCAGCAAGACGTACTGCGCATGGGGCTGGCCGAAGGGCAGGCGCTGGTCGGGGAAGTGCTTGCACACCAGTTGCAGGCAGAAGTCCGACATCAGTTCGAAGCCGGTCAGCGCCGGGCCGCAATGCGCCTGCGCCAGCTGCAGCAGTTGCAGCGCCTGTGCCGGTGTCGGCAGCGCAGCCAGCGCGGTCACCTGGGCGCGCGGCTGGGGGAAGAGCTTCATCACCGCTGCGGTGATCACGCCCAGCGTTCCCTCCGCGCCGATGAACAGATCCCGCAGGTCGTAGCCGGTGTTGTCCTTGCGCAAGCCCTTGAGGCTGCTCATGATCTCTCCCTGCGCCGTCACCACCTCCAGCCCCAGGCAGAGTTCGCGGGTATTCCCATAGCGCAGCACGCCGGTGCCGCCGGCATTGGTGGACAGATTGCCACCGATGGTGCAACTGCCTTCGGCTGCTAGCGACAACGGAAACAGCCTGCCTGCGGCAGCGGCCTGTTCCTGCAGGTGTTGCAGCACACAGCCGGATTCGACGGTGATGGTGTTGTTGAGCGCATCGACGGCGCGGATGCGGTTGAGCCGCCGCAGCGACAGCACCACCGCATTGCCTTGCTGGTCCGGCACGCTGCCCAGCACCAGGCCGGTATTGCCACCCTGCGGCACCAGTGGCACCGCGAACTGCGCGCACAGTCTGACCACGGCGGCCACCTCGGCGGTGTCGGCCGGACGCAGCACGGCCAGGGCGCGACCGGTGTAGCGGCCGCGCTGGTCGGTCAGGTAGCCAGCGGTGTCGTGGTCATCGGTCAGTACATGGGCGGCGCCGATGGCGGCCCGGCAGGTTTGCAGGAATTCGTTCATGGCAGCGGCGCGGGCGCGCATGCGAACGCCCCCGCGCGAGAGTGATTTACTGGGAGGCCTTCTGGATGGCCTGGCGGGCGATTTCCTTGGCGGCCTTCTTGAAGGGATGCAGGTAGAGCAGGGCGCAGAGGAAGTACAGCAGGCTCAGCGCCACCTCCACCCAGCCCAGCTGCATCGACAGGTGGACGGCGTCGCTGGTGGCGCGCACCAGGCCTTCGGCCAGGTACACCAGGATCAGCATGGACGACCATTGCAGCGTATAGACATCGCGCTTGAGCACGCCGCGCAGCGGCAGCAGCAGCGGCAGCACCTTGAGCACCATCCAGGAGCCGCCCGGGCGCAAGGGCGCCAGCACCAGTTCCCACGCCAGGCCGAGCAGGATCAGGGCGATCAGGCTGGAGCAGGCTCCCATGTGGAAATAGCGCGCGCGGCTGTTCATGATGGTC
>Ga0160495_100356_pt1 | contig 26977 bp, 17 predicted proteins | sample DID4MG_4_FD_108251 | JGI IMG/M metagenome (GOLD analysis project Ga0160495, IMG submission 108251) | Enriched soil microbial communities from UW Madison campus, WI, USA - DID2933_E24_FP4 MG | ecosystem: Environmental > Terrestrial > Soil > Unclassified | place: USA: Madison, Wisconsin | collected... | reverse complement strand
GGCGAGATGGTGCCGCTGTCCTCGGTGGTGAAGGTCAAGCAGACCTTCGGTCCGGAAATGGTGGTGCGCTACAACGGCTATACCGCTGCCGACATCAACGGCGGGCCGGCCCCGGGTTATTCCTCGGACCAGGCGCAAGCCGCCGCAGAGCGCGTGGCCGCTGCCACCCTGCCGCGTGGCATCAAGTTCGAATGGACCGACCTGACCTACCAGAAGATCCTGGCCGGCAATGCAGGCGTGTGGGTGTTCCCCATCAGCGTGCTGCTGGTGTTCCTGGTGCTGGCAGCGCTCTATGAAAGCCTGACGCTGCCGCTGGCCGTGATCCTGATCGTGCCGATGAGCATCCTGGCCGCGCTCACCGGGGTCTGGCTGACCCGTGGCGACAACAACATCTTCACCCAGATCGGCCTGATGGTGCTGGTGGGCCTGTCCGCCAAGAACGCCATCCTGATCGTGGAATTCGCCCGCGAACTGGAGATGCAAGGCCGCACTGCCGTGCAGGCCGCCATCGAAGCCAGCCGCCTGCGTCTGCGCCCCATCCTGATGACTTCCATCGCCTTCATCATGGGTGTGGTGCCGCTGGTGATCTCTTCCGGCGCCGGTTCGGAAATGCGTCATGCCATGGGTATCGCGGTGTTCTTCGGCATGCTGGGCGTGACCCTGTTCGGCCTGTTCCTGACACCGGTGTTCTATGTCCTGCTGCGCACCATCGACCGCCGCGCGCTGCACTCGGCCTCGCATCACGAAGCCCCGATGACGGCCGGCACCCACATCGCCCATGCTGCACCGGGCGCACAGGATGATCGCTGATCTGCGGATCAGCCCATGAATGGAGCAAGAAAAATGATGACTCACTCCCTATCGATGAGCCGCCTGCTGCGCCCCGTGCGCATCGGCTCGGCCCTGCTGGCGGCACTGCTGGTGCTGGCCGGCTGCTCGGTGGCCCCGACCTATGAACGTCCTTCGGTGGACACTCCAGCCGCCTTCAAGGAAGCTGTGCCAGTGCCGCAGACCGGCGAAAACGGCAGCCAGTGGAAGGCCGCGCAACCCGCCGAAGACATCGCCCGTGGCCAATGGTGGAAGATCTTCGGTGACGACCAGCTCAACACCCTGGAAGACACTGCCCAGCAAGCCAACCAGGACATCAAGGCCGCCGCCGCCCGCCTGGGCCAAGCGCGCGCCCTGACCCGCGATGCGCGCTCGGGCTACTTCCCACAGGTGGATGCCGGGGTTGGCGCAACCCGCCAGCGCCCTTCGCCCGCCTCGCAAGGCTTGCCGGCCGATGCCAACACGCAGCCGTCCACGCTCTATCGCGCACAGGTCAATGTGTCTTATGAGGTGGATCTGTTCGGTCGCGTCGCCTCCACCGTCGATGCCGCGACAGCCGATGCCCAGCGCAGCGAAGCGCTGTTCCATTCGGTGCTGCTGGCCTTGCAGGCGGACGTTGCGCAGCAGTATTTCCAGGTGCGCGAACTGGACGCCGCTGCCGAGCTGTATCGCGGCACCGTTGAACTGCGTCAGCAATCGCTGCGACTGGTGCAGCGCCGCTTCGATGAAGGCGACATCAGCGAAGTGGACGTGGCCCGCGCCCGTTCCGAACTGGCCTCGGCCCAATCGGAAGCGCTGGGTATCGCCCGCCAGCGCGCCATCGCCGAACACGCGCTGGCCATCCTGCTGGGCCGCACCCCGGCCGAATTCTCGCTGCTGCCGCAACCGCTGACGCGCCTGAGTGTTTCGGTCCCGGCCGGGCTGCCCTCGACGCTGCTGGAACGCCGTCCCGACATCGCCGCCGCCGAACGCGCCATGGCTGCGGCCAATGCCCGCGTGGGCGTGGCCAAGTCGGCCTTCTTCCCCGCGCTGAACCTGACGGGGGGCCTGGGCTATGAATCGGCGCAACTGGGGGATCTGTTCAACTGGTCCAGCCGCACCTTCCTGCTCGGACCGCTGGTGGGTACTGCGCTATCGATGCCGCTGTTCGACGGTGGCCGTCGCCAGGCCGGCGTGGATCGCGCGCGCGCCAGTTATGAAGAACAGGTCGCGACCTATCGGGGAACGGTGTTGAACGCCTTCCGCGAAGTGGAAGACAACCTGGCCAACCTGCGCATTCTGGAAGACCAGAACCGCGCCCAGGATGAGGCCGTGGCCGCCTCAGCGCGCGCCGCCAAGCTCTCGCACACGCAGTATCGCGAAGGTGCGGTGAGCTACTTCAGCGTCATCGATGCCGACCGCACCGTGCTGCAAACCCGGCGCGCCTCGGTCACGCTCGACGGCGAACGCGCACGCGCCACCGTCAACCTGATCCGCGCACTGGGTGGCGGATGGGGCGGACCGGCGACGCAACTGTCCTCGTCGAAGTAAGCAAGCCAGACGTCAAACCGGCCCGCATCCTGCGATGCGGGCCGGCCATGAAGCAAGATTTCCCGTGGTACTTTTGCCCGCCCTGCGCAAGCAGCGGCGGGCTTTTTTTACGCCGCCTGCGGCAAGCCCGCCCGCTGCAACAGCAAGCTGCAGCGCTGGGACAAGGCCACCACGCGCAACTGCTTTCCTGCGCGGACGTAGCGCTCGGCCAAAGTCTGCACGGCGGCAATGGCGGAGTGATCGGCCAGGCGCAGATGGCGGCAATCCAGAGTGACCTGCTGCGGATCGCTGGCGGTCTCGAACAGTTCGAGGAAATGCGTGGTAGAGGCAAAGAACAACGTGCCATGCGGCAGATAGGTGCGGCTGCCATCGGCCTCATCACGCCGGTCGGCGCGGATTTCGCGCGCATGCTGCCAGGCAAAGTTGAGCGCGGTGATGATGATGCCGCACAGCACGGCCACGGCCAGATCGGTCAGCACCGTGATGACGGTCACTGCGATGATGACCAGTGCATCACTGCGCGGCACCTTGCCCAGCACGCGCAGCGATCCCCAGGCAAAGGTTTCCTGCGCCACCACGAACATGACACCGGCCAGTGCCGCCAGCGGGATGCGCTCGATGGCCGGCGACAGGAAGAGAATGAACAGCAGGATCATGCCCCCCGCCACCATGCCGGAGAGGCGCGAACGGCCGCCCGAACCGAGGTTGATCATGGTCTGACCGATCATGGCGCAACCACCCATGCCACCGAACAGACCCGAGACGATGTTGGCCGCGCCCAGCGCCAGGCATTCGCGATTAGGCTGACCCCGGCTGGCGGTGATCTCATCGGTGAGGTTGAAGGTCAGCAGGGTTTCCAGCAAGCCGACGATAGCCATGAGTACCGCATAGGGACCGATGATGCGCAGCGTCTCCAGGTTCATCGGCACGCTCGGCCAGTGCAGCGGCGGCAGGCCGCCAGCGATGTGGGCCATGTCCGCCAGGGTGCGGGTGTGCAGGCCGCTGGCATAAGTCACCAGCCCCACGCCGAGAATGGCCGCCAGGGCCGGCGGAATCGCCTTGGTCATGCGCGGCAGCAGCCACACGATCAGCATGGTGGCCAGCGTCAGGCCGATCATGACGGCCAACGCCGAACCTTGCAGCCATTGCGGCCCATTCGGGGTATCGACGCGGAAATGTTCCAGCTGCGACATCGCAATCACGATGGCCAGGCCATTGACGAAGCCCAGCATCACCGGATGCGGCACCATGCGCACCAGCTTGCCTAGCCGCAGCGCGCCGAAGGCCAGCATGATCAGGCCCGACAACACCACGGTGGCCAGGAAATACTGCGCACCATGCTGCACCACCAACGCCACGATCACGACCGCCATCGATCCGGCCGCGCCCGAGATCATGCCGGGCCGTCCGCCAAAGAGCGCCGTGATGGTGCAGATGAAGAAGGCGCCATACAGCCCCATGAGCGGGTTCAATTGCGCCACCAGGGCGAAGGCGATGCATTCCGGCACCAGTGCGAAGGAAGTGGTGAGGCCGGCCAGTACATTCTGGCGCAGCTCGCGCAGGCGCGAAGTCGGGGGCGTGATGGTCGTCATGGGCAGCAGATCGGCCTGCACGCGCTGGCGCAGGGACGCGATGGAAAAGGCGATGCTTCAGGGGGAACATGCCAGAGGGACAGCGGCGCAAGGAACCGGCGTCGGCATGCAGTGAAGCCGGTATTTTACCGCATTGCAGCAAACACCCTGGCAATGAAGGCCGGTGCGCCAGCCTCAGTTGCGCGAATACAGCACCCGCAGCGCCACCCGGCGCTCCTGCGGCGGCAACTGGTTGACCGCACGTAAGTAGGCAATGGAGGCATCGCAGGTAGCCTCGGGATCGGCCTGGCGGCGCAGCGGCGAGGACAGCAGCTTGAGCTGGTCCTGCGTGAGCGGGGCGAGCGCCTTGCGGATCACGCGGGTACGCTCGGCCAGTGTGTAGCGGCCCGCATTGGCCGGATCGGCGTCGCGCAGCAGATGCTGGGTCATGCGCTGTTCGCGGATGGCGAATTCCTGCGGCAGCACCGCCTGCGGCGCTTCGCGTCCGGCGACGGCATCCTCGCGCGAACGCGGATAGATCAGCTCGGTGCAGGCCGCCGCGCTGATGCCGCGCAGCGCCACGGCCTGGTCCAGCAGCAATTGCTGGAATTCTGCCAGCGAGTCGTCAGAGGCGATGGGCAGCAGACGGCGGCTGAGGATGCCGATCTGCTCGCGCCCGACCGCCAGGATCTGCGCATCCGAGGCATGGGCCTGCACCTGCGCCCAGGCCAGGTCGATGGTGCGAGCGAACTCCTTGGGGTGATAGCGCGCCATGATGTCGAACAGCGCGCCCTTCTTGAATTCGGCTTCGAGGATGTCGCGCGAGGTGGCGATGGTAGCCAGTTGCGCCGTTTCGCCGCCTGGCGCCAGCCGGGTCAGCACGCCCGCCTGCAGCAGTTGACCCAGTTCGGGATACCAGCTGCTGCTGGCCGGCGTGTCGGCGATGCGCTCGATGAATTCCTGCGGCAGGCCCAGCTTGCCGTAGGTATCGAAGGTCAGCTTGCGGTCGAAGCTCTTGTTGATGCGGTCATCGCCGCCTACCGTGTAGAGGGTGTGGAAGCCGATGTGCGCGCGCGGATCCATGGCGCGGTCGTGGCCGGCCAGAAATGCCAAGGTGCATGAGGAAGAGCACTCCTGCTCCACATAGGTGGCCAGGCCGCGCTGCCGGATCACCTCGCCGACCAGCTTGCCCTCGCGCACCCAGCCGCCAGCCGAATACAGCACCACGGTGCGTACCGAAGGATGCTGGTCGAGGATACGCGCCAGGCCCTCGGCGGCGCCGTCGTTCATCCCGCCCTGCAGCAGCACCGACTTGCCATCCACGCGCAACTGATAGACCACTGGCGGACCCAGCTGCTTGCCCAGCGCAATCTCGAACTGCTCGCGCAGCGAATGGGCGGCGCGCCAGGTGCTGGTGGCCATGCTGATGACGCCGCACAGGATCAGGAACTTGACCGCCAGTTCGGCCCAGCGGCTCCCGCCCCGCGCCACATGGCGGCTGGCCGAGCGCCAGCAGCCACACACGCCCCAGGTCCAGGCCAGGTAGCTGAAGGCAGCGATGAAGAGTACCCCGCTCATGCCATAGCGGGCCGGCATGTCATTGGTCAGGCGCGCCAAGAGCGAGATCGCCAGGGCTGGCACGAGCGAGGTCAGCAAGACCGTATGCAGCCAGTAGGAACGCGCCAGCGAATAGTCGCCGCGCCAGTGGCGGCGCAGGAAACCGAGAGACCGGGAAGCGGGTTGGGAAGGACGGGTTACAGCCTGGGACACGTGATGCTTTTCCTCGATGCGCGCTGCGGCGGCGGGCCGGACCTTCGCCACCGTGACGCGCTCATTTGCTTGGACAGGCTCAAGCATACCCCAGCTGAGGCCGCAGGTCAGGCCTCGAAGCCTGGAATGCGCGACAGATCGACTATGTCGATCTGGCTGGGATGCATGAACTTCTCGGCGTACTTCTCATAGATGCGCTCGCGCACGAACAGGTCGAAGAGATCCGGATCGATGTGGTTGCGCGCCTTGAAGCCGGCCAGGATCTCGACCGCCTCGTTGAGCGTATTGCCGCGTTTGTAGGGGCGATCGGCGGCAGTCACGGCCTCGAAGATATCGGCCACGGCCATGATGCGCGCCTGCACCGACATCTGCTCGCGCGTGAGCCCCTTGGGATAGCCCTTGCCATCCACGCGCTCATGGTGGCCGCCGGCGAATTCGGTCACGCGCGCCAGTTGCCTGGGCCAGGGCAGCGACTCCAGCATCTTGATGGTGATGACGATGTGGTTGTTGATGATCTGGCGCTCGGCATCATTGAGGGTGCCGGCCCGGATGCGCAAGTTGCCCGATTCTTCCTCGTCCAGCAGCGCTCGCACCTGACCGTCCGGGCCACGCCAGCTGCGCTGGGCGATCTCCAGCACGCGCTGCTGGTCTTGCGGACGCATGCCCTCGGTGCCGACGTTGATCTTGCGCAGGAAGGCGCATTCCTCGTCCAGCTGGGCCTGCTCGGCGGCCAGGCGCGCGTCCAGCTCGGCGGCGCGCTGGGCGCTCAGCTCCGCGCCCAGCGCCAGCTTTTCCTGCAGGATGGCGATCTCGGCATCGCGCTTGAGCACTTCGATGCGGGTCGCCACCAAGTGGATGCGATCGAAGATGGTCTCCAGCTTGGTGGCCTTCTCGACGATGTGGGTGGGTGTGCTGATCTTGCCGCAATCGTGCAGCAGGGCAGCCAGCCAGAGCTCGCGGCGGTCCGCCTCGTTCATGTGGAAATCGGCCAGCGGCCCTTCGGTGGCATTGTGCGCGGCCTCGGCCAGCATCATCGCCAGTTCCGGCACCTGCTCGCAGTGACGGCCCGTGTGTGGGGACTTTTCGCCGATGCCGATGTTGATCAGGCGGATCAGGCTTTCGAACAAATGCTCCAGGCGCTGGATCAGTTGCTGGTTGGTCATGGCCATGGCCGCCTGCGAGGCCAGGGCTTCGATGAAGTGTTGGTCGGTCTCGGAAAACGGCACCGGCGCGCCGGTCGCCGGATCGATGGCATTGATGAGCTGCAGCACACCGACCAGCTCGCCCTCGTGATCCTGCATGGGGACCGTCAGGAAGGACTTGGACTGGTAGCCGTACTTCTCGTCGAACAGCCGCATGCCATTGAAATTGAAGCCGCTGCTGACCTGATAGACATCGGCGATGTTGACCGACTTGCGGGTATTGGCGGCATAGGCGGCCACGGCCGACAGGTTGGGCTGTCCATCGGGCAGGTTCAGCGCGATGTTGGCAATGGAGATCGCCTGGCCGCTGCTGCCACCCTGGTGCATCTTGAGCGTATCGTTGACCGAGATATAGAAGCGCAGGCTGTCACCGCCTTCATCGATGCGGTAGAGCGTGCCGCCGTCGGCCTGGGTGATGTCCTTGGCGGTGAGCAGGATGCGCTCCAGCAACAGGGGGATATCGCGGCTGCTACCCAGTTCGCGGCACAGCTCGGTGAGCCGCTCCAGGCGATAGGCAATGTCGCGGTGACGCCCCGCCGCCGGGGTAGGCGCAAAGGCGCTCATGCCGCCAGGCTCCCGGCACGACGAGGCCGGCGCGAGCCAGCGAAGGCGACTGGATGGACGGCTGACAGCATGCTGCTCCCTGATGCGTTGGCGTGGACGATAGACTCGATTTTCTGGATGCTCTGGTGGCATCCTGGCGATTCTAAAAGGGCCTGAGGCGCGGCCTTGCGGCGAGCTTGTGGGGAAATGACCTGCAATTCTGGGCTTATGCAGTATCGGCATGGGCTGGACGCTGCGGATCAGGGATATCCCGATTGATTTAGCGCCCCGAATCCCTTACCATCGCCCGTGTTGCAATCTTTGCCACACACTGCGCGAAGCCAGACCCGGCGGGGGTTTCCGGGCTGCAACGAAAGTCCGCCCAGGACTTTTCCTGACCGCATGACCAAGACCACAGACAACAGAGCGGCAATGGCAATGACGATGCGTGTAGAAATTCTCGGATGCAGCGGGGGAATCGGTGGCAATGGCATGCGCACCACCTCACTGCTCATCGATGACGATATCCTGATCGACGCCGGCACCGGCGTGGGCGATCTTGCGCTGGCGCGGCTGCAGGCCATCGACCATGTGTTCATCACCCACGCCCACCTCGACCATATTGCCTGCCTGCCCCTGATGATCGACAGCGTCGGCGACATGCGCAGCACGCCCATCACCATGTACGCGACTGCGGCCACGCTGGAGATCATCCGCAAGCACATCTTCAACTGGCACATCTGGCCCGACTTCAGCGTCATTCCTAGCGCCGAGCGGCCCTTCCTGCGCTTTGCCACCATCGAGCCCGGCCAGACGGTGCAGCTGGGCCAGCGCAGCATCACGGTGCTGCCCGCCGAACACACGGTGCCGGCCGTGGGCTACCAGATCTGCAACGAGCGCAGTGGCGCTTCGCTGGCCTTCAGCGGCGACACCACCGTCTGCCCGCCGCTATGGCAGGCGCTCAATCGCATCGGGCAGTTACGCTACCTCATCATCGAAGCCGCCTTCGCCAACCGCGAGCGCGAACTGGCGCTGCTGTCCAAGCATCTCTGCCCGGCCCTGCTGCTGGAAGAGCTGCGCCACCTGCAGTCCCGCCCGGAAGTGCTGGTCACCCACGCCAAACCCAGCCAGGTGCAGGAGATCGCCGCTGAGATCGCCGCTGGCGAGACGGCGCATCGTCCGCGCATGCTGAAGACGGGAACCGTGCTGGAACTCTGAAGCTCTCCCGGCGCGGCAAGAAAAAAGGGCGCGCACCCTACGGTGCAGCGCCCTTTTCGTTGGTCCCGTGAGGCGTCAATTCACGATGCAATCAGGCGCGCTGGCCGTCCCGACCTTCTGCGACCCATTGTTGGCATTGCTGCTGATGGCCTGCGGCATGGTCACCGGCACCCCCATGTTGGCAGGTACAACCACCGGCGGCTCCATCGGTCCCGAGACATAGCCGAACTGGCCGGCGTTGAACAACTGCGCCCCGCCGGCGTTGCTGACCAGGATCGCGCCCGTGGACACATCCACATACAGGCCATTGACCGGCGGCCGGCCGCTGGGCGTCGGTATGCCGGCGCAATCGGCCTGGCAGAACAGCGCGCCGAAATGCGTGCCGCGAATGCCGATGGTGGCCGTAGGCGTATCGAAGTTGACGGCCTCGTGATTGCGCTTGCCCACCAGCCCCGTGACGGCGCGCAGCCCGCCCTTGACCAGGCCGATGGCCACGGAATCGTTCTCGGGCTTCTTTTCGTCGTAGATGTATTTGTTGACCGCCACCTCAGTGCCGGGGCGCAAGACGATCTCGGCGTTGTCGATGAACTTGACGCGGGTATAGGTCTCGCGTTCGGTGATGAGGGTGTCGCCCTGCAGGATCGCCGACTTCACCGACAGCACCGCGCGGGTACCGTCGGCATGGCGCGCCGTGAGCACGCCAGAGAGATGGGTCACCTGGCCGACCACCTGGGCTTGCGCCAGCCCGCTGGCAGCCAGCAGTAACAACAGCAGCGGCAGCAGGCCCAGCCAGGCCAGGCGGCGCGACAACCGCGCCGGCAGGAATTGGAGATGCAATGTCATGTTCATGGCTTGGTCCGGTTGATCAGGTGCACATCGGCAGGGCTTTGCGCGGCGCCTTCTGGTTGCCGCCGCCGTCATCGCCGAAGCTGCCTGCGCTTCCGCCCACGGTCTGTGCGCCGCTACCGCTCTGCTGAACCGGGTTGTCGCCGGACTGAGCATTGGGATCAGACAGTCTGGCGTTGCTGAACGTGGTCTGCAGGTTCTGGCTCTGCTGGTTCTGCTGCTGCTGCACCGCCTGGCTGGCCTGGGAAGTACCGCTGCCGCTATCGACGGAACTCAGTGGCACCGGGATGCGCACGCCGTTGGCGTCGGTGATACGCACGCCCTGGGCATAGCCGATCAGCGCGCCCGAGTCCACCGAGAACAGCGCCAGACCCGGCGCGGTGGTGGAGATATTGGCATTGATGGTCATCGCATCCCCCGCCGAGAGCCTGATGTTGCCGCCCAGCGAGACCAGCACGCCATTGACCACCAGCGTGTCGTTATTGCCCGCCGATGCGCTTGCAGTGAGCGTGATGTCGCCAGTAGCGCTGACGCCAGGCGCACCTATCACCATGGGGCTATGCGTGACCAAGCTCACCGAACCATTGTCGGTCTTGACCTTGCCATCGCCGCTTACGCCCAGCATGGCCAGCTTCTCGGCAGTGCCGGGCGAGGTTCCATCGCTGCTGGAAGGCAATGCGCCCAGGAAGCTGGCGCTGTCGCCCAGCGCGGCGGTACGCATGCCGCCGGTATTGTCGATGCTGATATCGCCCTGGGCCGTATAGACGCCATTGACGGTGACCACGCTGGCGTCCGTGGTGTTGAGGTGATTGACCAGTGTGATGCCGCCCTCGCCTCGGTTGTTGGCGGCGAAGCCGGCGATCTGGTTGCCGCTCTCGCCCAGGGAGATGCCGCTGTAGGCCGATGCGATCAGTTGCCGCTTCACATGCAGAGCGCTGCCGCCCTGCTGGAGGATGTTGTCCTCGCGTGCTTCCAGCACCAGGTTGGTGGCGGTGATATCGCCAGTGAGGAGGCTGCCGCTGCCCTGCGACAGCGCGGCGTCGTCCAGCGTCATCGTGCCGCCAGTCTGACGGAAGGATTCAGCCACCACCAGGCGCGAACCCATGTTGCCGGTCACATTGCCCTGGCTCACGTTGAGCGAGGCCAGGCGCACATCGCCGCCCAGGGTCAGGTCGCCGCTGTTGAGCTGGACGTTGAGGCTGGAGTGGGAAGCATTGGCGATGGTCACGCTGCCATCGCCGAGCGGAACCGTCGGGACGACGTTGCCGCCATCCTCCGACTCGCCCTCGCGGCCCGGCTGTCCGAGGGTCAACTGACCCGCACCACTGGTGACGCCACCCAGTGTGACCGTGCCGCTATCGACTTGCATGGTGCCACTGAGGCTGGTGTTGCCAGCGGTAGTGAGCGTGCCGCCGCGCACATTGATCGTGCCCCCGAGACTGCTGGTGCCGTTGAAGGTAAGCAGGCCGGAGTTGAGATCGATATTGCTGCCTTCGCCCATGGCGGTAGCGCCGGAGAGGCTGGTGACTCCGACGAAATTGAGCGTGCCACCGGAGAGGGTGATCTGGCCTGTGCTGCTGACATCGGTCACGCCGGCCAGCGTGGCGTTGCCATGTGCGCCGCTATCCTGCACGCTCACCAGCAGCGAGCCAGTCACGCTGTTGCTGCCATTGCTGGTAAAGCTGCCGCCGCTCAGTTCCGCGCTGCCCTCGATGGACGAACCACTGACCACGGTCAGCGCACCGCCAGTCTGCTTGAAGGTGCTGCCGCTGCCCTTGAGGAGCAGGCTGTCGATCTTGTCGCCCACGCCATCGGATAGCGTGACGGTGTTGTTGCCATCGACCACGACCTTATCGATCTCGGTCGGCAGATAGGTAGGGATATTGCCGCTCCAGGTCTCGCGGGTGCCCCAGCCGGCATCATTGCCGGAGGCATAGAAGGTAGCGCCACGCATCATGTTCAGGCGCACCTGGCCGTCCGAATAGTCGGCCTTGAGCATGGTCTTGACGTTATCCACATTGCTGATATCGCCGCTGACGTAGCGGAAATAGCTGTCGTCCCACGACGCGCCCTGCAGCGTGAAGGGCGTAAAGAGGCTGCCCTCGGCCACATCATCGACGTTGCCCAGCACGTGCGTCTTGAGCATGCCGCCCAGGTGCGCGAAACCACCGCTGAAGACGACATTGTCGTGACCGCCCGCCGGGGTCACGTCGATGAGCATGACGCCGGTATCGCCCTGGGTATAGTTGCCGGCGATGGTGAGGTTGCCGATCACGCCATCACCGCCCGGGGCTAGCACGCCATTGTTGATCACCCCTTCGGCTGCCTCAAGGCGACCGCTGCCCATGATGGTGGCGTTCTGGTTGTTGGTGATGCTGGAGAAACTGAGGGTGCCGTTGGCCAACGTCACGGTGCGATTGTTGCTCAGCGCGGTGCTGCTGGCATCCAGGCTCGCGCCTTCGGCCAGGGTCAGATTGCCATTGTTGCTGAGCCCGCCATCACTGTACAGGCGGCCACTGGCGTTGACCTGGATGGTGCCGTTGTTGACCAGTTCGTCATTGAGCGTGACCGAACTATTGCCGCTGGCATAGACCAGCGAACCCGCACCGTCCAGTTGCAGACGGCCCGCGCGCAGCGTGCTGCTGCCATCGAGCCATACCGAACCGTTGCTGATGCGCAGATTGCCCCGGCCCTCGACGCCATCCACGACGTTGAAATCACCGCCATTGAGGGAAATCCGCGCGCCGTTGCCGATGGTGCTCAGCCGCGCCGCGTTGCCGCTGGCACCCGCGCCGGTGTGCAGCGTCAGGCCCAGCGTGCCACTGCTGCTGGTGATGTCGGCGTTGATGCTGATGTTGTTGGCCGCATTGAGCGTAAGCGAAGCGTTGCCGCCCGCCCGCTTGACGATGGCCGAGCTGACCGTGATATTGCCGGCCTGGCTGCCATTTGCGCCGGTGGTCAGCGTGACGTTCACGCCGGCCTCAAGTTGACTGACGATGGTGCCCGCCGCGATCTGCGAACTGGTGCCGTTGGCAGACACGGCATAGCTGCCATTGCCGCTGACATTGGTGACGCTGCGCTCGCTGCTGGCCACCACCTCCAGGTCATACGGATCGATCAGCCAGCTGCCGCCCGCGCCCACGGTGGGCGCATTGACCACGTCGAGCCGCTTGAAACCGGAGGTCTCCACAAAGCCGCCCTGGCCAGGCGCGCCGGTGGCCGAGACAGCGCCATCGATGAAGGCCTGCTCCTGCGCCACCAGCGTGATATTGCCGCCGCGCGTGCCGTCGGCGCTGATGCGGGAACTGGCGCTGGTGCTCAGGTTCTTGCTGGCGCGCAGGAAGATGCGCCCGCCCTCGCGCACCACACTCGAGGCGCTGATCACGCCGCTGTTGCTGATCAGCCCAGCCGCCACACCAATGCGTCCCGCCTCGGCGGTGATGTTGCCCAGGTTGGTGACATTGCCCGCGCTGCCGGTGACATTGACGGTCACGCCCGGCGTGGCGGTATCGGCCAGCGTCACCGTTTCGCCGGCCGCCAGGATCACCTCGCCCTGCGCACTCTTGATGATGCCGCTGTTGGAGACGCTGCTGCCGATCAGGTACACGCTGCCGCCGGTGGCCGATTCGATCTTGCCCTGGTTGTCCACCACGCCGGCATTGCCCTGGCGCGCAAAGTTGAGCTTGCCGGCCAGAAAATCACTGTCACTGATGGCCAGCGACGTCGCGATGAAGCGACCAGCATCGATGCTGCCGCTGGGTCCGATGACCACGCCGTTGGGGTTGTACAGCACCACCGTTCCGGTGGCCGAGAGCTTGCCGTAGATCTGCGAGATATCGCCGCCCGTGACCTTGGCCAGCAAAGCTGCCGTGGAACTGGGCTGGGTGACGTTCACCGCAGCATCCGCGCCGATGCTGAAGGACAGGAACTGCGCGATGGCCTGCGGCGAGAGCTGGTTGATGTTGAGCGTGTTGCCGTTCTGGGTAAAGCTGACATTGCCATTGACCACGCTCCAGCCCGTGGGCAAGGTCCCCGGCGCGGGCGCAGCGGCCAGCACCGACGCGTGCCATGCGCCGCATACCGCAGCGGCCGCCACCGATATGCGCAAGACCGGCGCCAGCAGGCGCGTCCAGGAACGGCGCAACAGGCCCGCCAGCAATTGCGGCAGGGGCTTGCGCACGCGCCAGCTCAGCGTCAAGCGGCGACGTCCCATGCGCACGGTGAGCGAGGGCGGCAGCAATTCGATGGCCGGCGAGGAAGATCCTTGGACCGAAGCAGATGCAGAGGTAGTTGTCATGTCAGAACCCCAGGGTTGCGCTCAGGTGGGCGTTGAGATCGCCGCGTTGTTCGGTAGCGGAATTGCCATTGAGCAGCACCCGCGCCACGTCCAGGCGCAGGTTGAAATCGCGTCCTAGCGCATAGCGCACACCCGCGCCGATGCTGGCCAGCGTCACGGTCGATGGCGTCGAAGAGATGGCCGTGACGTTGTTGTTGCCGCCACGCCCGGCATCCAGGAAGGCCAGCAGGCGCATCGTCCCCTTGAGTTCGCTCTGGGCCAGCAGGTCGGGCGTATAGAGTTCGCTGTTGAGCACCACGCCGCTGTCGGCCGCGACCGCGCGCTCGGTGAAACCGCGCACGGCGCTGGACCCGGCCAGGCCGAACTGCTCCACCGCCGGCAAGGCGTGCGGCGAGATCTGCAGGTTGCCCGCCAGGCGCATCTGCCAGTCGCTCTGGAAGGCCTTGAGCCAGGACGCGCCGCCACGGATGGCGATGAAGTTGTCCATGGACTGGCGACCATTGGTAAATAGCGAATAACGGTCCGTGACCTGCAGCGCATCGTCGCGGCGCGCCTGGCCGGTGGCCATGTTGCGCGCCACGCCGAGATTGGCGTCGATCACCTGGCCCACACCCTGGCGCTGGGCGCTGTAGGTCAGCGACAGCGGCAGCGTCGAATACGGCAGGCAGGTATTGAGGGTAGCGCCATTGAGCGCGCCGCCATTGATGGCGCAGGACGAATCGACCTTCTTGTAGTCCGCGCCCAGCACCAGCTTGCTGCTCCACTCGCCATTGCGGGCGAAGAAGTGGTTCCAGCGCAGCGCATAGACCTCGCCACGGCCGGTGATATTGAGGGTGGAATTGAGCGCCAGCGTCTGGCCGGAGCTGACGCTGGACTTGCCGTAGATGAAGTCCAGGCTATCGCCCAGCGCATACAGCGGCAGCCGGTAGCCCAGCGAATACAGATCGACCTTGGCGCCCGATGGGCTATCGGGCGAAGTGGTATAGGCCACCGTGGCCACGTGGTCGCGGTTGAACAGGTTGGAATGCTGGATTGCCACCCCGGTGCGCCAGCGGCCCGTATCGGCGCTGCCGGTATTGTCGAGGTTGAGCGTGACGCGCAGTGGCTTGTCGTCCTTGACCTCGATATTGGCGTCGATCTGGTCGCCCGACGTGGCGGCCGAGAGCGTGACGTTGACCTGCTTGGCGGGGTTGTCGTTGGCCAGTTGCACCGACTCCGAGATACGGCGCAGGTTGGGCGAGACACCTTCCCGCAGGGCCGGGATGCTGGCGCGGATATTCTCCGTGCTGAAGTGGCGGTTATCGCTCACCTGCACCTTGCCCACCACGCTCTCCACGACATCGATACGCACCTCGCCCGAGGTCAGCTCCTGCTCCGGCACATGGACCTGCACGGCGGTGTAGCCAGCGCTGCGGTAGAGGTTTTCCAGCGCTTCCAGCGCCTGCTGGATATCGCCATAGACGCGCCCCTGGCCCGTGAAGGGCGACACCGCAGCCTGCACCTGATCCTGCGTCAACAGGGTGTTGCCGGCCACGACGAAGCGGCGGATATCGAAGCGTTCATTGTCCTGGGCCGCCACCGGTAGCGGCTGGACCATGGCCGTCACGGTCGTGGCCAGCAGCGCGGCTGCCATCACGTAATGCTGCAAGCATCGTTTCATGTTCTCTGGCCGCGCCCCAGCGCGCCCTCCCCTGATAAGTCTGCACTGCTACCTGCACTCCCTGGCGGAACGCGCAAACGCACACCACCCGGCACGCGCACAACCCGCGCGCGCCGCCGATATTCAAAAGTCGAAGGAACCCCTGCTGCTGAATGGATGAGCTGCGAATCGCCCTTCTTAAGGGAGGACTGATTCCCGGCTGTCCGGCGATGTCATCTTTCCCGACGGCATCGCTTCTTGATGGTTGTAAAGTATACTGACTCGTCCTGACCGCGTCGATAAGAATCGCCGAAAAACCGCTTGCAGCGGGGTTTTGCGACAGTCTGCGGTACGTGGAATTTCCATGTGGAAATGAAATGGACAGGGACGATGCAAATAATTTCACAGCGTCCCGGCAAGCAAGAACAAGCGCTCGCGAGAAGCGGCATGACCGTTGGGGTCAGCGCACAGATGCGTGCACCAACCGGCCTTATTTTGTCTCGAAGGTCGTCACCCCATCCCAATCGGCTGGCGGCGGCGTCAGCCGATACTGCGCCACACGCTCCAGGTAAAGCGCATAAAGCCCGCGCGCCTGTGCATCCTGCAAGGCTTGCAGCGCCGCCTGCGCCGCGTCCCATTGCTGGGTGCGCACCAGCGCCAGCGCGGCATGCCACTGCTCCACTTCCGCGCGCAGGCCCGCATCGAGTTCCGGCTCCAAGGCCAACGGCTCATAGATCGGCACCGGTTCGTTCTTGCCCTTGACCCGCACCCGGTCCAGCTCGCGGTAGGCAAATTGCGGTGCGGCCTCGCGCGTGGCGGCCCCGACCAGCACGCCCACACCATAGACCTTGGTGATCGACTCCAGCCGCGAGGACAGGTTGACCGCGTCTCCCATCACCGTATACGCCCTGCGGATGCGCGAACCCATGTCGCCCACGCGCATCTGGCCGGTGTTGAGGCCGATGCCGATCGCCAGCGGCGGCCAGTTGCGGCGCGCGAATTGCTCGTTGAGCGCCAGCGCGGTCTGCTGCATCTTCAGCGCCGTGGCCACGGCGCGCGCGGCGTGGTCGGGCAGCACCAGCGGCGCGCCCCAGAAGGCCATGACGGCGTCGCCGATGTATTTGTCGAGCGTGCCGCGATTGCCACGGATGTCCTCGGACATCGCCGTCAGATAGACGTTGATGTACTCGCGCAGCTCGTTGGGCTGCAAGCTCTCGGAAATGGTGGTGAAGCCGCGCACATCGGAAAACATCACGGTCAGCTCGCGGATTTCGCCTTCCATGTTGTAGCTCGCCGGATGGGCGGCCATTTCGGCCACCAGCTCGGGGGCCACGTATTCGCCGAACAGATTGACGATGGCCTTGCGATTGCGGTACTCGAACAGATAGCCCCAGCCAAGGTTGCAGATGAACAGCGAGCCCGTCAGCAACAGCGCGGTGGCCAGCGGCAGCACCATGCCGGCGCTGTCGTAGAGCCAGAAATTGAGTCCGCCCAGACCGGCGGCGCTGACCACGGTCAGCACGATGGACCACAGCGGCCCCAGCATGGGCAGCAGCAGACCCAGCAGCAGGCCCACCGCCAGCACCTGCAGCAGGTCATAGCCGACGGCAAAGTCGGGCCGCGCCTTGAAGTCGCCATCGATGATGGAAGCGATCAGGTTGGCATGGATCTCCACGCCGGGATAGACCGGGTTGACCGGCGTGGCGCGCAAGTCGTTGAGACCCGGCACGGTGGTGCCCACCAGCATGATGCGGCCATCGAGCTGTGCATGCGGATAGGTGCCGCGAATCACCTCCACGGCAGGCACGTAGCGGAAAGCGCCGCCGCTGGGACCGCCCTTGCCGCGATAGCTCACCAGCGTAGTCAGACGCCGCTCCACCGGGATGAACAAGGGCTGCGGCCTGGTCTCCACGGCAATGCCGGCCAACGCGCCATAGTCGCGCAACTGTCCTTCGAACAACACGTCCTGGCGTTGCAGGAAGATGGGCTTGATGCGACGGCCATCCAACGCCACCCGTGCGGTAGCCAGCGCCAGCGACTCATAGAAATGCTCGCCCACCTGGGCCATCAGCGGCACGGCGCGGATGAGGCCATCATCGTCCGGCACCGGATTGAAGAACCCGCCGGCGCGCGCGGCTGCCTGCAACTGCGGCAGGTTGGCGCCGTAGGCGCGCCAGTGGGTCACATCCAGCGCGCGACCACCGAGGTCGGCCACCGAGAAGGCCGGCGGCGGCAACTGGCCCTTGGCGATGGCGCCGGCTTCATTGGAGAGGTTGTAGCCCATCACCACGGGCTGGCCACGCAAGGCCTCGGCCAGGCGGGCGTCGTAATCCATCTGCGGCTTGAGCGCCTGCAACTGGCGGGCGAACTGCGGTACGTCCTTCAGCGGGCCATCGGCCAACTGTTCCAGGCGGCCATACCCTGAACTGGTATCGGGTTCGGCAAAGACCACGTCGAAACCCACCGACTGGGCCTGGTAAGTCTGCGTCATCTGTCGCACCAGTTGCGCCACGACATCGCGGCTCCAGGGCCAGCGGCCAAGTTCGGCGATGCTCTTCTCATCGATGTCGATGATGACGATGCGCGGGTCCAGGTCCGGCTTGGCGACGCGCATGCGCAGGTCATAGAAGAACAGGTCCATGCGCTCGACCAGGCGATTGGGCAGCAACGCCATCACCTGGGCCGTGGCCAGGCCGGTCAGCACCAGCGCCAGCAGCCAGCGCGCCCAGTAGTTGGCAAAGGCAGTTCGCAGACGTCGCAGCAATTTTTCCCCCGGGATCTTTTTCTTGGCTGCGATCATGCCAGTTGTTGCGCGCGGCCACAATTGTGGCGCAAGGCGCGATGATGCCGCTGCACAGTTTCCCGACGGCATCATCGCGCCGTGCGCTGCAGAATGAAGCGATGCCGACAATGCATTCTAGGGCATGAACCTCATTGATACCGCCGAGATGTGCGCCGCAAGCAAGCGCTGGCGATGCCCTAGCAGGACTCAGCCGAACTTGCGCGCGGCGTCGATGGCCAGGCCGCTGCCGATGCTGCCGAACAGATCGCCTTCGACATGGCGCGCCTGCGGGGCCAATGCGCTGATGCGTTCACGCAGCAGCCGCACACCGCTGGAGCCGCCGGTGAAGAAGACGCTGTCGATGTCGTCAGCGCGTAGGCCAGCCTGCTGCAACAGCGCCAGCACGGTCTGCTCCACCGATTGCACCAGGTGATCCACCGCGCCGTTGAAGTCGCTGCGCAACAGCGGCAGCTGTTCAGGCTGACGCAGGCGATCCAGATCCAGCAGGGTCTGGTCGGCGCTGGACAGGGCGATCTTGCCGGCCTCCACCTGTAGCGCCAGCCAGTGGCCGCAGCGCTGTTCGACCACATCGAGCAGGCGCGCAAAGCGCTCGCGATCGGCCACTTCGCGCGCCACGTCCTGCAACTGCTGCCAGGCCTTGCGCGTGTAGAGCTGGTTGATGGTGTGCCAGGTGGCCAGGTTGAAGTAATAGCTGGAAGGAATCTCGGCATTGCCCTGCAGGCGACCACCGAGACCCAGCAAGGGCATCACGCTGGCCAGGCTGAAATACTTGTCGAAGTCGGTGCCGCCGATGTGCACCCCGCCATTGGCCAGGATATCGTCGCGCCGCTCGCTGCGGGCAGCACGCTGGGGCGACAGGCGCACCAGCGAGAAGTCGGAGGTACCACCGCCGATGTCCACGATCAGCACCAGCTCTTCCTTGTCGATGCGCGACTCGTAGTCGAAGGCGGCGGCGATGGGCTCGAACTGGAAGGCGATGTCCTTGAAGCCGACATCGCGCGCAATCTGCTCCAGCGTGTCCTGGGCCAATTGATCGGCCTGAGCATCGTCATCGACGAAATGCACCGGACGGCCCAACACCACCTTGGTGAATGAAGCGCCGGCGGCGCGTTCGGCGCGCTGTTTCAACTCACCGATGAACTGCGAGAGCAGGCCGCGATAGGGCAACGCGCGGCCCCCCACTTCGGTCTGGCCATCGATGGCGCCGGAGCCCAGCAAGCTCTTCAGTGAGCGCATCAGGCGGCCTTCGTAGCCGGCCAGGTATTCGCCCAGGCCGGCGCGGCCATAGCTGAAGCTGTTCTCGTCGGCATTGAAGAACACGACCGAGGGCAGCGTGGGCTTGCCGTCTTCCAGCGGCAGCAGCAGGGAATCCCCGGCGTCCGGACGCAGCCAGCCGACCGTGGAATTGGAGGTGCCGAAATCCACACCGCACGCGTTCGCCATCGATCACTCCTTCTTTTTTGGGCCGGCAATCATATAGAAAAGGACGGTGCTTGTCTGCACGCCGTCATGCCAGCGTTTGAAGCAAGCAACATGCCGCATTGAAATCATTGCCGGCTCGGCAATGACAGGATGACAAGCCAACGAAAAACGGCACCGGCGGGCAACGCTGCCCGCCGGTGCCGCCATGAGGTGCGCGAAGAAAATCGGCTGTGGAAAACTGAGGAATCCGGTGCCGCCGTGCCTGCGGCTGATGCTCGATACGCTGGTGTTCGATACGCGGGTGCGCGAATTCGCTGGACAAGCCCTATGGCTTCACCAGCGGCAGTCGTGATCCATCAGCACTTCGGCGCTGCCAGGTTCCTGCAGATCGAAATTGACAGGCATGTTGATCAGGAAAAGACCCGCTGCCTCCGCACTGCTGCCCGTCAGCAGCAGCGACTGCGCCGCCATGCGCTGCGCGGCGTAGGGACTGCGGGCAGCGGCCAGCTTGAAGGGATCGTCGCGCTCCAGCGCATCGGCGGGCAAGCGCATGAGCCAGTAACGATGACCCTCGAAGTGCCAGGGTAGCCACTGCCGCAAGGGAGCGTTGCGATGCGCCTCCAGGCTGGCCGCCACATCGCGCCGCAGGCAGTCGATGTGCAGATGCAGGTGCAGTTGCGTGCGCGCTGCGGCTGAATTGATTTCCACGGCCAATTGCTCATCGCGCAGGCCGCGCCGCAGCGCCGCCCCCACGCGCCAGCGCTGCTCCCACGCATAGGCCCAGTAATTGGGCGCATCCGGCTGCAAGAGCTCGGGACTTTCGATGCCGCTCAGGCGGCGCGTCGGCATGAGCAGGTACTGGGCCGGACCGACCAGATCCTTGAGCACCACAAAGCCGCGCGCCAGATCCACCATCGCACAAGGACCGGGCGTGCCGCTGGCCTGCATGGCCGGCACGCACTGCGCACTGGTGATTTCCCAGAGCTTGTGCGGGTCGGCCGCGCGGGTGGCCAGCGCGGGCAAGGACAGCATCAGCAGCAGGCACAAGCGTAGCCATAAGCGCAACGTGAGGGGCATGATGGCGGAGTCAGCAGGGGTTAAGGGACTGCCAGCCTAGCAGGCTGTTGCTACAAGCGAATGTCATGATGTCACGATGTCATGAGGTGCGCGGGCGCGCGGGTGCTGGAATATATACAATTAATCTAATTTTAGATAATATGTATCGAATGAAAACCAGCTCCCGCAAAAAAACCGCCACCGACCGTCCCGACCACGCACTGCTGCTGTCGCAGTTGCAACAGGTCGCCCAGGGACTGGGCGAGACATTTGCCCCCTTCTGCGAAGTCGTCCTGCACGATCTGCGCCGGGCCGACCATTCCGTGGTCGCGCTCTACAACAACCTGTCTGGCCGCGAGGTGGGCGATGCCACCACCGAACTGGGACTGGCCCGCATCGCCGACAAGACCTATCCGCAAGTGCTGAGCAACTATGCCAACACCTTGCCCGATGGCCGCCAGACCAAGAGCACCTCGATCGGCATCAAGGACGTCGATGGCAAGTACGTGGCCGCGCTGTGCATGAACGTCGACCTCACCCTCTTCGGCGCATTGCAGGGCATGCTCAACCAGTTCAGCCACACCGACGGTGCAGTGCGCGTGGCCGAGACGCTGGAGCCGACTGGCGCCAGCGCCCTGCGCAGCCGCATCGATGCCTTTGCCGCCCGGCTATCGACCACTCCGCGCAGCCTCAAGACCGAGGAACGCCGCGCGCTCATGCGCGAACTGCGCCAGAGCGGTTGCCTGGAGGTGCGGCGCGCTGCCGAGATCGTGGCGGCGCATCTGGGCGTCTCGCGCGCGACTGTGTACAACGACGAGAAGGAGTGATGCTGCGCGGGTGATCTCGCCGCGTTCTTGCTCATCCCTCTTGACCTTCTGCGCCCCCTCTTTTCGTCGCCTCTTTCCACTTCATCAAGGACGCCATCATGATCCCCGTTTCCAGCACCACCGAATTGCCCAGCTTTGCCGATGTCCTGCTGGCAGCCGAACGCATCAAGCCCTGGGCGCACAAGACCCCCGTGCTGCGCTCGCGCACTGCCGATGCCGAGGTCGGTGCGCAGCTCTTCTTCAAGTGCGAAAACTTCCAGCGCATGGGGGCATTCAAGTTCCGTGGCGCCATGAATGCGCTCGCGCAGTTCGACGCGGAGCAGCGCAAGCATGGCGTGATCACCTTCTCCTCCGGCAACCACGCGCAAGGCACGGCGCTGGCCGCCCAATTGCTGGGCATGCCGGCGCTGATCGTGATGCCGCAGGACGCCCCGGCGGCCAAGATTGCCGCCACCCGTGGGTATGGTGCAGAAGTGGTCACCTATGACCGCTACACCGAGGACCGCGAAGCCATCGGCGCGCGCCTGGCCGCCGAGCGCAAGATGACCCTGATCCCGCCTTACGACCATCCCCACGTCATGGCCGGCCAAGGCACGGCTACACTGGAACTGCTGCAGGAAACCGGTCCGCTGGATGCACTCTTCGTCTGTCTGGGTGGCGGCGGCCTGCTCTCGGGTGCCGCGCTGGCGGCGCGCGCGCTCTCGCCTGATTGCAAGATCTATGGCGTGGAACCTGAGGCCGGCAATGACGGCCAGCAATCACTGCGCACCGGCCAATTGGTCCACATCGATACACCCAATACCATCGCCGATGGCGCCCAGACCCAGCATCTGGGCAAGTACACCTTCGGCGTCATCCGCGAACTGGTCGATGACATCCATACCGTGAGCGATGCCGAACTGGTGGCGGGCATGCGCTTCTTTGCCGAGCGCATGAAGATGGTGGTGGAGCCCACCGGCTGCCTGGGCTTTGCGGCAGCGCGCAAGCTGAAGGACCAACTGCAAGGCAAGCGCGTTGGCGTGATCATCAGCGGCGGCAACGTTGACCTGGGCAAGCTGGCCAGCTTCCTGGCCGGCTAATCATTTACCCCAATACCGTCCGGAGTGGATCTGGCGTACAGTGCGCAATGCGTCGATTTGCACGTCCCGTTTCGTTTCTTTAGCTTCTTTCATTTCCACTCCACTCACCGACAAGGATTTCGCTCACATGCCTCATCTAGTCATGGAATACACCGGCAATCTCGCCCTCGACGCGCAGCCTGCGCTGCTGCGCCTGAACCAGGCGCTGCTGGCCAGTGGCCACTTCCAAGAGAACGCCATCAAGGCGCGCGCGGTGCGTCATGAGCACTTCCTGGTCGGCACCGATACGCAGGCGCAGCGCGCCTTCATTGCACTACGCCTGGCCATCCTGGCCGGCCGCTCGCTGGAGGACAAGAAGCGTATTGCCGACCTGCTCGGCGCGGCCATGCGCAGGGATCTGGACTTGCCCGCCGGCACCCAGGTGCAGATCACCGTCGAGGTGACAGACATGCAGAGCGAGACTTACTACAAGGTCAGCCTGCAGTAAGCACAGCGCCATCAAAGACAAAGCCGTCCGGCCTGCGCCGGGCGGCTTTTTTCATGGGCGCAGAAAGAACACTCAGGAGGCCAGCGCAGCTTCCTGCAGGGCTTCGCGGAACTGCACCACGTTGCCTTCCGGATCGTAGCCGTCGCAGGCACGGAAGTCGGGACCATTCCATTCACCCTCGGGACTCTTCATGCCGCCGCCCATCTGCTGCGTGGCCAGCCGCGCCTGCGTCAGCGAGCGCACGGGAAGGAAGAGCTTGACCGGCGCGTTCTCGCGCAACACCGGTGGCGTGCTGATCTCGACAGCAACGCTGTGCGGCGATGGGATCGCGTGGATCACGAGCAGGAAATCAGCGCTTTCGATGACCACCTTCTCGGCATGGGCATGCTTGGGAACCACCGCCAGCACCTGCGCATAGAACGCGGCGAGGCGGGCTACATCTTTGGCGAACAGGACTGCGCCTGCTTTGGGCTGGGTCGACATCTCTGCTTTCAAAAACGTTGAACGGATCAAACAAGGAACGGCAGAGTTTATTTTCGAAGCACGCGCTTGGCAAGCCTTAATCGTCACCTCGAAGCGACGCCATTATGTCGCTATGTGGCGACGCCTTTATGTCGCCTGACGCAACGCAATATAGGCAAGCGCTGACACGCAAACACTGCGCTGTCTGATGCCCTGATCGTGAGGCTTGAAGTAGGCTTGCGCAATTGACTCAAGGTGACTGTTGAAACGTCAATTGTCAGCATGATCAGCCAAGCTCTTTTATTGTGATCGGAATGGCATTTTTTGCCGCGCGTGGACGACTAAATTGTAAGAGGATGTTCCAAACGCCGTCATGCCGGAACCTGATCTGCTAACTTAATGTCGCAGGGCAACAAGATGTGCCTGAGACGAACAAGAAAAATAAACAGCCTGGCACTCGACCTGCGGCCTCGCCCTCCTGTCTTCATTGCGCTGCATGCGCAGCTTGGCCAGGACGCATCCAGCCCAGCCGAATTCGAACCCATCGACCAAGATCGTATCGCGCCATGACCATTCGAAACTTTTTCCCTCCGACACAGCCCGAGCGCACCCGTTCGCAGCGCGGCGTGAGCGGCTCCCGCATCGACCTGGCCAATGCCGGCGGCCAGGCCGACGCCTGGCTGGAGCCGACCCTGGCGGACTTCATCTCGCTGGCCACTAGCCTGTGCAGCATGCCCATGGGCATGGTCAGCCAGCTGCATGCCGATATCGGCATGCAGCATCCCTTCGTCTCCATCGTCAATGGCCGTGGTGACCGTCGCAACCAGTGGTGGCGCTTCCCCGGCCAGAATGGCGTGGCGCGTACCGTGGTGGACTTCTCGCTGTGCGAACATGCCGTGCGCCAACCGCGCCAGCTCACCGAGATCAGCGACCTGCAAGCGGACCAGCGCTTCCGCGACAGCGCCCTGGCCAATGGCAATCCGCGTGTGCGCTTCTATGCAGCGGTACCGCTGGTGTCGTCCTCCGGCGACATCTTCGGCACACTGTGCGTGATGGACCGCGAAGCTCGCGTGCTCACCGCCGCTCAGCGCGATGCCTTCCTCAAGCTGGGTCGCCAGCTCGAAGGCCAGCTGGAGGCGCGACGCGCCATGCAGAAGCTGGAGCAGCAGACGCTGACCGATGCGCTGACCGGCATCGGCAACCGCCGCAGCTTCGACCTGCGCCTGCGTGAAGAATGGACCCGTCATCTGCGCAATGCCCGCCCCCTGTCGCTGCTGATGGTGGACGTCGATTACTTCAAGCAGTACAACGACACCTACGGCCATCCCGCCGGCGACGCCCTGCTCACGCAATTGGCCAGCGTGCTGCGTTCGCCGCTGCGAGCCAGCGACTTCCTGGCGCGCTACGGCGGCGACGAGTTTTCGCTGATCCTGCCCGACACCGACGAGATCGGCGCGCATCAAGTCGCCGAGCGCATCAAGGCCGCTGTCGAACAGGCGCAGTGGCAGCACTGCGATATCGAGATCAGCCTGGGCGCGGCCACGGTGACGCCGTCGGAGATGTGCGACTTCAGCGCCTTGCTACAGGCGGCCGACCAGGCCATGTACCGGCGCAAGCACGGGCGCGAACCACGCCATGCATGAGCCGTCCAGGTCACTGCACTTGCCTGCGAGCGCCGCACTGAATGCGGCGCTTTTTTTTAAGCATCAGGCCGATGCCCTGGCAGACAGGTTCTGCGCCTGCCTGGACAGGCTCGCGGGTGCCTAGCGCTTGCGTGGCGGCGCTGTGGAAGCGCGCCGCACCAGGCGCGGTGCCGCGGTCACTCGCATGACTGGCGAGGGGCTTCGCCGTTCGATGAGCGCCAGCAGCAGTTCGATGGACATGCGCGCGGCTTCTTCGGTGGGCACCGCCACGGTGGTCAATGCCGGACGCGAAACGCGCGCCCACTGGATGTCGGTGATGCCTATCACCGAGATATCGCGCGGCACGTTCAATCCCATGTCGGCGATGGCGTTCATCGCACCCAGCGCCGGCAGGTCATTGCTGGCGAAGATGGCAGTGACCTGCGGATGCTCGCGCAGCAATTCCATGGCGGCGCGATAGCCGGACTCCACCGTGTCGTTGATATAGCGAGTGCGCTGGACGGGATGCTTGTGGCCGGCCTCGTTGCAGGCACCGGCAAAGCCACGATAGCGCTCGGCATGGATGCCGCTCTTCTTGCTGCCCACCAGCGCGGCAAAGCACGCGTGGCCCAGTCCTAGCAGATGGCGGGCGGCAATCGCGCCGGCCTCGAAGAAATCCACCGCAATGCAAGGCAGCTCGGGCGGCGCATCCGGCTTTTCCCACATGCAAAGCACCACCGGCGCACCGCGCTGCTCGGTCTTTCTCAGCTCATCCATGGGCAGGTTGGCGTTCATGATCAGCACGCCATCCGAGAGGGTCCCGGCGATCTGATCCAGGTAGGCGCGGCCCGTGTCAGGGTCATCGTTGGTATTGCAGACGATGAGGAAGCGGCCATGCTCACGCGCCGCGCGTTCAGCGGCCAGCGCGAACTCGGGATAGAAGGGGTTGGCGATGCTGGAGACCACCAGCGCCAGCGTGGGCGCGCGTCCCTCGGCCAGGGCGCGGGCGGTCAAGTGCGGACGGTAGCCCAGCTCGGCTACAGCCTCCAGCACGCGCTGGCGGGTCTGCTCCCCGACCTTGCCGCGCTGGCGCAGGACGTTGGAGACAGTGGCCGAGGTGACACCGGCCAGTCGGGCGACTTCGGATAAGGTGGTCATGAGGCGATGGAGTTGGAAGCCCTCGCATTCAAACCGCTTATGCCAGGCTTGTCAACGCGCCGGGCCGCAGCGCGGGCGCGATTGCTGACAATTTCCTGTCATCTGGCGTTACAGGATTCTTGTTGCACCGGCCATTCAAGATGGGTATGATCTTCCAACATTATTTGCCGACCCGATGCGGCAACACGATCAGAACAATGACGTGGAGACAAACCCGATTGCACTCAGGACACCACCCAGGCGATCTTTTTTTTGGGTGAATTGATTAAGCGCTTAACCTGAAGCCAGCTCTGCCTTTGCGGCAGCCTGCCCTGCAATCCTTTCTGACAGGAAAATGTGATGGCCAGCATTACCTTGCGTGCAGCACAAAAAGCCTACGGCGACGCACCGCCGGTGATCCGCAATGTCGATCTCGACATTGGCGAACATGAATTCTGTGTCTTCCTGGGCCCCTCTGGCTGCGGCAAGTCCACCTTGCTACGCAGCATCGCCGGCCTGGAAGACCTCACCAGCGGCGACCTCTTCATCGGCGGCAAGCGCGTCAATGATGTGCCTTCGGCGCAGCGCTCGGTGGCCATGGTGTTCCAGAGCTATGCGCTGTTCCCGCACATGACGGT
>Ga0160495_100354_pt1 | contig 27149 bp, 28 predicted proteins | sample DID4MG_4_FD_108251 | JGI IMG/M metagenome (GOLD analysis project Ga0160495, IMG submission 108251) | Enriched soil microbial communities from UW Madison campus, WI, USA - DID2933_E24_FP4 MG | ecosystem: Environmental > Terrestrial > Soil > Unclassified | place: USA: Madison, Wisconsin | collected... | reverse complement strand
TTGCGACGTCAGGATGGCACGCGTCCATGCGACCATCACCGTACGATCAACAAGGGAACCACCATGCGCACGACCAGCTTCTTCCTCGCCGGAACCATGCTCGCCGCCACGCTTCTTGCGGCGCCGGCCTTCGCCCAGACCGCACGCACCGCCGAAACCGGCCAGGCGAATGCGCCCGACCAGAAGCCGGCCTTCGAGGGCCAGACGCGCGCCACGCTGCCCGACAGCGTCCCGCAGATCGCCGTCGATGTGGTGGCGAAGGGCCTGCCGCACCTCTGGGCCATGGAATTCCTTCCGGATGGACGCATGCTGGTGACGGCGAAGGAGGGCACCATGCACATCGTCTCGCAGGAGAACGGTGAGGCGAGCCCGGCGATCGAGGGCGTGCCTGATGTGATGTCCGACGGGCAGGGCGGTCTGCTCGATGTGGCGCTGGCGCCGGATTTCGAAAGCTCCAACCGTATCTACTTCTCCTTCTCGGAGCCGCGCGAGGGCGGTAACGGGACGTCGGTGGCGTTGGCGACCTTGGCCGAGCAGGATGGAAAGTTTTCGCTGCAGGACGTGAAGGTCATCTTCCAGCAGATGCCGACCTATGACGGCGACAAGCACTTCGGCTCGCGGCTGGTCTTCGGGCCGCAGGGAGAGCTCTATGTCACTGTCGGCGAGCGATCCGACGCAGAGACGCGCGTTGGTGCGCAGGATCTCGGCAGCGGCTTCGGCAAGGTCTTCCGCCTCGATGCGGAGGGCAAGGCGCATGCCGACAATCCCTTCGCCACGCAGGACGGCGCGTTGCCGGAAATCTGGAGCTACGGTCACCGCAACCTGCAATCGGCGACACTCGACGGGCAAGGCCGTCTCTGGACGGTCGAGCACGGGCCGAAGGGCGGCGACGAGCTGAACCGCCCGGAGGCCGGCAAGAACTACGGCTGGCCGAAGGTGACCTATGGCATCGAATATAGCGGCGGCAAGGTGGGCGAGGGCATCACCGCGCTGGAGGGCACCGAACAGCCGGCCTACTACTGGGATCCGGTGATCGGCCCGTCCGGCATGGCCTATTATGACGGCGATGCAATACCGGAGTGGAAGGGCGCCTTCCTGATCGGCGGCCTCGTCAGCCAGGGCCTCGTGGTGCTGCACATGGACGGCGACAAGGTGGCGCATGAAGAGCGCGTTCCGCTCGACGCCCGCATCCGCGATGTCAAGGTTGCGCCCGACGGTTCGGTCTTCGCCGTGACGGAGCCGCGCGGCAGCGGCGAATCGACGATCCTGCGCCTAGTGAAGAGCTAAGGCGCCACGCCCTCATCCGCGCAGATTGGCAAACCGCACGGAATAGATGCGGTCACGGCCGAGCATGTGCGCAACCAGGCTTGCCCGGTCGAAAAGACCGGTCATTGCCCGGTGGCGCAGATCCAGCCCGCCCGTCATGATCCCGAAGGCCGGCATCAGGAGGCGCCGGCCATCAGCGGCGAAGCAGGGGCGGCGTACCGCTTTTTCGCGACGGATGACGGTGGCGGCAGGATGAAGGTGACCGGCGATCTCGCCTTCGGGCGCGATGAGCGACGGCTCGTGCCGGAAGGTGAGCCCGGCATAATGCAGCTCGTCTGCCGACTGGCCCGGCAGTCCCACGGTGCCGTCGGGGTCGTGGTTCCCGTTGATCCAGATCCATTCGCGGCCACGCGCCAGCTCCACGATCTTCCCGCGGAAGATTTCCGGCAGATGAGCGGAGCCGACGCGGTCATGGAAATTGTCGCCAAGGCTGACGACGATGGCCGGATCGTGCCGTCTGATGACGGCTTCTAGCACCTTCAGCGTGGCGAGCGTGTCATAGGGCGGCAGCATCATGCCGCGACGGGCGAAGGCCGCACCTTTTTCGAGATGCAGATCGGAGACCACGAGCAGACGGGTTTCGGGCAGGTAGAGCGCGCCGAGCGGATCGCAGACCGCCTCGACCCCGGCAATGACGGTGCGCGCGCAAACCGCGCCGAAATCCTGTATCTCCGTCGATGCCAATGCCAGTCGCTGCACGCTTCGTCTTCCCTAAATATCCGGCCCGCCCATGGCTTCGGCGATCAGGTCGTCCGCAGCTTCCGCCAGCAGCGAATCCTGTGCCTCTCCCGCCACCGTTTCCCGGCCGATTTCCAGCATGATCGGCACAGCAAGCGGCGAGATGCGGGTCAGTTGCCGGTGGGTGATATGCCCTTTGATTCGAGCCAGCATATCGCCCAATCGCTGAATATCCAAAAGCCCCGCCGCCGCATCGTTGCGTGTCGCCTCAAGCAGGATGTGATCCGGCTCGTGGCTGCGCAGCACGTCATAGATCAGGTCGGCGGAAACGGTGACCTGTCGCCCGGTCTTTTCCTTGCCGGGATGACGCTGCTCGATCAAGCCCGCAATCACGGCACAATTGCGGAAGGTGCGCTTGAGCATGTAGCTTTCATCGAGCCAGGCTTCCAGGTCGTCGCCCAGCATGTCCTCGTCGAAGAGCGACGACAGCGACGGACGCTCGACGGCAAAGGCGTGGCCGAGATCGTCCAGCGCCCAGATGGCAAGGGAATAGTCGGTGGCGACGAAACCGAGCGGCCGGCGGCCGGCGCGCTCCAGCCGGCGCGTGAGCAGCATTCCGAGCGTCTGGTGGGCGAGCCGCCCTTCGAAAGGATAGGCCACCATGTAATGGCGGCTGCCGCGCGGGAACGTCTCGATCAGAAGCTCGTCGCGCCTGGGCAGGGATGAGACGTCGCGCTGCAGGGAAAGCCAGTCGCGCACCTGATTAGGAAGGGCACCCCAGCGCGCGGGATCGTCCAGCATGCCGCGGACCTGATCGGCGAGATAGGTGGAGAGCGGGAACTTGCCGCCGGCATAGGCCGGCACCTTCGGGTCGAGCGAGAAGGCCTGGCTGACGAGGCATTCGTTCTCGCGGATGCCCTCGAAACGCAGCACCTTGCCCGAGAACAGGAAGGTATCGCCGGGCGCGAGCATTTCGAGGAAATATTCCTCCACCTTGCCGAGCGATGCCCCGCCGCGCCCGACAGCACCCTTCGCGCCGCGCTTGACCATGCGCACATTGAGCATCGGCATCTCGACGATGGTGCCGAGATTGAGACGGTATTGCTGCGCGACCCCGGGGTTGGAGACGCGCCAGAGACCGTCCGCGGTCTTGCGGATACGGGCATAGCGCTCATAGGTCTTCAGCGCATAGCCGCCGGTCGCCACGAACTGCACGATGCGACCGAATTTTTCACGCGGCAGGCCGGTATAGGGCGAGGCGGAAGTGACTTCGGCAAAGAGGTCGTCCTCGTCGAAAGGGGCGGCACAGGCCATGCCGAGCACATGCTGGGCGAGCACATCGAGCGCGCCATCGCCGACGGGCGGCGTATCCTGCGCGCCGATATAGTTGGCATCGAGCGCCGCCTGGCACTCCATGACCTCGAAGCGGTTTGCGGGCACCAGGATGGCGCGGCTCGGCTCGTCCATGCGGTGGTTGGCGCGGCCGATGCGCTGGGCGAGCCGCGAGGCGCCCTTCGGCGCACCGACATGAATGACGAGATCGACATCGCCCCAGTCGATGCCGAGGTCGAGCGTCGAGGTCGCGACGACGGCACGCAGGCGATTTTCCGCCATGGCCTGCTCGACCTTGCGGCGCTGGCCGACATCGAGCGAGCCGTGGTGCAGGGCAATCGGCAGCGTATCCTCGTTGATGTTCCAGAGTTCCTGGAAGAGGATTTCCGCCTGGCTGCGCGTGTTGACGAAGAGCAGCGCCGTCTTGTGCTGCTTGATCGCCTCATAGACCTCCGGCATGGCATACTTCGCCTGATGGCCGGACCAGGGCACGCGCTCCTCGCTTTTCAGGATGGTGATGATGGGTCGTGCCCCGCCCGGCGCGGTGACGAGGCCGGCATGGTTCTCCTCGCCGGCGGATTGCGCGACCAGCCAGCGGCGCAGGTCCATCGGCTCGGCCACCGTGGCGGAAAGGCCGATGGTCCTGAGACCGGGCGCAAGGCGGCGCAGGCGCGCAAGGCCGAGCGACAGCAGGTGGCCGCGCTTGGACGTGACGAGCGAATGAAGCTCGTCGAAGATGACGTATTTCAGGTCCTTGAAGAAGCGAGGCGCCTCGCCGTTGGCAATGAGCAGCGCCACCTGTTCGGGCGTGGTCAAAAGGATGTCGGGCGGGTTCAGCCGCTGGCGCTGACGCTTGGCCTGCGGGGTGTCGCCGGTGCGCGTCTCGATGGTGATGGGCAGGCCCATTTCCGAGACGGGCTTCATCAGGTTGCGCTCGATGTCGACGGCAAGCGCCTTCAAGGGCGAGATGTACAGCGTGTGGATGCCGGTGAAGGCCGAGCCCGGTGGGATCTTGCCGCGGCGCGTCAGGTCGGTCAGCGCCGGCAGGAAGCCGGCCAGCGTCTTGCCCGCGCCGGTGGGCGCGATCAGCAGCAGACTTTCTCCCGCGGTCGCGCGCGACAAAAGCTCCATCTGATGCGCGCGCGGCTGCCAGCCCTTGCCTGCGAACCATGCAGAAAAGGTCGCGGGCAGCAGGGCACGGGCGGCTTCGGCGGAATCGGTCATGTCGAAGACAAGCTAGTCGATCCCGTCCGAAAGAAAAGAACCGCACGGAAAGGATTGACTCGGAAATAATCATGGATAATTATTGTCCATGACTATAGGGGGTTCTGGTGAAGCTCAGTGAAGGTGTCGAACAGGCGATCCACAGTGTGGCGATGCTGGCGCAGCTCTCCGCCGACGGCGTGCTGTCGGCCGCCTCGCTCGCGGCGTATCACGGCGTGAAGACGAGCTATCTGTTGAAGCATCTCCAGGCCTTATCAGGTGCCGGCCTGCTTGCCACGTTGCCCGGCCCCAGAGGCGGCTACCGATTGGCACGCAACGCCGAGCAGATCACGCTTCTGGATATCGTGCTGGCCGTGGAGGGGCCGGAGCCGGCCTTCCGCTGTCTGGAAATCCGCCAGCGCGGCCCCAACCCGCTGCCGGGCAAGCCGACGCGGCCCTGCGAGATCAATGCCGCCATGCTGCGCGCGGAAAAGGCCTACCGCGCCGAACTGCGGCGTGTGACGGTGGCCGATATCCTCGCCGATGTAGCGGCCGGTGATGACGGATCGATTGCGGCGCGCGGCTGCGCCTTTCTTGCCATTCATGAACGCAGGCAGGGCGCATGACGCCCACAACAGGAGAACGACCATGCAGGAACGACTGAACGGCTACAAGGCGGCGCCCGATGCCTACAAGGCGATCATGGGGCTGGAGACCTATATCAAGAAAGAATCAGGCCTCGATCCGGCCTTGATCCATCTGATCAAGCTGCGTGCATCGCAGATCAACGGCTGTGCCTATTGCGTCGATATGCATGTGAAGGAAGCGCGTCAGCACGGCCTTTCCGAACAGTGGATCAATCTCCTGTCGGTGTGGCGGGAATCGCCTGTCTACACCCCGGTCGAACGCGCCATTCTGGAATGGACCGAGGCGGTGACGCGACTGGCCGACACAGGAGCGCCTGACGCGGCTTACGAACCGCTGAAGGCCTTTTTCACCGACGCCGAAATCGCCAAGCTGACGATTGCGATCGGCACGATCAACATCTGGAACCGTGTCGCCGTCAGCTTCCGCACCCAGCATCCGCTGGACGCGGCGACAAAGGCGGCATGAGGCGTCACATCGCGATATAGCGGTCTGCGCGGTGGTTGATGGTCAGGAAGAGATTGAGCACCACCGCGCCGACGACCGAGCACAGCACGATGAAGGGGGCGGCGACCGCGAAGGCCGCTGCGAGCACGACCATGTCGAAGGCAAGCTGTACGAGGCCGGCGCGCACCCCGAAGCGATCCTGAAGATAGACGGCGAGAATGCCAACGCCACCCAGGCTGGCGCGGTGGCGGTAGAGGCCGAGCAGGCCGAAACCCAGCAGGATGCCGGCCAGCACCGCCGTCCACATCGGATCGATGCTCTCGATGCGCACGAAATGCGGCTGCAACTCGGTAATGACAGAGGTCAGCGACACCGCGATAATCGTCTTGACGGTAAAGGCGCGGCCAAGTCGCTTAAGGCCGAGCAGATAGAAGGGAATGTTCACGACCGTATAGAAGAGGCCGAAGCTGTATCCTGTGAGGTAATGCAGGATGAAGGCGACGCCGGCCGTGCCGCTCGCAACCAGCCCGGCACTGCTCATGAGGGCAAGGCCCAGTGCGGCGATCATGCTGCTGGCAAACACGCCCTGCGCATCTTCCAGCGGCGTGTGGCGCGTGGGTGTAGGATTCCAGAAGCCGAAACGCCGCTTGTCGCCGTCCATGGCCGATCTCCGCTCGTGTTTTATTGTTGTATCGCGCCGCGTGTCGGACGCAAGCCTATGCCCGGCGTCTCGCCAGGAAGAGAAGGCCATGCACGGGCTCGCCCGCGTCACGCCGGATCACGCTTCGTTCCACCGTAAGCAGATCGAAGCCGTCCTCGCCAAGCCTGCGGCGGATGAAGCGTTCCGGATGGGCATAGCGCAGCGAGGGCCGCAGCAGCGGCGTTTCGCCCGGCCCGCCATCCTCGACCGAAAAGGCGAAGAGCCCGTCCGGTCGCGCAAGGCGGGCAACGCTCGGAAAGACTTCGGCGAGATCGCCGAGATACATCAGCACATCGGCGGCGCTCACGAGATCGGCGCGTGCTTCCGGTCCATCGGCAAAGAGGCCGCTTGCGGCGGCCGGCAGAGACAGATCGGCCTGCGCCAGGTGATCGTAGACCGCCTTTTCGCCGGCCTTGGCCAGCATGCCGGCAGACAGGTCGAAGCCTTCGAGGCGCACGGCATTCTGGCGGATTTCCACGCCGAACAGGCCTGTGCCGCAACCGATATCCGATACGAGGCCGAACCGGGCATCGTCACCCGCATACTTGCGCACGACGGCCGCGAGCGTCTGCGGAACGGTGTATTCCAGCCGCTCGACAAGGGCGGTGTCGAAACGGTCCGCATAATCATCGAAGAGCCGTTCGACATAGGGTGTCGGCGGCGTGGCGGGCGCCTCGGCGACGCCGAGCACGGCAAGCTTGAGGCCGGCACCGAAGATATCGGCGGGATCGAGCGCGATGACCGTGCGCAACGCCGTGGCGGCCGCCTCCTTCTGGCCCGATTTCTCGGCATATTCGGCCAGCCGGAACCAGCCGGCCGCCCAGCCTGGCACCTGTTCGAGCGCCTGTTCCATCAGCTCCGCCGCCTCCGCATACTCCCCCGATTCCGCAAACATGCGGGCGTAATCGGCGCGGCGGTCGGCAATGAGATCGCCGGAGGAGAAGTGCGGGCTCGTCATGGGGGCTCGGAGACGGGAAGCTGATGCCGCTACATGGCAGGGCCGTAACAAAAGGCAAGTGAATTCTCACACGGATGCCTCGCTTGCCGGCTGACCGGTGAGGGCTTATCTGGAGTGCAGACGAATTTATGGAGAATCAGCGGATGTCCAATGGCGTGAACGGGTTCCTCGGCGACTCGCCGCTGCGCGTGATCATCAAGCTCCTGATCCTGTCGGTGGCCGTGGGCTTTCTGATGTCGATCTTCGGGCTCTATCCCGACGATATCCTCTTTGCTGCGCGCGATTTCGTGCTCGATATCTGGAATACCGGCTTCAAGACGCTCGGCCGGCTTGGCGACTATCTCCTGCTCGGCGCAGTCATCGTCGTGCCGATCTTCATCCTCATCCGCCTGTTTAGCTATAAGCGCTGACCATGCTGACGCGCCGCACTTTCCTCGCCGCCTCCGCGGCTGCCATCGCAGCACTTGCCGCCGGCTGTTCCACCACCAGCGTTCTCGCCCCCTCGGCCGGGACGGGTAGCGACCAGACGGCCGCGTCGCTCGGCCTCGTCAACAAGCTCAGGGCCGAGCGCGGCCTGCCGCCGCTTGCCATCGACAGCCAAGCGCAGCGTGCGGCGATGGATCAGGCGAGCCGCATGGCGTCTGCCGGCAAGATGGAGCACAATATTGGCCTCGGCGCTAACTTCCTCAAGCGCATGAAGGGCATGGAGGTGCCGCTTCCGGCTGCCGAGAATATCGCGGTCGGGCAAAGCACGGCGGCAGCGGCCTTCGATGCCTGGTATCGCTCGCCCCGGCACCTGACGAACATGCTGGGTGCCGGCTATCGCGGCCTCGGCGTGGCGGTCGTCTCCAACCCCGCCTCGGGCAACAGGCCGTACTGGGCAATGGTCCTGTCGAGCTGAACGCAAAAAGCCACCGGGGGGTAAGGCGATGAATGCATCGGCGGTAAGCGAAAACGAAAGTGCCGGCCCCTTCGAGGTGACGCACCGGCTGGTGCTGTCCATCGCCATACCCATGACGCTCGGCTTCCTCACGACGCCGCTGATCGGACTGACCGATACGGCCGTGGCCGGGCGGCTCGGCTCGGCTAATGCGCTGGCGGGCATGGCCGTGGGCGCCGTGCTGTTCGACCTGCTGCTTGGCAGCTTCAATTTCCTGCGCGCCTCCACCACCGGCCTCGTCGCCCAGGCGTTCGGCCGGGGTGACCGGCGCGAGGAGCAGGCAGTGTACTGGCGCTCGCTCATCATTGCGCTCTGTTGTGGGCTGGCGATTGCGCTGCTCTCGCCTTTCCTGCTCTCGGCCGGCCTGTTCCTGATGGCGCCGTCGCCGGATGTCGCAGCCGTGACCTCGACCTATTTCCTCATTCGCGCGCTCGCCGCCCCGATGGCGCTCGGCAATTACGCGCTGCTCGGTTTCGTGCTGGGTCGCGGGCAGGGCATGACCGGGCTGATGTTGCAGGCCATCATCAACGGCGTGAATATCGTGTTGTCGATCGTTCTCGGCCTGTGGTGGGGCTGGGGCATTGCCGGCATAGCCTGGGGCGCCGTCATCGGCGAGACGACCGGGATGCTGGCGGGCCTGGCGCTCGTCGTGTCCCGCTTCGACAGACGGCAGCGGCCTGCCCGCACGGAAATCTTTGAGCGCGAACGGCTTAAGGCGCTGTTTTCGCTCAATCGCGATATCATGATCCGCACCTTCGTGCTGATCGGCGCCTTCGCTATCATGACGCGCATCGGCTCCTCCATGGGCCCGCTGGTGCTTGCCGCCAATGCGGTGCTGATGAACATCTTCCTCGTCGCCGGCTATTATCTCGATGGCCTTGCCAATGCCGCCGAACAACTCGTGGGCCGCGCCTTTGGTGCCAATTTCCGGCCGGCCTTCGACCGTGCCGTCAAGCTCACGCTCGTCTGGTCCTTCGGCCTCGGCATCGTGACGACGCTGCTGTTCCTCGTCTTCGGTACCGATATCATCGGCTTCTTGACGACGACGGAAAGCGTGCGCGCGGAAGCAGCCAAATACCTGCCCTGGGCCGCGCTGACCGCCGTCACCGGCGCGCTCGCTTTCCAGATGGACGGGGTGTTCATCGGCGCGACATGGTCCGGCGCGATGCGTAACATGATGCTGGCGGCATTCGTCGGCTATCTCCTGGCGCTGGCGCTGTTCGTTCCGCTTCTGGGCAATCACGGCCTCTGGCTGGCGCTCAACCTGTTCCTCGCATTCCGGGGACTGTTCCTGGCGCTGCGCATGCCGGCGCTGGCGGGGCGGCAATTTGCCGGGCAAAGCCGCATCTAGATCGTTCTTTTTTAGGGTTGAACGCTGCCTCACCCCGATTACTCTGCGTTTCGTTTGCTCCATGGATCAGATGAAACGAAAACAGAGTACATGATGAAAATGAAAAGCCTTTTTACCGCTACCCTCGTTTTTCTTGCGATGAATTCCGCCGCCCATGCCGAAAGACGGCCGACGATCCTGGATCTGGCCGCGCAGGGATATGAGATCAAATCGACATCCGGAAACTATGTCTTCCTGCAGAACGAGGAGAAGATTTATGTCTGCTCTTTTCTGCAGATGAGCGAATATAACGTCGCCTCCGGTGAGGTCGACGCCATCAAGTTCGATTGCGCGGCGATCAAATGAAGATAGCCGTCTTTGCTCTTGCGCTGATACAGATGGCAATCGGCTTGATGTTCATTGTCGAGGCTGAATCGGTTCCAAGATTGACTCTTGGAACCATATCCTTCGGCCTGGGGTCGGTTTGTTTCGCACTTGCCGTGGTCATCGGGAAGCTGGATGAAATCCGTTCGAACCAACGCTGAACACCACCCATAGCCTGCCGCTTAATGCGGCCTGTCGAGCTGCGCGGCCTTGCGTATATCCTGAGTGATGGTGTTGGCATCCTCTTCGCGGATCTCCGCTCGGGCGCGCAGCCAATGGGAATATTCCCGACCTTCAGGGCTGCCTTCCTCTTTCCAGATCTGATGGGCCCTTCTGCGAATCCTGTCGTCCTGGTCTTCCATGGTGCGTCCCTCCTTGGCCATTCGGCCGTAAAGGCGGGGTCGGTGCAGGCTACCGTCGATGTGAACCGCTTTTGCCGGACACTCCACCCGCCCTATAGGAATCCCGCTGGGCTGGTTTGGTTCCGTAAGGGCCGTCAGATAGGACGATCGGCCCAGTGCGCCGTGCGGATGCCGCGAAGGGCGGAGATCGTCGATACCTGCTCGCGATCGCAAAGGCGCGAGAGGCCGCTGACGATCGCACCCGGCAGGGTAGGGCCGGCATAGACCATGCAGGAATAGAGCTGCACGAGGTTCGCACCCGCGCGGATTTTTTCCGCTGCGGTCTCAGCATCCGAAACGCCGCCCACGCCGATGATCGGCATGTCGTCGCCGACGCGCCGCCGCATCTTGGCGAGCACGATGGTCGATTTCTCGAAGAGCGGCTTGCCGGAAAGCCCGCCGGCTTCGCCGGCCTGGCGGTTGTCGCGCAATCCTTCGCGCGAGAGGGTCGTGTTGGAAACGATCAGCCCGTCGAGCGGATGGGCCAGCGCCACCTCGGCGATATCGTCGAGGCCTTCTTCGGAAAGATCGGGCGCGATCTTGAGGAAGACCGGAACCTGTCGACCGCTGCGCGTCGCTTCCTCGGCCCGTGCCGTCAGCACGGAAGACAGCAGCGCGTGCAGGCTTTCCTTCGCCTGCAGGTCGCGCAGGCCCGGCGTGTTGGGCGAAGAAATGTTGGCGGTGAAGTAGCGGGCGACGTCGTAGAAGGTGCGGATGCCGGCCACATAGTCCGCGATGCGGTCGACGCTGTCCTTGTTTGCGCCGATATTGACACCGATCAGCGCATCGCGCCGGCAGCGCTTCAGGCGTTCGAGGGCGGCGGCATGGCCGGCATTGTTGAAGCCGAGCCGGTTGATCACGGCATCGTCGGCGACGAGGCGGAAGATGCGCGGCTTGGGATTGCCCTCCTGCGCGCGCGGCGTCAGCGTGCCCACCTCCGCAAAGCCGAAGCCTAGGCGGATGAGCGCTTCGGGCACCTCCGCATTCTTGTCATAGCCGGCGGCCATGCCGAGCGGATTGGGAAAGTGAAGCCCGGCGACGGTCTGCGCCAGGCGCGGATCGGCCTTGGCCGGGCAGGCGGGCACGATGCCGGTCTTCAGCGCTGATATGGACAGGCCGTGCGCGGTTTCCGGGTCGAACACGAAGAGGCCCTTGCGGCCGAGCGAGGAAAGCAACGACATCAGAGCGGCATCTCCGGAAACTGGTGGGCGCCGTCGGGTCCGAGCGGCAGGGGCTTTTCCCAAAGGACGGCAGACAGGGGAAGCGCGGCGTAAAGGTGCGGAAAGAGATCGCCGCCACGCGAGGGTTCATAGATGAGCTTGTCGCCGAGCACATCGCCATCGACCGCAACGAGCAGGAGGTCGCTCTGGCCGGCGAAATGGCGTGCGGCGGTCTCCCTGGCCTGCGATGCGGTGGAGAAATGGATGTAGCCGTCGGCCAGGTCGATGGCCGCGCCTTCGAATATTCCGGCCGCCTTCGCTTTTTGCCACAGACTTGACGGAACGATCTTGTAGATTGTCTTGGTCATCTCGTCCGTTTCTCCTCTGGCTGGCGCGTTTCACGCTAGCGCTTGCCGCAAAGAACGGCGAATGTCCACCGGCCACAGCCCGGCAAACCGGCTCTTGGAGGATTTTGCATGCGAATTTCCGCTCTTCCCCTGACCCTTGTTGCCGCGCTTGCGGCGGGCGCCGCCCATGCCGAAGGCGAAGGCCGCTACCGCATGGAAAAAACGGATGCGGGCTTCGTGCGGCTCGACACCGCCTCGGGCGACCTCTCGCTCTGCCAAGAAAAGGACGGCCAGATCGTCTGCCGCATGGCAGCCGACGAGCGCGCGGCCTTCGAAAAGGAGCTCGACCTCCTGACCAAGCGCGTCGAAGCGCTGGAAAAAGCTATTGCAACCGGTCAGTCAACCGCAAAACCTGCTCTACCATCGGATGAAGAGATTGACCGGACGATGAGCATCATGGAAAAGATGATGCAAAGGTTCATGGGTATCGTGAAAAACCTGGAGGATGGCAAGGAGGAGCCAGCCCCCGGGAAGGACGCGGTCCCGCAGAAGACCTGACGGAACGCTTTGCCGGCCAGCGCCGTGCCTGTTCCGTCGCGGGGTCCATCAACTCTTGGGAGGGAGCGCATGGCATCGGCACTCACGATCATCATTGCGGATGACCATCCGCTGTTCCGCGGCGCGCTGAAACAGGCACTGACCGGAATGGCGGGTAATCCTGATATCGTCGAGGCGGGCGATTTCGAGGCCGCGCGCAAGGCGGCCGAGACCCATCCGGACGCGGACCTGCTGCTTCTCGATCTCGCCATGCCCGGCGTCAGCGGCCTGTCGGGCCTGATCGCGCTTCGGGCGGAGTTCCAGAGCCTGCCAGTCGTCATCGTTTCCGCCAGCGATGATCCCGCCACCATCCGCAGGGCGCTCGATCTCGGCGCATCCGGCTTCATTTCCAAATCCGCCTCCATTGACGATATCCGCGAAGGCATCGGTTCGGTGCTGGAGGGCAATGTCTATACGCCGGGCGGCTATGTGCGCGCGCCCGAACAGGACGGCGAAGTCGCCGACCTCATCGCGCGCCTGCGCACCCTGACGCCGCAGCAATCGCGCGTACTCGCCATGCTGGCCGAGGGCCTGCTCAACAAGCAGATCGCCTATGAACTCGGCGTGTCCGAGGCGACCATCAAGGCTCATGTCTCGGCCATTCTCCTGAAGCTCAACGTCGACAGCCGCACCCAGGCGGTCATCCAGCTCGGCAAGATCGGCGCTGCGCAGGCGGCAGCCTGACATCACTCCGCGGCCGCGCGCTCCACCGTTGAAAGCTGCGTGAGCCAGGCCCGCATCGAGGCCGGGCGGACGGGCTTGTTCTGCACGAGGATATTGTCGCGTTCCGCCTCGGCGCGCACATCCGGCGTGCGGTCGGCGGTGACGAGAAGGGCCGGCACCTCGCGGCCAAGCGCCTTGCGCAGCGTCGCGATCGCGGCGATCCCCGTGCCGTCGTCGAGGTGGTAGTCGGCGATGACGGCGCCGAAATCGGGTGCCCCGTCCGCCACCATTGCTTCGACCGCCGCAACGGAATCCGCCAGCGTCACGGTGCAACCCCAGCCGGACAGCAGCAGACGCATGCCGTCGAGGATCCTGGGCTCGTTGTCGATGCACAGCACCCGCAGCCCCTTCAGGGGCTCCTCGCTCGTCTGCGCGCGTGCGGACGTTTCGGCCACCGGTCGGCTTGCCGCGGCATCGATGGGCACACGGACCTTGAAACTGGTGCCGCGCCCGGGCGTCGACTGCAACTCGACCGGATGCGAGAGCACGCGCGAGATGCGATCCACGATGGAGAGCCCGAGGCCGAGCCCCGGGGCGGTGCGGGCACCCTCGTCGAGGCGAGCGAATTCCTTGAAGACCGTGCGGAACTTCGATGCTGGAATGCCGATGCCGGAATCGAGCACCTGGATATAGGCGCGGTCGCCCTTGCGCCGCACGCCGACAAGCACCTTGCCGGAATGGGTGTACTTGATGGCGTTGGACACGAGGTTCTGCACCACGCGGCGCAAGAGGTTGGGGTCCGTGCGGATGGCAAGCGAACTCGGCAGCACCTTGAAGCTGAGATCCTTGGCCCGCGCGATGGGGGCGAAGTCGGTCTCTATGCGCTTCAGCAGATCCTTGAGCAGGACGGTTTGCACCCGCGGCTTCATCGCTCCCGTATCGAGGCGCGAAATGTCGAGCACGGCGCCGAGGATCGCCTCCACCGATTCCAGAGAGGAATCGATGTTGTGGATCATCTCCCGGTTTTCCGTATCGCCCAGCCGCTCGACCAGCGAGGAGGAATAGAGCCGGGCGGCATTGAGCGGCTGGAGGATATCGTGGCCGGCGGCGGCGAAGAAGCGCGTCTTGCCGATATTGGCTTCCTCGGCGGCGGCGCGGGCCTCCGCCAGCGCCGTGTTGACGCGGGTGAGTTCGGCCGTGCGCTCGGCAACGCGATGCTCCAGCGTCTCGTTGACCTGCTTGAGGGCGCGGTCGGCCGCGACCCGGTCGGTAATGTCGGTATAGGTGGAAACGAAGCCCTTTTCCGGCATGGCATTTGTGCGCACCTCGATGATGCGCTCGCCGCCGGCCAGCACAAGCGGGAAGGCCTCATCGAAGGTCATGATGCGGGAAATCGCGCTCTGCCTGTCTTCTTCCGCGATATCGCCGCGCCCGACAAGGATCTCGACGATATCGGCGAGCGGGAAACCGACCTGGCCGACATATTCCGGCAGGTCCAGCAACTGGCGGAAGCGCCGGTTCCAGACCGTGAGATTGCCGTCGCTGTCGAAGACGGCGATGCCCTGGTCCATCTGGCCGAGCGCGGTCTGGAGCATGTCCTGATTGTATTGCAGCGCCTCGCTGGCCTGATCGAGCAGCCAGTCCGTGTCCGTCGGCGTATCGTCGATGCGCTGGAGCACGAGCGAAAGCACGAGGCGCGCCGAGGACGAGCCGATGGCGCTGCCCAGGAGCTGTTCGGAAAAATGCACGATGGCCGCATCCGCCGGGGCGTTGTCCTCCAGCCAGCGGCCGACCTGTCGCTCATAGGTGTGGAAGGAGCGCTGCATGCGCTCCTCGCCGAGATATTTGGCGATGGTGGTCTTGAGGTCCTTGACCGTCACCTTGGTGCGGCGGCCGCGGAAGGCACGCTCGAGCCGGGGTTTGGAGCGGATGAAGGTGCCAGCCTGAAGACGCTCCAGCGATGTCGGATTGCGCGTGAGCGAGCCGATCACATAGGCGCCGACATTGACCATCATGGCGATAAGCGTCGCGTTGACCAGAGGATCGGCGGCTTCGCCCGTGAAGAGGGTGGTTCCTGGGAAGAGGAAACCCAGAATGGTCTCGGCGACATAGGCGTTGTCAGCAACCCCGATGCTGGGCAGGAACAGCAGGTAGGCCCAGACCACAAGACCGCAGATCATGCCCGCCATCGCGCCACGCGCATTGGCATTGCGCCAGAACAGGCCGCCGAGCAGCGCGGGCGCCACCTGCGCCACCGCGGCAAAGGCCAGCAGGCCCATCGAGGCAAGGCCGGCATTGGTGGTCGTTGCGCGATAGTAGGCGTAGCCGAGCAGGATCACGAAGAAGATGGCGAGGCGGCGGATGCGCAGGAGCATGCGCGACAGGTCGTCCTGCTGCTCGACGCCGCCGATGAGGTTGCGCCGCAGCACGACCGGGATGACGATATCGTTCGATACCATGATGGATAGCGCCACCGAAGCGACGATGACCATGGCGGTGGCGGCTGAAAAGCCGCCGATGAAGGCGATCAGGGTCAGGAGCGGCTGGTCGAGCGCGAAGGGCAGCGTGAGAACGTAGAGATCGGCATCGCCCTGGCCGTTGAAGGTCAGTACGCCACCGATTGCGACGGGCAGGACGAAGAGGTTGATGGCGATGAGGTAGAGCGGGAAAAGAATGCCCGCTGTCCGCAGCTCGCCCATCGTGCGGTTCTCGACCACAGTGACGTGGAACTGGCGCGGCAGCATGACGATGGCGAAGGCCGACAGCACGATCAGCAGGATCCAGCGCGCGACGGGCGTTTCGTAAGTCAGCGCCTGCATCACGGGCACGCTTTCGGACGCCCGCTGCCAGAGATCGCGGGGACCGTCGAACATGAAGAAGATGACGTAGAAGCCGACCGAGGCCATGGCGATGAGCTTGACCACCGATTCCATCGAGATGGCGAGGATGAGGCCGTCCTGATGTTCGGTCGCATCCGTGTGGCGCGTGCCGAACACGATGGCAAAGCAGGCAAGGAACAGCGAAACGACCAGCGGCAGGTCGATGAGGCCGCCGGAGGCCGCGATGCCGAAGCCGGTCGTGTCTACCATCGCCGCGACCGAACTCGACACGGCCTTCAATTGCAGCGCGATATAGGGAATGTAGCCGATCAGCGAGATGAGCGCGACGACGGCGGCCACGCCCGGGTTCTTGCCATAGCGGGCGGCCACGAAATCGGCGATCGAGGTGAGGCGCTCGGACTTGGCGAGTGTCACGATGCGGCGCAGCAGCGGCATGCCGAGCGTGAACATCAGGATCGGCCCGATATAGATGCCGAGGAATTCGAGACCGTGCGTGGTGGCCAAGCCGACGCCGCCGAAATAGGTCCAGGAGGTGCAGTAGATCGCAAGGCTGAGCGCATAGACGAGCGGCCGGCCCTTCGACGCGCGTTCGGAGCGCCGGGCCTTGCTGTCGCCATAACTTGCGACCGCGAAGAGCAGCAGCAGATAGGCGAGCGCGAGCGCGATGATCAGCGATCCCGGCATGCTTCCTCCCGCAGTCCTTCGGCCTTTTGCGCGAGAATAGGCGAAAGCGGCGCGGAAGCAAATTATGCCTTGGGTGTAGACGCAAAACGCGTAAAGGCAGGCTGGGACGGCCGGGCGCGAAATGGCGGTGTGTAACCATCGGGAGATTGACAGTTCACAGTTCCATCGGAAGTAAAACTAAATTAGTTTCCTTCTCACTCGTAGCAAAAGGAGGCCCTCATGCTCAATGAGTTCAAGGAGTTTATCGCCCGCGGCAATGTCATGGACCTTGCCGTCGGTGTCATCATCGGCGCAGCCTTCAACAAGATCGTCGAATCCGTGGTCAACGACCTTGTCATGCCGGTCGTCGGTGCGCTGACTGGGGGCGGTTTCGATTTCTCCAACTATTTCATTGCGCTGTCGGGCAATGTCACGGCGACATCGCTGGCCGCCGCCCGCGAGCAGGGCGCGGTCTTCGCCTACGGCAACTTCATCACCGTGCTCATCAACTTCCTTATCCTCGCCTGGATCATCTTCCTGATGATCAAGGGCGTGAACCGCATGCGCGCATCGCTGGAGAAGGAAAAGGCCGCCGGTGCGCCCGAGGCTGCTACGCCGCCGGAAGATGTCCAGCTGCTCACCGAGATCCGCGATCTCCTGAAGAGCCAGAGCCGCCCGGCCGTCTGAGGCGACCTGCCCTGAGCATGAAGAGAAGGCCCGGTCTGCCGGGCCTTTTTTGTCTGTCAGGCCGTTGCGCCGGCCGTCTTGGTCTGGTGGATTTCCACAAGGCTCGGGCCCTTGCGGCCGGCGGCGCGCGCAAGCGCTTCAGGCAGGTCTCGCACATCTGCAAGCCGTTCCGAGGGCACGCCATAGGCCGTGCCGATGGCGATGAAGTCGGGTGCCGAGGGCTTGACGCCCTCAGGCGTGATGCCGGCGTCGATCATGTAGTTTTCGATTTCCTGATAGCCGTCATTGTTCCAGACGAGGAAGATGACGCGGGCATCCGCATCGACCGCCGAGCCGATTTCCGAAAGCGAGAATTGCAGGCCGCCATCCCCGGCAAGGCAGATGATCGGCGCGCCCGGCTCGGCAAGGGCCGCGCCCACCGCCGCCGGCGGCGCAAAGCCGAGGGCGCCGTAGCCCGTCGCGGCGTTGAACCAGCTGCGGGCGCGCGGCGCATCGCAATAGTAGTTGCCGGCATAGACGGCCTGGGTGGAGTCACCGACGATGATCGCGTTGGGCAGCGTGCGCCAGATGGCGTCGATGACGCCGACTTCGGCCTGCATCTTCGCCGTCAGCTCACCCCACGCGCCCTTGCGTGCGGCCTCCGCGCGCTGGGAACCGTTGCCGATCGGCTTGTGGCCCTCAAGGAAGCCGAGCATGCCGGCGGCGGCCGTCTTGGCGCTGGAGAAGACAGACAGGCCCATCTGCGGCGTGCGGGCAAGCTGGGCGGCATCGATGTCCACGCGGATCAGCGACTTGAGCCGCGGAAAGCCGCCGTCGACATTGATGTCGTAATCGGTTGGGCCGAATTCGGTGCCGAAGGCGATGACGAGGTCGGCGTCCGCAAGCAGGCGGCGCACGGCCTTGAGGCTGGGGCTGGCGGGCACGCGCAACGGATGGCCGGCGAGCATGCCGCGCGCATTGACGGTGGTCACGACCGGCGCGCCGATGCGCTCCGCAAGATCGCGGATCTCCTCTTCCGCGGTCACCGCGCCGCCGCCGGCCAGGATGACCGGGCGCGAGGAATTGGTGCACAGAATGGCGGCGCGTTGCAGCGTTTCGGCGTCGGCGCGCGGACGTGTCGCGACGGCCGGCTTGAAGCTCCCGGTCTCGATCGGCTTTGCCATCACGTCCGTGGGGATTTCGATATGCACCGGGCCGGGACGGCCGGAGAGGAGAACGGCGAAGGAACGCTCGACGACGAGCGGCAGGTCTGCGGGGTTGAGCAGGGTGTGGGAATAGAGGGCTAGCGTCTTCATCATGCCCTGCTGGTCCGGCAATTCATGCAGCAGCCCGCGGCCATGGCCGAGCGAATCCCGCTTGTTGACGCCCGAGATGACCAGCATGGGCACGGAATCCTGCCGCGCCTGTGCCATCGCCGTAATGGTATTGGTGAGGCCAGGGCCGGTGATGACGAGGGCGACGCCCGGCTTGCCGGAGACGCGCGCATAGCCGTCCGCCATGAAGCCCGCGCCCTGTTCGTGGCGCGGCGTGATGTGGCGGATCTTCGAGGCGGCGAGGCCGCGATAGAGCTCCACCGTATGAACGCCGGGAATGCCGAACACGACTTCCACACCATTGGCTTCGAGCAGATCGACCAGAACTTCGCCGACGGTTTTGGTGGTCATGCGTAGCGCTCCTTCGGGCTTGTGGCGCGGGTGGCAAGCGCTGCGATGCGCTTGCAGGCCTCGTCTACATGGGTATCGGGAACGGTGAGGCTGAGGCGGATGATACCCTTCGCCTCTTCGCCGAACGAAGAGCCAGGCATGACGGCGACGCTTTCCTCGCGCAGCAGCGCCCAGGCGAATTCCTCGCCGCTCAGGCCGGTACCTGAGACATCGACGACGATGAACATCCCGGCTTCCGGCGGCAACGGCACGAGGCCCGGGGCGCGCGACAGCGCCTCGGCGAAGCGCGCCGCGCGGGCCTTGTAGGTGGCGCGCATCGTGGCGGCGGTGCCGATGGGGTTGTCCAGCGCATGGGCGGTCATATCGGCGATGAAGGGCTGGCCGCCGAACAGCATGGTCTCCGACACCGAAAGAAGGCGCGTGCAGAATTCCGCCGGGCCAACGGCCCAGCCGCTGCGAAAACCGGGCGCCGCATGGGATTTCGAGATGGAAGAGACGACGATGGTGCGCTCCGCCAGATCCGGATTGTCGAAGGGCGAGGCGAAGGCGGCGCCGAAGATCAGCTGTTCGTAAACCTCGTCGCAGACGATCCACAGGTCGTACTTGCGGCAAACCTCGCCGATCTCGGCAATCTCGTCCGCGGTCAGCACCGCCCCGGTCGGGTTGTGCGGCGTATTGAGCAGCACCGCGCGGCATTGCGGTGTGATGGCGGCCTCGAGGTCGGCGGCCTTCATGTGGAAGCCGTGTTCCGGGCGCAGTGGCACCGTGATCTGCGCGGCGCCGGTCGCGCGGATGACGCCTTCATAGGTCGCATAGAGCGGATCGCCGACGAGCACGGCGTCGCCGGCCTCGACAAGGCCAAGCATGACGGCGAAAAGTGCTGTCTGCGTGCCGGGAAAGCAGAGCACGTTCTCCTCCGTCACGTCGGCCCGGCGCCTGGCGTACTTGCGCACCAGCGCGCCGACGACGGACGGCTCGCCGCGCCCGTTGGAATAGCGGTAGCGGCCGGCATGCATGGCGCGCACCGCCTCTGCCAGAAGGGTTGCATCCGGAGGGACATCCGGCTCGCCGATGGTCAGCTCTATGATCGGCTGACCCTCGGCCTTCATGCGCCGCGCCTCCGCATGGATCGCCCATTTCTCGGAGCCGAGATTTGCGAGCCGGTCTGTGATGGATGCGTAGCGCATGGCTGTCCTCCGCATGGGAATGATCGGTCTAGGGTCGCGGCCCGGCATCGGCCGGTCTCAGCGGCAGTCCGAGCAGCGTTTCGATGGATGTCAGTGCAATCTCGACGAGTTCGCTTTCACCGAAGAGTTCGCCGGCAAGGCAACCTTCCAGCCACAGGCCGTCGAGAAGACCGTTGACGGCGATGGCGAGCCGGCGGCAGCGCTCCGGTGATGCATCCGCGCCGCGCTCGGCCAGAAAGTCGCCAAGCAGCGTTTCGAGCGCGTTGCGAAAACCGAGATAGCCTTCCCGATGGATCGCCGCCAGTTCCGGATCGACGCTGACCCGGCTGATGAACGAGGCCCATAAGGAAAGGCTGCGGCTGTTGGCGACCGGCTCCGTCAGGTTGATGACGATGAAGTCGCGCAGCCGGGTTTCGGCGTCGCCGGTCACGCGCTCGGCCTTTTCGGTCAGCCGCGCGATGACCACGCGATAGGCTTCTTGAAGGATGTGCTCCTTCGACTGGAAATAGTGGCGAATCAGGCCGGCCGTGACGCCCGCCTTGATGGCAATCTGCCGGACCGTCGCACCCTGCAGGCCGTATTCCGCGATGCAATCGAGCGTCGCCTCGATCAGGTCGTGGCGGCGCTCGGCCTCGGGGGCGCGATGAAAGGTCCGGCGGGCCATGTCATCCTCTCGTTCTAGGCGGTCTCAACGGCAAATCTGCCCGTATGTGCTGGCTGGAATTGCCTCATGCAGCCTGGCGCAGCACCGGCCGCGTCAGGCAGGTCGGCCCGCCTTCGCAGGCGATGCAGAGCGCGTCGGCCTCGAAGGTCTGGACGGTGCAGCCGGCCGCTTCCATCGCCGCCCTGGTGGCCGGGAAGCCTTCCACCATGATGACGTCGTAGGGCTTCGTCGGCAAGACGTTGAGCGACAGGCCGTTGCTGGCATGGAACTCGTCGGCCGGAGCCTCGATGAGCTGTATGCCGCGCCTCTTCAAGAGCTGGTAGAAGGCAGCGGGAAGCAGCGGCGCGAAGACCAGCGCGAGATTGTCGGCAAGCGGGCTCATCACACTCATCAGGTGGAGGCATGCTTCTTCGCCTTGCCAGAGCGGGAGATCGTAGGCGAGCACGCTCACGCCATGCGGTGCGAGAATGCGCGTGATCTGATCGATGCCGTCCTGGTTTGTCCGCACGCCGCGGCCGATGACGAGCGTCGTCGCATCGAGCCAGATGCAGTCGCCGCCTTCGACGGTGCCTTCACCCGTGATTCGACCGAGAATGGGAATCTGCCGCTCGGCATAGGCCTTTTCGTGCAGCGCGGTTTCGGCAACACGCAGCGGCTTGCCCATGCGCAGCAGAATGGCCCCGTGATCCGACATAAGCGACGGATCATGCGTGAACATCGCGTCGGCGAGGCCATCGCCATCGTCTTCCAGCCAGATGATTTCGGCGCCGGATTTTTCCACCATCTCCGCGAAGGCGGAATATTGTGCAACTGCGCGCTCGCCATCGAATGTCGGCCCGTAATGCCATTTGGCAGGATCGGCGGCGCGCAGGCTTGCGCCGGGACGGCGCATGAGAACGCGCTTGAGAGGGGCAGACATTTCCTGCGAACCGAAGGCGGTCATTCAATACTCCTGGCAAAAACGGGATCGATGGACGGGCGCCGGAATAAAAGTCGGCGTGACGATTATTATACGCTTGAACAATTTCTTAACAAGTGCCACGATGACTTAAACAAAGAGAACGACGGGCCGAAGATGCCCGCGGGAACGTTGAAAAACAGGGGAATTTGGCATGAGTCATGCATCGACTTTCCGTGCGCGCGAGGCAAACGCGCGATGATGGAGCGTGCCGAGGCAATCGCGGTCAGGGACCTGCACAAACGCTTCGGACCGCTCGAGGTTCTCAAGGGCGTATCGCTCACGGCACATGAGGGCGACGTCATCGCCATCATCGGCGGCTCGGGTTCGGGCAAGTCGACCCTGCTGCGCTGCATCAACATGCTGGAACTGCCGAGCGCCGGTTCCGTCACCATCCATGGCGAGACCATTGCCATGAAGAAGGACGGCCATGGCGGGCAGCTGCCGTCCGACCGAAAGCAGGTGCAGCGCATCCGCTCCCGTCTCGGCATGGTCTTCCAGAGCTTCAATCTGTGGCAGCATATGACGATCCTCGAAAACGTCATCGAGGCGCCGGTGCATGTGCTCGGCATCCGCAAGGACGAGGCGGTCGACCGCGCCGAAACGCTGCTGCGCCGCGTCGGCCTCCATGAGAAGCGCGATGCCTATCCCGCCTTTCTCTCCGGCGGCCAGCAGCAGCGCGCGGCGATTGCCCGCGCGCTCGCCATCCAGCCGCATGTCATGCTGTTCGACGAACCCACCTCCGCGCTCGACCCGGAACTGGTGGGCGAAGTGCTCTCCGTCATCGGCGATCTCGCCAAGGAAAAGCGCACGATGATCCTCGTCACGCACGAAATGAAGTTCGCCCGCAATGTCGCGAGCCATGTCGTTTTCCTGGCCAATGGCGTCATCGAGGAACAGGGTCCGCCGGACGAACTGTTCGGATCGCCGAAGTCGGAGCGCCTGAAGAAGTTCATCAGTTCCATCCACTGAAAACCATAAGACCAACAGAGGGAAGATCATGAAGAATGCCTTGAAGACAATCGCCCTTGCCGCCGCCCTCGGCATCGCCGCCGTTTCGGGCGCTGCGGCCCAGCAGGTCCGCGTCGGCTTTGCCGCCGAGCCCTATCCGCCCTTCACCTCGCCGGATGCTTCCGGCAACTGGGAAGGCTGGGAAGTCGACTTCATGAAGGCGATCTGCACCGAAGCCAAGCTTGATTGCGTAATCACGCCCGTTGCCTGGGACGGCATCATCCCGGCGCTTACCTCCAACAAGATCGACATGATCATCGGCTCGATGTCGATCACCGCCGAGCGCCTCCAGACGATCGATTTCTCCGACAAGTATTACAACACCCCGACGGCCGTTATCGGCCCGAAGGGCGAAAGCTTCGAAGCCACGCCGGAAGGGCTGAAGGGCAAGACTGTCGGCGTGCAGGTCGCGACCATCCACCAGGTCTATGCCAACAAGTATTTCGGTGAGAACGGCGCGACGGTGAAGGAATACCAGACGCAGGACGAGGCCAACAACGACCTCGCCGCCGGCCGCATCGATGCGGTGCAGGCGGATTCCATCGCGCTGTCCGCGTTCCTGAAATCCGAACAGGGCGCTGCCTGCTGCGACCTGAAGGGCAACGTCAAGGACGACCCGGATATTCTCGGTCTTGGCGTCGGTGTCGGCCTGCGCAAGGGCGAGGCGGAGCTGAAGGAAAAGATCAACGCCGCGATCAAGGCCATCCGTGCCAACGGCACCTATGACGAGATCACCAAGAAGTATTTCGATTTCGACGTTTACGGGGGCTGATGGGTTCCGATGACCACCGCGGCGGTGCCGGGCACCGCCGCGCTTCCTTCCCGAACGGATACGAGACCCCATGGCCGATGCCGGATCGCTGATCAACTGGAGCCTGCTCGCGCTCAACCCGCCCGGCTGGGGCGGCGTTCTTCTGGGAGGTCTGTGGCAGTCCGTGCAGATTGCGATCGGGGGCTATGCGCTCGGCCTGGTGCTTGGCACGGGCGGCGCGATGGGCAAGCTCTATGGCGGGCCCGTGACCAAGGATCTGCTGGAGGTCTATACCACGCTGGTGCGCGCGGTGCCGGAACTCGTGTTGATCCTCATTCTCTATTATGCGGGCACGGATGTGCTCAACAGGCTGTCGAACGCCGCTGGCTGGGGGCCGGTCGATATCAGCGGCCTGGCCGCGGGCATCTTCGTCATCGGCGTCGTGCAGGGCGCCTATTCGACCGAGGTGCTGCGCGGGGCCATCAAGGCGGTGCCGGCGGGGCAGATCGAGGCAGCGCGCGCCTATGGCATGTCGCCCGTGCAGATCATGCGGCGCATCACCCTGCCGGCCATGCTGCCGCACGCCATTCCCGGTCTCTCCAATCTTTGGCTGATCGCCACCAAGGATACGGCACTGCTGGCCGTCGTTGGCTTCAGCGAACTGACGCTGGTGACGCGCCAGGCAGCAGGCAGCACAAAGGCGTACCTGCTCTTCTTCTGCGCGGCAGGGGCGCTCTATCTGATGATCACGCTGGTTTCGAACGTGCTGATCGGCTTCATCGAGCGCCATTACCGGCGCGGCATGCCGGAGACCGTGCGATGAGCGATCCGACCGTCGCCGCCATGGCGCTGACCGAACTGCCGACGAAGCAGAGCTTCTTCAAGCCGCACCGTATCGTGCTGATGGCGATCGCCGCCGTGCTCGTCTTCTGCATCGTCTGGTTCATGCGCTGGGACTGGGTGCCGAAATATTCCGGCCGTCTCGTCCATGGCGTCGGCGTCACGCTCATGCTGCTGTTCGTGACGTCCATCCTCGGCTTCCTGCTCGCGGTGCCGATCGGCCTCGTGCAGGTCACCGGGCCGTGGCCGCTGAAGATGCTGGCGAAGGGGTTCTGCACCATCGTCCGCGGCACGCCGCTGCTGCTGCAACTGTGGCTGCTCTATTACGGCCTCGGCTCGCTCTTTCCGCAGTTTCCGGAAATCCGCAATTCGTTCCTCTGGCCCTATCTGCGGGAGGCATGGCCCTATGGGGTGGCGGCACTTACCATCTCCTTTGCCGCCTATGAGGGCGAGGTGATGCGCGGTGCCTTTGCCGGCGTGCCGCCCGGCGAGCTTGAAGCCGCACGCGCCTATGGCATGAGCCGCTTCACCGTCTTCCGCCGCATCTGGCTGCCGCGCGCCATCCATCGCGCCCTGCCGACCCTGAACGGTGAGACGGTGCTGCAACTGAAGGCGACGCCGCTCGTTGCGACGATCACCGTGATCGATGTCTATGCCGTCGTCTCCAAGGTACGGCAAGAGACCTACATCACCTACGAGCCGCTGCTTCTCCTGGCGCTCATCTATCTCTGCCTGACCGCACTTCTCGTGGTGGGCTTCCGCTATTTCGAAAGCAGGATCCCGACGCGGGGCGCCTGATACCGGTGACGACATGACGATCCACACGACCTTGCTCAACAACATGCCCGAAATGGTGGCCATTCGCCGTGACCTGCACGAACATCCCGAACTCGGCCTGGAGGAGGTGCGCACGTCCGATGTCATCGCGCGCCATCTCGAAAGCTACGGCTACACGGTGTCGCGCGGCCTCGCCAGGACGGGCCTCGTGGCGACGCTCACCAATGGTACAAGCCGCAAATCCATCGGCATTCGCGCCGATATCGATGCCTTGCCGATCCTCGAGGAAACCGGCCTTCCCTATGCCAGCAAGACGCCGGGCCGGATGCATGCCTGCGGGCACGACGGCCACACGGCCATGTTGCTCGGCGCGGCGAAGGCCATTGCCGAGCGGCGCAATTTCGACGGCACCGTGCATCTCATCTTCCAGCCGGCGGAGGAAAATTTCGGCGGCGCGAAGATCATGGTGGAAGAGGGGCTGTTCGACCGCTTTCCCTGCGACGCGGTCTTTGCGCTTCACAACGAGCCCGGCCTTCCCTTCGGCCAGTTCGCGCTGCGCGAAGGCCCGATCATGGCGGCGGTCGACGAGGCGCGCATTACCGTCAACGGGCGCGGCGGCCATGGCGCAGAACCGCAGGAGACGCTCGACCCCATCGTCTGCGGCGCCTCCATCGTCATGGCGCTTCAGACCATCGTGTCGCGCAACATCCACCCGATCGATCCGACGGTGGTTACGGTCGGTTCGTTCCATTCGGGTTCGGCGAGCAACATCATTCCCAGCCGTGCCGAGATCGTGGTGGGCATCCGCTCCTTCGATGCAAATGTGCGCGATGAGCTGGAGCGCCGCATCCGCCTCGTCGCCGTTGGGCAGGCGGAAAGCTACGGCATGACGGCGACGGTGGATTATCAGCGCTTCTATGATGCCACCGTCAACCACAAGGCGGAGACGGATCTCGTGCGGGACCTCGCCATCCGCTTCGCCGGCGCCGACAAGGTCGTCGACCTCGAGCGCCCCTTCATGGGCAGCGAGGATTTCGCCTATATGCTGAAGGAACGTCCCGGCACGTATTTCTTCCTCGGCGGCAAGAGCGGCGAAAACGACCACTCGCTCCACCATCCCGCCTATAACTTCAACGACGAACTTCTCCCCGTCGGCGCCGCCTTCTGGACCGAACTCGCAGAACACTATCTGCGCCCGGCCTGAACAGGGAATCACGTAGGGATTCTGATAGGTATTTGGGACAACCGGTGTGTCCCCGCGGGCCTTTGTGACACAATTCCGTCACAATTTAGCCGGGCCGATACGGTGTTTTCCGGCACTAATTTTCTTTCTCACACCTTCGTGAAACTCTTGAAATTTCGCGCAGCGTGTAAACCGCCACATTTGTTAATGTGACAGTTCCGTGATGCACACTTTACGTGCATTCATTGCCTCATGGTGAAGGCGTTCAAATAATATTCTTTTAACTCAGGTGTTTACGTTGATGATTGTTTGTGCAGATAAACAGTCCAGCCGGACGGTTCTGGTGCATTTTATCGTTTTGGGTTGTGCTCGTTAGACGCCGTTTTCATTGTTCAACAAACGTTGACAGTTGTTTCCAGAAGCAGACCCTTGCGGCCCACAAAATGAGGGACCATCTTTAAATCACGAAAGCGGCACACCCCGCTTCCGAAAGTCAACACAAGGGAAAGACGATGCCGGAACCGTTGAAGCAAAGAGAGCTGTGAGCGCCCCAGAATTGGCCCGCCCCTGCAATCGAGCAAGACCGCACCGCCGCTTCCCACACCACATATAGGAAAGGACGACCACAATGACCAAGACCCTTAACACCACCTTCGCCGCTGCCCTCATCGCAGCTTCCGTCTTCGGCGGCGCCTCCGCTGCCTTCGCCAGCGGCGACTACTATGTCGGCGGTTCGCCGGATGCCGTTCAGAGCCAGAACGTAGACGCGTTCCGCACCAACAGCATCGGCAACAAGCACGTCGTCTCCGGCCA
>Ga0160495_100351_pt1 | contig 27825 bp, 22 predicted proteins | sample DID4MG_4_FD_108251 | JGI IMG/M metagenome (GOLD analysis project Ga0160495, IMG submission 108251) | Enriched soil microbial communities from UW Madison campus, WI, USA - DID2933_E24_FP4 MG | ecosystem: Environmental > Terrestrial > Soil > Unclassified | place: USA: Madison, Wisconsin | collected... | reverse complement strand
TATAAATGGAATTAATAATAACCGAATCGGTTCTAATGACGATGGTGTAAGAGATGCAGTGGAAGCTAATATTATTGCTAATAATGGGGTTAATACGAACGCTACTTATAAATCGGGTATTAGCGTGCTTAAGCAAGCGGGTGCAACCGGTACTTCCATCAATAATCGTTTTTCAAGGAATATTTATTATAACAATGCGGCTTTACCTATCGATTTGATAGACAATCCCGATGTATTAGGCGTTACACCCAATGATGGCGTTACGACTACAGGTGCACCCAATCTTTTATTGGATTATCCTGTAATTACTCGATTCTCAATTACCTCAGCTACTACATTAAACGTTTCCGGGTATGTAAGTACCTGTAACGGTAATGAGATAACTGCCGGACCAAACATCGCAGGTAATAAAATCATTCAATTTTATAAAGTTTTAGATGATGATAATCAAAATGGCCCACTAACTGAGGCATGCACAAGAGTAGCCAGTCATGGCGAGGGCATACAATATTTAGGCAGCATTTCAGGCATTGTCAATGCTTTTACCAATCAAACTTTGACGCTCGTGCCGGGAGCTACATTTTCAGCCAGTGATAAATTAACAGCAATTGCGATTGACGCTAATGGAAATACATCAGAATTTGGAGCAACCGCACTCGTTGCAGATCTGGGAATTACTAAAACCATCAGCAACTCCACACCATTCGTAGGCAATAATGTGATTTTTACACTTACAGCATCTAATTCAGGTCCTGATGCTGCTTCATCCGTAACGGTAACCGATGTATTGCCGGCAGGATATACCTATGTGAGCAATACAAATCCAACTGTTGGAACATTTGATAATAGTACAGGTGTTTGGACCATTGGAGCCATGCTCAATAGTGCAACTGCTTCTATGACCATAACAGCTAGTGTAAACGCAAGCGGCAGTTACGCCAATACGGCTACCATTACCAGTACCACGGCAGATCCTGTATCTACTAACAATACCTCAACGGTAACACCCGTTCCTGTACCACGGGCCAATGTAGGTATCGTTAAAGCAGTAGATAATTTTTCACCTAATGTAGGAAGCAATGTGGTGTTTACATTAACTGCAAGCAATGTAGGGCCAAGTACTGCTGCTAATGTTTCGGTAACCGATGTGCTGCCTACGGGTTATACTTATGTAAGTAACACAACCCCTTCAGTCGGAACCTTCAATAGTAGCACGGGAGTATGGACCATTGGCTCTATGGTTAAAGATGCTAATGCTACATTAACCATAACGGCTACAGTACGCACCAGCGGTAATTATGCCAATACAGCAACTATTACAACCAGCACCTCCGATCCATTTAGCGCAAACAATACGTCTACCGTTACGCCTGTACCTTTCAATCCTTGTGCCATTACAGCCAGTAACCCCGATAGTGATGGCGATGGTATCAGTGATGCGTGCGACCTGGATGATGATAACGATGGAATTTTAGATGCGGATGAAGGACATTGCGCCTCACAAGCCGTTTATACAATGGATTTGGATGCCACTTTAGCTTCCGCTAATGCAACGTTTAATGCCAATGGTAGTACCTTCAACCTGGTTTATACCTTAACTTCCGGTACGGCTGCCCATGGGTTGGGTAATACCTTTAATATTCCTTTTTCCTATTCAGACTTTAACAACCAGGCAAGTTCGCAAGATCATACTTGGGAAGGGTTTAATATTTTGTCGGGTTCACGATTGGCCATTAGGCCTGTCACCTCAACGCTCTACCTAAATTTGCCGGTAAATAATACCAATAGAGAAAGTTATGATGGGGCCTTGCCTGCCGGCTCGCCGGATGCCAACATGCGATATCTGTTAAATAATGATTTTATAGATCGATTGGGTACCTACGCTACAACAATTGGTAATATACCGTCTACCGGTGCTTTGTCATCCTTAAGTAGCCACACTGGCTTGGGTCAACTCGGCATTTTTAACTATTCCTTTTACACTTTACAAAATACAATTAGTGGTGGCTATTATGCAAAAATGCAGGTTCAAAGCAAAGTAAACCCAGGGACAGGATCATCTACTTTATCATTTAACTCAGGCTATGGTCAAAGCTTTGTATGGGATTATACAGCATTTAGTGACGGTGTGGGTTTACCTACAAATTCCGGAAACAGGGGACTCATAACAATTGAACAAAATACTATAACCTTTTGTAACCACCGGGATACAGATGGCGATGGTGTCCCGGATTACCTGGATATGGATGCTGACGGAGATGGCTGTTTTGATGCCATTGAAGGCGACGAAAATGTTTTATCAACCAATTTAAATGGTACGGGCAGAATTACCGGTGGTGTAAACGCCAATGGCGTACCCAACCTGGTAAATAGTGGTGGTGCTGCTGACATAGGTAGCGATCAGGGGCAGGGGGCAGGCCAGGCATATATTGTGAATGTAGCAGCTACTACACCTGTAGTATCAACACCGGCTGCCACCTGTGCAGCGGCTGGTACAGCTACTATATCCAATTACAATGCAACACTTACTTACACTTTTAGTCCTGCAGGGCCAACGGTTGCTGCAGGGGGTGTGATATCAAACGCAACGCCAGGTACAACATATACAGTAACTTCAACCACTGGGGGAGGTTGTGTTTCATCCAGTGCATCCTTTACCCGTCAGGCACAACTATCAACACCTGCCGTTCCAACAATAACTACCGTAGCCGCCACTTGTGTAGCAGCGGGAACAGTTACTATAAGCAATTACACAGCAGGCTTAACCTATACGTTTAGCCCAACCGGACCAAGTGTTGGTGCAGGTGGTGTAATCTCCAACGCCACTTTGGGTACAGCCTATACAGTAACAGCGAGAAATGCTTCAGGTTGTACATCTGCATCCAGTGGATCCTTTACCCGTCAGGCACAACTATCAACACCGGCGGTGCCAACAATAACTACCGTAGCCGCCACTTGTGCAGCAGCGGGAACGGTTACTATAAACAATTACACCGCAGGTTTAACTTATACCTTTAGTCCAACGGGGCCAAGTGTTGGTGCAGGTGGTGTAATCTCTAATGCTACAGCAGGTACATCCTACACGGTAACCGCATCAAATGCAAATTGTACATCTGCATCCAGTGCATCCTTTACCCGTCAGGCACAACTAACAACACCTGCCGTGCCAACAATCACTACCGCAGCGGCCACTTGTGCAGCAGCGGGAACAGTTACTGTAAGCAATTACACAGCAGGTTTAACTTATACCTTTAGTCCAACGGGGCCAAGTGTTGGTGCAGGTGGTGTAATTTCTAATGCTACAGCAGGTACATCCTACACGGTAACAGCATCAAATGCTACAGGTTGTACATCAGCATCCAGTGCATCCTTTACCCGTCAGGCACAACTATCAACACCTGCGGTGCCAACAATAACTACCGTAGTCGCCACTTGTGCAGCAGCGGGAACAGTTACTGTAAGCAATTACACAGCAGGCTTAACTTATACCTTTAGTCCAACGGGGCCTACAGTAGGTTCAGACGGTGTAATCTCCAATGCTACAGCAGGTACATCCTACACAGTAACAGCATCAAATGCAAATTGTACTTCAGCCAGTACATCCTTTACCCGTCAGGCGCAACTTCCGCAAGCAATAGGGGGTATAGTGGCAAGTAGTCATACTATTAACAAAGGTACTACAGCCTCAACTCTCACCCTTAGTGGTTCATCTGGAAACATTCAATGGCAGGTGTCAACTGATAATGTAGTATTTACTAATGTACCAACAGATGGTACAAATACCACTTACGCTCCGGCTGTTTTAACAGCTACCAGATATTACCGTGCGGTACTTACCAGTGCAGGTGGTTGCGTAGCAACCTCTGAAACTGCTATCATTACAGTAAATAATCCACCGGTGGCAGTTGACGATGACTATGCAGTAATAGAAGGCGGGACAGTTACGTTAAGACCAGTTATAAATGATACTGATGAGGATGGAGACGACTTAACTATTACAAACATTAATGGAACAACCTTAACACCGGGCATAGCACAAAATATTACAGTGCCTGATGGTACAGTAAATGTAGCAACAGATGGTACTATTAGTTTTACACCTAATACAGGTTTCTTTGGTATTGCGGTATTCCCTTATATAATTAGCGATGGTGTATCAACCGCTACGGCAAATATTCATATACTAGTATCAAGTGCACTACCTGTAAGATTGCTAAGTTTTACTGCACAAAAAACCGATAATACAACCCGTTTGCATTGGGTAACAAATAGTGAGCAAAATAACCTTGGGTTTAACTTAGAGCGAAGCAAAGATGGTATTACATGGACAACTATAAAATTTGTAGGCAGTAAAGCTTTAAATGGTAATAGTAGCATTATGTTAGACTATAGTTTTACTGATGAAAAACCTTACCAAGGTGTAAATTATTACCGACTAAAACAAATGGATATAGATGGTGTTTATCAATACAGTAAGGTAGTGAGTGTATCATTTAACCATGCCAGAGAAATACTTGTATATCCCAACCCTGCTACCGAATATGTAATAGTAAAAGGTTTAAGCGGAACAGAAACCTTGTTATTAAGCGATACAAAAGGTGCAGTGTTATTGCAACAAAAAGCAACAGGTACGCAAAGTAAACTAACATTAACAGGTTATAAAAGCGGAACTTATTTTATACAAATATTAAGTGAAAATGGTAAAATAGAATCAAAAACAATTACGGTATTTAGATAAATGAACAACCATTACTTAGTAAACTGCCCCTTTTCAATAAAGGGGCAGTTTTTTTATTATTGGGGCTGTCAACAATAGTAACTCCCGTCAACAGCAGTCCCCGCTTTCTGCAGTAGTGCAACGGCCATGCTGCATTACCATCCGCACCGTTGCAGCTGCTGCTGCCAATCGGGCAGCCTCTCATTTTAATAAATAGTACAAAAAAGGGTGGCTTCATAGTTATATATTCCAATAAGAGTCACTCATATAAATATTTTAGGTAATTTAGACTCAATGATTTTTTGTTTACAAAATACTATTATAAATTTCAAAACCTTAGGAGTTGAAAAAGTTTCATTAGTCAATGTAAGTAAAGAGACGTTTAGTTTTCTAATTGTAAGTAATATTCCTAAACATTGATCTTAAATTCAGATTTAGCTACGGGGCATTTTTTTTAACTTAAAATGATTTTTCAAAAAATTTATAATAATTCAATAAATGAATGAAAGTATGAAAATTAATAAGAAAGTATTTGACAGCCAATTTGAAATATTTTTTGCTGAGGCTCAAACAATAAACTCTGAAACAATTAAAGTTTTATTCAATCAAAAACAAGGGTTTCTAAAAAATAAACAAACAGGTGAAACGATTCCTAAAAATATTTTCGCCACATCAGAAGAGCATGGGAAGCAAATGGTAATTGAAGCATATTGTTATCCTGAAAAAGAATAGTAAGTTAACTGATACATAATTAATTCTGCATAAAACATAAAATTGATAATCAACCTAGCAAAAAATGTAAAAAGCCAGTTTTTTATTTTGACAAAAAAGCAGAGCTAATCAGAAAAAGATTTAAAATAAAATGTTATGAAATTCGGTTTCAGATTTAATCTAATAATTGCACTTCTTTTTTTGACCTCATGTACAGATGGTTACGAAATAAGTAAGGAAGAATATATTAATAACGGTGGAGATCGTTCTGTCATTATTGGTAATGCTGAATTTGTTGATTTGTTGAATAATAAATTATTGAATTGCATATCTAATAAAGTTGATACTATATTATTAAGTTTTGTTTTAGGGGCAACAAAGAAAGACGGGTTTAAACATTTTAATAATCTTATAGAAAAACGAGTGTTAACTGAATTTAAAATTGATTCTGTTGATTATGCATATTTTAGAAGTGGCGGTTCACAATTCAGCGGCAAATACCCATACAAGGGTAATTTATACAAATTCCCAATTTATCCAGATGTAGAGGTCAAAGGAGTTGTATACCCTCACTTTGTTGCTGATACATTGACAAAGCTTAATCTGAAAATTGTTACATTGATATCATATGAATCACTTCGGGAGTTCATGAGTAGGAAGTATGGACTACCAATTTATGAAAAACAAATAAGAATTGATAATGATGAAGCAATTAGAACGATTTCCATTTGGGTTGAAAATTGTAAGGAAATTCAACTAGTTCATGAAGAAAACGTATTAGGCCCTTTCGGAAGGAATTTGTATGTCCAATACAATAGGTTGCGTGACAGATATGAAGCTGAAAATGATTTTATTAAATTACCAGTATATGAAAATGAGTCAGACACTACGATTGGAATAAAAATTGATACTCAATACATTAGGTCACATGAAGCTTTTTAGTTTATTCAAAAATTTCGCTAAAGACCACAGCCTCCAAAACTCTACCTTTAAAACAAAACTAACCACATGCCACTAATGAACCTATCCATCAACTTCAATGGCAATACCGAAGAAGCTTTTAATTTTTATAAATCTGTATTTGGTGGCAGTTTTACTAAACTTATTCGTTTAAAAGATATTGCGACACCTGATAATCCCATACCGGATGCGGAGGCTGAAAAAATAATGCATATAGCTTTACCTATTGGCAACAACCTGTTAATTGGTAACGATGTGCCTTCATACCTGGGTACGGTTAACGAAAGAGAAAACAGATCTAAAATTGCTATTAGTGCTGCAAGCAAAGTAGAAGCTGATCATTTGTACAACGGACTTTCCGTAGGTGGTGATATTGAAATGCCGATAGGTGATAGCCCATGGGGTACTTACTTTGCTATGTTCCGTGATAAATATGGTATTGAATGGATGATTGATTTTGAAAACAAATAGTCAACTTTCAATATAAAATTTTAAAACAATGCCTAATAATATCACATTAGTACCAACACAAAAAAACGACCTGCATACCTTTTTTCAATTTCAGTTAGATGCGGAAGCTAATTTTTTAGCAGCTTTTACTGCCAAGGATCCAACGGATAAAGCAGCTTATATTGAAAAATATGAAAAACATTTAGCCGACCCTACCATCAACATGCAGACAATAAAAATGGATAATGAAATTGTTGGTAGCATAGCTAAGTTTATGATACAAGATGAAGCCGGATTAACCTATTGGATAGATAAACAATACTGGGGGCAGGGTATTGCCACAACCGCATTGGCTAAATTTTTAATCAGCGAAAAAACAAGACCCATTATTGCTTGTGCCGCATTCGATAATATTGGCTCACAAAAAGTATTAGAAAAAAAACGGCTTTGTAAAAATTGGTACCGATAAAGGTTTTGCCAATGCCCGCCAGACCGAAATTGAAGAGTTTGTTTTTAAACTTTCCTAAAACATCTATCAAATAGTACCAATAATTTTGAAGGGTTTTGCAACAGACAGTTTTAATTAATCTTAAATAAAATATAAAACAGGAGTAAAGCCGCATCTATCCAATATTCTTATGCTTACTAATGTCATTCCGTTACTGTAAACGCCTAACTTTATCAGGTTATCTCAACACTACGCTTTTTTATTTTATAATTGGTAAATAAATAAGCAAAAACAAAACGGTCTAACGATGAAACTTTTTATTGCCTCCATTTTATTATTCAGCTTTTTTGCAAGCAGTAATAATCAGCCTACAACTTTAAATGTTAGTGACGGAAAAATAATAAAAACCGGTGCCGATCAAACACAACTATACCTGCCTTACCTTAAAGGAAAAAGGGTAGCTATGCTAGCTAACCAAACTACTATTATTGGCAATAACAAAACGCATCTGGTTGATAGTTTAAAATCTTTAGGCATTAATATTAAAAAAGTATTTGGCCCTGAGCATGGTTTCCGTGGCAATGCCAGTGCAGGTGTATCGGTAAAAGATGAAGTGGATAAAGCCACCGGCATTCCCATCATTTCTTTATACGGCAAAAAAAATAAGCCTTCCAAAGAAGATTTAGCCGATGTTGATATCATCATTTATGATTTGCAAGATGTAGGTTGTCGTTTTTATACCAATATTAATGCCCTGTCTCGTTTAATGGAAGCCTGTTCTGAAAATGATAAGGAGTTACTAATTCTTGACCGACCAAATCCCAACGGATATTTGATTGACGGTCCTATCTTGGATATGAAATACAAGTCGGGTATTGGTATGTTTCCTATACCTATGTCGCATGGGTTAACGGTAGCCGAGTTTGCGCAAATGGCCAATGGCGAAGGTTGGCTTACCAACAAAGTAAAGTGTAAGCTAAAAATTATCAAGGTAGATAATTATAACCACGATATGCGGTATGTTTTACCCGTAAGTCCTTCGCCAAATTTAAACACCGAGCAATCTATACTTTTATATCCTTCTACTTGTATGTTCGAAGGCACTTACCTTAACCATGGTCGTGGTACTTATTTTCCGTTTACGGTTATGGGTAGTCCGCATTTAAAAGGTAAGTACAATTTTAGTTACACACCAACCGGCATAAAAGGCATGGCCGAAACGCCATTGTTTACCAATCAGGTTTGTTATGGTTTAGATTTACGTAACTACGATGTTGAATTACTGCGTCAAAAAAAGCAGATAAACATTCAATGGATCATGGAGCTGTACAAAGCCTCACCCAATAAAGACCAGTTTTTCAAAAGCGAGTTAAGTAAAGAAATGGGTGTAATTGAAAGACTGATTGGTTCCGGTTTATTCCGTCAACAAATTATTGATGGCAAATCCGAAGAGGAAATTCGTGCCAGTTGGGAGCCGGGTTTAAGCCAGTACAAAGAAATGCGAAAAAAATACACGCTTTATCCTTAGTTAATAGTAGGGCAGAAGCAACAGCATTAAAATATTATCAACCACGCATCATTGTATGCGTGGTTGTTTTTTTTGTTACCAGCTGCATTACTACTATCATCGTCTGTTGTGTCACTCACTGCATCGTTCGGTAATTCTATTGGGCATTGTGCTAGGGTTTCTTTTTTTTGTGTAAAGTTTATTTGTGTAGAAGTTCCCTCGCTTTGCTCGGGATGACGGTCGTTTAAATTATAGGACTTCGTCATTTCGACCAACGGGAGAAAACTCCTAAACTTACAGGTATTCGCAAGCCATGGTTCGTGTCTCACGAACCATTAGATTTCGGTTCGTGAGACACGAACCGCGGCGGTATACACAAAACGACCGCTGCATACCACGATGTTGATTAGCGATATGCAGTACAAGTGAGTGACACAAGGGACGATGATTAGAATTACTAAAGCTGGTACCCAAAAAAGTATTCGATAAGCGGAAAATTTTGCATTTTGTTATGAACGGTTACGAATGTTTCGCAGGATTATCATATTTTGGGCGTCTAACAGACAGTTTTTTACCCCTCATAAGGTAACTGCTTACGTCACATGGGCTTAAAACCCAGTAAATACAGGTGTTATAATATATTTAGTTAATATGATTTTTATTAATCATGTTACTATTTTTTTGTGTTGCTGGTATTTATTGTTGTTTGGCAACCATATTTAAAGCAGTTATAAAATTGTAGGGGCGTAGTTCTTATCATTTTCAAACCGTTTTTTTTTACCTCAAAAACTAGCTATGCATAAGGTTTTTATTGGAGCAATTGCTTTGCTTACTACAGCTACAGTTGTTGCTCAAAGACCGGGTCAATCTGGTCGCCCCACAGGTGCTCCTGCACAGGATAGCGCTAAAGCTCCAGCAATGGGTGCACGTCCAACTACAGGTCCAAAGGCTTACAAAGAAGTTATTACTGCTAAAGCCAAAACTCAAAAAGGTATGTTTGATGTTCACTTTGTGGACAATAAATATTACTTTGAAATTCCGGGTAATTTATTAGGTCGTGAAATTTTAACGGTAGCCCGTTTAGGTAAAGCACCTACAGGTTTAGGTAGCTATGCTGGTGATGCTATCAATCAGCGCACTATTGCTTTTGACAAAGGTCCTGGCGACAAAATTTTCTTAAAACTATTATCGTTTATTGAAACTGGTCGTGACAGTACAGAAGGTATGTACAAAAGTGTACAAAACAGCAACGTACAGCCTATTGCTGCTGCGTTTGATGTAAAAGCTTTTGGACGTGACTCCAGCACTTATGTAATTGATGTAACTGATTTTATCAGCGGCGACAATGATGTATTTTTCTTTAGTGCAGGTGCTAAAAGATCAATTGGTTTAAGCAATGTTTTTGCTGACAGATCATTTGTAATGTCAACTAAATCTTTCCCAACCAACATTGAAATTAAAACGCAAAAAACATACAACCGTACACCAACAGGTGGTGGTGCAGCCGGTATGATGGGCGGTGGTGCAACCTCTCAGCCAGTTACTTACGAGTTAAATACCTCGTTGGTACTGTTACCTAAAGTACCAATGAAACCTCGTTACTTTGACGACAGGGTAGGTTACTTTACTACACAAAGCATTACCGATTATGATGCAAACCCTCATGGGATTGAGCGTTTCCGTTATATTGCCCGCTACCGTTTAGAGCCTAAAGATGAGGATATTGAAAAATACAAAAGAGGCGAATTGGTAGAGCCTAAAAAACAAATTGTTTATTATATAGACCCACTTACACCTAAAAAATGGATACCATATCTTATTGCAGGTGTTAACGACTGGCAGGTTGCTTTTGAAAAAGCTGGATTTAAAAATGCTATTGTTGGTAAATTAGCACCAACTTATGAGCAAGACAGCACTTTCTCATTAGAAGATGCTCGTCACAGCGCTATTGTTTATAAACCGTCTGATATTCCTAATGCAAGTGGTCCAAACATTCATGACCCTCGCAGTGGCGAAATTATTGAGAGCCATGTAAACTGGTACCACAATGTAATGAGTTTATTACGTAACTGGTATATTGTACAAACTGGTGCGGTTGATCCGGCAGCTCAAACAATTGAATTAAAAGATGAGTTAATGGGTGAGTTAATCCGTTTTGTAAGCAGCCACGAAATTGGCCATACTATTGGTTTACGTCACAACTTTGGTTCATCATCTACAGTACCTGTAGAAAACTTACGTAACAAAGCATGGGTTGAGGCTAATGGCCACACACCATCTATTATGGACTATGCACGTTTTAACTACGTAGCACAACCAGAAGATAATATTTCTCAGGTTGGTTTGTTCCCACGCATTGGCGATTATGACAAATGGGCTATTGATTGGGGCTACCGTTGGATGCCTGACCAAAAAAATGCTGATGCAGAAGTACCGGTTTTAAACCAACGTGTAATTAAAGAGTTAACTGCCAACAAACGTTTATGGTGGGGTGATGGTGAAGGCAACAGAGGCGACCCTCGTAGCCAAACCGAAGATTTAGGCGACAACTCAATGAAAGCAAGTACTTATGGTTTAAAAAACTTAAAACGCATTATTGTTAAGTTGCCACAAATAACTAAACAAGCGAATAAAGATTACACCGAGCTTGCAGAAATGTACAGCCAGGTTACGGGTCAGTTTGGTCGTTATATTGGCCATGTTGCCGGTAATGTAGGCGGTATTGAGCGTACACCAAAACGTATAGAGCAAGCAGGACCTGTTTATGGTTTTACTGCAAAAGCTACACAAAAAGAAGCTGTACAGTGGATTAAAGAAAACGTATTTACTACACCAACCTGGGTTATTCAGGAAAATGTAACTGCCTTAACTAATCAAACGCCACAAGCGGTAATTGGTGGTTTACAGGAAAGAGCATTAGGTGGTTTAGTAAACGTAAGCACCGTTAACAACCTATTGCGTTTTGAAGCAGAAAGCCCGGCTAATGCTTACACCGCAACTGAAATGTTAACGGATGTACGTAAAACAATCTTTAGCGAATTAGCTACACGTAAAGCTACAGATGCTTACCGCAGACAATTACAAAAAAGCCTGGTAAACAGGTTAGCTGATTTAGTGAAAATTACACCTCCACAACAAGTTAACTTGGGTGGTTCGTTCATCACTATCTCTTCTGGTTTTGATAAAAAGAGTGATGGCCCATCAGTAGTAAAAGGACAATTGCGTACTTTATTAGCTGAGGTAAAAGCAGCGGCGCCTTTAGTGGCCGATGTAGCTACAAAAAACCATTTACTTGATTTACAGGATCGTATAAAAGAAGCTTTAGAACCTTCTAAATAATAATTTCGTTGTAAACGAATGATAATTAACAGATTATATTTTTAAATCTTTTCTTTGTCATCTTTTTAAAACGTATTATCTTTGCAGCCCGAAATCGTAACAGGTTTCGGGCTGTTTATTTCCTAAAGAGGCTCCACAAGCATCCCCCCGTGGGGAACGCCTCAAGGGTATCATTAATAATTACAAGGTAAAATGCCTAAAGTAAAAACAAACTCCAGCGCAAAAAAACGCTTTAAAGTTACCGGCACTGGTAAAATCACTCACCAAAAGAGTTTCAAACGTCACATCTTAACAAAAAAATCAACTAAGCGCAAACGTGCTTTACGTATTGACGGAGTAGTATCTAAAACACACGAAAACTTTGTTAAGCGTTTATTACGTCTTAAATAATTGAGCCCGGTTTCAATTATTGTTGATTTCATTTTTAATTTTTTAAACTCTTTATAATATGCCTCGTTCAAAAAATGCAGTAGCTTCAAAAGCACGCCGCAAAAAAATATTAAAACAAGCCAAAGGCTTTTACGGTAAACGTAAAAACGTATTAACCGTTGCCAAAAACGTTGTAGAAAAAGGTATGACCTATATGTTTGTAGGTCGTAAATTAAAGAAAAGAGAGTACCGTGCTTTATGGATTGCTCGTATTAACGCAGCAGTACGTGAGGAAGGAATGACTTACTCTGTTTTCATTAACAAATTACAACAAAAAGGTATTGAGTTAGACCGTAAAGTTTTAGCTGACTTAGCTATGAACAACCCGGAAACTTTTAAAACCCTGGTTAACTCAGTAAAATAATTTACTGGTTATAAAAATATACAGAAGCCGGCTTTATAGCCGGTTTTTTGTTTTTATGTTACCAGCGGCAGTAATACTAATCATCGTCCCTTGCGTCGCACTCTTCAACTTTCTGTTCGCTAATCAGCATCGTGCCGAGCTTGACGAAGCCAGTTGAAGATTTATATTTTGCTGCGTAACCCTTCTTCAAGCTGTTAATGACAAGTTTTTAATTAATTGAAAATGAATGTCACCCTGAGCTTGACGAAGGGTTATGTAACACAATAAAAGTCTCACCGGGTTTCGTCAGGCTCAACCTGACAAACTTCTTGTCATTTTAAAGAACATAATCACTCTTTTATTTGTGCCTCCCTCTTCCCAGCCGAGTCTCACGCAGTGGACTCGGCGTAAAATAATATAACAACAACTATCAATCCCCTCATACAAATGATTGTTCTTGTTGATTATTATTAAATATACAATTAACAATATTCAATACTAAATCTCTATCTATCCGACTTACGGACTCTCTGACTCTCGAACTTTCTTATCTGTTGCTGAAGGGCTGCCCGATTGGCAGCAGTAGCTGCAACCGTGTGTGGGCAAAGCAGCATGGCAGTTGCACTACTGCAGAAAGCGGGGACTGCTGCTGAGCAGCATTACTACTGCTGACAGCCCCAAAAATGAAAACATATTTTTAATTTTTAAATTTTGACTTTTTACTATTCAATGTTATAATTTTGCTGCTTTATTAATAAAATGAAATAAAAAGCGTTCGCCGTTATGCGGGCATCAAAACATGAATAATACTTACCACGATCTGGTTAACCAAACATTTAATTTTCCGCAGGAGGATATTAATGTAAAAGATGGCCAATTGTTTTTTAATGGTTTGGATATAAAAGCTTTGATTGATAAATATGGTACGCCCATGAAGCTTACCTATTTACCCAAAATTGGGATGCAGATAAACAGAGCAAAAGAAATGTTTGCTAATGCTTTTAAAAAGCATCGTTATGAGGGTAACTACTACTATTGTTATTGTACTAAAAGTTCCCACTTTTCATTTGTGGTTGAGGAGGCTTTAAAGCACCAGATACATTTGGAAACATCGTACGGTTACGATATTGAGATTATTAAAAAATTGTACGAGAAGAAAAAGATTAATAAAGACATTCACATTATTTGTAACGGTTATAAAGATAAAGGTTATACCCGCCGTATTGCCGGTTTAATTAATAACGGTTTTCATAATGTTACACCGGTACTGGATAATAAAGACGAGTTAAAGGAGTATGCTAAAATAGTAAAAGTGCCGTTTAAATTGGGCATTCGTGTAGCAGCAGAAGAGGAGCCGTCGTTTCCTTTTTATACTTCTCGTTTAGGTATGCGTGCTAAAGATATTCTTGAATTTTATGTGGACAGGATTGAAGGTTACGAGAGTAAGTTTCAGCTAAAAATGTTACATATATTTTTGAACAAGGGTATTAAAGATGATATTTATTACTGGAGTGAGTTGAATAAAATACTTAACCTGTATTGCCAGTTAAAGAAAATTTGCCCTGAGTTAGATTCAATAAATATTGGCGGTGGTTTTCCTATTAAACACTCCTTAGGTTTTGAGTACGATTACCAATTTATGATTAACGAAATAGTGCGTAACATAAAGGTAGTTTGTAAAAAATCGAACGTGCCAATGCCTAATATTTACACAGAGTTTGGCAGCTTTACGGTTGGCGAAAGCATGGCACATATTTACAAAGTAACCAGCGAAAAAGTACAGAACGATCGTGAGACCTGGTATATGATTGACTCATCGTTTATTACTACATTGCCTGACACTTGGGGTATTGGTGAAAAATTTTTAATGCTGCCCATTAATAAGTGGCACGAAGAATATCAGCGGGTAGTGTTGGGAGGCATTACTTGTGACAGTCATGATTATTATGACTCCGAAGAACATATAAATGAAGTGTTTTTGCCCAAGGTTGACAATGCGGAAGAACCTTTGTATGTAGGATTTTTTCATACGGGTGCTTACCAGGATCAGATAAGTGGTTATGGCGGTATTAAACACTGCCTTATTCCATCGCCACAGCATATAATAATTGAGCAAGATAAGAATGGTAAGTTGGTTGATTGGGTATATGCCAAACAACAAACGGCACAAAGTATGCTGAAAATTTTGGGATATAAATAAGCAATTGCCCCCGCTTTTTAATGTATTAATAGCCTTTATAAACTTTCGGTAAAGTAACATGGTTGCTTTATCGAAAGTTTTTATTTTTATACAGGATTAGGGTACAAACACCACTTGGCTTGTATTATCACAAATTGGCGCAATTTGTTAAAGGAGTAAAATAATAATATGGTACCGGAACCGGTTTTTACTATTACACTGCAAAATGTTCATTTCAGGGCCTACCATGGATTGTACCCGCAGGAAAGGGTAGAAGGGAATGATTTTATTATTAATGTATCGGCTAAGTATCGTACATCTAATACACAGATAGTATTATTGGAGGATACGATTGATTATGGGCAATTGTATGCCATTATTCAGGAAGTAATGGCTACTCCTGTTGACTTATTGGAAACGGTTGTACAACAAATTGCTCAAAAAATATTACTACAATACACACAAGTATTTGATGTGCGGGTATCGCTGGAAAAAACAAAGCCACCTATTGTTGACTTTAATGGTAGTGCTGTAGTTGAAATTAATCTTGTTCGCTAATAATTTTGCTTATGTTTATTGTATAAACATAATTGGTAAATCCGTACTAACTCTATGACTTCAAATCTGTTTTTTTCTGAGAAACAATTAAGGCTGGTTACGCATATTAAATGGCTGATAGCCTTTTGCTTTTTATTAAGGCTGGTACTTTTTTTTACACCTTTTATAGCTGCTGAGTTAGCTGAATCTCCGACTTTTAATAATATAAACTTTGTTTTACTAACTGCTGCTGTATGGGGTAGTTATTTTTTAGTGCGAAAAAAGTGGTTTGCTTTTATCTTAATAGGGTTGTTGGCTTTTGCTGAATTGATGTTGAAAAAAGACATTAAAATATCGTTGGATTATTACATGAGTTATGTGTTTGATAAAAACACTGAAACCATTAACCTTTGGGTAAACCGTTTTTTTATAATAAGCTACTTTATACTTATCCCTTTATTGTATGGTAAAGCCGAAGGCATAAAAGGTAAAAAGCAATGGCTGTTAACCTTTTTAGTTGGTATTGCTACCATTGTTACCATGGATAATGCTAACCTGGGAATACTGGAAAGGATTAATATAACAGGCAATTGGCAGGAAGTTTTGTACTCGTTTATATTAGCGGTATTGTACACAATTAAAGATGTTGCTTTTTTACTGGCCTTTTTGCATTTAATAAACCGGGTTAAAAATAACCAACATTTATTAAGATTGCCAGAAGCAATCAATATGGTAAGAAAACAGTTTTTACCTTCATTTTTTGTAAGCTACAGTGTGTTTATATTTTCTACATTAACCCTGGTGTACAGCATTATAAAAATGAGCTTTTCATTTATATTCGACTTTAACTGGTTTGTACTTTTAGAAGGAGCTTGTATTGCACTACCTGTTTTGGTAAGTGCTTCTTTTATTGGTAACACTATTGAGAGGCGAAGCAATACATTAGGTAATTACTATGGTTTTTTTGGTTTTATAAGTTGGGTGCCGATTATAAATATTGTAGGGTATTTAACGATAGCATTTGTAGAGGCAAAAAACTGGATTAAAGCTAAAGCACACGAATATTTTGGCAAACAGCGATTGATACATATTATAGCATCCTGTTTGTTTATATTGGCCTTATATATATGGCTGTATAAGGATAAAAAGTTTACCGATGCTTTATACTTTATTTTTTTATATAGTATAGTAACTTTTGTATTGGCGCATTATAAACGAGTTATATTAATGGCCATCTTGGCCTCCCTTGCTTATATAATTAATGATATATGGGATATGTCAAAATATTACGACGATTCTATGTGGAAACTGATGGGAGAAAAGTTTGATTGGGAAACCTTGTTTTTAGTGATTTTTTATTCCGTTATTCATTACAGTATATTCTTTATTGTACATAAATCACTGTACAGGGAAACCAGTTTAGCGGATAGTTTTCCCAACGAAACAGTTATAGAATAAGTTTATTTCTTTCTTACCACAACTGATACGTCCTGGCCAAAAGGAGCGTTATACAGTTTTGTATCTACACTGAATGCGCCGTTTTCGGTAGCTGTATAGGTATAAGCTAGCGTTTCGTATTCTTTCAGGAAATCTCTCTTTTTATCGTAGCTGGTGTTTATCATTGGCCTTACCGGTAACACCCTTACTTTTTCAAAATAAACGGATTGATCTTTTAGTTGGATATTGATACCAATGATAGCAATATTATCTGTTTTCTCAGTTTCAGTATCTTCTTTTTCTTCATCGTCTTCATCTTTATCACCGGGCCTTACACCACTAGCTGCAAGCCAGATACCAATTTTATCACCCTTTTTTAAATCGAATGGTATGGAGCTGTTAATGTAAGTCTCTTCACATATAATGGTATCAACCTTCTCACCAACAGGATTACAACTTGTGATTAACGTAATTGTTGCCAGTATAAGTATATATAAATATTTCATGGGTAGTAAGCTTAAATTTTGGATTGTATCAGGTTTAGCAACTGTATGTAAGCGTCTCTTTCAAAGTTATTGGCAGCGCCATCATGAACCTGCAGCCATAACAAGGATTTTTTGTTGTTAATATTAATGGGGGCTAAAAGGTGTAAGCGTTTAATATTGTCAGGATTGTTGGTAGGCGTTATTTCTAATACAATAATATTATTATTGTTTAACGGAGTAGGAGGTATGCGTACTACACTTTCGCTACGCCAGAGATTGATAAAGTTCATATCAACTGCATCGCAAAGTTCAGCTATTGTTGTAATGGGTGTTGCCTGGTTAAAAGGGAGCGAACTTGCGTATTGCGTTAGTTGTGCCGATAATGTGTTAGGTAATAAATGTAACAAACCTGCTTGTTGTAATAATTTATAACTCACGTAACTTTTATCATCTAAAAATACAGCTGCTTCTTTTTTTGCTGAATAGATTGTTTTTTCAAGTATTTTATATTCTACTTCATTCAGTTGATCTGAGAAATTGTTAGCGTTACTTGTTGAATTAACCGCCCCCAAAAAATTACGGCCATGTTGCAACAATTGAAAAGCATAACGCACTGTTTCTTTTTGCGATAAATTTTTAACTGTTGCTTTTGCATAATAAAACACCCGATTCCCTTGAACGGTGTCTGGGGTAAAATAAAATACAATCAATGCATCAAATGAGCCTACACCAATGTAAGTAGTTTCATCCTGGTAAACGATTTTATTAATTCTTTCGTAATTATTTTCTTTAAAATGTGATAGTACTACATCATTGGCAACCGCAGTGTCTGTTACGGCTATATATTCATCAATATCATATTTGTCGGTAAAAGTTGGTATTAGCTCAAATGTTTTAACCTTGGGTATTTCCTGCTGTTTTTTCTCGGTTTCCTTGTCATCACCATCATCGTAATAGTCGTCATCATCGCTGGTTTCGCTTATAAAGGGTAGTGGAAAACCGGCATCTGTTGTTGTTTCGTAATAATAAAACAAAGGAATATTAACCTGCAAGCCTTCTGCTTGTATTGGATTGCTTATGGGTGGATTAGCCAATATTTTATTTTTTATGGCTATTACTGTGTCGGGGTTAATAAAACTTTCCGGTTCAAATACAATATCATCTTCCTCGTTTGCACTATTGTTTTCGGCATTATTACATGCAACTATAGTTAGTACTAATATTAAAAACAGAAGGAATCTTTGTATGTATAGGGTGCAATTAAAAAGGCGCATATGTCAAAAATATAAAACTAATTAACCTTAGCAAAAATGAATAAGGCTTGTATAAAAAATTTATTTTAAGCAATAATGTGTACAGTACTAAAAGTGAACTTGCACAATGCTGAATAATGAACAGGACGATGAAGAGTGCGACGCAACGAATGCTGATAGTAGCAATTCAGTTGGTAACATAAAAAAAAGCCCTACTTTTCAGGGTAGGGCTTTTTTAAAATAAATGCCTGTTTTATTTTTTTCCTGTGTCAGCCGCAGGAGTAGTAATTGTTCCTGTGTTGGTTTCTTTAGTTGGTTGTACAGTAGGTGCAGCTTGTTGTGCCTGCGATCCGTATTGTTTTTCTATACCATCTAATACCATCAACATAATTTCGTTCAATTGTACTTCTGCACCTTCAAAGCCTTGTACATTTTGGTAATAACGTTTTTGTTGTTCCATATCTGTACGTAAAGCTTTACGTACTTTATCGGCTAAGGCTATATTACCTGCTTTGTAAGCTGCTTCTAAATAAACTAAACCATTTTGGTTATGGCTGCTGTAACGGCTTACCATGGCATAAGGCAGGTTGTCGGTATGAATACCTTTTTCTGCTTTTTCCAATAGTTTATTGGCTTCTGCTTTTTTACCGTTATCAGCCATGTTGCCCGCAGCTTCGGCATAAGCACTACGAATATTTAATAAGTGACGACGGTTTTCTTCATCATAATAAACGCCTTGTAACTCTGCACCACCAAAACCAAATTTTTCCATCAGGTTTTTGTACATAAAGTCTTCGTTATTATCTCTTATTTGTGTTCCGCCTGCTCCAGATTGGCGTAACATTCTTTCCGCTAACCAGTTTTGCTGTGGTTGCTTAGGCGCTAAAGGTACCAGTCTGTATGACAGACCATCTTTACGCAAGTAGAAACCTAAACCGGCCGGAGCTGATGGTGATGTAAAGTAAATAGGACGTTTCCATTGGTTGGCTGCAATAATATTCAGGATAATCATATCATTACGGCCTATAGCACTTTGGCCTGCAGGTATTTCAAATAATAACTGCGATAAGGCACTGTCGTTTGCATTAATAGTTCCGTTTTTACGTACTAAATCAATATCAACCGGTAAGCTAAACTTACGCACCGGCATAACATCAGGACCTGCATCACGGCCTTCTTCGTTTTCCTTACGTTTGCCCAGGTTATTTTTCATTACGTCATATAAATCGTAATGAGCATTTTTGTCAATCCTCGGATCTTCACGTATAAATAAATACTCACGGTTTTGTCCTTCAATTTGTTCTGGTGTCCATATTACGTTTACCGAATCGGCTTCGTTCACACGATAACGTAATTGGTTAATGTACCAATCAATACCCAATAAGCTGGTATTAATAACACGAATATCTTTTCTTACATTTTCAACTTCCTGCGCATACCAAAGCGGGTAAGTGTCATTATCACCATAAGTGAAAATAATAGCATTTGGTGCACAACTTTCCAGATAATCTTTTGCTAAGTCTGGTGCTAGTATTTTACGGCTACGGTCATGGTCATCCCACTCTTGCTGTGCCATTAGTACAGGTACTAATAAGCAAAGAACACCGGCCGATAAGTTTAATACAGATCCATTACTACCACCGGAAGAAATAGCCCTGGTTAAGTAAACCACACCTAATGTAATAATGGCAAATAATACGGTTGCGCCAATAGCCGCAGTAAGCATACCGGTTGCATTGCCATAGGTAAAGCTTAATACGGTAATTAAAAATGTGGTAGCGCCACCCCAAATAAGCACATTCTGTAAAGTGAGTTTGTCTTGTTTTTCTCGGGCAAGTCGTACAATGGCTACTACTGCTAAACCAATCCAAATAGCAAAGGCGTAAAACGAACCAGCATAAGCATAGTCACGTTCCCTTGGTTGGTTACCCGGTTGGTTAAGGTATAATACAACTGCTAAACCTGTAAAGAAGAATAATAAGAAGCTAACAATCCAATCGTTTTTCGATTTAAAGAACTGGTAAACACATCCTAAAATACCTAGTAAAAATGGCAGTAAGAATAGTTTATTATTGGCCTTGTTATTTTTAATACTGTCAGGCATCAAATTTTGATCACCTAACATAGCATTGTCTATAAATGAAATACCGGTAATCCAGTTGCCGTCTCTTTTGTTACCATAACCTTGAATATCATTTTGTTTACCGGAGAAATTCCACATGAAATAACGCCAGTACATAAAGCCATTTTGGTAAGTAGTAAACCAGTTTAGGTTTTGTGCAAAAGTTGGTGCTTCATATTTTTCACGGCCGGTTTGTGGATCACGGCTTCTACCAATATCTAACCAATCAGCATAAAACTGTGCATGATATTGTTCCGTACTTGCATCCCAAATACGGGGGAACAGCCTTTTATCTGAATCTTTATACCTAACTTCTTTCGAACGGCCTATTACAATGTATTTGTCTTTGCCCGATTTGCTGTCAGTACCTTTTGAATAACGGGTTTCGCCGTAATCATAAGGGTCTCCACTATCGCCATAATCAACTTCGGCAGCAAAGTGCGGCCCATATAATAATGGCGCACTACCATATTGCTCACGGCTTAAGTAGTTAACCAAGCTAATAGGGTTATCTACATTATTCATGTCAATTACCGGGTTAGCGTTAGACCTGATAATAGCGGTGAAATACATAAAGTAGCCTAACATGATAAAAGCATAACACCATAATGTTAGCTTTAATATTTTTAAACCACCTGCTTTAAAGAAATAACCTACCAATGCACCTACTCCTGCAACTAACAATACTTTAAAAAACTTTAAACCACCTAAAGCTACAAATGGAAAAAATGATAAGGTTAGGAAAAGTATAAACCAGATAGTTAATTTGGTAGGGTTTAAATTTTTAGCATTAAAACCTAATGCCCAAACTATTAATGCTGCCAATAATAAAAAGTAAACAGCAAAACCGGCAAAGAAAGGCATGCCCAGTTGGTTAACAAAAAACACATCAAACAAACCGGCGGCTTTCATAGAGTATTGTATAATACCTACCTGAACAATACCGGTAATTAAACAACCAATGGCAAATGCAATGACAGAACCTTTTAATGTTGGCGTATAACGGCGATAGTAATACACCATTACAATGGCCGGAATAGTTAATAGGTTTAATAAGTGAACACCAATAGATAAACCCATCATAAAGAAAAGGAAGATGATCCATCTGTCCGATCTTGCACGGGCACCGGCATCAACACCGGCTTTTTCATCAGCATGATCCCATTTCAATATAGCCCAAAATACCAATGCCGTAAAGAAAGATGATAAGGCATAAACCTCACCTTCAACAGCACTGTACCAGAACGAATCGCTAAATGTATAAGCTAAGGCACCTATTGCACCGGCAGCCATAATGGTAAAAGTATCTCTACCGTTTAACTGTGTTTCGGTGCTGCCAAATAATTTACGTGCAAAGTGTGTAATGCTCCAGAACAAAAATAAAATGGTAGCAGCACTGGCTATCGCACTCATAAAGTTTACAGCGTTAGCCGCAGTTTGCGGATTATCGCCAAACAAAACAATAAAGAAACGACCCAATAAGGTAAACATTGGTGCACCGGGAGGGTGGGGTAAACCCAAGGTATAGGCTGTAGCCACAAACTCGCCACAATCCCATAAGCTACCACGGGCTTCACGGGTAAGCATGTAAGTTAACATGGCCACCAAAAAAACGGCCCATCCGGTAATATTATTCACTTTTCTAAAGTTCATCATATCTGGTCTTAATTTGAGGAAAGCAAAAATAGGGATTATCAGTTCAAATAGTGCTACTTAGCAAGGCGCTAAGCGTTAATAAAATACACAATTTAACCATAAAAATGAGGATAACAGGCAAATACCTGACGTTGGCAACCCAAACCCAATAAAAAACCCGGCTTTTAAGGCCGGGCTATATTAAAAAAGGTCGTTTATTTTACATTATATCCATTGCTTTTACAAACGCTGTGGTAACAAATGGAAGAATTAACGTTAACCACTCCCAGTGCGCAAAACAAGCAAACACAAATGCAGCGGTAGAAACGAAGAAAAGTAACCAATAAAGTCCAGTGTATTTTTTTGTTTCTTGCATGTTTGTAATTTTCAGCAAAAGTAAGGCAGCCGCTCCAAAAAGTAAAATGATATTTTACTTTTTTATTACAAAATAATTTTATAACCATGCAGCGGTTATTTGTATAAGGGCCTCAAGCTATGCAATAGTACTATAATTAATAAGTTTTATTTTTATGTAACCGGCTGTAGTAATACTAATCATCGTCCCTTGCGTCGCACTCTTGTACTGCATTAATTCTATTGAGCATAGAAAAATTTGATTGTTCAAGAGTCAGTAAGTTAGCAGTGGATAGTAACAGTCAGAGCTGTTCATGTCATTTGTTGATTTCATTTTTTGGTCTTACGGACTTTCTGACTATCCGACTTTTCTCTGTTGATTAGCGAACGGAACGATGAACGGAGCGTCGCAAGGGACGATGCCAGATGCAATGCAGATGATATCATAAAAACTAACTTGATTGTACCAAACTTTATTCTAAAAAAAGTAAACTATGCTTTTAAGAAAATTAATCAACACAGGCTATCTGGTCATGATGATTGGCCTTATTTCCTGTACCTCATCTTCGCTTAGGGAAATACCGGATAGCGTTATGGGATACAAGCCAATTTATGCTGCCGATCATCAGGCACTTACAGCAGTATATGCAAAAACTGCACAACCTACTGTTAAAGCAGGTAAAATATACGTTACAGGTAATTTGCTTTTTCAAGTGGAACAAGATTCCGGTATTCATGTTATAAATATTGCAGACAGGAGTAAACCTGAAAAATTGGGATTTATACATTCTACCTTATGCAAAGAAGTGGCCGTAAAAAATGGTTATATATATACCAATAACTATGCTGATTTAGTGGTAGTGGATATATCTGACATAGCTAATGTAAAAGTGAGATCACGAATAGAAAATGTTTTTCCGGAGCTAGTATTACAATCGCCGCCAGCATTTCAAAACGGAAATACTACTTATTTCGAGTGTCCGGATCCTGCCAAAGGTGTAATAATTGGCTGGCAAAAAACAACTGTTAATAAACCTAAATGCTGGAAATAATGAAAAAAATTATACGTTACTTTTTATACGCTGCTTTTATATTTATTTCATACAATTGTAATAAAGATTATAATTCAAAAAGTCAAAATGCTGTAGGTGGTACTGGTGCAGGGGGCTCTACTGCTCGTTTTACTATTAATGGTAATTATTTGTATACAGTAGATCATACCGGTTTAAAAACTTTTGACATAACTAATCCTTTGGCTCCATCATACAAAGGCAAAAAAGAGTTAGGTTTAAATATTGAAACTATTTTTCCTTACAAGGATAAATTATTCATTGGTTCATCTACAACTATGTACATTTATTCGGTTACAACACCAGATAACCCAACACTTATAGCTACTGCACACTACCAGATACGTATGGCTTGCGATCCTGTTGTTGCTAATGAAACAGTGGCGTATGCCACTTTACGTGCTGCAGGCCCATGTGGTGGAGGACAAAGCAGATTGGTTGTTTATAATATAAAAAACACATCATCGCCAGTTTTAATGAAAACTATAAACCTGAGTAACCCTTATGGCTTAGGTATGCAGGGTAATGTTTTATATGTGTGTGAAAGCAACGGTTTACAAGTATTTGATATTACAACTCAGTATAGCCCTAAATTAGAAACAACTGTTACCGGCGATAGATTTTTTGATGTGATACCTTATGGAGATATTTTAATTGCTCAGGTGCAAGATGGAATGGCTTTGTATGATATAGCTACTAACCCGCTTGCGCCTACTTTGATTGCTAAAATTAATAATTGATTATTTAAGGTATTATATTCTTGAAAGGCTTTATCATCATCATATGTTTAAACACAGTATTATATTATTTATAGGCGCTATTTTTTTTAATACTGCCGTAGTAGCACAAAGTGCAAATAATTTTCCTAAAATTAGCATAAGAACCAACCCGCTTAGTTTTTTAGAAAACGATGCTAATGCCATGTTGGGAATAGGTATTCATGTTACACGCCGTTTTGCCGTAACTGTGGAACCTGGCTTGGTATTATATAGTTTATATGATTTTGATGACAAAGGAAAATCAAACAAAGGTTTAAAACTACGTGCAGATGTACGTTATTTTTTAAGAGATTTTGTACCGATGGGTGAGAATCGCTTTATACCTTTTGTGGCATTAGGTTTTCATTACAAAAACATAAACAATGTAAAAACCGGTGATTTTGGTATTGACTGTATAAATGGCGATTGCGAGTATTACCAGCAAAGCGATTATACGGTAAATAAAAAAGAAATAGGATGGTTTGCAAAATTTGGTGCCGTTTTTCCGCTAAGCAAATCAGGCCGTTTTAACGGTGAGTTTTTTATGGGCTTAGGAGTACGTACACATAAATTTAATTATAAAGACAACCCATTTGGGAGTACAGTATTTTTTGATCAGGATAATATTTTCGAAGAGTTTCCTTATGTTGCTTTAACGGAGAGTAATACACCTCCAACAGTATTATTTCCAACGGGGATTAAACTATTGTATTTTTTAGGGAGGTAAGTAGTACACTCCAAGGAGAGAGCATGTAGTTAAAAAACTTAAATGAGCGGTTTACAAATCTATCACTCTCAGTTTTCGCACACTATCAACCGCTTGTAAAACACGGGTAGCCACTTTACGTTGTTGGTCAATAACGCCTAAAGTAATATCAGTATCCGGAATGCCTTTTTCCTTGGCTTTTACCAATTCTTTTTTGGCTATATTAAGTTCAGTGAGTGCTTTGGTGTAGGCTTTTTTAACGCTGTCCATACGAATGTCATTCATTTCAGCTTCTAAAGTATATTTCAACTTATCCCAGTTTAATTGCTCGTAGCTAGCGGTAAGCTTTTCTTCCAGTTTTTTCCATTGTTTATCCTGTGCTAAACGTTGGCTATACACTTCCTTCATCTTATCTTTTTCCAAGGTAGATAAAGCGTCCGCAATATCTTTCTCAATCTCTTTCCAAGACATTTCTTCCATCACTTTTTTAGATGCTTCAAGGGCTTTCTTTACATCTTCCGACTGCTCAGCATTTAAAGAGGGTATTACTTGTGTAAAATTACTTACGGCATGCACTAACGGATTATATGCTTCACCATAAACAGGTTCTTCCTCAACTTCTGTGTCATCATTACCCATGGCAATTTCTTGTACATCAGTATCAGCAGTTGGTGTAATGTCAATTTCTTCTGTTACCGGATTAGCAATAATATTGTTTACATCAAACAAGTTGTTTTCCGGGAAAGCGACATTCACAAATAAATTATTATTAAGCGTTGGCTTTAATGCAAATTTATTGGGGTTTGCCGGTGCTAATTGTAGTAAGCTATTGGCACCAACAAAAAATGCAATAACCAACAAAGGAGTAATTATTGCTCGTAAACTTAATTTATTACGTTTACCCATGCCCATAATCCATTCTACACGTTGCAATAATTCGTTTTTATTACCAGTAGCAGCCATAGCAAACTGCGATTGCTGCATGGCTAATTTTTGCAAAGTAACCAATGCACTGGCGTAAGCATGCGCATTATATTCAAACTGTAAAACTAATTTATCGGCAGCTTTTTCTCTTTCTGTTTCATGCTCACGTACAAAATAACCCACAAACGGATTACAGTATAATATGGTTTGTATAAACCTGCAAATAAGGTTTACCAAATAATCAAAGCGACGTATATGTGCCAGCTCATGTAAAATAACCGATTCAATTTGTTGCGGTGTTAGCTGATTAACGGCTGCAACCGGCAATAATATAATTGGTTTTAAAAAACCTACGGTTAACGGCGATTGTATAATAGAAGATAAACGCAGCGTAACTTTTTTAGTAATACCAATATGCGCTGCAATTTTATTGGTAAATAAACGCCAGTCGTAGGCAGGTTTTGCCAAGCCGGTAGTACGTATAACCGTTACATATTTATAGTTACGGTAAAAACGATATAAAGGAATAAACAACAATAAAAAATATCCTGTAGATGCATAGGGCAACAGACTATTTACCCAAGTAAGCATATTGTTATTGCCCGGTAAAATAACCTGATATAAAAAACTATTGGTGTAACCATTAATCAGGTTGCCCAAAAAACTAATCAGAAAAAATACAAAGCCCGTAATAAGCGATGTAGCCGCTAAAGCACTTTTGTTTGCGGCATGCATATTTTTATACGCAGCAGTTACCAGTTGGTACACCAACCATATAAGTGCCATTTGCCAAAAGCTGTCTAAAACAGCCCAGCCTAATGCTTCTAAAAAGTTTAATTGATAAGCAGTCATTGGTATTAGTGACTTTTAAGGTCGTTTAAAATGGATTGAATTTTGTCCAACTCCTCCTGGCTTGCTTTATGCTCGCCCAACGCCTGAATCACTAATTGTGTGGCCGAGCCACCAAATAAACCGCTAATCATTTTATCCAGTAAATGTTTTTGGGTAAGTTCCTTATTTACTGCTGCCTGGTACACGTGTGTACGCATCGAGTCGTCACGTTTTACCAAACCTTTTTCATGCATTATCTGCATTAATTTAAGGGTAGTGGTGTAACCAATATCTTTTGTTACCGTAAGCACTTCGTGAACCTCACGAACAGTAGCCAAGCCTTTATTCCACAATACCTGCAATATTTCTAATTCGCTTTCCGTGGGTTTTATTGTCTTTGATACTGACATTCCTTTTACATTTTAAACGAATATACGACCAATTTCGTAATGTAAAACATTTTTAAGGTTTTTTAACGTTCGCAGGATTTTTTAGGGTATCAGCTACAGTTCCCTGATTGATCGTCCCTTGCGACGCTCCTATGTTTGTATAATAATTGTGTAGGGGGTAAAAAAGTATGCATTTACCAATAGATTTGATTTAAAAGTGAAAAAGTGTGAGAGTCAAAGC
>Ga0160495_100350_pt1 | contig 27835 bp, 34 predicted proteins | sample DID4MG_4_FD_108251 | JGI IMG/M metagenome (GOLD analysis project Ga0160495, IMG submission 108251) | Enriched soil microbial communities from UW Madison campus, WI, USA - DID2933_E24_FP4 MG | ecosystem: Environmental > Terrestrial > Soil > Unclassified | place: USA: Madison, Wisconsin | collected... | reverse complement strand
TTTTCGCGAGATGTTGGGCATCAAACAAGAGGCACTGGCTATAGCCTTAGGTGAAGATTGGAGCCAAAAAAGAGTTTCTTTAATGGAACAACGGGAAACTATCGAAACGAACTTACTAACACAAGTAGCCGAAATATTCAAAATACCGGTAGAAGCTATCGAAAATCTTGACGAAGAACAAGCTGTGAATATTATTTCTAATACATTTGGTGATGATGCATCCTTAAAGATCAACAATTATCAAAAGAATGAAAACTGTACCTTCCATCCTATCGATAAATTAGTTCAGCTTCACGAAGAGAAGATTGCGCTATACGAGCGAATGCTAAAAGAAAAGGACGAAATGATGGCACGACTGGAAAAGCTAATCGAAAATAAATAAAATAACCATATCAAACTATACCACTACACCTTACAGGTTTTAAAACCTGTAAGGTGTTTTTTTATCAGTCAAAACCAGGTAGTTCTACGGTTTTACACATCAGGTAGTTCTACGTTTTCGCGACCAAATGCGCCATCCTATATTTGGTATGAGTCCTAAAATCATTACCAACATCAATTACTAAAACCGATGGCACTTATCAATTTTTTCGCCAATCCCGATAGCTATACACCGGGATATTACACTACTATTTTAGACGCTGCAACAGCAATCGCTACACCATTCTTGGTGCAACAAAAAAACCAGACCATTCCCGGAGTAAATGTATCCGGCAAACAGGTTGCTTATAACGGTACGCTTTTTAATGTAAGCACCAATTATATCAATCCGTCTCCCGAATACTATATTCCCACTCCCGATGCTTTTTTAAATGTATGGCCAAAAACCAATCGTTTTCCGAATGCCGCTTACGATCCTACAACCCATTCATTTAATGCTAACATCGACTGTGTTGGTTTTGGATCGCGCGTGCTTATCGCTACCGGTAGCGACGATCCGGCACAAAATGCCTTTTGTCTGTTTCAAAGTCAGGTAAACCCCGATGCTGCCCATTTTGCTGCACCGGGTTGGGTTCCAACTGCTTTTGAATTTGCCGTGGCTTTACCGGTACTTCTCCCGGGACGTTGGAGTTATGTTTGTGGTAGCGTTTACGTTCCCGGTATTCAAAAACAGGAATCCGACAAAACCTATAATGGTACTGCTAAAGGTGGTTTTTCCAACGCTCAAGCAGGCGATATCGTTTGTATGGCCTACGAAGATGCCGAATCCAACGGGCATTTTATGGTGCTTACCGAAGCGCCGCAACCAGTATCGCTGAGCTTGTTCGAAAATCTGGAATCCAGCGTTACGAATGCTTATCGCATTTCGGTATACGACAGTACGGCTTCTGGTAGTTCGTTACATTTTAACGACTCCCGATCCGGCGATGGTGATACCGATTCCGGCGTGGGTTATGGTGAACTCTATTTTTTTACCAATACCAACGACCAGCCGATAGGCTTTATTTTCGGTCCGTGGAAAGGCGGTATGGAAGCACCGCACTATCTATACGATCCGAACGTTGCCCAAACGTCCAATCTGGAAGTTATGGCTATAACACTCGGCCGTTTTCAATAATTGTACTATTCCAACCAAAATAAACTTTATGCAAACGCAAACACAAACAACAGTAACTGATAGCCCTTCGTGGGATATCAAGCACCTGCACGAGCACCTGCAGTATGCTGCCGATCTGGAGCTGTGGACCATTCCGTTCTATATGTCGGCCATGTACTCCGTTATCGATCGTACTTCCGATTCGTTCCAACTAATCCAGACCATTGTAAATCAGGAGATGCTACACCTGCAAAGTGTGGCCAATATCGCCAATGCGTATGGCTATTCGCCTAAAATTACGCCGCCGGTATATGTGGGACAAAACATTCCGCATCTTGACTTTAATCTGGATGTGCCCAATCCAACCAGCGAATACCAACCGTATAGCGCCGAAATCGGTCCGCTTGACGCTTCCCGTATCAATGCCATGTGTCTGGTGGAATATCCCGATTGGGATTCGTCGTCTCAACCGTCCCTCAAACAGAATGTCAAGGAATACGCCAATATCGCCGATTTTTACAAAGCCCTGGAATACGGAGCCGGACAATTCAAGAATAAGATTAAAGGCAGTATCCGACAAGTGAATCATTTTTCGGCTTTTTACCGGAATCTTTCGAATATGCAGGTTACCGAAAACGGAAGCGATGGTTTTTATCAGGTTAAAATGCTGATCAACCTAATTACCGATCAGGGCGAAGGCGCCAGTCAGCAGGTACAGATCAAGGAGGCTTTTCAAAATACAGCTGATGATAAATTTATGGAAGATGATCATTTTGACAAATTCATGCAAATCAAACAGGCCAAACAACTACAACCTACCTATACGGTTAAACCGGAAAGCGACTATACTGCTGCTGATCACGAGTTGTTAGAAATCCTTAAAGAGCATTTTGCCGAATTGTGTCGCAGTATCGAATTGTTATTTGCCGGTGAAAATCCCGAAGATTTTGTCCGCGTAATGATCAGCGTTGGCGCCGCCATCCAGAACTGCTGGAAAAACGGTATTACTCCTCAATTCAGTTAACCTTTAATCGACTAAACTATGGCTTCTAAAATTTTTCGTATCCATCCTACCATAAACTTTGCCCGTATCGGGACAAGCGACGCGTATTATCTGTCACCCGAAACCAGTGCCGGGTTACCACTTGACGATACAAAGACTACCGGCGGACTTCCTATTAAAGCCGGTACCGAAAATACTCCGATTGATATTCACGACCTGAGAGATAAAGACGGGAACCTAAAACGTCAGGCAGCCCGTTTCCGACTGTATTATTACGAAACAGACCAAGCGGATGTATATCCCTGTCCGGCTGAACCTTTGGAAATCGTAAAAGGTACTCGCCTGGCCGATGGTCGCGTTGTAAAAGACATTGTATGGACCGTGCATCTGGCCAACAAAAAATCGGCTGCCTATAATGTCGTACCGCTTGTGGGAATCAATGCCTATAAGGATGGGAAAGTACCTCAACTACGCAATCCTCAGGTCTATGGCGAGGTTAATTCACCTTCCCGACTTAGCAGTCTGATGATCGATCCGGGGCCAAGAGCCGTTTCCATCGGGCAGCAAAACAGTTCCAAATTTGATGGCGTGAGCAAGCCCACCTATGCCAATAATGGCGTGATCACCGAAATCGATACTTATCCACAACATTTTCCAAAAGGAAAATTGTTTTATCCCGCCAGTCCACTAAACTCTCTGGGTTCGGTGCAAACGGACGAGCTGGGACGTTTGTTGGTATTAGCCGGAAATGGCGCTACGGCAGCACAATATGACGAATATGGCGATCCGGTTCCGCTTACCGGCGATTTGAATAATGCCAGCTGGTTTGACGATACTTCCGACGGACCGGTATCGGCAACAATCGTATTTGAAGACGGATCGACCGAAGCCGCTTTTAATGCCTGGGTGGTTTGCTGCGATCCGGCCTATGCACCACAAATCCGAAATGTGGTTTCCATCTGGGACGATGTATATGATACCTGGGTACGGGAAATGAACCTGCAACCCGATTTATACGATGTGCAAAACGGCTTTAATCCAGCTTACTTACCCGCTTTCGAAACCATGGTCCGACCGGTATTCCGTGCAGCACTTCTACAACGATGGACCGTGAATCTTCCCAAAATGGCCGTTCGCGCCCACGAAGCTGTTGATGCTATTACATCAAAAGACAATCCGGATCGTACGATTATGGCCGGACTCAATTTTGTACGGAATCCGAATGCCACACCAACGGAGGTGAACACCGGTGTACCATTGATGCCACTATCGGTGGGCGATGCCGGAACGTCCTTTTTAACCGTAAGCAAAACACAATATTTCTTCCTGGAACAATGGAGTAAGAAAAAATATAACGACGGAAATGGTCCTAAATTAGGTCCCGGCGAAACCTTGGATATGGCTTCGCTTAGCAATTGTTTGGGTGGTCGTTATGTACCCGGTATCGAAATGAGTTATGTCATACGTTGCTCAGAAATCTATCATCAGGACTGGAAACAAAGCGGTGCCGGACCTTTCCGGGTAAAAGCCTTCGCTCTGGATTACAGTAAAGCCGTGACAACCGCACCGTTTCTTAGTGCCGGCTGGTTTCCGATGCAAGACAACGTTTCCGGTCTTGAGCCCGGTGATCTTTCGAAGTTTATGGCCATTCCGTGGCAAACCGATTATAACTCCTGTTCGATTCACCAACCGAGTATTAATACCGGAGGCGTGAATATGACCAACGGAAATGGTACCACCTTATACTGGTCCTGGCCGGCACAACGTCCGGATGCCGTATATGTAGCCGATGAAGTAGTCGACAATGTGTTACCGTACCAAAAATGGGCTATCCGTGGTCCCGGTACTTATGCTTTGGATCCGAAAAGTGCCAGTACATTTCAGAAAGCACTTCAGGCTGTAACCGACTGGCATAAGTTGGGGATTGTGATTCAGGGAACGGCTATCGGTCCCGATTTCGATCCGGATTATTATCTCGAGGTCCAGAATCAGTTTGACGATTCACTGATTTCGGATAATCCGATTCTGCAATGGCCTTTTAATACCAACCCTCCACAATCTTAGTTATACAGTGCCTACAGATTCATACGATATTGTTATACTCGGAGCAGGCCCCGCCGGCCTCTCGGCAGCCATCACTTTAGGTCAGCATACCGATCTGAAAGTTTTGGTTGCCGATGCCGGCCTGCCCGGTATTGATCGCCCGGGAGAAAGTATACCGCCTGCGGCACTTTCCTGCATTGCTGCACTTGGGTTGTTGGAATCTTTTCATAGTGGATCCCATTTTAGTTATCCCGGTCATGCTTCGGTATGGGGACGGAATGAACCCGGCTATAACGATGCCCTACTCGATCCGATGGGGCCTCCGTATCGACTGGATCGTTTGCAGTTTGATGGAATGTTAAAGGATGCGCTTGCCGCTTATCCTACTATACGACTTGCCTGGGGATTAAACTATATTAAACACCAGTCTAATACGGATAAAAATGGTTTTGATCTTTTATTTTCCGAACAAAGCGCTCAAAAGTTACAACAGATTACCGCCCGATTTGTGATTGATGCCTCAGGGGTTCGCGCTCGTTTTGCCCGTTCGGAAGGCGCCATACGCCGAGTAGATGATCAAATGGTGGCCCTTATCGGTATGCAGCAAATTACCGATGGACATATTACGGCACAAACGCTAATCGAAGCCGAAAAGTACGGTTGGTGGTATATGGCACGACTTCCGGAAAACCAACTCGTAACGCTGTTTGTTACCGAAGCGCAGTTGTTAAAACAAACCCGCTATAGTGATCCGGTTCACCGCATGCAGGCATTGGATCGTACAGTATTGTTATCCAAACAACTGTCGGGCATACAAACACAGGAAGGTAGCTGGTATCATGCTCCAATACATTCATCGTTTCTGGAAAAACCGTATGGCTCTCGTTGGCTCGCTACCGGCGATGCTGCTGCCTGTTATGATCCTATCGCCGCACAAGGCATTTATAAGGCTATGTCGTTAGGAATCCGTAGTGGAAAGCTCGCCGCCAGGTGCTTTGAAACCGGCTTTCAGGATAATAAAGCGCTGCAAAACTACGGTCACTATATAAAAGATGCCTATGCTATTTATTTTAAACAACGGACACAACTCTATGCCACAGAACAACGCTGGCCGAATACAACTTTCTGGCAAAACAGGCTAAAAGTAAATCAGCAAGTCGTATATCGTGAATAAAAAGCTGGTGACTTCGGTTTCTTCCAATACCGTTTATATCAACGAAAACGAACGGCCATTAGGCAATACCTATCGCAAAGCGTTTATGGATTGTTCTTAAATTCCGGTTTATCGAATTGGCCTTGTTTGCTATAGTTCTATTTTAGAATAAAAGGATTCCAGTAAAAGGGCTTTACGCAGCGATTCCAACTGTTTTTCACTGGCGTGTATTTCCCAACCCAGGATAATCGTGTCCAGTTCTTTTTGTTGGGAGATCAATCTTGATTTTACACCATATTTTACAAAGAGTTCGGTACACCGTGTAAAACCATCCTCATTTTTATCGAATGTAATATGAAGTAAGCGATATTGATTGATTCGGTCGATTTTATTTTGCAGATAGGTTAATGTGGTAAGTACGAGTAATATTAAACCGCCTCCACAAGCCGAAATCAGATAATGTCCTGCTCCTATTCCCATACTGATGGCGGCTACCGCCCAAATTGTAGCGGCTGTAGTAATGCCATTTATATGATTGTCGGCTCTAAAAATGACGCCCGCACACAAAAATCCCAATCCGGTTACAATATTGGAGGCAATCCGATCCGGGTTGGCTTCTCCTCCTACTGAAATGGACATAACGGTAAAAAAACAGGCCCCTATCGAAATCAGTATTGTGGTTCGGAATCCGGCTGCTTTGCCTCTGTATTCCCGTTCTGCTCCAATAATAGCACCCCAAATAACAGCTATAAAAAAACGTAGCATTATATCCATTTCTATTGCCATACCGTATTGCTTTTTAGACTATTATAAATATATCTATTTTTTTGATCAAAACATCGCTACACCTGACAGGTTTTAAAAACCTGTCAGGTGTTATAAAAAAAGTAAAAAACACCTTGACATTTTAAACAAAGTAATTTGACTTTTTAAACAAAATGGCAGCATTCATAACCCGGTAATTTTGTCCTATAACTTTTAATACTAAAAAAAATGAGACAGAACAATTATCAGGGCGCGTTACAACAACCTATTGGTTCCGGATTTAACGCAACAGCAACTACAAATGAGGTAATCAAAGGAATTGACCTCAGCGGAAAAATCATAATTGTTACCGGTGGCAATACCGGTATCGGACTTGAAACGACTAAAACACTGGCAAATGCAGGTGCAACGGTAATCGTTGCCGCAAGAGATATCGAAAAAGCAAAGAAAAATCTTGACGGTATCAAAAATGTCGAATTGGAAGTAATGGATGTTATGAATCCGGATTCAATTACTGCTTTTGCCGAAAAATTCCTGGCCTCCAACAGGCCTTTACATATCCTCATTAACAATGCCGGGATTATGTGGGTACCACTGCGCAGAGATGACCGTGGATTTGAATCCCAATTGGCTACAAATTATCTGGGGCAATTTCATCTAACCGCAAAATTATTTCCAGCTTTAAAAAAGGCCAACGGTGCACGAGTAATCAATGTGTCATCATTAGGGCATCAAATGGGCAATTTTAATTTTGAAGATCCAAATTTTCTTCATCGGGAATACGAAACCTTACAGGCCTACGGTCAATCGAAAACTGCCTGTAACTTGTTTGCTATGGAACTCGACAACCGCGCCAAAGCATTTAATGTAAGGGCTTATTCGTTGCATCCCGGTTCGATTGGGGGTACGGAATTGGCTCGGGAAGCATCATTGGAGTTATTCCAAAACATGGGATTTCTGGACGAAAACGGTGCTATGCGACTTGAAGTAGCCGCACGATTAAAAACCATTCCACAAGGCGCAGCGACAACGGTATGGTGTGCCACAAGTCCGCTATTGGATACGATTGGCGGCGTGTATTGCGAAGATACCGATATCGCCCCATTGGCCAACGAAGCCAGTGTCGGATCTTATGGTGTGGAGTTGTATTCATTAGACGAATCCAATGCTAAAAAACTATGGGATTTAAGTGAGCAGCTAACCGGTATAAACTTTCCAATTCTCTAAAAAATGAAACCTTTTAACGGAAAAATCGCGGTTATCACGGGTGGTAATAGCGGAATCGGGTATGCTACGGCAAAAGAACTCAAAGAAAACGGTGCAACGGTCATTATCACAGGACGCCGAAAAGAAGCTATTGAAAAAGCGGCTTTGGAATTGGGTGTTACCGCTGTGGTGGCCGATCAATCCAGTGTGGCCGATATTACTCATTTAGTCGCCACCGTTAGTCAGCGGTTTGGCAACATAGATATGTTGTTGATCAATGCCGGAATAACCAGTGTGGCTGCTATAGAAACAACCACCGAAAGTATGTTCGATTCCATAATGAACGTCAATTTTAAAGGTGCTTTCTTTACCTTAAGCCGGTTTATTCCTTTTCTGAATGAGGCAACATCGGTTGTGTTTTTATCCTCAACTTCAGCAACCATATCGCCGCCAAATGCTTCGGTTTATGCCGCGAGCAAAGCCGCGCTGAATGCTTTTATGAAAATCGCAGCTCTTGAATTGGCTCCGAGAAAAATAAGAGTGAATGCCGTGAGTCCGGGACCGGTAGCCACCGAAATTATGGATAAACTAGGACTGGATAAAAATGTCGAAACACAAATGATAAACAGTATTCCGTTGGCCCGTTTCGGTAAGCCGGAGGAAGTAGCACGCTTGATCACCTATCTGTTAAGTGACGAAGCGTTGTTTATTACCGGTTCTGCATTTTTAATCGATGGCGGACAATCGATTTAAGTTGCTTGTTTAAAAAGCCTGTTTTAGATCAGACAGGCTTTTTATTCTTTTAAAACATTTTGACATTTTAAACAAAGTTATTCCTATAATACGTAGTACTTTTGTAGTGATCAGCGTTTTATTTAAAAGCTATTTTAGTACTATCCTATGGAATATCAGGCGAAATACATCACTCCGGATATCAAACTTTCCAGTTATGATGATAAATTATTCAAATCGGATATTATGTTTGACGAGCATATGTTGATCTGGTTTATTTCCGGGGAAACAAAAATCATTCAGGCCGATACCACATTCTTTTTTAAAACCGGAGATATTTTTCTGATTCCCAGAAATCAATTGGCCACCATAATCAATTACCCCAAAAATGGTCAGCCACACAAAACAGTTGTGATGCATTTGACTATGGAACGACTAAAAAAGTTCTATGAAAACATAGATGTACCGAAAAAATTGTTCCACGAACAAAAAATACTCCGTTTTAATACACATCCCTTATTAGAAAGCTGTTTGTCGTCCCTGATTCCTTATTTTGAATTAGAAGGGAACTTTCCGGAACATATTGCTTCCTTAAAAATCACAGAGGCTATCAGTATTTTAAGGGAAATTACCCCAAACGTTGACGCCGTTTTGGCTAATTTCGATGAACCGGGTAAAGTGGATTTGATTCATTTTATGGAACGCAATTTTATGTTCAATATGCCCTTGGAAAAACTGGGCTATCTCACAGGTCGTAGTCTTTCCACTTTTAACCGGGATTTTAAAAAGCTGTTTCATACCACGCCTCAAAAATGGTTGACAAAAAAAAGACTGGAATTGGCCTATTATCAGCTTACAGAAAAAAGGAAAAAACCAATCGAAATTTATCTTGAAGTCGGTTTTGAAGATCTTTCGCATTTCTCTTTTGCTTTTAAAAAGCAGTTTGGAATGCCCCCCACTGAACTGTTGAAATAAATACAACTCGTTGTCTTTTGCTTCTGATTGCGCAGCAACCATTAGATAACAGCCGGAATAGTAAACCCAAATCACTTTCGAAAAACTTGGGTTTGCTATTCTTTTTTTAAACTGTTGCTAATGGTCCAAATGTAGTTTTTCCAATTCTTCCATTGTCATTGTGCTTTGTTCCAATCGGAACATCGATTTATCATCAATCTTTTGCAGTCGGGCTTTCCCCATATCGTGTATTGCTTTTGCAACGGCAACGCCCAACTCGCGCCATTCCTTTGGTGTCACCCAATGGTCAAAACCAGCTTTACTATAGGTTGTCTCCAAAGTGATCGCCGTAACTTTTTCTTTCCGATTGTACCAAAACCAGGTTTCCGGAAAATATGAATTCAAAAATCCTTTACCTCCTTCCAAAGGTGGTGGTTCAATTCGTCCGTCGTAATGTTCGGCTACCGATTGTATAAAGGCAATCTGGTTGTTCCATAATTTCTGTTCCTCCTGCGTGTAGGCATCACCTAAGCCAAAATGCGGAAAGAAAAAAGCATTCGTTTCGGGTTTACTATTGGATGAATGCAGATTTAAGGCCAAAACTACCGGATCTTTTTCACCGATAAGCAGCGGAGCCATAGCACCCCGGTTTAAAAACCGGTTTTCTATCGGAGCTAAATCTCTTAAAAATAAAGTATTGAAGGTTTTATCAAACTCCCATTGGTTTTCCAGATTAATACTCGAAGCATTAGTTCTATAATTTCCTAATAGTATGCCATCGGCATTGTGCATCGGGACAATTTTAAAAATATAATTTGCCCTTAGTGCCTCGCCAACCGCAGTATTGGATAAAATCGTATTTATTAGTCCCTCCAGCAGATAAGAACTTCCCACTTCGGCAGAATGGGTTCGCGCATGGATCCAAATATGTTTTTTAGCCGAATGTTTGGTCTTATCTTCTATTGTAATCAGATCAATCGGAAAGGATTTATCCGGTGATTTTCCCAGTGATCGTATCGATATAAAAGGATTTGACACAATCGTATTCCGATACTCCAGATAGTCTTTTGTCGTATACGGAAATGTTCGTGCAATCCATAATGTAGCGTGATTTCCCGGAACGGCAACTTCTATTGTTGTATTGTTAATTTGCTTTACGGAATCTTCCGGAAAATGTACCCAATCTTTCCCATTTAACGAATATACCGGTACAAAATAATACGGAAATCCAAGTCTGGTAAACTGTAATCGGATACCATCTGCTCCAATACCGCTAACCTTTACGTTAAACCACGTCCGGAATGAATCCGGTAAGGAAGCATCATTATTGTCATCTTTAAGATGTAATGACCAGAGATTATCCTCCAGTTTTGAAATCGTACCAATACTTCCCGATTCAAAATCCGTACTAAACGTAAGACTATTATCATCCGCATCTTTATTTTCTTTTCCGGAATTACAACAATCACCTAAAAACAGGCTTAACAAAATTAATGGCAGATAGTAGGCTTTCATAATCAAAAAATAGTAAATCGTCAAAATGGTTTATCGTATGAATTGTTTTCCGGGAATACCTACATTCCCATCTGATAAAAACAAATATATCTTTCCTAAGATCACAATGCTAAAAATCGGCTTTTATGGACTTGAATTGTCTGCATTTGGCATTTAAAAATCCGAATACAGGCTTCGGTACAATTCCGGAGTGGCAGCATTATTTTATAGAAATCGACAGTAAACCGGTAATAATTTATTAGGTTTGCATCCCGAAAGAATACTCTTATACCTAATTCGTGTAATCGATCTCATTTCGAAAAATTCAAACACTCTATTTTATTATAATATGAAAACCTTTTGGATCATTTGCTTTGCTTTAACTTCTGTTTTTGGCTTTAGTCAGGAAAAAATTAATGTATTATTAATCGGTACCTATCATTTTAACAACCCTGGATTTGATGCTGTAAAAGTCAAAGAACGCAATATATTGGACAAACAAAGCCAAGCCGAGTTGGAACAACTAACCGATTTAATAAAGAAAAAAATAAATCCGGACAAGGTTTTTGTCGAAAACGAATTTCAAAAACGGGATATTTTAAACGGGATGTATCAGAACTACCTGAAAAATGAAAAATTTTACAATCCCGATACGTTAAAAAGCACTTTTTGGAAACGTTTTTATGGCGAAAATGAAATGTTTCAGTTGGGTTTCCGATTGGCTAAAAAAGCAAAAAATAAAACTATTTATTCGCTGGACGACAGATTGGAATTCCGTTATGATCTGGTGATGAAACGGGTAAAAGAGGATGAAAAACTAAACCAGAAATTTCAGGCACTTTTATCGAATTCCGGCAAAAAAACCAATGAATGTATGTCGCAGCAAACCTTAAAAGACGTTTTGCTTTGTTATAACAATGAGGATCATATTAAAAGCAATAAAGGTTTTTATATTAGTTTTATCAATGCCATTGATCCGGCCGATAAATTCGGAGTCAATTTAGTAACCGACTGGTACAAAAGAAACCTCACTATGTATGCCTATTTTCAGAACCAGATTACCGATACCGATAAAAATGTTGTCATACTGGTTGGAGTCGGGCATGCTTCGATGATTAAAGATTTTATCCTGAATGATGCCCGTTTTAATCTTATTGAATTTAAAGATTTATTTCAGTAATACCATTTCCAAAATACAAAAAGGCTGCCTTACTACTAAGACAGCCTTTTTTGTTTTATAAAACCAGTTATTGTTCTTTTTTAAAGGTAAAATTTCCTCCTTTTTGTTTTAACACCATGGTTTTTTCCGTTGGATTAAACTCCAGGATTAATCCGGCTTTATCAAACCGGAACTGGTCTTTTGCAGATGCTTCCAATGCAATTGCCGGCTGACCGGATGTTAGCAATTGTAACACGCCATTTTCTTTCGTAATGGTCATTTTTACCGGGACTTCGGCAGACGAATAGGTTCCCAGGTATTGCTCCAAAGCTTCCGGACTTACCGCATAGGTTTTAAATTCCGGAATGTCATACGGCTGGTTGAAAATCGCACTTAAAATCGTTAATGCAATCGCATTTCCACTGTAATTCGCCCCATTCGATGTCATCGCAAAAGAGATATCACCATCGCTAAAATAGGTAAAAGTACCATTAAATCCGTCGATATTTCCGGCATGACCATAGCCAATTTCATCACCAAACGGCATTTTAAAAAGACCGCGTCCGTAATTGTCTTCAATTGTTTTCATCGCGTCCAAACTTTCCTTTTTAAGTAATTTCCCTTTAAAAAGGCCTTCGCTAAACACTACTAAATCGCCCGAAGTGGATACCATGCCGCCGGCGCCCATCGGAATGGACATATCCGTTTCCGGTACGGCTTGCCAGGTTTCGGAAAATGTATACGATTTGGATTCGTTATTTTCGGTATTGATTTTTCCTCCAAAAAAGGTGTTTTTTAAGCCCAATGGTTTCACAATATAAATTTGTACCAATTCCGAATACGGCTTTTTAAAGGTTTTTTCCAAAATATAGGTCAGTAATACATAATTGGAATTGCAATATTTCCCTTTGCTACCCGGTTCGAAATCACTACCTCCTTTGGCAATAATAGCAACCATCTCTTTTGCTGTCATCGGTTTGGTATTCCAGTTTTCATAATCGTCGTCTCGGGTAAAATCGTGGATGCCGCTATGGTGGTTTAACAGCTGACTGATCGTAATTTTATTAGCATTGGCAATCGTAGGAAAAAACGTTTCAATCGTTTGATCCAGGCGTAACTTTTTGTTTTCGATAGCTTTAAAAAGCAACACCGATGTAAAGGTTTTCGAGATCGATCCAATACGATATTTTGTGTTTTCGTTTGCTTTGCGGTTGTTTTCCACATCGGCATATCCAACCGATTTGGCATAAATTTGTTTGCCATTTTGAGAAATCGCCAGGCTCCCCATAAATTTATTATTGGCCTCCAGCGTTTTAAAATACAAATCCAGTTTTTGCGTGTCGATTTTTTGTGCCCATCCAAATGCGGTAACAAAAAGGCTTAGTAAACCGGCCTTAATTTCTTTTTTCATAGCTATTTTTTTAGGATTTTAAGGTTCTTTTTAATCGGAGTAATAAGGTGATCATAAAATAGAAAAGCACCGTCAAAACCAGCATTACCGGGATAAACCAATTGCCTAACTTTTCATATTCCAAATGCGTCACACCATAGCTTCGGTAGTAGCCCAATATAAAAATATCGTTTGCACGGTAGAAGAAACCTACGTTTTCCGGATCGATCAGCTTGGCTCCGATCAGAAACAGGAATCCGAATAATAGCAGGTATAGAACCGCAAAAATGATATAGGAAATTCCGTTTCCGATATTTAATACCAGGGCTTTGATCACCTGAAACGGATTAAACGTACGTGTCGCTTCATCCAGTTTTTTTTCAGCTACCAATGGTTTTAAAAAGACTTCCGGTTGTCCTAGTTTTTCCAGAATATCCAGTAAATGGGCTACTTCTTCTCTTCCGGAATCCGGATTCGACATCAGACTTTCATAAATATGACTGTTGATTTCCAGTAGAATTTCCTGTTGGTTAGCTGCGTTCAGTGTTTTAATCGCTTGTTGAATCCGCGCGATATAATCCCGGTAAATTCGCTTCGAATTCGATTCCCGGAAAGCTATTTCTTTAAATTTCATATTGCATTAATCGTTGTATTGAGGCTGTCCCAATAGGTTTTCATTTCGTTTACAGTGTGCAATCCCAAAGTACTTATGGTGTAATATTTCCTTGGAATACCCGATTCCTGTTCTACCCATTTTGAGGCTACCAGTTCTTCTTTTTTTAATCGGTTCATCAACGGGTAAAGCGTCCCTTCCGCGATGTCGATTTGCGTTCGTTTTTTAATCTCATTGATTAAATCATACCCGTAGTATTCTTTTCCATCTTTTAGAATACTAAGCACCAAAAATGACAAGGTGCCTTTTTTGAGTTGCGAGATCCATTTGGTTGTAAAATCTTCGTTCATGGGACAAATATAAAAACAAAATACATAGTATTACAAAGTATGTAGTTAAAAAATATATTTTTAAACATAAAAACATTACAATCAACATATTACAATAAAAGTAATTTTATTTTTGATTTCTATTGGCATAAAAAAACTCCGAAAGTAAATGACTTCCGGAGTTTAAAAACCTTGTTTCCATTGTTTTTTTCTATTTTATTCGGATGTTATATGTCTCGAGAATCTTCTTTGCATTATCATTACCCGGGTTTAATTGCAATGATTTTTGATAGGCCTGAAGTGCCTTTTTTGTTTCACCGATTTGTAGTAATATTTCGCCGTAGCTGTCGAACGTATTAAAACCTTTCGGATACAATTCGGTGTTTAGTTTTAAAATTTTCAGTGCTTCGTTCGTTTTTCCCGATTCGGACAGTTCATATCCAAAACTATTGATCTTTTCTTCACTAACATCGTATTCCGATTGTTTCCCTTTGGCGACTTCCCATTTGATTAACTTAATAATCGGATCAATTGATTTTTGTTCGCTATAATACACTGAAATCGTTTTTAAATTCATCGCCCGTTCTTTTACTTCCTGTTCGGCAAGCGTTTCCACTTTATAGAATTTTCGTTGTTCGTCCGTGATCTGAGTCGGATCGATTTTATAACGTTCCCACCGACCGTTGGTTCTGTTTTTAACGAATTGGGTACCGTAAATCTGCGGCTTTCCTCTTCGCATCAAGTCACGGTCGACCGCCGCCGCATACCACCATTTATTCAGTGTTTTGTCCAATTCTATGGCTTTTTCAAAACTTTTGATCGCCATAGCCGAATCGATCGAATCACTGCCATGCTGAAACACAATCCCCGCATTGAGATAGTCTTTCGCGGTTTTTACCTGATCTTCTTTAAACAATTGTACGATTCGCTCGCGTCTTGTTTTGTCTTCTTTATTTAAAATCGTCCAGTCAATATTCGGTTGCTTTCTGGCATTTTGATCCGCTTCGGCCATTTTTTGAAGTTCCGGATTATCTGTTGTCTGCGAAAAGGTTTCAAAAATGGTTTTCATTTTCTATACAATGTAGGAATCACTTTTACAACTTACCGTATTTTTCGTGTAATTGCTGTATGGTGTCCCCCATTAATTCCTTAACCACTTCGATGTTGATATCCGACAGCTTTTTGACATAAATACAGCCTTTGCTTATCTTGCATTTTCCGAGCTTTTCCAACAATGGGCGCTGTTCTTCATTTCCCATATGAATGTATAATGAAAGAGCCGCTTTTCGCGGTGAAAAACCCACCAAAGGCCAGTCGGCTTCCTGACGACTACGTTCCGATTTATAATGATAGCGCCCGAAACCAATGATAGATGGTCCCCACATTTTAGGTTCAAAACCAGTAAAATCCTGCATGATTTTCACTAAAGCATAGCTATCCTGCTTTTTTTGTTCGGTAGCGGCAAAGCTTTCGATAAACTCGTGAACATTGGCGTCGGTTTGTTTGGTTTTAATGGCGGCCATACTTACTTTTTATTTGATCAATAAATATAAATTGAAAATTATATAAAAATCGGATATCGGAATACGTCGTTGACTAAATTTTATATAAAACCTCTTTTCTCTTTATTCCCCTGTCTTAACTCCGTATAGCAGTATTCGTTTAAAAGCATATAGCGCCGGTAGTTTTGGAAAATGTGCCGCGATTCGTTTCAGAAACACTCGGTTAAAATGTAACTGTTGCTCGTCGTCCATCCGTTCTGTATACGGCAATAAGGCCGTTCCGGAAATAAAATCGAACAGCGTTTTATGATCTTCGGCGATGATCGGATATACTTTTTGCAACAATTGCATGTCGCGTATTCCGTTGTCGAATAAAATCTGCGCATAACGATCCAAAGACAATACCGGTGAGTCGCGTTTATACCCCTTTAGATAGTCAGAAAAAGGTTTTTCCTGAACCAGATCGAATAAAATCCGGTTTAAGATGTTCTCCGTTTGTACCGGCATTTGTATCGCCAATTGTCCACCGGGTTGTATACAGGAAATGAGTTTGGGAAACAATTCTTCATGATCCGGCGACCATTGTAACGCGGCATTACTAAAAATCAGATCCCATTTTTGATCGGAATTGATAACGGATTCGGTGGTAGCCTGTTCAAAATGCAGGTTTTTATTTGCAAAAGCTTTTGATTTTTCCAGCATTTCGGCCGATGCATCAATTCCGGTAAAATGGCCTCCGGGAAACTGATGGGATAAAATCGCAGTTTGTTCTCCTGTTCCGCAACCTAAATCGATCGCTGTAAACTTTTCTTTCGGTTGAATAAAAGCCGCCAGGTCATAAAACGGCTGGTAGCGGACTTTTTTAAACTGATCGTATCGTTCGGGATTCCAGGCCATCGTTTCTTGTTTTGGTTTAATAACGTTTCAAGTTACTATTTTTTAAAACGTATTGCAAGTTTTATTACAATCCTGCGTCGGCTGTTCCTTTGGTAATCAGATCCCGGTGTGCAATTCCCCATTGTGCCAGAATCGTAATTACCGGTTGTACCGTTTCGCCATAAGGTGTGAGTTCATACATCACACTAACTGGCTGTGTACTGATCACCGTACGCTTGATCAATTGATTTATTTCCATTTCTTTGAGTTCGCGGCTTAGCATTTTTCCCGAAATTCCGTCGACATCTTTTAAAATATCGGAATAGCGTTTTTTACCGAACAGCAACGATGCAATAATCGAAATCTTCCATTTGCCGCCCAAAACATACATTGCATCGTGTACCGCCATTATTGCCTTACCACAGGCCATTTGTGAGTGAATCGGTGTTTCCATATCCCGCTTGTTACCTCTATGTTACTATTACTTTTTGTTTGTTAGTGACAAAAGTAAACAACTTATTTCGAACTTTGTCATCAGAATCATTAAATTGTACTATCATGGAATTAATCGAAAGCCTTAACTGGCGTTATGCGACTAAAAAATTCAATACCGAAAAAGTAAATCCCGATACTATCGACCAGATTATTAATGCAACCAACCTGTCGGCTTCTTCAACCGGATTACAGCCGTATCGCCTGATTGTAGTCGAAAACCCGGAACTTAAAAAAGAATTGGGCGAAGGCTCTTTTAATTCGCAAATTGCAAATTCATCGCATTTGTTAGTTTTTGCCGCATTTGAAAAAGTTACCCTGGAACAAATTGACGATTATATGAACCATATTGCGACTGTAAGGGCTATCCCGGTTGACAATCTTGCCGATTTTAAAAATGCATTGGTACACGGTATATTGTCTCGCGGCGACGAACACAATTTCCAATGGGCCGCAAGACAAGCTTATATCGGTTTGGGAACTGCAATGATTGCAGCAGCGGAATTACGCGTAGATTCCACACCTATGGAAGGTTTCGATCCGGAAAAATTCGATCGCCTTTTGGGTTTACAAGAAAAAGGGTTAAAAAGTGTTGTGGTACTGGCTTTGGGCTACCGCGATACCGAAAATGATATTTTTGCGACTTTTAAAAAAGTACGTTTACCGCAGGACGAATTTGCCATTACAGTGGCTTAATACCATCCTTATTATTTGCAAAATCCCTTATTTAAGGGATTTTTTTGTATTACAAAACGGATTTTGGGTTGTACTAAAATGTTCTAATTTTAGTATTAATAGCTGAAATTCATCTGAATTTAGTACTTTCAGCCTACTTAAAAACAGTCTGCGATGCCTTTAAAACGTTTTATTCTGATATTGGTCTACCTGTCCGTTACTTTTGCCAATGCGCAATCCAATATTCGCCAGTATACATTTTACACCGGCTACGGACAGCAGAATAGGGAAAATCTGATCATTTTAAGACGCTTTCAGCAAAACGGGCAATTGCAGTTTCTAACCGTAAATTGTACAACGCTCAAAACCCGGATTGTACCCGCTTCCATTTTACAGGTACAAACCGCTTCCTGGGAAACACTGAAAAAACAATTTAAAGATACGCCCTATCTAAAAGCCTTGCAATATGCCACCTCACAATCTTTTTCGTTACAGGACGCAGGCATTATACACGGTTATCCGAAGGAAAAAGGAATTACACTAACTATCGACCTTTGTCCGTCGCACAAACCATTGGATCGGAACATTTTCACCGATCTTATGACTGCATTTGGTACTATCGAAAAACCGGTTCCGGTAGCACTTTCTCTATCCGGGCACTTTCTGGAAAACCATCGCAACGACATCGAATGGTTACAACAACTCGAAAAGAATAATGCGATCCGGATTACCTGGGTCAATCATACGTACAGTCATTTTTATGATCCTAAGATCCCATTACAGGACAATTTCCTGCTCAAACCCGGTACCGACATTAACTACGAAATATTACAAAATGAGGTTGTGATGCTCGAACAAGGACTTGTTCCTTCAGTCTTTTTCCGTTTTCCCGGACTGGTGTCGGACAACAAAGTCGTTAGTCTTGTAACGGATTACGGACTGATTCCAATTGGTAGTGATGCCTGGCTTGCAAAAGGACAACAAGCGACTTCCGGAAGTATCGTTCTGATTCATGGTAACGGCAATGAACCGGTTGGTGTTTCGGACTTTATCCGATTGCTGAAAAACAAAAAAAATGCCGTACTGGAAAAACAGTGGTTGCTTTATGACCTTAGCAACAGTATCGGTTCCGAGTTTAAAAATTAACGACTTTTATACTTCCTTTTTTGTATCTTAGCCGTATTCGAATTGTTTTATAAAATAACAATCCCGGTTTAGGAATGCTTCCTGAACATCCGGATTCCCAATGGAGTCCCGGTATTTTATGCTCTAATTTTATAAAACAATCGCAATGAAAACTATAAAAATTGCCGTAATTGGCGGCACCGGAAAATCCGGAAAATACCTTGTACAACAACTGCTTAAAAAAGGTTTTTCCGTTACATTACTACTTCGGAATCCCGAAAATTTTGATACTCAAAATCCTTTGCTTAAAATTATAAAAGGCGATGCCCGCAATTTTGAATCGGTATTGCTTCTGTTACAGGACTGTGATATGGTAGTGAGTACACTTGGACAACCCAAAGGCGAACCCACGATTTTTAGTACCGCAACCAGTCATATTATAAAAGCCATGCGCCACTATAAATTGTCACGTTATATTGTAACAACCGGATTAAATGTAAACACACCAACCGATACTAAAAGTGATACAGTACAAATGGCCACTCAATGGATGTATGATCATTTCCCGGAAACCACATATGATAAACAAAAGGAATACGAATTACTCGCACAAAGTGATCTGGACTGGACGATGATTCGGTTGCCTTTAATCCGGCAAACCGACGAATCGTTTTCGTATCATACTTCTCTGGTCGATTGTCCCGGTACTTTTATCAGCGCTACCGATCTGGCCGATTTTGTAATCCAGGAAATGGAACAACCTCGTTTTATACGACAAGCGCCCTTTCTATATAGCTTGGATCAATAATTAAAAACGGAGTCTTTATCAGACTCCGTTCTTTTTTAATACCGTTAGTCATTACGTTTATGCTTATGCGGTTTTAAAGTTGGATGTTTTGGCTTGCTATCGGGTGTTACCCGTTGCCGTTTGTCATCTTTCCCTTTGTCCGTTTGTCTTTTTGGTCCGGGCTTAATCGCCTGAATGGTTTCCATGATCTACTTATTTATTGTTTGTAATTACCCGCAAATAACAGTCGGCAAGCCGCGATTTCCTTACGGAAAACCAGAAATAAGAATATCGTAGTTTAAACCTTAACTCATAAATATTCTGTATTTCAATTTATTTTTATTGTTTTTCAATAAATTTTTACTGATATTTGCCCTGTACATTATTAAACAATAATCATCTTATGGAAATTAAAATCACCACCAACCAGATTTTGAAAGTACTACAAGTATTTTCCTGGATCATTTTTATCGGCTTATGTGTAGAAGCAGGCGGCATTGCCGTAAACACTATTATTTCACTTTTTATCAACCCGGACGGCGTACACAACTTTTGGGAGGGAGCCGATTATTTATCCGGTCTTTTTAATTCAGACCGAGGTCATTTTGCTGTCATTGCCATTATTATGACCATCGTAGCCGTGTTAAAAGCGATATTGTTTTATCTTATCGTCAAACTGTTTGTCGACAAAAAATTAAACATTGTCAATCCTTTTAGTAGTGCCTTACGCCAATTTATTCTAAACATTGCCTATCTGGCTTTGGGCATCGGTTTGTTTTCGTATTACGGCCTACATTATTCTGAATGGCTTACCCAACAAGGTGCCGGAATTCCTAACTTGCGCCTCTTAAATCTCGATGGTGCCGATGTATGGCTTTTTATGGCCGTGATCCTGTTTGTAATTGCTCAAATCGTAAAACGCGGTATCGAAATTCAGAATGAAAACGATTTAACGATATAATATATGCCGATAATAGTAAACTTAGATGTTATGATGGCCAAGCGAAAAATGTCGCTGAATGAGCTTTCCGAAAAAGTCGATCTGACCCTTTCCAATCTTTCCATTTTAAAAACAGGAAAGGCAAAGGCAATTCGCTTTTCGACACTGGAAGCCGTTTGTAAAGCCTTAGACTGTCAGCCCGGAGATATACTCGAATATGTAGCTGAGGATAAATAATATTTGATCAGACTAACTTTTTAAAAAAACACCTGACAGGTTTTAGAAACCTGTCAGGTGTTTAGCGTTAAGGCTTTATTAGCACAGATTATAAATCCGCGCTATCAAATCCACACTACCAGATCAGTGTAAACAAACCACCAAAATAACCTATAACACGTAAAATAGCAGCATCAGAAGTGCCGGTACAATTAAAATCATACAGCCATTTCCGCCTTTATAACTCCTTCTGCGATGATTTGTAAAATGCCCCTGTACATAGGTTCCGTCTTTTTTAAAATAGCCTTTTCGATATGCCATAATGTTTCCTTTATTACGTTATGATTCATCGCAAAGAACCACAATAAACCAGCATTCCCTTTACGGAAAAACGTAACAACAAAGAATTTTTATTTTTGATCACTTACTTTTAATAGCTTTGTTAACTATCGCTAAAACGACGCCTATGGAGCCCTATTTTTATGAGGATTCTTTTTTATGTTATGAGTTTACTTCGATCAATAATGTACGTTTTATAAACGAGGCTTTTACACTATTGACAGCATTAGAAGACGACGAGCGCAATTCCTGGGAAATGGTTCCGGAAAGCGAACAGTATTTTACTACGCGTCCCATTGGCGGTAACCGTCCTGTTCCAGCATTCGATTTAGCGATTACGATAACCGATTTGACTACAAAATTGATCAACCATGGTTTTATACCTCTTGCCCAACCTGATTTTGTAAAAAACAGTCCGTTTAAGCCATACCGAAATCTAATCCAAAAGGCAAGTTGTTTTACGTATCACAACTTTGCTATTTTTTTATATGCCGAAAATGATTGTATAACCTATCTATGGTTCGATTCGTTTGATGCTGAAATCGAAATGACAACCGACAATTCCGGGATAATTGATTTTCTGTATGCTATTGGCATAGACCTGCAAATGGTTTTAGTCGACTGGTATGAAAAACGGATTATTGATTTAACCCAAAAAGACGTTATTGCCGATTATTTGGCTACATTAAAATCATAGTTTGAGCCGGAATTTGTAATAGTCATCTGATTTATTAGCACGGATACACTCGAGGCTTTAGCCGAACTGATAAAATAAATCCGCGCTATCTGATTACTTGATCAAATCAACTTTTTAAATAAACACCTGAAAGGTTTTAGAAACCTGTCAGGTGTAAAACGTTTAGGATTCGTTTTATTAGCACGGATTATAAATCCGCGCGGTCTGAAACTACTTCGTTTATCATAAACTTATCACAAAAAGCAGTCAATCAGTGTTTTTGGTTTTATTTTATCGTATCTTTATACTATCTGAATGATTGATGGTTTATCCTTCTGATTATTTTGGTCTTTAAAGAGTGTACAATTTATTTTGTATGCTCTTTTTGGTTTAAAGTAATTCCGAGCGTCGGATTGTGGTTCCGAAGGTTTGTTTCTGTTAACACAAAATAAGAAATAAGTGATGATCCATCACCTTTGGGTTCGTTTCAATGTTTTTGTCTAAATTTGTTGTTCTTATAATAATTTAACTACAATTATAAAAAACGAATAACACAAATAGTAAATGAAACTAGCTTCAATTGACAACAAAACCAGAGATGGACAATTAGTAGTCGTAAATAAAGAATTAACTAAAGCTGTAAAAGTGCCTGAAATTGCAGAAACTATGCAATTTGCAATCGATAATTGGAAAGAAACTGAGGCTAAATTACAACGTGTTTATCAAGACTTAAACGCAGACAAGATCCCTAATACATTTGATTTTTCTTCTGTAAGAGTTTTAGCTCCAATTCCGAGAGCTTATCATTGGGCAGACGGAAGTGCCTATGTTACTCATGTAGAACTGGTACGTAAAGCTAGAAATTCTGAATTGCCTGAATCTTTTTGGACAGACCCGTTAATGTATATGGGAGCTTCTGACGCATTTATTGGGGCTAATGACGACATCACGATTGAAAACGAAGAATGGGGTATTGATTTTGAATCAGAAGTAGCCGTCATTACTGATGATGTTCCAGCTGGAACTCATTCAGAAGACGCTTTAAATCATATTAAACTAATCACAATTATCAATGATGTTTCTCTAAGAAATCTGATACCAAACGAACTATCCAAACAATTTGGATTTTATCAATCCAAACCCTGGACATCATTTGCTCCAGTTGTTGTTACACCCGACGAACTCGATGGCGATTGGACAAATGGAAAACTGCATTTACCATTATATTCAACTTTAAATGGCAAATGTATTGGTTCTCCTAATGCAGGAATCGATATGACATTTGATTTTGGTCAATTAATCGCACATGCCTCTAAAACGCGTTCATTAATGGCCGGAACCGTTATTGGCTCCGGAACAGTCGCAAACCAAGGAAGTCTGAATGGTTCAAGTTGTTTGGCTGAAGTTAGATGTTTAGAAATAATAAAAGATGGAAAAGCTTCAACTCCATTTATGCGTTTTGGAGACAGAATTGAAATCGAAATGAAAGATAAAGAAGATCAGTCCATATTTGGTAAAATAAATCAAATCGTAAAAGAATACAAAAAATAACGATTACTAAAACATCAATAGTCTTAAGGTTCTCCCTTTGAAAACCTATTCCAATTTGGAGTAGGTTTTTTGTTTCCGGGTACCTCAACACCCGTTTATTGCTTGGCTTTGAGTGTTGGTAGAAAAGAAAAGGACGGATACGCTAGGTTACGCCCATCCCTATATCCCGAATGCCGTTGGAAACCGATTAAAGATTTTGAAAGACTATTTCTTAATTATTTTTAAATTAGCACGTGAGCGTAGTTCTTGTTATACAGAACTACCAGGAACTTATCTGTTTAACGCTTATATATCGTAACAAAGTTGTGCGTCAGCATACAACAACCGAACTTAAAAATAAAACAAATGAAATGTATTTATTACACCCTTCTTTTTCTACTGGTAACACTTATGAGTTGCTCAAACGCATCACAACCAAGTGATCCAATTCCGGAACACGAAACTTTTAAAATTCAATCGAAACAGGTTGGAGAAGAAAGGATAATTAATGTCTGGACACCGGCAAACTACAAATCAAACACCGACTCATTGCCGGTAATGTATATGGCAGACGGTGGAATAAAAGAAGACTTTCCACACATTGCAAATACATTGGCTAAACTTATAAAAGAGCACAAAATAAAACCAATTATTCTCGTAGGAATAGAAAACACACAAAGAAGACGCGATTTAACAGGTTTTACCGAAGTAGCAAAAGACAAGGAAATAGCACCTGTTGTTGGCGGTTCTGAAAAATTTAGAGCTTTTATAAAAGAGGAACTTTTCCCTGAAATTGAGAAACGTTACAGAACAACGAGCGAAAAAAGTATTATCGGAGAATCGGCGGCAGGACTTTTTGTAGTGGAAACATTTTTCTTAGCCCCTGAAATGTTTGACAATTATATTGCTTTTGACCCTTCGCTATGGTGGAATAATCACTATTTAGTAAGAACTGTAAAAGAGCATTTAGCAAAATTCCCATCAACTGATAAACGAATTTGGTTTGCTGGCTCAAATGCGGAAGATATTGCTCCCTTTACAAAAGAATTGGCAGCGCTATTGAAATCCGAAAACAAAGCAAACATAAAATGGAAGTTTTCCGACGAACCAAAAGAAAAGCACACAACACTATTTAGAGCCACAAAAGAAAAAGCAATTATCTGGGCATTAAACAAAAACTGAATAAAAACACCGATAGCACGGATTTGGTTTTATTAGCACGGATTATAAATCCGCGCTATCGGGGTTTCTGACTTTAATCATTCTCTATTAGAAATTCATCTATAAATTCTTTTTCTTCACTAAGATATAAGTAGTAAGTGCTAATTCTTTTTTGCTCCGTTTGATGATGAAGTTCTATTTTTATCTTAACACAAGGTGTTGGAATGAATTTATGATCAATTAGAATTGATATGGACTTAAGTACAATCTTACTAAGATCATTCCGATGATCCTCATCAATATTATAATAATATTCAATTGCTAATTGATAATATTCTTCTTTATTATCTAAAATATATTTCTGCAAATTCATTTTATTAATCCCGATAACTCGGATTTATTCCTTTAAATAATAAATATTATTTTTCTTGTCCAAACATAATTTTTCTTTATTATTTTCAAACCAATTCGTCCACTTCATAACATCTGATGATGTAGGATGAAATTTACCCAAATAATTGCTATCTGATTCCGATTCTATAGAAGACACTTTTTCAATTTTTTGGATTACTAATGGTAATTCTTTCAAATTTATATTCGTGTTTTTTATTGAATATGCTACAGTTTGAAGATCTTTTTTAAACTGTTCAACAGCTAACTCATTATTACAATTATCTTTACAAGAGCTATTAATAAGGCTAGCAAACAAAAAGACTACAACGAATAATCTACTTTTCATATTTTAATTTCTTTTACACCAGATAGCATGGATTTACTTCGTCTGTTCGGCTGAAGCCTCGGTTGCAATCCGTGCCAAGTTCTTATAGTATTCACTAAAACCACATGCCTTTAAAAACAAAAGACAGGCAAATCAGCAACAATTTCCACTAGCCTGTATCGGTGGACATTTTACCGTTCCATAACTGCAATACACACAACAATCGCCTTCCAATGGTCGTAACCGTGTTTTACAGTTCTCACATTCATAGAAAAACTCACATGCATCCGTTGGCATCATTTCCGTTTTTTTATGCCCGCATTTCGGACACCTAATCGTTGATTCCAATGCAACGGTTTTGCCGTTGTAAATAGTACAGGTATCACAATTTCCGTGAAGTTTGTTTCGGTAGTAGTTTATGGCAGTACCAATAAACAGCCCAAACATTCCCGTATAAATAAAATAGGTACCATCGCTAGCGAAATAATAACCGTAGCATATTAAAAGTGCACTTGGAACGCCAACCAACAGAGGATAGATACATCGGTGCTTTCGGTAAGCTATAAAAAGTCCAACAAGTGAGATCAAAACCATCGCCTGAAAAATCCACATTGTCCAACCTCTAAATAATTCGAAACTTCCAAGTCCAAAAGCAGAAGCTCCAAAAGCAAAAAGCGGAAAGCAACATGGTGAAAAGAACGCTGTTAAAAACAGACCGACTGTTCCAAGTTTATCGATATTAGCGGTTACTTTATTTGTCATTATTCTATAAATTTCCACAAAGATATTGTAGAAAAACAAAAAACGATGGTGCGGATTTGGTTTTATTAGCACGGATTACAAATCCGCGCCATCGGGTTTGCAAATCCGGGATATCGGGATATCGGGACAATCCGATTATACTATTTCTTAATTATTTTTAAATTAGCACCTGAATGTCGTTCTTGTTCATAGCTATCAGGAACATATATATATTTGACGCCTTATACATCGTAACAAATTAGCCACAATTAGATAAAACCGAACTAAATGACAACTTTTCCAGTATTAGCCTCAACATTATCAGAAACAGCATTAGGGAATTTTATAACAGAAAAATACCCGCTATCAGAGAATCTTAATTGTAAATTATTTAGAACGGGAGTAAATCATACTTACTTTATTTCGGATCATGAAACAAAATTTGTTTTTAGAGTTTATTGTCATAAATGGCGAACAAAAATAGAAATTGAGCAAGAATTAGAGCTTCTGAACTTACTCAAACAAAATTCGCTTTCTGTTTCCTATCCAATTTCAGATCGTAATGGAAACTTTATTCAAGAAATTAATGCTCCCGAAGGAATTCGATATGCAGTACTTTTTTCATTTGCTGAAGGCCAAAAAATGCGATTTATGTCCAACGAAACTTGTTTTTCCATTGGTTCATTAATGGCTAAAATTCATAACGTAACCGAAAGTAAAAAAATTGACCGAATAAATTATGATTCAGAAACACTTCTGAATCAATCCTATACTAATTTAAAACCTTTTTTTGACGAAGATTTAGACGAAATGAAGTTCTTAAAAGAAATTGGTAGTAAAATGTCAACGAGAATTAAAGAACGTAATTTATTAGAAAATAAAAATGGAATCGTTCATTTAGATATTTGGTATGATAATCTGAGTGTCAATAATGAAAATGAAATCACCATTTTTGACTTTGACAATTGCGGAAATGGGGCATTCATTTTAGATGTAGGTTATTTTTGCAAACAGTTATTTTTTATAGAATCTGACAAAAATGAATATGAATTAAAAGCAAAAAGCTTTCTAAATGGCTATCAAAAAATAAGAAATTTATCAGAAACAGAAATGGAATCAATTCCTGATGCCGGAGCGTCAATTTTTGTATTTTATCTTGGTGTACAAGCACAACGATTTGATTGGTCCAATATATTTTTTACTGAAAACTATCTTAAAATGTATGTGGGAAGAATACGCAATTGGATTGACTATTATGAACAAAAAAATAACCGTGGCTAACAGTCGTACCCAACCATAGTCCGTACTAAATTTATAAAGTGTTCACTAAAACCGTGTATTCTTAAAAACAAAACTACAACTTTTTAGGGTTGTAGTTTGTTTCTTCTTTATTCGCACGGATTACACCCGAGGCTTTAGCCGAACAGACGAAGTAAATCCGCGCTATCGGGTCAATAGACATAAATCTACCAATAGCATAATCATAATTTCGCCATTTAAAACTGTCCCAGTTCAGTCCCAGCTCGTCTTGACGCTCCTGACCTTGGTACTTATACTTATACGGATTCGGATTATCAACCGTTTCACCAACCAGTTCCGGTATATTATATCCCGGAGAACCGTCCATTGGCATGGCATAGGTATACGATTCTACATTATAGGCACGGTGCTTAAGCCCA
>Ga0160495_100348_pt1 | contig 27954 bp, 23 predicted proteins | sample DID4MG_4_FD_108251 | JGI IMG/M metagenome (GOLD analysis project Ga0160495, IMG submission 108251) | Enriched soil microbial communities from UW Madison campus, WI, USA - DID2933_E24_FP4 MG | ecosystem: Environmental > Terrestrial > Soil > Unclassified | place: USA: Madison, Wisconsin | collected... | reverse complement strand
TACATCCGCTGGTACAACGAGAAGCGGATCAAGATCTCCTTGGGGGCCCTCAGCCCGATCGAATACCGGGTGAGCCTTGGACTTGCGGCATAAAACCAGTCCAAGTTTTTATCCGCACCCCCAAATCAACAATCCTGGGCACGACCATCCTCATCGCCGCAATCTACGCCCGAGAGCGTCGCGTAAGCGATGCCCGCTTCTTGACGGCGCATCTGCCCAGGAGGAGTCTCGTACTCCCGTATGAAGGCCGTGGTCAGATGGCTTTGGCTAGAAAATCCAGTTTCTGCGGCAATCGCCGCGATAGGAAGATCGCTTGTCAGTAGCAGTTTACGTGCCCAGGCCAGTCGACTCCTGAGGACATAATGGTAGGGCGCATAGCCCACCGTGTTCCGAAAAAGTCGGACAAAGTGTGCGGGACTGAATCCCACCAACTCCGCGAGCTGCGGCAACGAGATGTCTTGGTCAAGACGGGTGTGGATCCATTCGTCCAGTCGCTGTACCTGCATCGCGCTGAGTCTTCCACGTTCAGCACGAAGACTGCCCCGGCTGGCTGTCCGCTGTTGCAACCGCATCGCCACGCCCAAAGAGAGGGACTGGGCGTAGAGCTGGCCGTTCGGTGATCCGTTTGCGACTTCGGTAGCCATCATGCGGAGAACTGCCGCGAGGCCGTCATCGTGAAATTCAAACTCAGTTTGCCAAGGAGGCCTTCGCGAAGGCGCATCCATGCCCAGCTCGGGTAGGGCGGCCAAGTGCACCTCCACCATGATCCTGCGAACATCTCGGCATTCCCAGCGAAGCCGGTTGATCGAAGTGCCTTGAACGAACAAGCCCATTGCCCCGGGTTTCAGGTCGCAGTGGGAGGATTTCCTTCCTGAGGAAAATTCGGCCTGAGCGTGACCGCAGTCCAGCATCGCGAGCGTCGTCATGCCCACCTCGGCATGGCGCGCCTCAACCTCGTGAGCAGCCTCGACCCAACCCAGAGCGAAACCCCGCCATTGCGAAGCCAACTCAGGGGTGAGCAAGCTGCGCTCCCCGTGGGGGTTGATCTGAAATCTCTCGCGAGGAATGTCTGCCATGGAAGCCATCTTTTCGCGTGAAACCGGGGCATTCATTGTGGCGTTGATGCCCCCGTCGGCGTATACCTTTTCTCGATAGCTGCTATATGCGCTCCCTCACCCGGGTTTCCCCTGGATGATGCGCATCCCGTGAAATTGTGATCGGAATCTGTAAGACGCGCCAAGCCCTTCACTGTGCAATGACCTCTCGTTGCACAGGAGACAATTTTGAAGACAAACCAGAATTCATGGAAAGCGCGGGCGGGGATCGCGGGCCTTGCGGCTGTTGCGCTGGGCGGTTGCGGCAGCGGGGGGGGTGGCGACATTCTTCCTCCCGTCGGCGACAACATTTCCATTCAACCCACCCGAGCATGCACCATGCAGGGCATCGGCTCCGCGCTTCTTACGGCAGATGCGCCCGTGAGCATTTTGGAAGTGACTACCGGCACGACGGGCACTGCCACATCGGACAAGCCCTACTGCCTGGTCAAAGTGAAAGTGGATCCTCAGGTCAACATCTGGGTATCGTTGCCCACCACCTCCTGGAACGGCCGGTTTCGGGCAGAGGGCAACGGTGTCTATGCGGGCTCTTCACAGCTCGCCCCTGCGGTCGATTCCGTGCGGCAGGGATTCGCCGGCGCCACCACGGACACGGGCCACACAGGCTTCTTTCTGTCTGGTGCCTTCGGTATGGAATCGCCCGGCAAACCCAATACCCAACTCCAGAATGACTTCGCCCACCGGTCGGAGCACCTGATGGCGGTTGTCGGCAAGCAGTTGGTCAAGGCCTTTTATGCCCAGGATCCTGTGCGCTCGTATTGGTACGGCTGCTCGACCGGCGGGCGTCAGGGGCTGATGATGGCGCAGCGCTACCCGGCAGACTACGACGCCATCCTTGCGGGCGCACCCGCGATTCACTGGGACCGGTTCCAGGCCTACCAGATCTGGCCCCAGGTTGTGATGCAGGCCGACGCTGCGGGACCTCTATCCACTGCGAAGCGCGAGTTGGCTACCCAGCGCGCGGTCGCTGCATGCGACGCAGCGGACGGCGTGGCGGATGGCGTGATCCGCGATCCGCGATCGTGCACGTACGACCCGACGAAAGACAGCCAGATCACACGAGCGGACTGCTCTTCAGCCGACGGAACCTGCCTGGCCCCCGGCGAAGCCACCGCGCTGCAGAAAATCTGGGGCGGCGCGCGCAACACTGCGGGCCAGCTGCTTTGGCCCGGTGTGGAACGGGGTGCAGACCTCAATGCGCTGGCCGGAGCGGAGCCATTCCCCATCCCCATCGAACAGGCCCGGTACTGGGTGTACTTCGACCCGACGTGGGATTGGAGAACGCTCAACCTTGCCAACTACGAGGCCTTCTTCAGCAAGAACGCTGAGATGGTGGGGCCCGTCATGGCCACCGACAACCCGGACATTTCCGCTTTCAAACAGCGGGGTGGCAAGCTCATCATGTACCACGGCTGGAATGACAACCTCATCATGCCGCAGGGCACTGTGCGGTACTACGAACGAGTCCAGCAGACCGTCGGTGCTTCGGAGGATTTCTCCAGGCTGTACATGGTCCCAGGCATGAACCACTGCAGCGGCGGCTCCGGCCCTTCCGAATTTGGGCAAAGGGCGAGTGGGGCCGTGCCCATGGAGGCGAAGACGGACATTTTCCGCGCTCTCATGGCTTGGTCCGAAAAAGGAGCAGCCCCTGCCGATATCACCGCATCGAAGATCGTGAACGGGGCCGTGGCGCAGACCCGCCCCCTGTGCCCCCATCCGCAAGTGGCCAAGTACAAAGGCGCGGGAAGCACGGACGATGCAGCGAACTTCACCTGCTCGGCGCCTTGACGGCGGGCCCAGGCGATACACAAACGATAGCGCTTGGACCGAATCAGCCGACCGGTTCAGGCGCCTCCAAAAACCCCTCTATTACATCCACATGAACCATCGCATTTCGCTTCTGCGCAGCTGTGCGCTCGTCCTTTGCGCTGCAACGGTGCTACCCTCTCTCGCGCAGGCACAGGACTTCCCGACCAAGCCTGTGCGCATCATCACCCCGTTCCCGGTGGGCAGTGGCCCCGAGGGGGTGGTGCGTCTGGTGGCTGACAAACTGTCGCGTGCATGGGGTCAACCGGTAGTGGTGGAAAACCGGCCGGGGGGTAACGGCTTCATCGCCATTGACGCCTTCAAACGAGGAGCCACGGACGGTCACGACCTGGTTCAGCTGGACAACGTCCACCTCTCCGCCTATCCGCATTTGTTCAAGAAGCTGCCTTACGACCCTAAAAAGGATTTCGAGCCCCTTCTTCCTTTGTTCAAGACATATTTCTTCGTCACCACCGCGGCAGACAGCAAGTATAAAAACGTAGGAGATCTAATAGCCGATGCCAAGGCCAAGCCTGGCAAGCTCAACTATGGTTCCTGGTCGATTGGAAACCCTGTGCACCTGGGCTCGGCTTTGTTCGATAACGTCGCAGGCATCGAGACACAGCATATCGTTTACAAGGAGACCAGCCAGTTGTACACGGGTGTGGCAACAGGCGAACTGGCATACGCACTTGGCAGCAGCGCAACCGCAGGTCCGCTGTACCGCGCAGGCAAATTGAGGTTCTTGGCGGTGGCCGGACCCAGCCGGCTCCCCGCATACAAAGATATCCCCACCGTTGCAGAAGCCGGCGGCCCCGCTGGCTTCGAAGTCAGCGGCTGGACTGCGATCGCCGCACCCAAGGGGGCCTCCAAAGCCGTAGCGGACAAAATCCAGCGGGACATCGAAAAGGCGCTTGCTGAACCAGACATGCGCGAAAAATTCCTCTCTTTCGGCTACGAAGCGTTCACGCCTACCCGAGATCAATTCACCCAATACATCCAATCTGAATCAGTGCGCTTCGCCAGCATCATCAAGAAGGCAAACGCCTCACTTGATTGACATTGGAGGAAAGCGTTTGACCCCTGCTGGGTTCAGATCCAAGGTAATGGGGCAGCGAACACACGTTGATTTGGGAGCGGCGATGTATAAGGCTCGTGTAGGCTCAACTAAGGAGGATAGATGGACACTTATGGAATGGATTTGATGGGACGACCTCGCCGACGGCGGCACAGCGCGCTGTTCACGTAGGCTGTGATCGAGGCTTTAACGCGCCCTGGGGTACGAGCCTGGACGCTGAACTGGTCAACGCAATGCCGGATGCAGCCATATAGAGGGTGACCGAAAAAAGCGCCCGACCGGTGGGCCACTCTGACCGCGGGAGCCACTATCGCTGGCCTGGCTGGCTCGCGAGAATGAACGACGCGACCCTCACCCGGTGGTCGATGCCCCGCAAGGCCTACTCCCCTGACCTGCGCGGCGTGATCATGCCGATCATCGATTTGCTCGTGAAGTTCGGGCAGACGAGTGTCGAGTACGGACTATCGGGCCAGTCAGCTGGTTCTCCAAGGTTGCGAGAGACACGCCTGCGGCGCCGGTGGACGCGCAGCTTCTGATGAGCGGTTTTTACGCGCCGAAGCGCAGTTGCCTCCGGGGCCCAAGCCCTACTTTGGCGACGATTCGGCAAGGTATTCACAGCGCGCGTCCGTCACACTGTCAGACCGACCTCCCTTCCGTGCTGCTGGCAGTGACGGAGCTCGATCCCGGTTGGATCGCGCAGCCCACGTTTGCGCTGGCACGTGCCACGACGGCCGCGAACGGCCGCAGTCCCCAGCTTCAATGGTCCGCGGGTCACAACCACGCGTCGACCGTGCAGAGCTTGGGATGGCCACAGGGCTATGCCAAGGCCGCTGCGTTGAAGTCTACCGGCACGTTGCGCTCATGCTGACAGCAGCACTCGCATGCGTCGCATCTCGAATAATGCGCTCTAGCATCCGGATCGCGGCCGGCTAGGAGGAAGATGCGGTGGTGTGCGGTTCGCCAGCGCGGCGTTCCGGCGGCAAGCCGCTGGAGGTGCTGCTCCGGTGCAGCTCCATCATGTCAAGACACTGGGGCATGTCCCGCGCGGCGAGGCATCGCAACAGCTGGTCGTGCTCCTGCACGGTTCGCAAGCGCGCACCCATGTCGGCCATCTTCGTCGCGATGAAGGTATCGGCCAGTGCCCAGAGCCGCTGCACCTCGTCAAGGATCAGACGGTAAGGCGAAAGGGAATAGATCTTCAGGTGGAACTCGCGGTTCAGGCGTACCAGGGGTGTCCAGTCCTCTTGGGTGGCGCATGCCCGCATCTCGTCGTTCAACCCGTGCAGCGCGTCCAAGGTATCGGTGTCCGGCCATTCGATCGACGCCAGCAGCTCGGTTTCCAGCAATTGCAGGATGCGGCGGATCTGGGCCATCTCGGTCGGCGCACGCTTGGCGACGAAATAGCCTGAATTGGGCCGGTGCAGTAGCAGACCTTGGTCGGCCAGTACGTTCAGCGCTTCGCGCAGCGGCACGCGGCTGACGCCCAGCTCCTCCGCCATCTCCTGTTGCCGGATTTGTTCGCCGGGTGACAGTTCGCCGGAGATGACTTTCGCGCGCAGCCGCTGGAGCGCGCTTTCCATGGCTCTGGCCTTAGCGGGGAGAGTGCTCAACTGCATGTCGGGATCTGAAACAGCGAGTGTAAGGGATATTGCCTGATGACATTGAATTCAATCCTGGGGATATCCCTTATTGGATTCCAAATAGAATTCAATATAGTTCGTTTCATATGAACGATCTCTCCAGACTCCTTGTGGCTGTACTCAACCGTCCTACTTCGACCCTTACTGGGTTGGCGTCCGGCAAGATCCCTACCCTTGCTACATCCTTCTGCGCCAGGAGTGCCCCCTGCACTGGCGTGGCGTCGCGAACACAGGCCATTCAAACGAGGCATGCATGAGCTTCCGACGATTCGCATGGCACGCGGGCATCGCCCTTGCCCTGGCAGGCGGGCTACCACCAGCAGCTATCGCTCAAGATGGTGCTAAGGCCTGGCCCCAGCAGCCAGTGCGATTCATTGTGCCCACGCCGCCAGGTGCACCTGTTAACATCATCGTGCGCCTACTGCAACCAAAGCTGCAGGCCGCCTGTGGACAACCCGTGGTGATGGAGAACAAGCCTGGCGCGGGCGGCAACATCGGTGCGCATGAGGTCGCCCAAGCCACCGATGGGCACACCATCCTTGCGGCTCCAGACACTGTTGTCACGGTGAACCCCCATCTGTACAAGAAGATGGGATTCGATCCCGGAAAGGATCTTGTGCCAGTGACCTACCTGGCGAGCTTCAACCAGATGCTCGTGTGCAACCCACGCACCGGCTTTGGCAATCTTGCCGCGCTGTTGAGGTCCACGCGCAAGCAGCCGGTCACGTACGCATCCAGCGGGCAGGGCGGGCCCAGCCACTTGGCGATGGAACTTCTGCTGGCGTCTACCAATTCCAAGATAGTTCACGAGCCGTATCGTGGTCCGAGCCTGACGGCCCAGGACTTGGTCAGCGGCCAAGTGCAGTGCGGGTTCATCGCATCCACTGTCGTGCTGCCCTTCGTGAAGGACGGGCGTCAAAAGGGACTGGCGGTCTCTAGCGGCGCGCGCTCGCCGCAGGCACCCGCGATCCCCACCGTTGCCGAAGACGATGTGGTCGGCTTTGACGCCACCTTCGTCGAAACGCTGCAGGCGCCGGCCAGTCTTCCCAAGGGGGTGGTGGATAAAGTCCGAGGCGATGTCACCAAGCTCCTGCTGACCCCCGAGATGAAGGATCGGCTGCTGGAGCAGGATCTGATCACTGTGGCGAATACGCCCGCCGAGGCCAGCCGCAGGGCCGCTGCGGACCAAACGAAATGGGGCCGCATCGCCAAGACGATGAACCTCACACTAGATTGAAACACCGAACTTCCATGTCCAATTCAGAGAACCGCAAATCTGTTCCGCGCAGCATCCTCATCTTCGGGGCCGCAGCCCACATCGGCAAGCCGCTGGCGCGCTTTCTCAAACGCGAGGCGCCGTCGATCCGGCTGCGTCTGGTCAGCAGCGACGAAGACCGCTGCGAGTCCCTGCGCCGCGAGTTTCCGCACACGGAAACGGTGGTGGCTAACTACTTTGACCAAGCCTCACTGGAGCGGGCCGTCGAGGGCATGGAGGGAATCTTCGTCATTGCGCCCAGCGGCACCGACGAGCGCCCGGCGACGACCAACCTCGTGAACGCCATCAAGCGCACCGGTTGCGCCGTGCACATTCTGCGCTGCGTGGGCATGCAGCCCGAGTCCAACCTGCGGCGCATTCCTGAATCCGTCCGTAAGCCGCCCGCGCTCGGCCTGCCGATACAGCACCCGATCGTCAAGCAGATCTTCGACGAGAGTGGCTTGCCCGTCACGTATTTGAACTTCGGAGCGACGTTTTTCGACAACTTCTTATGGATGGCCGGCAGCCTGCGTCGCGAGCGCAAACTGGTATGGCATAACCGGCTGATTCCGTTCATCGACCCGCGCGATATCGCCGAAGTGGCCGGGCGCCTATTCCTGTCAGACAACCACCGCCACATCGGCCAGTTCCACACGCTGAATAATGGCCATGACCTGATGCGCTTTTGCGACGTCGCCAAGGTGATGACCGAGGTATTCGGCGAGACCATCACACATGACGGCAGTAAGGAAGCCTTCTTTACTGAGTACGCCGGCATGGGCGACCGGCGCGACGTCTTGTGGAACTTTTTCGAGTACGAACGTGAGAACGAGGTGGTCTGGGCCCGCAACGACTTCGTCGAGCGAATGCTTGGGCGAAAACCGATCACAATGCGCGAATGGCTGCGGGAGAATGCCAAGGAACTGCTTGACTTGGACGCATCTTCGGAGCGCCATCAAGCCGCGGCAGCGGGATGAACCGACGGCCAGCAACACGCCGCGGATGGTCCTTTTCTTGCTGGCAGCTACGACGGCGTCTGGGACTCAGCGTGCCTGCTCGCATCGTATTGCGGCTGGATCGGCCCAGCGAGGACGGCGACAGCATCATTCCCCTGTTGAGCAACCTGTCAGACCACGCGTTGCAGGCCCCCGAGATTGTCAGGCTGTACAGGCGCTGCTAGAAGATCGTGGCGAGGTTCCAGCGGCTGGAGTCGGTGTTCAAAAGCGAGGATGCCTGGCTGAGCCAGCCCCGCGTGACGTCGCTGGCTTTAGTACGTGACTTTGTCCCGGATCCTTAAGCTTGAGCGGGCTTCGCGCCTCCTCAGACGTTGTGATTTGCAAGGACAAGGCTTTGATGACGGTGCGGATGCGCTGGACCCGGGCCGCGTTGCTTTGTGCGAGCTCTCAGGGCTGTCCCACAAGTCCCCCATGCCCGCCCGGACGTTACAGCCGATGTCGGCGGCAACCGTGGCAGGCGGGTCTGATGCTGGCCGACACCCAACACGGACCGCTCGCAACCGCTTCCGAACAGCCGGTCAGCGGTCTGGCGCATGTGCATCAGGTCTTCGAAATGGCCCGCCAATGCTGTCTCGCAGCCCGAACACCGAGCGGATCAGCAGCAGTGGCTTCAACAGCGCCCGGTCCAGGAAGTGGGCGACAGCGTACAGACGACCGACGTCGTAGCACTCGATCTAGAAGCGGATCTGATTCATCGAGCCCATGTTGAGCTACTCCACTTCGGGTTTGAGTTGCAGCGTCGGCTGCAGGCGTTCCACCACTCTCATGGTTAGCGCGCCGCCGGTGGTCAGGTTGATAGACACGTATGACGCCTCTTTGATCCGAGCCACAGGCTGGCGAAAAAGGGCTGGGTCCTGCGACGCGCGGCCAGCCACGCTCAGGGAGTCAGGAGTCAGCGACCCCAGCACCTCAAGGAGGTTTTGGGGCTTCTATGTCTAGTCGAGCGCTAGTACCCATCGTTGCTCGATAAGCGCGCGGCGAACACACGTTGCGCGAGCAGCAGATCCTGCTGCGGTTAAGCAGTGGCGACGGGCGGTTGCCAGATATGGGGCAGCAGTTGGTCGATGTCACGCGCCTTTTGAGTAGGCAGGCGCGTGAGCACGTCCTTCAGATAGGCGTAGGGATCGTGACCGTTGAGCTTTGCCGATTGGATCAAGCTGGTGATCGCGGCTGCGCGTTGGCCAGCCAATAACGTCCCGGCGAACAGCCAGTTGCGCCGTCCTGTGGCCCAGGTCCTAATCTGCTGCTCGTCATGGTTGTTGTCGATGGGCAGTGCCGGATCGTCCAGGTACCGCGTCAATGCCGCCCAGCGCTTGAGGCTGTAGTCGATCGCCCTGGCCGTTGCACCGCCGTCCACAACCTTCGTTCGCTGGGCGGTAAGCCAGGCGTGCAACGCCAGCGTGATCGGCAGGGCACGCAGCTGGCGCTGTTCGAGCCGCTGTTCGGGCGTCATGTCTTTCACTTCGCGTTCAATGCCGTACAGCTGGCCAATGAATTCCACCGCCGTCGCGGCGATCACACTCTTGTCGGTTTTCACCAGATCGATGAAGTACCGACGCGCGTGCGCCATGCAACCCGCTTCAGTGATCCCGCGTTCCCACAGCGCCTTGTACCCGCCGTAGTCGTCGCAGACCAGGCTATCCTTCCAATCTCCGAGGAAGTTTCTCGCATGCTCGCCGGCGCGGCTGATCGTGAAGTCGTAGACCACCGCCCGCAAGGGCTCGAAGGCCCCTGCCGCATAGGCCCAGAGGTAGGCGCGATGGGCTTTGCCCTTGCCAGGCGCCAGCATCGCCACCGGAGTCTCGTCTGCGTGGACGACAAGGCAAGCCAACACGTGACGCTTAAGTGCATCCACCAGCGGCTGCAGGCGCACGCCGCAGACGCCCACCCTTGCAGCCAGGGTTGAGCGCGGGATGGCCAGACCAGCACGGCCGAAGATCGCTTCCTGCCTGTAAAGCGGCAGATGATCCGAGTGCTTGGCCACCAGCACGTGCGCCAGCAGGCCGGCTGTAGGGGATTCCTTTGTCGATGATCTCTGGGGGAAGGGCGGCCTGCGTCATCGTGCGACAGCCGCGGCACGCCCACTTGCCGCGCACATGGTTCTGTACGGTGAACACGCCGGGTGTGTAGTCGAGCTTCTGAGTGACGTCCTCCCCAACGCGCTGCAGCACGCAGCCGCACGCGCATGTCGTGGAATGCGGCTCGTGGCTGATCTCGACGAGGCAGGTCATGCGGGAGCGCCGTGCGCTTTGGGTGTGCTTGCTTCTTGTCGACTGGCGGCGGCGTCTGGAGTGTTTCAAGCTCGGCTTCGAGCGCCGCGATGTCGGCATCCACTGACTCGTCGAACAGCGCCTTCTGCTGCGCATTGAGCTGCTCGCTGCTGGCACTGAACTTCATGCGCCGCAACTGCGCTATCTCGTAGGCGAGCTTCTCGATCTTGGCGTCACGCCAGTTGATCTCGTGCTTGCTGCGCTGCACCTGCTCCAGCAGCCTGGTTGCAAGTTCACGCAGTTCGCTCTCGCCCAAGGCGCTCAGCTGTGAGGGATCGATCTGCGAGACGTCAAGCATCGGGACCAGTATCACCAAGCGCAAGCACACCGGCCATTGGAAGATCTACGGATTGCCCAGAACCTATCCTCCCGTGCCTACACTACGCTGATCACGCCCGCCTCTCCCAAGCGATGCCAAGGCAGGCCCAGGACGAGCGCATCAAGCTGCTCACGGGTGAGCGACTGAGGTGCGCCACACCCGCCCCCAGGCCAGACGAAGCGGCCTTGATGCAGCCGTCGTGCTGCCAGCCAGATGCCGATGCCATCGTGGACCAAGACCTTCAGCCGGGTCGAGCGCTTGTTGGCAAATACGTAGGCATGGTGCGGACGCGCAGCGCCAAAGACCTTCACAACCCGGGCAAGAGTTGTATCGGTGCCAGCGCGCATGTCCAGCGGCTCGATACACAGCCATACCGCTTCGACGCGAATCATCGAAGCCAGTCGCTCAGCCAAGCTGCGCAATCGCGGGCGGCGCTGGCAGGCCAAACCACCGTAACGGTAGTGCCACCTCGCTGCAAGTCGATGCGGATGTCACCTTCAACGGTCGCTGCGGGCAGCGCAAGCGGCACGAACGTCGGGCCCGGCATCGGCACTTCGCGTGCAGGTTGCACATCCTTGGGCTTCGCTGGCAAGGCATGCTCCGCGTCGATCACCCATTTGCGCAGCATGTTCGCGTTCAAGCCATGTGCCAACGCCACTGCGGCCATCGATACGCCAGGGCGCATGCACTCCTGGATCACCGCCTCCTTGAACTGCGCGCTGTGCCGTCGCCGGCGAGGCCGCCCCATCAAATCCATTCCGTAAGTGTCCATCTGTCCGCCTAAGTTAAGCGGACACGAGCTCCTACATCGTCGCTGCCATATCAACGTGTGTTCGCTGCCCCCTTACGTTGCTCGGATCTCGAGCCGCTTTCCAGTCGTAAGATCGCTGCGGGCTATGACATCCGCAGTCCCAACCAGATCGTGGTCTGACGACGCAATCTTGATCGCCGTACCCTTAGGTTGTTGGGGCCGCCTGGGCTCGCCAGGCAATCTTGATCATTCGGTTATTGATTGAGCGGCACTTCGCTTCCGCGTAAAGCTTGCAGTACAAGATGAGATAGAACTCCGATCGCGGTTTCGTCGTCGATGAAGCGATCTGGAAAATCGCCCGTCGCTGCTGTCCAGTTATAGCAAGCGTATTCGATCATCGACGTGACAGCTGAGGCGACAAGTTCTGGGTCCAGGCCCACGCTACCGCCGCTCTTCTGGGCTGCGCGCACGACAGCGGCGAATCCACGAATGCCTTGCTGGCGAATGTTGTGCCATGCGCGCGCGAACTGTTTGTCGGCCATCGACATCTGGAAGGCTGCTGTAGCTATGGGCCAATCCTCGCGATAGATCCGCCAGAACGTACGAAGTCGATTCTCCAAATGCGCTGAGGGATCCTCGTCAGCTCGTAGCGGAGCGTTCACTTCAACTCGAAGACGGTGCTGAAAGACCGCAAGAAGTTCGTGCAACAGTGCTTCTTTGCTTTTGAAGTGCACATAGAACGCGCCTGGTGACTTGCCCACTGCGGCCATGACATCCGCGACCTTCATTCCGGCAAAGCCATCAATCGCTATCACCCGTTTCGCGGCTTGCATGATGGCAGTGCGCGTCAGCGCCCCCTTCGTTACTCGCGGCGAGGGCTCATTCAGTTCTGAATCGTCATTCATGTGCGAAATTTTGGCATGTGGCAGTAGGTCGTCCAGCCGTAATCATAGTGTAAACACTTAGGCAAGACCGTCTTTACAAAAAAAATGAATTGTGATTTACTTCGCATGTTTTCGAGATCTCGCGTGAAAAAGCTCATGTAGGAACCAATTTTCGGCCGCTCCAGTGAAGGTGAACGTAGATTCACTTATGAGTGGTGAATTGCTCGGTTCGATGCTTGGCATTGCCGGTCTTTTCTTGGAACGCGAGATCGGAAGTGCCGCGGCGGCCTTGCTGGGGCAACTAGATGACGAAGAGCCATCAACCACCTTTCTGGAGTACTCATGCCAAACAGCTTCGTCAACACCTGCGGAGGTCGTGCAGCGGCAACGCTGGACTCTGTGCCAGTGTTTGATCCCGCCACGCTAGAGGTTGTGGCCAACGTGCCGAACTCCTCGTTAGAGCAGCTAAATGAAGCTGTGCTGGCTGCTCGCGCTACTATGAAATCGGCCTGGGCTAACGATGCCGCGCTCAGACGCGAAGCCATTGGCAAGTGTGCAGACCAACTGTTGAGCAACGAAGAAGAATTGGCCAAATTGCTCAGCCGAGAGCAAGGCAAGCCGCTCATGGCGGCACGTAGAGAGATAGAGACCGGGCATCGGCTGCTGCGCTACTTTTCGACGTTAATCGAAGCCGACAAGGTCATCCGGCAAAACGAAGACGGATTGATTCGCGCGATACGGGCACCCATCGGCGCAGTCGGTCTCATCGTGCCTTGGAATTTTCCTGTGACCATTCTGATGATGAAGTTGGGCCCGGCGTTGTGGGCTGGGAATTCGGTAGTGGTCAAGCCGGCGCCATCCACACCCTTGACGACCTTGCGCATTGCTCAGCTGTTTGCCCAGGTGCTTCCCCCCGGAATCGTCAACACCGTTACTGGAAACGGAGACATTGGTCAAGCGCTGGTCAAACATGACGGTCTTGGAAAAATTTCCTTTACTGGATCGAGCCCGACTGGAAGACGCGTCATGGCGACAGCTGCAGAGTCGTTGAAGCGCCTGACCCTCGAACTCGGGGGTAACGACGCAGCGATCGTCTTACAAGATGCGGATCCTGCAATGATCGCACCGCGCCTATTCGCCAATGCCTTCGGCAATGCCGGCCAGTTGTGCTGCGCGATCAAGCGTCTGTATGTTCATCGTCGGGTCCACGATGAAGTCGTGGAACGTATGACTGCTATTGCTGCGGGTTGGCGGGTTGGTCACGGCTTGTTGCCGGACACGCAGATGGGTCCTCTGCATACAGCAACTCAGCGAGACCACGTTCGCGACCTTTTGGCTGATGCGAAACAAAGGGGGGGGCGCGTCCACACTGGTGGAGAGGCGATTGACGAATGGCCGGGTCACTTTCTGCGTCCAGCAATCGTCAGCGGTCTCGCGGACGATTCCCGCCTGGTTGCCGAGGAGCAGTTCGGGCCCGCGCTGCCCATTCTCGCCTTCGACGATGTTGATGAGGCCGTCGCGCGAGCCAACGCATCACCGTATGGTCTCGGTGGCTCTGTTTGGTCAGGTGATCCGGATGTTGCCGCTCAAGTGGCTTCACGCCTGGAGGCCGTCAACCTGTATGTCAACCAGCACGCAGTTCCGCCTGACCCGGAAATCCCTTTTGGCGGGAGCAAGGCCAGTGGGTTCGGCTACGAACTCGGCGAGTGGGGCGCAGACGACTTCAGTGTGCGCAAGGTCCTCAATGTACCAAGAGGTGTGCTGGCATGAGGACTATGCGTGCGGCCATTCAATTCAGGCCGGAGGCGCCTTTGGAGGTCGTCGATGGGGTTGAGATCGACGACCCGGCTCGCGGTGAAGTGCTAGTGCGCGTAAGCCATTGCGGCGTCTGTCAGTCAGATTTGGGGATCGCCGCAGGAAAGCTTCCCTATCCATTTCCCGTCATTCTTGGCCACGAGGCGGCCGGGTCTATCGCAGCCGTTGGCGAAGGCGTAGATGACTTGAAGGTGGGAGATCGCGTAGTTCTTTCCATGAAGGCGCCTTGTGGAAACTGTGCCAGTTGTCTGTCCGGCCAGCCAGTGATGTGCGACCGATCAGGTGGGCCGCTCAGCCCGTTGGATCGAGCGGCGGCGCTTCCGCGGGTGCGGCTGCGAGGAGCGCCGATCACGCGCGGCCTGCGTCTTGGCGCTTTTGCCGAATTCGTTCTAGCCGAGCGGAGCGGAGTTGTCGCTGTGCCCGAAGGTCTGCCTATGTCGCAGGCATGTCTAGTCGGTTGTGCCGTGCAAACCGGACTCGGGTCGGTGCTGAATGTCGCCCAGGTGAAGGGTGGCGACATTGCAGCGGTCATCGGGACAGGTGCTGTTGGCTTGTCGCTTATTGGAGCCCTTCGAGTCGCAGGCGCACGCGAGATCATCGGGGTCGAAGTTCACGCGCAACGTCGAGAAAGCGCAATTTCGTTTGGTGCTGACAGTGTTCTGGACCCTACGACGCCCGATTTCGAGTCGGCCCTCACCGCGCTGGTTGCCAAAAAGGGGGGCTTCGATCACGTCTTCGACGTTGTTGGCAGCGCGCAAACCTTGGCATATTCCTCCAAGCTCGTCCGTAAGGGAGGCGCTATCACTCTCGTTGGGGTCTCCCCCGTCGGATTGCCGCTTGCCATTCCGGCTTTGGACATCGTGATGCGCCAACTCACCGTGCGCGGGTCGTTCCTCGGCAACAGCCATCCGCAACGGGACCTGCCGCGCTATCTCGACCTGTGTTGCGGCGGACGCTTCAATCTTAGCGCTCTGCTTACGCGTCTTCGCCCCCTAGAAGAAATCAACGAGGCATTCGATGACTTGCGCCAAGGCGTAGGCATTCGGACCGTGCTGACGCTCTGAAGCACGAAATAGGTCTATTTGAAGCTCAACAACGAACTGGAGACTGACATGACGAAAAGCAATCCATCCCGCCGTTCCATGATCGCCACGCTGCTTTCTGCGGCTGCACTACCCGCCTTGGGTCAATCCGATGAATCTTCGACGATTGAGTGGGTGGTGGGGTTTCCACCGGGCGGTGGTGCCGACGCGAGCTCGCGAATTCTTGCGGAGCTTATGTCCAAGAACCTCGGCCGAACAATCATCGTGACAAACAAGCCTGGCGCCAGCACGCAAATTGCTGCGGACTATGTTGCCGCAGCCAAGGGCGGCAACATGATTTTCACTGCCGACTTCTCCACGCTGGCTACGAACAGCAGCCTGTTTCCGAAGCTTCGCTACTCTCCTGATCGGGACTTCATCGTGATCGGCATGCAGGCCCGTACTCCGATGGTTCTTGTGGGATCAATGGACGTCCCCGCGAACAATTTCAAGGAGCTTGTCTCTTGGGTGAACAAAAGCCCCCAAGAGTTGTCCTACGCATCCGCAGGCCCAGCCACTCCACACCACCTTGCAGCTGAGTTGTTGAAAGCCCAAACGGGCCTGAAGCTAGCGCACATACCCTACAGAGGTGCAGCGCCAGCAATTCTAGATGTGATTGGAGGGCAGATTCCACTTGGCATGGCTGATTTGGCGACTGCCCGTCAGTACATCATTGCAGGGAAGATCAAGGCGTTCGGTATTTCTAGCGCAAAGCGTTCTCCGAACGTCCCCAACGTTCCTACATTTATCGAACAGGGTCTATCCGAATACGAGACCTATGCATGGCAAGCCGTCGTGGTGCCTTCGAAGACACCTTCGGCGCAAGTCAGTCGCTTTCGCGAAGCCCTGGTCGCGGTGCTCGATGGCCAGGCTGTCAAGGAGCGTTACGACGCCCTCGGAATCGAACGCATGTTGGGCAGTCGCGAGGAAATTGCTTCGTTCATCACGCGCGAGCAAAAACGCTGGGCACAAGTAATCAAGACCAACAACATCAAGATCGATTGACCCGGGTCGGAGATCACTAGGAGCACATCATGAACAACAGTTCTCTCAACTCGACAGCCGCGATTCAGGTACCAAACTTTGAGGCAATGTTGGATCCATATCCCGAGTACGCGTCGTTGGCCGCTGCTGGTCCGGTGCGCGTCTTGAAGAGTCACGTCGGCGTCGAGTATTACGGAATCTTCGATTCGGATCTCGCTCGTCAAGCACTGCGCGACCAGCGCATTTCGAAGTCGGCTGTGGCAATGCACAAGGCGCTGGACCGACAGGGCCTCGAGGCCGCCAGCGCGGGCTTCCCCATCTCTGCGGTGAAGGGCAGCAATTTGCTCAACACCGATCCGCCGGAGCACACGCGCCTGCGTCAGCTCGTCAACCTGTCGTTCTCGCCACGTCGCATCGAATTGCTGCGAGCGCAGGTCGAACGTCTTGTTGTGGAGGTGATCGATAACTTGCGCGGCAAGGATCAGGTCGATCTCGTCTCGGAGTTCACATACCCCATCGGGTTAACGATGATCTGCAACGTCCTTGGCGTACCGCCTGCTGACCGGGGGCAGTTTCGTCATCTCGCCACGCAATCCATGACGCCCGGTGCGTCGAATCAAGCCGACTGCAGGGCCAAGTTGCTGCAGTACCTTGCCGACTTGGTCGCTGCAAAGCGCGAGTCCATTGACCCCGAAGTCGCCCCGGACGAGCAACCAGACGTGCTTTCCGCCATGTGTGCATCTCGGCTCGCCTCCGACGTTTTGACAGATGAAGAGCTGGTGAGTATGTCCTTCTTGCTGCTTATCGCCGGGCACGAGACCACGGTGGGTTTGATAGGAAACGCGGTCATCCTGCTGGACCGGCACATCGAACAGCGTCAGAAATTGATTGCGGATCGAGGCTTGCTGCCACAAATGGTGGAAGAGGTTGCACGTTTCGACGGTCCTGTGCACCAAACCACGATGCGCGCGACGCTGGAAGACGTCGATCTTGGCGGATCGGTAATCCCCGCAGGCAATTTTGTGCGGGTGTTTCTCGCGCATTGCAACCGTGACCCGAAGGTATACAAGGATCCGAATCAATTCGACATCACCCGCAAGCCAATGCCCAACCTGGCGTTTGGTCATGGGCCGCACTTTTGCCTGGGCTCCTTTCTCGCAAAGCTTGAAGCGCAGGTTGCAATTGGTAGTTTTCTGGATGCCTTCCCGGAATATCGGCTGGTTGGAGGCACCGACGCAATCGAATGGGCAGGCACTGTGGTTCGAGCTGCGGCAAGGATCTCGGCGTCTCTTTCGGGCCGTATTCCATGACATCCAGACCTCGCACGAACTGTTGTTCACGGTCGATCAAAAAAGCATAGGAATTTACGTGCAAGCATTTATCTACGACGCCGTCCGTACCCCTCGTGGGCGCGGCAAATCTAGCGGCTCACTGCATACGCTCTCACCACTTGAACTGGCCAGCACAGTGCTGCGCGCACTCCCCGAGCGCAGTGGCTTCGATCCCGCGCTGGTGGACGAAGTGATCATGGGCTGCGTTGAAGCGGTCGGCGATCAAGGAGCCAACCTGGCTCGCTCGGCGGTATTGGCAGCGGGCTATGGAGATACGGTGCCAGGCTTCATGGTGGCCCGGTTCTGTGGCTCTGCACTGGATGCGGTCAACGCCGCAGCTGCAAAAGTGATGAGTGGCCAAGCAGGTTGCGTCGTTGCAGGCGGGGTGGAAATGAACTCCCTCGTACCGATGCTCTTCGGCACGGGTGGCCCTTCCGTTTCTGACGTCTTCTTCAACGACCAAGTTATGCAGACGCCGCAAGGTGTGGCTGCCGACCTGATAGCCACCCTGGAAGGCTTCAAGCGAAGTGATGTGGATGCATTCGCCGCAGCGTCCCATCAGCGCGCGGCAGAAGCGCAACGCGAAGGCTGGTTTCGAGGATCTCTCGTTCCGGTTTGTGATGCCAACGGCATGCTGTGCCTGGCGCAGGACGAGCTGGTTCGACCGGAAACGACTGTCGAGTCGCTCGCCAAACTGAAGGCATCGTTCTTGACCAGCGGCGAGAAGATGGGCTTCGACGCGACGGTGCGTTATCGATATCCACAGGTCGATCGCATCGACCACATCCACCACGCCGGAAATTCCTCGGCGATTTCTGACGGCGCTTCGGCAGTCGTGATCGGCAACGAAAAAGCAGGTGCCCACCTCGGCAGGTCGCCGCGTGCTCGGATTGTGGCAACCGCAAGTGCAGCAGCCGACCCATGCATCATGCTCACCGCACCCACGCCCGCTACAGAGAAGGTCCTGGCGCGGGCTGGCCTGAGCATTGGAGACATCGATCTCTTCGAGGTCAATGAGGCCTTTGCTTCCGTGGTCCTTAAGTTCATGAAGGATCTTGGCGTGCCCCACGAAAAGGTCAACGTTGCGGGCGGAGCCATAGCGCTTGGTCACCCTGTCGGCGCCACGGGCGGCATGTTGATCGGCACTATCGTGGACGAACTCGAACGCCGTGGCCTGCGCCGCGGCCTCGTGACGATGTGCACTGGCCTCGGCATGGCCGTGGCCACCATTGTTGAACTGGTCTAGGGAGTATCAAAGATGATCGACTACGAGAAGGACGCCGACGGCGTCGCCCACATCGTCTGGAACAACCCGGACAGTCCCGTCAACGTGAAGAGCGGCGCGGCTATCGCAGCCTTTGCGGCGGCGGTCGATAGGGCAATCGCCGACGAAGCCGTCAAGGGGGTGCTAGTGCGCTCGGCCAAGCGCGAATTCGTGGCCGGAGGTGACCTACTTGAACTCTATGCTGCGCGGACCTTTGAAGAAGCGAATGCTAAGGTGGATGCCATTAGCTCGTGTCTGCGGCGTATGGAGCGTTCGGGAAAGCCGTTCGTGGCAGTGCTCAATGGCTCCGCGCTTGGTGGCGGCCTAGAACTGGCCATGGCCTGTCACAGACGTGTGGCTGCTGACGACCCGCGTCTGAAGCTTGGCCAACCCGAAGTCACTTTCGGCCTGATTCCTGGCGCTGGCGGCACACAGCGGTTGCCGCGTCTGATTGGCATCGCTCCGGCGTCCAAACTCCTGTTGGAGGGCAAGCCGATCGGTGTGCAGGAGGCGCTCAAGCTAAAGCTCATCGACGAGATTGTGCAGGCGGACAAGCTGGTGGACGTCGCGCGCGCCTGGGTGCTTTCCGGGCCGGATGCGCAGCAGCCTTGGGACCGGATAGGGTTCGAGTATCCGGACTTCGAGCCGCAGTCGCTCAAGGGCCGCGCGTTCTTCTTCAATGCTTGGCCGCAACTGCGCCGCAAGACCCCCCCTGGCGACTACGCGCCGGGCGCCCTGCTGCAGGTACTGGGTCAGGGCCTAGAGCGCGAAATTGACGCCGGGTTGGCGATAGAGAAGCGCTACTTCGCCCAGGCTGTCATTTCCCCGGCGGCCAAGAACCGCATTCGCACCCAATTCATCGCTGGCAACGCCGCCCGAAAACAGAAGCGCAGAGATACAGTGACGCCTCCATTCGAGCCTAGTCGAGTCGGGGTGATCGGCGCAGGTCTCATGGGCGGCGGCATCGCCTTGGTCTGCGCGCGCGCTGGCCTACAAACGGTGTTGCTAGATCGGGATCAGGAAACAGCAACGCGTGGTCTCGAACGCATCGCCAAGACGCTAGATGGTTCTGTCGAGCGCAAGTTGATGACCGCACAGGAACGCGAGGACATCCTTTCGCGGCTCGAAGCCGGCGCAGATTACGGCATGCTCAAGGGCTGCGAAGCCGTCATCGAAGCGGTGATCGAGGTCCCAGAAGCAAAGGCCGACGTGTTCGCGCGAGTCATAGCCGCTGCCGGACCCGATGTGCTGCTTGCTACGAACACTTCCACACTTTCGATCACGAACCTGGCCAAGGGCGTCGCTCAACCAAAAAACCTCATCGGGCTGCACTTCTTTGCGCCGGTCGACCGGATGGCGCTGGTGGAAGTGATCATGGGTCACGAAACGTCAGATGCGACCATGAGCCGTGCGCTCGACCTGCTCAAGCTGCTGCGCAAGACAGCAGTGGTCGTGAATGATGGGCCAGGTTTCTATACCTCTCGAGTCGTCGCAGCGTACACCCGTGAAGCGCTGCACATGTTGAACGAGGGAATCTCACCCGCTATCGTCGACAACGCAGCAGTCATCGCGGGGTTTCCCATAGGGCCCCTGACCATGGGGGATCTGACATCCTACGATTTGCTCACAGACATCCTTGGCAGCTTGGCGCACGACGGCAGGGGGACGGCTTCGGACTCTCAAGGTGCCCTTGAGGCCGCCAAGCGCCTGGTCGCCGCCGGGCGTGTCGGCCGCAGGGGTGAGGGTGGAGTGTACGACTACCCCCCTGAAGGAAAGGTGATCTGGGAGGGGCTGTCCAAACTATTTCCGCCGGCGGCAATTCAGCCCGCAGTCACCGAGGTCGCAAAGCGGTTGCTGCATATCCAGTCGTTGGAGACGGTGCATGCGATCGACGAAGGCGTCGCCAGTGACCCGTTGGAGCTCGATGCGGCCTCCGTGCTTGGCTGGAGCTATCCAAGCTGGCGCGGTGGCGTGCTGGGTCATATCGACGACGTTGGACCGGCGCAATTCGTTGAGGAGTGCGAAACCTTGGCCGCCCGCTTCGGGAAGAGATTCGATGCACCTGCGTCGCTGCGCGATCGGGCGAAATCAGGATCGAAGTTTCATTCGAGCGGAGAGGCAGCGTGAGCGCTCTGATCATGGACAACGCAGACGAGATTCTGCGTGAGGTGATGCCCGGTTGCGTGCGCTCCTTGTCGATCACCGTCGACAATTTGGGGGAGAACGCAGCGATCCTGAGGATGCCGTCGAGTGCGGCTGCGTGCCGCGAAGGCGGTATCTTTTCCGGCCAGGCGATAGCCTCTCTCGCTGATTCAGCAATGTGCTTTGCCCTATGGTGCGATGGCCGCGGCAGGCGTCCTGTTGCCACGGTCGATCTGCACGTCACGTACATGCGCGGCCTTGCCAGCGAGAGCTTGATTGCTCATGCGGAAGTGGTGCGTTCCGGGCGTACTTTGAGCTTTGCCAAGGTGCAGATCATTGGAGCTGATTCGGGCCAGTTGGCAGCAACCGCAATTGGAACGTTCGCTTGGCCGGCTTGACCGGTCGAGCACATGGAGTTGGAGATAAGGTATGACAAGCACCACGAAACCAAAGATCCTCATCGCCGGCGGAGGCATCGGCGGATTGACGGCCGCGCTGTCGCTGTTGAAGCGAGGCTTCCCCGTTCAGGTCTACGAACAAGCCAGGCAGCTTGGTGAGGTTGGTGCCGGCTTGCAGTTGAGCGCCAACACGAATCGAGTGCTCTTCGCACTTGGCCTTCGCGCTGAGCTAGAGGCTGTCGTTTCACGCCCAAGCGGTAAACAACTGCGGCTGTGGGATAGCGGTGAAAGCTGGGACTACTTCGATCTGGGAACAGTCTCTGAACAGAAGTTCGGTGCGCCGTACTTCACCATCTATCGGCCGGACCTTATGAATATCCTGGCCTCGGCCGTCGAGGCCGCCAGCCCTGGAACGATCAAGTTGGGCAAAAGGATTAAGAACGTCAGGCAAGACGGCGAAGGAGCAGAACTGGAATTCGAAGACGGAACATCCGCCTCCGGCGATCTTGTCGTGGGCGCCGATGGCGTCCACTCAGTCGTCCGCAATCAGCTCTTCGGCGATGGCGAGCCGGTGTATTCCGGCAACATGGCCTGGCGCGGCGTGATGAAGATGGACCAGCTACCTGCGAAACTGCAGCAGTCCGCCAGTGTGCTTTGGGTAGGGCCAGGGGCACACATCGTTACTTACCCTATACGGCGGCACGAGTTGCTTAACTTCGTCGGTGTCGTCGAGAAGGCTGAGTGGACATCGGAGTCTTGGTCCCAGCAAGGCTCGGTTGAAGAATTGCACGAAGACTTTTCCAAATGGCATTCTCACGTGCACGCCCTTATCGACCAGATCGAAACCCCTTTCAAGTGGTCCCTGCGTGGACGCAAACCGCTTCAGCGTTGGAGTACGGGGCGTATCACGTTGCTGGGCGACGCTTGCCATCCCACGCTGCCATTCCTGGCGCAAGGTGCTGCGATGTCCATCGAAGACGGGTACCTGCTGGCGCGGGCCCTCGACGAGAAGTCGAACATCGGTGTTGCCTTGCAGGCCTACGATGGGGCGCGAATCGAACGTGCGAACAAGATCGTGAGCAAGGCAGAGGAAAACGGCAAGAGATTCCACAACGACGAAATGCTTGATCCCACCAAGGCGCGCGCATTCGTCAATCGAGAGTGGAGCGAAGAAAACGTCAGCCAGCGATACGACTGGTTGTATTCGTACGACGCCGAACGCATCGCGCTCTGATCAATCCAGGAAAATAAGTATGCAAAGCCTTGTTGTTGAATTGGATGCCTTTGCTCGTGCCGAGGGCAAGCGACTGCACTCCGTTCAGGGTGATACAGCTCTTACGTACTCCGAATTCGTGGCGGCTACGCATAAGGTTGCGCATGGGCTGCGTCGCGAAGGCGTGCAGCCGGGCGAGGCGATCGCAGTGTGGTCGCGCAATGACCTCCGCATGCTGCAAGCAATCTACGGTGCGCTGCGCTGCAAGGCGCTTTTCGTTCCGCTGAACGCACGCAATAGTGTTGCTGAGAACCTGGTGCTGCTGCGCCGCTTCGATTGCAAGGCCCTGTTCGTCCAGACCGGTCTGATCGAACGGGACCTGCTCGCACGCGAGGCGCCAGAACTGCGCTGCGTGGTGCCACTTGATTCCCAACTGGATTGTGGACCCGCTTTCGATGCTTGGCGCGATCTTGCTACTGACGAGCGCTTTCCCGAGCAGTTCACAAGTGGCAGCGACCCTGCGGCCATCTTCCCGACCAGTGGAACCACTGGTGAGCCGAAGGGGGTAGTGCACAGCCACCTTGGCATATCAACAATGGCGCGTGGCTACCGTGAGCTCCTCAAGATAATGTCAGGTGGCAAGCATCTGGTGGTGGGGCCTATCACGCACGTCGCGGGGGGCGTCGTGTACGCGACGACGGGAATGGGTTTTACCCAGTTTCTGCTCGATTCAACACATCCCGGCGACATTCTCGATGCCATTGAGCGCGAGTCGGTAACCTTGTTGTTCGCACCGCCGACACTGGTGTACGGAATGCTCGATGAGCAGTTAAGGAGGCCGCGCAAGCTGTCTTCGTTGCAGGTGCTGATATACGCCGGTTCGGCCATTTCGCCAGTTCGCTTGCAACAGGCGATGCGGGTATTTGGACCCATTCTATTGAATGTGTACTCCCAATCGGAGCTGATCTACCCGGTCACATCGCTGACCCGAGAGGACCATGAGCGAATTGCGGGAGGCAACGAGCACCTGCTCGCCAGTGCCGGTCGCGCAACCGCTCAGGGTGAAGTCTCGATCATGGACGATGAGGGCCGACAACTCGCCCCAGGCGAGGTCGGTGAGATCGTGACGCGCTCTCTGGGTGGCATGCAGTGCTTTATCGGGGATCCGACGGCCACGGAAGCGATGCGTGCCCATGGCTGGCACCACACAGGTGACGTAGGGAGGCTCGACGAGGAAGGCTTCCTTTTTATTGTCGACCGCAAGAAGGACATGATCATCTCCGGCGGCTTCAACGTGTACTCGGCCGAAGTCGAGGCGGTGTTGTTTGAGCACCCCGCCGTGCTGGAGGCTGCTGTAGTAGGACTACCCGATCCCAAGTGGGGCGAAGCGGTGTGCGCCGTCGTCGTGGTAAGGCCTGGTCAGTCCCTTGAGCCCGAGGCGTTGCGATCCTTTTGCCGCGACAAGCTTGGTGGCGTGAAAACTCCTAAGCAGATCGTCCTGCGCGATGTGCTCCCACGCAACTCGGCCGGGAAAATTCTGAAGCGCAAACTGCGTGACAGTCTTGCAGAACCACTGGCGTGAGCAAGAACGTTCTACTCAGTAGTCGCATTGACGGCAGCCGTGACGAGTGGTGGGCCGGGCTGCGCGCGCCAATCGTGGTCGCGCCGATGTACAGGGTGACTACTGCACGCCTGGTTTTGGAAGCGGGCGCAGCAGGTGCTGTTGCGGTGCTTCCTGCACACAACTTGGCCTCCTCGGCGGATTTTGATTCGGTCCTTTTTGACATGGCACTGGCCATCCGCGCGTTCGGCCCTGGCCAATTCGCGCCCTGGGGCATCAACCTCATCGCGCATGCCAGCAACCCGCGGTTCGTTGACGATCTGGCCATCGTCGCTTCGCACCGTTGTCCTCTTGTAATCACGAGCGTCGGGTCGCCTCGTCCTGTTATGGAGGCAGTACGAGCCTACGGTGGCCGTGTGTGGTGTGATGTGATTTCCATCGAGCATGCTCGCAAGGCTGCTGCCGCGGGCGTGGATGGATTGGTGCTTGTGTGCGCGGGCGCTGGCGGCAATACCGGATGGATCAATCCGCTTGCCTTCCTCAAAGAAGTACGCAGGTTCTACACCGGCGTTGTCGCGGTCGCCGGTGCCATAACTGACGGAGCACAGGCGTATGCGCTAAAACTTCTTGGGGCCGATCTTGCCTACATCGGGACCCCCTTCATCGCAACGGACGAGAGCGCTGCAGCTGACGACTACAAGGACGCAGTGGCCAATGGATCGCTGGACGACGTGATTCTTAGCAAGGCTGCAAGTGGTGTTCCCGCAAACCTGATGACGGCTTCTCTCAAGCGACTGGGCCTGGACCCGGCGGACGCTCCATCTCTGAATGTAGGCAGCTGGTCGGAGAGCGCAGCGTGGTCGGCCGGACACGGAATCGCCTCTGCAGGTCAGCGGCAATCCGCTCGTCAACTTGTGGAACAACTCATTCGTGAATACGCCGCCGTTTCCTCCAGCGTCGATCCAGTTCAATAACTCGGGAACACTCAAATGAAAAGTCAATTTCGCAGAAGTCTTGCCTATGTACTTCTCGCTACATTGGCGAGCCCTCTTATCAATGCAACGGCCGCCGCCGACACTAACTATCCGACCGGCCCGGTGCGTTTCATCGTGCCATTCGCCGCTGGCGGCGGACCGGACACCGTTGCTCGATTGGTCGGCCAGCGCTTGTCGGAGATATGGAAGCAGCCCGTGGTTATCGACAACAAGGTTGGCGGCAGTTCAATTATTGCGACAGGTGAAGTGGTTCGTGCCAAGCCCGACGGCCAGACGGTTCTGGTGAATATTGCGCTGCTTGTGCAGAACCCAAGCTTGCGCAGCAAACTGCCCTTTGACACCTTCAAAGAACTCACACCCGTCGTGCCAATGGCTTATGACTCGCTTTTTCTTGTAGCCTCAACCTCCACGAAGGCGCGCGACGTAAAGAGCTTCACGGAGGTCGTCAGAGCGGAGCCTGGAAAATTCGCTTTCGGAACATTCGGCAATGGATCCACAGCTCATCTGCTGATGATTGCTCTAGAGAAAGGCGCTGATCTTTCGCTTATCCACGTCCCCTACCAGGGAACGGCGCCCGTTGCGCAGGCCTTGATGAGCAGCGAGGTGCAATTTGGATTGCTGCCGTATGCGACGGCTCGCCAAGTCCTGGAATCGGGCAAAGCTGTTGCGCTTGGTGTGACGGGCTCTAAGCGCGCGGAGTCGCTGCCTCAGGTGCCGACGCTCGTCGAGAGCGGACTGAAGGGTTTCGAGGGGTCGAACTGGATCGGTCTCTTTTTGCCTTCGGCAACACCCAAATACATCGTGGAGAAGTTAAACCGGGACGTTAACGAAGCCCTACGCTCCCCTTCGATACAAGCGAGGTTGAAAGACATCGGCTCATTGCCAGGTGGCGGCTCGGTGACTGAATTCTCGAGTGCTGTCAAGAATGACTATGAGCACTACCGAGCGCTGATCCGCGCTGGCAACGTGAAGGTTGAGTAACGACCGAATTCTGCGGAAGCAAGCTCGCGGGGTTGAAGCATTTGATACGCACTGACTACGGCAATCAGCCTTGCCTGTCAGCGCCAGCGAGTGGAAGCGGATCGAATAAGCAGAGCCTGCAACCGCAGTTTTTTACTGTTAAATCTAGCTGCCAGCCGCAGCCCTATTTCTGACATTTGGAGTTAATTGTGAAAGCAACTGCGAATTTAAAGGTGCGCGTACAACGCAAGACCATTGAAGCGATCGATATTTGCACGTTCGAGCTCGTGGGTGCCGATGGTCGGAAATTGCCTGCCTTCTCCGCGGGTTCACACATTGACGTGGAAATGCCCGGAGGTATCACTCGACAGTATTCGCTTTGCAACGAATCGGATGAGACGCACCGGTATGTGATTGGCGTTCTGAAAGACCAGAACAGCCGGGGCGGTTCGCGTGCACTTCACGAAGAAGTAAATGAAGGTGACCTGCTGACGATTAGCCCGCCTCGAAACCACTTCGCACTGGCTCATGCGGCTAATCATTCCATCCTATTTGCCGGTGGCATTGGAATCACGCCCATTCTGTGCATGGCCCAGCGGCTTGCCGCCGCCGGTGAGCCTTTCGAGGTCCACTATTGCACGCGCTCACGAGAGCGGACCGCGTTTTTGGGGCGTCTAGGTTCATCAAGCTTTGCGCCGAAAGTAAATTTCCATTTCGATGATGGACCAGACGAACAGAAGTTGAAGCTTGAATCGATTCTGACGAGTCAGGCGGCGGGAGTGCAGTTGTACGTCTGCGGTCCCAAAGGCTTTATGGATGCTGTGCTGAGTAAGGCGCGTGAGCACGACTGGCCAGAGGACCAACTGCACTATGAGTTCTTCGGTGCTGCGCCAGAGAAGTCGGAGTCGGACGGTAGCTTCGAGGTGCAACTCGCGAGTTCAGGTCGTATTGTGATTGTTTCGAAGGATCAAACGGTGGTTCAAGCGCTTGAGGAAGCCGGAGTCTCCGTTGTGGTTTCCTGCGAGCAGGGCGTTTGCGGCACTTGTATGACTCGAGTGCTGGAGGGGGAGCCCGATCACAGAGATATGTTCCTGACGAAAGAGGAGCACGCCAAGAACGACCAGTTTCTGCCCTGTTGCTCGCGTTCCAAGTCAGCTAGGCTGGTCCTGGACCTTTGAGGGCGGATTCAAAAACGTAGCTTAACCCCCTGCATTTCAATTAGCAGGGGGGGAGTGCTGCAGGTTGTCCATCGGCAACTTGTAGTACGCTGCCGTCGCACATTGGCTGGCAATGCTTGTCCGCTGTAAGCCGCCGGCCACCCCATCTTGACGGAAAGCAGGCGTGCGCGGCTTGACTTCCACTATTGCCTAAGGGTGTGGCCAAACGGGGCGTAACCAGAGACTTTCTCCCGGTGACGCATTTCTCAAGCTATCGCTGCCGCATGGCTGAGACCGGGCTGGCCTTGTTCACCTTGGAAAGGCGACTGACGCTGTTGACCCGCGTTGTCGAGCGTGCTTGCGCTTAAGTCTCGCCATCCTTGTTCGCGACGAGGACGAACGAGTTTCTGCCGGCTGCCTTGGCGCGATACAGCGCAGTGTCTGCCCGTTGCATAAGCTGCTCGCCCAAGTCAGGCTCGAATGCATCGGAAGTTGCATGAAATGCGACGCCCACGCTAGTCGTAATGGCTAGTCGCAGCTCTTGAAACACGAAAGGTGCCTCCCCGACAAGCCCCACGATCTTACGAGCAACCTGTGCAGCTGCCGCTTCGTCGACCGGGCTCTCAAGCGACACAACGAACTCGTCACCAGCCAACCGAGCGACCGTATCAGTTACTCGCACGGCATCCCGAAGGCGCCGTGCAAACTCCACAAGGACCTGATCGCCGACGGCGTGACTGTGGGTATCGTTGATGTGTTGATTTCCAAGCAGAAGTGACCCACTAACCGCCAGGAGGGGATGCGGACAAAAACTTGGACTACCAGGAGGTAGTTCATGTATTCCTACGAAGATCGAATCCGAGCCGTTGAGCTCTACATCAAGCTGGGCAAGCGCGTCAGGCCCACCATACGGCAGCT
>Ga0160495_100345_pt1 | contig 28389 bp, 26 predicted proteins | sample DID4MG_4_FD_108251 | JGI IMG/M metagenome (GOLD analysis project Ga0160495, IMG submission 108251) | Enriched soil microbial communities from UW Madison campus, WI, USA - DID2933_E24_FP4 MG | ecosystem: Environmental > Terrestrial > Soil > Unclassified | place: USA: Madison, Wisconsin | collected... | reverse complement strand
GTCGGACACGCGCGTGTTCTCACTTTCCGGGATGGTTTGATGTCCGATGTCGCTCTGAATGTGCTGCCGGTATTTGCGCTGATCCTGCTGGGGTGGATTTTTGTGCGGGTTGGGTATCTGCGGGAGGAGTTGGGGGAGGGGCTCGGGGAGTTCGTCTTTCGCGTTGCCGTGCCGGTCCTGCTGTTTCGAACCATCGCTGAAGCTGATTTTACGGGCGGGGCGCCGTGGCGGATCTGGGTTGCCTATTTTGGCGGTGTGGCGGTTACGTGGACGATCGCGCATCTCGTCGCGACGCTCGGCTTCAGGCGGGATCGGCGGATCGGCGTTCTCGCGGGCGTCTCGGCGGCCTTCGCCAACACCGTGTTCATCGGGCTGCCGCTGGTCTCGCGGGTGGTGGGTGAAGACGGGCTGGTGGCGATCTCCGTGCTGCTGTCAGTGCATCTGCCGACCATGATGATCGCCGGCACCGCTCTGATGGAGCGGGCGGAGCGCAAGGAAGGGGTACGGGAGCCGCAAAGTCTCTCCGTGCTGTTGCTCGGCATCGTCTGGAGCCTGGTGCGCAATCCGCTGGTGATCGGCCTTTTCGCCGGTGCGCTGTTCCACGCGGGCGGCGTACCGCTTGTGGGGCCGGTCAAGGTAATGGTGGAACAGGTCGCCGCCATGGCTGCGCCTGCCGCGCTCATGTCGATCGGCATGGCGCTCGTCAGGTACAAGGTCGGCGGCAACGCGCGCATTGCGCTTGCCATGACTGCCCTGAAGCTTCTACTGCTGCCCGGCTGCGTCTACGTCGCCTGCCGGCTGCTTGGCCTCCCACCGGAATGGACGGCGGCCATGGTTCTGACCGCTTCCGTACCGACGGGCGTCAATGTCTGGCTGCTCGCCAATCATTTCGGCGTCGGCCATGCGCTCGCCTCCTCGACCATAACGATGACGACAGCGCTCGGCGTCTTCACGGTGTCGTTCTGGGCATGGCTGCTCGGCTGAGCATTGCTGGCGGCGGGCGGGCAAAAAAAACCCGGCGCAAGGCCGGGTTTTCAAGTTCTCTGCCGGCGGCTGCCTTACTGGGCGGCCGGCTGTTCGGTCGTGGTGCCCTCGGCCGTGCCGCCTTCGGCAGGTGCCGCACCTTCGGCCGCTGCACCGTTGTTGCCTTCGGCCGGCGTGGTGGTGGCACCTTCGGTGGTCGTGGCCGCACCGTCCTGTGTTGCAGCTGCGCCGTCCTGCGTCGTGGCGGCTGCGCCATCGGCCGGAGCCGCACCTTCGGTGGTCGCTGCACCATCCGTTGCGGCAGCGCCGGCATCCGCACCTTCTGCAGATGGCGTGGGCAGCGCAGCCGGATTGTCTGCGAGCGTGCGCAGGTAAGCGATCAGGTTGGCGCGCTCGTCGTCCTTCTTCAGGCCGGCGAAGCCCATGGCGGTGCCCGGGACATGCTTCTTCGGTGCTTCGAGGAAGTAGTTCAGATGATCGTAATCCCACAGGACCTTGTGGTCTTCGGAGAAGGTGGTCATACCTGCGGAATAGCTAAAGCCTTCATGCGAAGCGATCGGGCGGTTGACGATATCCCAGAGACCGGGTCCGACCTTGTTGGGGCCGCCCTTCTCCGAGGTGTGACAGCTCGCACACTTCTTGAAGACGGTTTCGCCGGCAGTGGCATCAGCGCTGGCCAGCAGGGTCGCGATCGGAACCGCCGCAGCGGCTTCACCGCCACCGGCTTCCGCACCGCCGGTTTCCTCGGCCACAATCGCGAAACCTTCCTTCTCGGGCGCGCCCGAATGGAAGATGCCTTCAGAAGCGATCGACACGGACATCAGTACGAATACGGTGCCGAGCAGGGCACCTACGCCCATGTTCACATAAGAGTTCATCCAAACGCTCCCCTAGCAACCGGCGGACGTGACACCGGCCAGTCTTGAAATCGCGCGGAACCTATGTCTTTTGCTGCTTCGTTGCAACAGTGATTGTAGCCCCCGCACTGAGACTTTTTGACACTTTTCCAGGGGGTTTTGAAGGGCCTGAGATGAATCCCGCCAATTTTGACAAGAGCCTCGTGCTCATTCCGGCGCGCATGGCCTCCACGCGGCTTCCGGGCAAGCCTTTGGCCGACATCGCCGGCCTGCCGATGATCGTCCAGGTGGCGCGGCGCGCGGCCGCTGCCGATGTCGGCCGCGTGGTGGTCGCGGTGGATCACCAGGACGTTTTCGACGCGGTCGTGGCGGCGGGTTTCGAGGCCGTCATGACGCGCGGCGATCATCAGTCCGGCTCCGATCGCATCCATGAAGCGCTGACGGTGTGCGATCCCGAGCGCCGTGCCGATATCGTCATCAATGTGCAGGGCGACCTGCCGACCATCGACCCCGACACGATCCGCGCCGCGCTGCGCCCGCTGGAAAACGCATCCACCGACATCGCGACGCTGACAACGGAAATCCGTGACGAGCACGAGAAGACCAACCCGAATGTCGTGAAAGTCGTGGGATCGCCGATCGCTGAGAGCCGCCTGCGCGCGCTGTATTTCACCCGGGCGACGGCGCCGCACGGCACGGGTCCGCTCTTCCATCATATCGGCCTCTACGCCTACCGCCGCAAGGCGCTCGAAGCCTTCGTGGCGCTCAAGCCCTCGACACTGGAAAAGCGGGAGTCGCTGGAGCAACTGCGGGCGCTCGAAGCCGGCATGCGCATCGACGTGGAGATCGTTGACACCGTTCCGCTCGGTGTCGATACTCCAGCCGACCTCGAAAAGGCGCGCGCCATGCTCGCGGCCAACCCCATCTGATACGGATCCCAGCCATGACAATGAAGACCAACAGGATCGCCTTCCAGGGCGAGTACGGCGCCAATTCCGACATGGCGAGCCGGGACATGTTCCCCGACATGGATCCGTTACCGTGCCAGACCTTCGAGGACGCGTTCCTTGCCGTGGAGAATGGCGACGCCGACCTCGCGATGATCCCGATCGAGAACACGATCGCCGGTCGCGTTGCCGACATCCATCATCTCCTGCCGGAATCGCGCCTGCATATCGTCGGCGAGTATTTCATGCCGATCCGTTTCCAGCTCATGGTGCTGCCGGGTGTGACCAAGGAGGAGGTGCGCACGGTTCACAGCCATATCCATGCGCTGGGCCAGTGCCGCAAGATCGTGCGCCTCAACGGCTGGAAACCGGTGATCGCCGGCGATACGGCGGGCGCCGCAAAGCTCGTGTCGGAAACCGGCGACCGGTCCATGGCAGCGCTTGCGCCGCGCCTGGCGGCCGACCTCTACGGCCTGTCGATCATTGCCGAGAATGTCGAGGACACGGAGACCAACGTCACGCGCTTCGTGGTGCTTTCGCGGGAGGAGAAGACCGCGGAGCAGACGAGCGAGGGCATTATCGTGACGACCTTCGTCTTCAACGTGCGCAACATACCGGCCGCGCTTTACAAGGCGCTCGGCGGCTTCGCGACGAACGGCATCAACATGACGAAGCTCGAAAGCTACCAGATCGGCGGCAAGTTCATCGCCACACAATTCTACGCCGATATCGAGGGGCATCCGGATGAGGTGCATGTGCGTCAGGCGCTCGACGAACTGCGCTACTTCTCCGAAAAAGTACGCATTCTCGGCACCTATCGTGCCCATCCGATGCGAAGCGCCTTCTAGAATTGACGATCGTCAGGGAGCCCGGAACCGGGCTTCCGCAACGGCATTTCCATCATGAAAGGAGATGCCTAATGCGCACGATCACCTATATAACGATCATGGTTTCGATGATGGTAAATGCCGTCGTCTTCGGCGCCGGCACGATCGCCATCCTGGCGGTGCCGTCGCTTGCCGATCATGCCAAATACCTTCTGCCGGCCTGGATCGTCATCACGTTCATCGTCAGTCCCGTCATAGCCCGCCTCATGGCGCCGAGGCTGAGGCTGCGTGAACATCCCGGCGACCGGCCGACCTTCGGCTGGCGCTAGTCGAGCTTCCAGTCCAACCAGTCGCGCATCAGGCGATGCGCGATGGCGCCCTTCGGCGGCGGCGTGGTGGTGCCCGGCGCAACGCTGGACGCTGCAACGCCCGACGTGGCGCTGCGCTCGATCATTGCCGCCGTCTCCTCGCGGGTGAACCAGCGGCAATCCTCGAGTTCCTGCTCGTCTCGGCGGATATCGAAGGAGATCGCCTCGCCGTAGCAGCCGATCATCAGGGAATGCGGCATCGGCCAGGGCTGCGAGGCATGATAGCGCACGCGTCCGACCCTGATGCCTGCTTCCTCGAACGTCTCTCGCCGCACCGTATGCTCGACCGTCTCGCCGGGTTCGAGGAAGCCGGCAAGGCAGGAATACATGCCCTCGGGGAAATGCGGCGAGCGGCCGAGCAGGCACAGATCCCGTTCCACATCGATGACCAGCATGATCGCGACCGGGTCCGTGCGGGGAAAGATGGTGTGGCCGCAGGCCTCGCAGACCCGTCGGTAGCCGCCGATCTCAGAGCGGGTCGGCGAACCGCATTTTCCGCAGAAGCGATTGTTGGCGTTCCAGGTCATCAGGCTGGAGGCCTGGGCGAACTGGCCGAGCAGGTCGTCGTCCAGCATCTGCTGGCGATAGAGCGTGCGGCCGTCCGTCGCCTTCAGCGGCTCCTGCAGGGTCTCGGGATCGGCGCGGACGGGAATGGCCAGCCGCGGCTCGCCGTTCTTGAGATAGCCGAGCAGGATGGCATCTTCCGGAACCGGATCGAGTTCGGCGAGCTCATAGGGCGCAAACAGCGGATCGATGATCTTCTCGTCATGCTTGACGACGAGCTTTCCACTGGCCAGCGCGAAGGCGTGAACGTTTTCCGCCTTGAAGGCCTGCTCCAGACAATCCGGCGCGCGATATTCCGAGCGGCGGTCGAGCGTGTTCTCCGCAAAGGCCACCATGGTGCTGGGTTCTGCATGCGGGCGATAGAGATCGAAAAGCGAAGGCTTCATGGGTTCAGCGCATCCAGGAGCTTGGCGGTGAATGCCTTGGCGTCCGCCTCCGCGCGCGGCACGGCCGTGCCGTGGCTCCAGACGGGACCGGGCCAGTTCGGATCACCTTCGGAGCGGGCGATGACATGCACATGAAGCTGGCGCACGATGTTACCCAGCGCGCCGGTATTGATCTTCGTTGCGCCGGTGACCTGTTTCAGCGCTTCTGCAACGAGTGTCGTCTCGAAGGTCAGCATGGTCTGGTCGAGCGGCGTGAGATCGAAAATCTCGCTGACATCCGGGCGCTGGGGCACCAGCACCAGCCAGGGCCAGCGGCCGTCCTTCATGAGGCGCAGCTCGCACAGGCCGATCTTCGTCAGAAGGTCGCTGTCGCGCTCCAGCCGTTCGTCGGTTCGAAAATCGCTCATCGGAACTCTCACGCATGCTTCTTGTTTGGTGATTCATGACACGCAGCGGATTTCCCTCCAACAGTTTTTTTATCGGCTCCGCTTGCATTCGGTTGGAATATTGCCGATATGGAGGCCGGGAGGTTGGTGGTGGACGAGCCACTCGCCAACCGGGTCAGGTCCGGAAGGAAGCAGCCCTAACGAGCCCCGGCACGGGTCATCGTGCCAGCCTCCCACCTTTCCGTCCTGTCGGGACAGACGTTCGATTAACGGCAGGGTCGATGAGCGACGAAACGCAAAATCCGTCCACTGAAAAGCCCGCCGCGTATCGCGTGCTTGCGCGAAAATACCGGCCGAAGGACTTCTCCGACCTCATGGTCGGCCAGGAGCCGATGGTCCGTACGCTGACCAACGCCTTCGAGACGGGCCGCATCGCCCAGGCCTATATGCTGACGGGCGTGCGCGGGGTCGGCAAGACGACGACCGCCCGCATCCTTGCCCGCGCGCTGAACTACAAGACGGCTGACATAGACAAGCCGACCATCGACCTGCGCATCCCCGGCGAACATTGCCAGGCCATCATGGAAGGCCGGCATGTCGACGTCATCGAGATGGACGCCGCCTCCCATACCGGCATCGACGACATCAGGGAAATCATCGAGCAGGTTCGCTACCGCCCGGTCTCGGCGCGCTACAAGGTCTACATCATCGACGAAGTGCACATGCTCTCGACGCAGGCCTTCAACGGCCTGCTGAAGACGCTCGAGGAGCCACCGGAGCATGTGAAGTTCATCTTCGCGACGACGGAAATCCGCAAGGTGCCGATCACCGTCCTGTCGCGCTGCCAGCGCTTCGACCTGCGCCGCATCGGCGCGTCCGATCTCGTCGGCCTGTTTACCACCATCCTGGGCAAGGAAGGCGTGGAATTCGAGCCGGATGCGCTCGCCATGGTCGCCCGTGCGGCCGAAGGCTCCGCGCGTGACGGCCTATCGCTGCTCGACCAGGCGATCGCCCATGGGGCGGGCCGCGTCGAGGTTGATGCCGTCCGCTCCATGCTCGGCCTTGCCGACCGTGCGCGCATTGTCGATCTCTTCGAACACATCGTGAAGGGCGATGCGGCGGCGGCTTTGGCCGAGTTCGCCGCGCAGTACGAGGCGGGCGCCAGCCCCTCCGTGGTGCTGACCGACCTTGCCGATTTCACCCATCTCGTCACCCGCATGAAATATGTACCCGATGCCACCGGTGACCAGTCGTTGAGCGAGATCGAGCGCGTGCGCGGCGTGGAATTCGCCAACTCCATCGCGGTCACCGCGCTGTCACGCATATGGCAGATGCTGCTGAAGGGCATTCCGGAAACGGAAGCCTCCAGCCGTCCGGCGGGTGCCGCCGAAATGGTCATCATCCGTCTTGCCCATGCCGCAAACCTTCCCTCGCCGGAAGATGCGGCACGGCGGCTTGCCGAGCTTTCCAACGGTGACGGCGGCGGCAACGGCGCGCGTGCGCCGCAATCCGGTGGCTCTGGCGGGCAACCGTCGGCGCAGGGCTCGGTGTCCGCGGTCTCGCGTCAGCCCGATGCGCCCATGCGCGCTCAGGCAGGCGGTGGAACCGTCACGATGCTGCGCCCGGTGCCACAGTCCGAATCCGCACCGCAGCCCGTTGGCCGCGTCGAGATGGCTCCGGCAGAGCAGCCGGCAGCCGTCCCCAAGGTGCCGGTCAAGTCGATCTCGGATATCGCCGACCTCTGCACCAAGAACCGTGACATCAGGCTTCGCGCGCTGGTCCGCGCCTTCGTGCGACCCGTGAGCGTGGAAGCGGGCAAGCTCGAAATCAGCCTGACAGAGGACGCGCCGAAATCGCTGGTCTCCGAACTGTCGAACCGTCTCCTGGAATGGACCGGAACGCGCTGGCTCGTCATCCTGTCGCGGGAGGCCGGTGGCCCGACGCTGGCCGAGGCCGAAACGATGGCGCAGGAAGCGCGCGTGGCCGATGCCCGGCAGGACCCGGATGTCGCCGCCATTCTTCAGCGCTTCCCCGGCGCGAAGATCACCGACGTGCGCATCAAGGTGCCGGAAACGGAAGACGAACCGGAGACCGTCGAGGCCGCGGCCATCGCGGAATCCGCCGAGGGCGATATCCTGCCCGGCGACGATATTGAACATTAAAATAGAGAACCGAGAGGAGAGGCCGATGCGCGACATCATGGGCATGATGGGCAAGGTCAAGGAAATGCAGGCCAAGATGGAGAAGATGCAGGAGGAGATCGCCGCCCTCGAGGTGAACGGCACCTCCGGCGGCGGCCTCGTCTCGGTCACGCTCGACGGCAAGGGCAATCTCAAGGCGCTGAAGGTCGACCCCTCGCTCTTCAAGGAAGACGACGTCGAAATCCTCGAGGATCTGATCGTGGCCGCGCACAAGGACGCCAAGGACAAGGCCGAGGCCGAAACCGCCGAGCGCACCAAGGCGCTGACCGCCGGCCTGCCGATCCCGCCCGGTTTCAAGCTGCCGTTCTGATCACGCGTCAGCCGGTCAGTGCGGCACGCAGCTTGTCGCTGATCGGCGCCGCCAGATAGCGCAGCCGGTCCTCCTCGGAGAGGTTGCGCCCATAGGTGCGCAGCAGTTCCGGCATGGTGACGGGCTCGCCGTCGAAGGGTGTATAGGTCACCGGATCTCCGGTCTGCAGCACGCCGTCCCGCAGCACCCGGCAATAGAAGCCGGGGCGTCCCGCGGTCATGAAGCGCCGTGCGAAGCCGGGATCGCCCATACGGGCATTGAGGGTCGCGCAGGGCGTGCGCGTCGAGGTCACTTCCAGAAGCACGCTTTCCGTCTCGAAGCGATCGCCGACGCTGATGCTACGGCTGTCGATGCCTTCTATCACGATGTTTTCGCCGAAGGTGCCGGGCTCTATGGAGCGGCCGAGTTCCTTCGACCACCAGTCGAGATCGATCGAGCCCAGGCCGTAGACCGCCTGTTCCGGGCCGCCGTGATGCTTTCGGTTGCAGATCGCGTCGCCGAGCAGGCCTTCGCGATCGACGACGATGGACGCGTCGGTCGGCGTCTTGAAAATGCCGGTCTTGTAGCTTTTGCCGGGAACAGGACGGGCGACGCCCGTGCACACCGCGAGGATTTTGATCAAGCGTCGATCTCCAAAAGATTCCGTTTCCCCGTGATATGGGCTAGATAGCGCCAATGGCAAAACGAGTCACCGGTCCCGAAATCGAAAAACTCATCCAGCTTCTGGCGAAGGTGCCGGGCCTCGGGCCGCGCTCGGCGCGCCGGGCGGCGCTGCATCTCGTCAAGAAGAAGGATCAGCTTCTCGGGCCGCTTGCCGAGGCGATGGGCGAGGCGCATCGCAAGGTGCGCATCTGCTCGTGCTGCGGCAATGTCGATACCAGCGATCCCTGCACCGTCTGCACGGATGTGCGCCGGGATCATGGCATGATCATCGTGGTCGAGGACGTTTCCGACCTCTGGGCGCTGGAGCGCGCAGGCGCGATGAACGCGGCCTATCATGTTCTCGGTGGCACGCTGTCGCCGCTCGACGGCGTCGGCCCTGACGACCTCAACATCCGCGGCCTCGTCGACAGGGTGGCAAAGGGCGGCGTGCGCGAGCTGATCATCGCCGTCAACGCCACGGTCGAGGGGCAGACCACAGCCCACTACATCACCGACCAGCTCGCTGGCCTGGACGTGAAGATCACGCGGCTCGCTCATGGCGTTCCCGTTGGCGGCGAACTCGACTATCTCGACGAAGGCACATTGACGGCGGCACTTCGTGCCCGCACGGCGATCTGAGGAGACCCATCTTGAGCATTCGCAAAGTCTTCAAGGCCTCCGTCGGCATCGTCCTGTTTTCGCTTGCTCTGGCACTGCCTGCAAACGCCGCCTCCAAGGCCGAGGTGGAGAGGATGTTCCGGGCCTGGATCGACAAGGATCTGTGGCCGGCGGCGCAGAAGACCGGCGTTACCGAAAAGACCTTTCGTGCGGCGATGGAGGGTGTGACCCTCAACTGGGACCTGCCCGATCTCGTGCCGCCGGGCTCCAAGCCGACGAAGCAGCAGGCGCAGAGCCAGGCGGAGTTCTCCTCGCCCGGCGCCTATTTTTCCGAAAAGCGGTTGCAGGGGCTAGCGACGACCGGGCGCGGGCTGGCGAAGACCCACGCGGCGACGCTGCGCAAGATCGAGCAGCGTTTCGGCGTGCCGGGCGAGATCGTTGTTGCGGTCTGGGGCCGCGAATCCGGCTTCGGCAGCGCGAAGATCCCCTATTCGGCCGTCGATGTCCTCGCAACCAAGGCCTTCATGTCGACGCGCAAGGACATGTTCCGCAAGGAATTGATCGCCGCACTTCACATTGTCGATGGAGGCGACCGCACGGTCGCGCAGCTCAAGGGCTCCTGGGCGGGCGCGCTCGGCCAGCCGCAGTTCATGCCCACCAGCTACTTGCAATATGCCGTCGATTTCGATGGCGACGGCGTGCGCGATATCTGGGGCTCGGTGCCCGACAGCCTCGCCTCGATCGCCAATTATCTCGCCAAGAAGGGCTGGCAGGCGGGACGAAGCTGGGGCTACGAGGTCTCCATCCCGGCGGGTGCGAGCTGCGCACAGGAAGGGCCGGATCTCGCCAAGCCGATCTCCGCGTGGGCGGCCACCGGCATTACGCGCATTTCCGGCAAGGGCTTTCCCTCCGGCGAGGGCAAGGCATCGGGTATGATGCTCGTTCCGGCCGGCACGCATGGGCCGGAATTCATCGTCACGCCGAATTTCTATGTGCTCAAGGAATACAACAATTCCGACCTATACGCGCTCTTCATCGGTAACCTCGCCGACCGCATTGCCTATGGCAGCGGTTCGTTCCAGGGCCAGTGGGGCGATGTTGGCAAGATGCTGCGTTCGGATGTGCTGGCCATGCAGAAGGCGCTCGTCGCCAAGGGCTATGACGTAGGCAAGGTGGACGGCCTTCCCGGCTACAAGACACGCCGCTCGCTGGGCGACTGGCAGGGAAAAAACGGCCTCAAGCCGACCTGCTATCCCGATGCCTCGCTGAAGACCAAACTGCGCTAGAGCATTTCTAGCCGAAGCGAAATCGCTTCAGCGTCGGATAATGCGACTGGAACCTCCAGCCTCAATGCATCTCGACATTCTGTTTGAAGCGCTCGTATTCGTGCGGAATGATCGTCTGTCGCTCGATCATGCGGTGGACGCGCGGATCCTCCGCGCCGCGATGCAGCTGGCGTAACCGCTCGCCATTGGCCGCATCGGCATGGGTGCGACGCTGGTTGTGGCGCACATATTCCACCCAGGTCGGAACGTGGTAGGTCTCCGTCCAGATCGTCGGGTTCTCAAGGTCGCGCATCAATGCCCACTGTCCGGCCCCGTCGCGAATGCGGATGCGCCGCCGCTCGGTCATCGCCTCCAGGAACTGCGGAATGTCTTCCTCGGCGATCTCGTAGTCGATGAGGATGACGATGGGGCCGCTGCGTGGTTTCAGATCGAGCGGCAGATCGGGCTCGCTGAAGCGGTTCAGTGGATCGACATTGAGGCTTTGCAGTTCAGGCAGCGCAAAACGCAGGCCGATCGCCGCGCCGGCGATCATCGCGACGGCCGAGGCGAGCAGGGCCGCTTCCGCGCCATGGGTGTCGGCGGTGGAGCCCCAGATCCAGCTGCCGGCCGCGATGCCGCCGAAGGTCGTTGTCTGGTAGAGCGAAAGCGCACGCGCCACGACCCAGCGTGGCGTCGAAAGCTGAACCGTGGTGTTGAACAGCGAAAGCGCCAAGACCCATGACGCGCCGGACAGGAGCATGACAGCACCCGTCAGCAGCGCGGAGCCGCTGACGGCACAGACGGATGCGCTGATTGCAAAGCCGGCAAAGGCCATGCGGGCGATGGTTTCGCTCGCAAAGCGTTCCCGCAGGCGCGCGTTCATGAGGGCACCCGCGATGGCGCCAAGCCCGAAACAGCCGAGCAGGATGCCGAAGGTCAGCGGTCCGCCCTTGACGAGGTCACGCGCGATCAGTGGCAGGAGCGACAGGATGGAGCTGGTGGCAAGGCCGAAGGCGAAGCCGCGCAGCAGAACCTTGCCGATATTCGGCGACATCGAGACGTAGCGCAAGCCCGCCGAGACGGCCCGCCCGAAATCCTCGCGCGGCAGGGTGCGTGGCGATACGGCGGGCTTCCACCTGAACAGCGCGAAAAGAAGAGCGAAATAGCTGCAGGCATTGACGGCAAAGGCCGCTGCCGCGCCGGCCGCCGCGACGATGGCGCCGCCGATGGCAGGGCCGACGCTGCGGGTCAGGTTGAAGCCCATGCTGTTGAGCGATACGGCGGCTGGCAGGTCCTCGCGCGGCACCATGTCGCCGACGGACGCCTGCCAGGCCGGGTTGTTCAGGGCCGTGCCGCAGCCAATGAGAAAGGTGAAGGTCAAGAGCAGCCAGGGCGTGATCAGTCCCTGCCAGGCGAAGACCGTCAGCATGATGGAGACGACCAGCATGAACGCCTGCGCCGTCAGCATCAGCTTGCGCCGGTCGAAATTGTCGGCCAGCGCGCCGGCGGCGACGGAGAACAGCATGATCGGCAGCGAGGTGGAGGCCTGCACCAGCGCGACCATGTTCGCGGAGGAGGATATCGAGGCCATCATCCAGGCCGCACCTACCGACTGGATGAGCCCGCCGAAGTTGGAAATCAGGCTCGCGGCCCAGATCACGCGAAACGTCTCATTTCGGAAAGGGGCGAGGGGGGATTTCCGGTCCGGCACGGTGGGGCACTCATTCTCGACGCAGCGTTGGCTAGCAATCTAGTCCATGCGACGAAAGCGGCAAGTCGATGGCCGGAAATAGCTCGCCCACAGGGCTTGCCCATCGTCGACCTTGCATTCGTGACGAAGCCGGTCTATATCCACCTCAAATTCTTGATCGTCAGATGAAGAGTGGGCCCGCGAGGACCCGCTCTTTTTTATTGCCCCGATCAAGCGCATGATAACGACCATCCCGGGAGGGCACGCCATGTCCGACACGACCCAGACGGAAAATGTGGCCATCGAGCCACGGCTGATCGTCGAAACCGGCCTCGACCGCCGCGTTGCCGAGATCATCGAGCCGACCATCGAGCAGATCGGCTACCAGCTGGTGCGCGTGCGCCTGTCGGCGCAGAACGGTGCGACCTTGCAGATCATGTGCGAGCGGCCGGACGGCACGATGACCGTCGAGGACTGTGAGCAGGTCTCCATGGCGGTCTCGCCGGTGCTCGATGTTGAGGACCCGATCGATAAGGCGTATCATCTTGAGGTGTCGTCGCCCGGCATCGACCGGCCGATGGTCCGCAAGTCGGACTTCAAGCGCTGGACCGGGCACTTGCTGAAATGCGAGACGTCGATCCTGGTCGATGGCCGCAAGCGTTTCCGCGGCACGATTGTTGCCGCAGACGAGGATGGCTTCACGCTGGACCGTGACCAGCCCGCCGCAGGCGATGCGCCGACGGTCGTCATTCCCTTCACGGCGCTTGCCGAAGGCCGGCTGATCCTGACCGACGAACTCATCCGCGATGCGCTGGCCGCCGACAAGAAGGCCAAGGCCGCGCAGGCCGCCAACCAGAACGACGAAGACGGCGGCGACGAAGAATAATGTGTGAGTGCGCTCCGGCCGATAGGCGGGGCGGAGAGGACGCAACCGGAGCGGTGTTCCGCTCTAGATAGGTCGGAGGCACAAGCCCCGGCCCGACCATGGAGACCTGAGACAATGGCAGTCAGTGCGAACCGGCTTGAGCTTCTGCAGATCGCGGATGCCGTGGCCCGTGAAAAGGTCATCGACCGCGAGATCGTGCTTGCCGCGATGGCCGACGCCATCCAGAAGGCAGCCCGCTCGCGTTACGGCACGGAATCCAACATCCGCGCCGACATCAATTCCAAGACCGGCGAAATCCGCCTCCAGCGTCTGCTTGAGGTCGTCGAGCACGCCGAGGACTACTCGACCCAGATTCCGCTGGAACTGGCACGCGACCGCAACCCCGACGCCAAGCTCGGCGACTTCATCGCCGACCCGCTGCCGCCGATGGACTTCGGCCGCATCGCCGCCCAGTCGGCCAAGCAGGTCATCGTGCAGAAGGTGCGCGAAGCCGAGCGTGACCGCCAGTTCGACGAATACAAGGATCGCATCGGCGAGATCGTCAACGGCACGGTCAAGCGCGTCGAATACGGCAACGTCATCGTTGATCTAGGCCGTGGCGAAGGCATCATCCGCCGCGACGAGATGATCCCGCGCGAAAACATGCGCTACGGCGACCGTGTCCGCGCCTTCGTTTACGACGTGCGCCGCGAGCAGCGCGGCCCGCAGATCTTCCTGTCGCGTACCCATCCGCAGTTCATGGTGAAGCTCTTCACCATGGAAGTGCCGGAAATTTACGACGGCATCATCCAGATCAAGTCGGTTGCCCGCGACCCCGGTTCGCGCGCCAAGATCGCCGTCATCTCCAACGATTCGTCGATCGATCCGGTCGGCGCCTGCGTCGGTATGCGCGGTTCGCGCGTCCAGGCCGTCGTCGGCGAGCTGCAGGGCGAAAAGATCGATATCATTCCATGGAGCCAGGATCCGGCTTCCTTCATCGTCAACGCCCTTCAGCCGGCGGAAGTCGCCAAGGTCGTTCTCGATGAGGATGCCGAGCGCATCGAAGTCGTCGTTCCCGACGAGCAGCTGTCGCTTGCCATCGGTCGCCGCGGCCAGAACGTCCGTCTTGCCTCGCAGCTGACCGGCTGGGACATCGACATCCTGACGGAGGCCGAAGAGTCCGAGCGTCGCCAGAAGGAATTCAACGAGCGCACCAACCTCTTCATGGACGCGCTCGACGTGGATGAAATGGTCGGCCAGGTTCTGGCCTCCGAAGGCTTTGCCGCCGTCGAGGAACTGGCTTACGTCGATCTCGACGAAATCGCCTCGATCGACGGTTTCGATGAAGACACCGCTCAGGAGCTGCAGACCCGCGCCCGCGAGCATCTCGACCGCCTCGAGGCGGAGATGGATGCCAAGCGCAAGGAGCTCGGCGTTTCCGACGACCTGCGCCAGATCGACGGCATGACGAGCCAGATGCTCGTTGCGCTGGGCGAAGACGGCATCAAAACGATGGAAGACTTCGCCGGCTGCGCTGCAGACGACCTGGTCGGCTGGTCCGAACGCAAGGACGGTGAGACGAAGAAGTTCGAGGGCCTGTTCTCGAAGTTCGAGGTTTCCCGCGCCGAGGCCGAAGCGATGATCGTTCAGGCGCGCCTTGCGGCCGGCTGGATCACGCAGGAGGACCTCGCCGTCGAGGAAGAGGAAGTCGTCGAAGGCGGTGAAGAGGACGCCTGATCGGCGTTCTCGATGTTGGCATGCCGCCCGCTGATTTTGCATAGCGGTTTGCGTTGACAAGAGCGGAAACCTATATGGGCAGGAAAGACGAGGACGGCGTGAACGACCGCATGTGCATCGTGACGCGCGAAAAGGGCGAGGCGGATGATCTGATCCGCTTTGTCCTGGGCCCGGACGGCAGCGTCGTCCCGGATCTCAAGCGTCAACTTCCCGGACGCGGATGCTGGGTAAAGGCGGAACGGGCGATCGTCGACAAGGCGGTCGCCAGAAAGCTTTTCGGGCGTGCGCTGAAGGCGGAGGCGAAGGCCGCACCGGAACTCGGCGCCGAGGTGGACAGGCTGATTGCGGCCCAACTCGGCGGCATGATGAACATGGCGCGCAAGGCCGGCCAGTTCATCACGGGCTCGTCCAAGGTCGATCAGGCGGTTCGGGCTTTGGCGGCTTTAGCCGTCTTCCATGCCACGGATGCGGCGGCGGACGGGGTGCGAAAGATTGACCAGGCGAGGAAGGCGGCAAGCTTCCTCACCGATGACGAAACGGAAATTCCCTCCTTCAAGCTCTTCTCAGAGAGCGAATTGGAGGGGGTTTTGGGCCAGAATGCGTTTATCCATGCCGCAGCGCTTGCAGGGCAGGCGGGTGAAGGTGTAGTGAAGCGCGCAATCATGCTCGAAAAATATCGGGGCGACAGCCTGATGATGGCAAAAGGTGGCGCTGGCCAGACAAACCAATGACGCGGTTACCGGCATCCGGCCGGCCGAATTCGCATTGGGTGAACACAATTGAACGACGGGGTCTGGTGATACGCATCCGGCCCTGATCTTAGGAACGGAACGGAATGACCGACAACGAAGACGACAAGACGATCAGTGTGGCTGGCAAGAAGACCCTGAGCCTGAAGCCCTCGGGGGTTCAGCAGGGAACCGTGCGCCAGGACATGGGTCGTGGCCGCACGAAGGCCGTCGTGGTCGAGACCCGCACCAAGCGCCATTTCAGCCGCCCGGGCGAAGACCGCCAGGCGTCGGCGCCTGTCACGCCTGTGCAGCGCCAGCCCGAGCCGCAGCAGACGCGCCCCGCGCCGCAGCAGTCGCGGCCGGTCCATCAGCAGCCTTCGCGTTCGGCCGAGCAGAGCCGGCCGCGCGTTGGCGTCGTGCTGAACCAGCTTTCGCCCGATGAGGTCGAAGCCCGCCGCCGCGCACTTGCCGAAGCCCAGATCCGCGATGCCGCCGAAGCGCGCCAGCGCGCCGAGGACGAGGCTCGCCGCAAGGTCGAGGAAGAAGCCCGCCGCAAGGCTGAGGAAGAAGCCCGCATCCAGCGCGAGAAAGAAGAGGCCGAGCGCCGCGCCACCGAGGCCGCCGCACCCGCGCCTGCACCGCAAGCTGTCGAACCGCAGCCGGTCGCACGCGCCGCTGCCGCTCCTGCCGGCGTTGACACGCGTCCGCAGCCGGGCCGCACGCCCGTTGCTGCACCTGCGGCCGTTCCCGGCCGTGGCCGGCGCGATGCCGAAGAAGATGACGACAAGCGTCCGCGTGGCGGCGTTCCCGCCAACCGTGGCGCCGTCAAGCGTCCCGAGCCGGCCAAGGCTCCGGCCCGTCCGAAGACCGACGATGGCCGCCGCCAGGGCAAGCTGACTCTGACCACCGCCTCGACGGACGAGGACGGCTCGCAGCGCGGCCGCTCGCTGTCGGCGATGCGTCGCCGCCAGGAGAAGTTCAAGCGCAGCCAGATGCAGGAAACCCGCGAGAAGGTCATGCGCGAGGTCATTCTGCCGGAAACCATCACCATTCAGGAACTGTCGCAGCGCATGTCCGAACGCGCCGTCGACGTCATCAAGTACCTGATGAAGGAAGGCCAGATGATGAAGCCCGGCGATCTGATCGACGCCGACCTGGCCGAAATCATCGCGGGCGAATTCGGCCACACCGTCAAGCGCGTTTCGGAATCAGACGTTGAAGAAGGCATCTTCAACGTCACCGACGATGCCGGCGATATGGAAACCCGCCCGCCGATCGTGACCATCATGGGCCACGTCGACCACGGCAAGACCTCGCTGCTCGATGCCATTCGCCAGGCCAACACGGTCGCCGGCGAAGCTGGCGGCATCACGCAGCATATCGGCGCCTATCAGGTCGAGCACAACGGTCACAAGATCACCTTCATCGACACCCCCGGCCACGCCGCGTTCACCGCCATGCGTGCCCGTGGTGCGCAGGCGACGGATATCGCGATCCTCGTGGTCGCTGCCGACGACAGCGTGATGCCGCAGACGATCGAGTCCATCAACCACGCAAAGGCGGCCGGTGTGCCGATCATCGTGGCGATCAACAAGATCGACAAGCACGAAGCCGACCCGCAGAAGGTGCGCAACCAGCTCCTCCAGCACGAAGTCTTCGTCGAATCCATGGGCGGTGAAACGCTCGACGTGGAAGTGTCGGCCAAGAACCGCCTCAACCTCGATAAGCTGCTCGAAGCCGTCCTGCTGCAGGCCGAAATCCTCGACCTGAAGGCAAACCCGAACCGCACCGCAGAAGGTGTCGTCGTCGAAGCGCAGCTCGACCGTGGCCGCGGTGCCGTTGCCACCGTTCTGGTGCAGACCGGTACCCTGAAGCCCGGCCAGATTCTGGTTGCAGGCGATCAGTGGGGCCGCGTGCGTGCGCTCGTCAATGACAAGGGTGAGCACGTCAAGGAAGCCGGTCCGTCCATGCCGGTGGAAGTCCTCGGTCTTTCCGGCACGCCGGCGGCCGGCGACAAGTTCGCCGTCGTCGAGAACGAAAGCCGTGCCCGCGAGATCTCGGAATACCGTCAGCGCCTCGCCCGCGAAAAGCAGGTAGCACGCCAGGCCGGTTCGCGCGGCTCGCTCGAGCAGATGATGAGCCAGCTGCAGAACACCGGCCTCAAGGAGTTCCCGCTGCTCATCAAGGGCGACGTGCAGGGCTCGATCGAAGCCATTGCAGGCGCGCTTGACAAGCTCGGTACAGACGAAGTCCGCGCCCGCATCGTTCATTCCGGTGCCGGTGGTATCACGGAGTCCGATATCTCGCTTGCCGAAGCCTCGAACGCAGCCATCATCGGCTTCAACGTTCGCGCCAACGCACAGGCTCGTACGGCCGCCGAGCGCGCCGGTCTCGAAATCCGCTACTACAACATCATTTACGATCTGGTGGATGATGTTAAGGCGGCCATGTCGGGCCTGCTCTCGCCGGAGCGCCGCGAAACCTTCCTCGGCAATGCCGAAATCCTCGAGGTGTTCAACATCACGAAGGTCGGCAAGGTCGCCGGTTGCCGCGTCATCGAAGGCAAGGTCGAGCGTGGCGCGGGCGTCCGTCTGGTGCGCGACAACGTCGTCATCCACGAAGGCAAGCTCAAGACCCTCAAGCGCTTCAAGGACGAAGTCGCCGAAGTGCCGATGGGCCAGGAATGCGGTATGGCCTTCGAGAACTACGAGGACATCCGCGCGGGCGACACGATCGAGTGCTTCCGCGTGGAGCACATCACCCGCACGCTGTAAGCGTCCGGCGATCCCAATATCGTGCGAGCGCCGGACCGTTTCGGCGCTCGTATTTTTTTGAAGGTAACGACCATGGCAAGAGCAACTACCTCCGCACCGTCGCAACGCATGCTGCGCGTCGGCGAGCAGGTGCGCGCGGCCCTGACCCAGGTTCTCCAGCGCGGCGAAGTGCGCGATCCACTGCTCGAAAAGACGGTGATCTCGATTTCAGAAGTCCGCATGTCGCCGGACCTGAAGCATGCGACGGCCTATGTCACGCCGCTGGGCGTCAAGGATCACGACACGGTCATCGAAGCGCTCAACCGCAATGCGAAGTTCATTCGCGGCCGTCTCGGTCCGCAGCTGCGCCAGATGAAATACATGCCTGACGTCCGCTTCCGCGACGATACGAGCTTCGACAATTACAAGAAGATCGATGAGCTCCTGCGCTCGCCCGAAGTGGCGCGCGACCTTTCCGCCGATAGCGGCGACGACGACAAGTAACCCAGGATAAAAATGTCCAAGCCCCGCAAACCCAAGGGCCGGCCGGTTTCCGGCTGGCTTATTCTCGACAAGCCTTTCGATTTCGGTTCGACCGAGGCCGTCGCCAAGATCAAGTGGCTTCTCAAGGCCCAGAAGGCCGGTCACGCCGGCACGCTCGATCCGCTCGCCTCCGGCATGTTGCCGATCGCGCTTGGCGATGCCACCAAGACCGTTCCCTATGTCATGGATGGCCGCAAGATCTACGAATTCACGGTTACCTGGGGCGAAGAGCGGACGACGGATGACCTCGAAGGCGAGGTGACGCAGAGTTCCGACAAGCGTCCGACAGCCGAAGAGATCAAGGCGATCCTCGGGGAGTACACCGGCACCATCCAGCAAATCCCGCCGCAGTTTTCCGCCATCAAGATCGACGGCGAGCGTGCCTATGATCTGGCGCGTGAAGGCGAGACAGTGGAAATCCCGTCACGCGAGGTGGAAATCCACCGCCTGACGCTGATCGCTTCGGACGAGGATACCGCCCGCTTCGAAGTAGAGTGCGGCAAGGGAACCTATGTCCGTGCGCTCGCCCGCGACTTCGGCCGTCAGCTTGGCTGTTACGGTCATATCTCGGCGCTGCGCCGCACTTTCGTCGCGCCCTTCGGCGAGGACGACATGGTTCCGCTCGCCGATCTGGTCGCACTGGAAAAGATCGAGGACGAGGCCGAACGCCTCGCGGCACTGGATGCGTTCCTGATCGATGCGGGCGAGGCGCTCTCCAGCCTGCCGCAGATCGTCATAAACGATGACCAGGCCCATCGCCTGCGCATGGGCAATCCCATCATCCTTCGCGGTCGTGATGCGCCGGTTTCAGCGGACGAGGCCTATGCGACGGCGCGCGGCAAGCTCGTCGCTATCGGAGAGATCGGCGGCGGCGAGTTCCGCCCGAAGCGAGTCTTCCAAGGTTGATGATCGGGGGCGGAACCAACCGCCCCCGACTTGATTTCACCACAAGCAATGGGCTTTATGGGCCTGCAAGGTTCACTCCGGGGCGGGGTGGCGGTTTTTCCGCCGCCATCGCTTCTGAGGGAAGGGTGAAAAGGGCTGGCCGTTGACGATTGCGCCGACTGACAGATCAGTCTCTGCCGGAGACGCGGAGGCAAAACCTGCCGTCGAACGCAGGCGCATGCACTATCCGGTCGTCTTCTATCTCGTGTGCATGATCCTCGTCCTGATCGTGCCTGCCTTCCTGTTTTCCATTGTGGTGCTGAAGCGCACCAACGAAGCGCAGGAGCGGATTTTCGAATCGCTGCTGCGCACCTCCACGAGTGCCGTGAACCGCGCCGTCGAGCGCGAAATCTCCGGCATGTTCTCCACGCTGAACTTCCTGTCCACATCGGAAAGCCTGGTGCAGGGCGACTTTGCCGCGCTGCATGCGCAGGCCACCAAGACGCTCGAAGGCACGGATATCTATTTTCTGGTCATCGATCCGTCGATGAGGCAACTGCTCAATACGCGCGTGCCATATGGCACGGCCCTCGGCACGGCGTCCGACCCGACTTCGGCGGGCCTTGCGCTGCAACGTGGCGAACGCATGGTCTCGGATATCTTCTTCGGCAGGACGGCGCAGCAGTGGGTGTTCAACGTCTATCAGCCCATGCAGCTTTCAAACGGCCGGCAGGTGCTCCTGACACTGACGAAGAACGCGGATGCGTTACGCCGTGCAGTCAACCCGGATGTTCTGTCGCCTGGCTGGAATGCCGCGGTAATCGACAGCACGGGCAGGGTGATCGCGTCGACCGACGATAAACAGAAGACCGGCACGGAGTTTTTCCTGCGCGTGGTGCCGTCGCTGCGCCTCGGCGTCAGCACGATGCGGCAGGACGGCACGAATTATCAGGTCGTTACCGAGTTCTCGTCGCTGGCGGGATGGCGGATGATCGCCTGGGCGAAGTCCTCCGACGTGCAGGCGCCGGCTGTTTCCTCGTTCCGCTGGCTGGTCATCGGCGGCGTGGTCTTTGCGCTTCTGGCCGCGATCGGCGCCGTCGGTATCGCGCGGGTGCTGTCGCGCGACGTGCGGCTGCTTGCGCATGATGCCCGCAGGCTTGGCCATGGCGAGCGCGTCGCTCCAAGGCCCTATGCGATAACCGAGCTTGAGACGGTCTCGCGCGCGCTCGCCGAGGCGGCGGACGCACGGGTGAAGTCCGAAAACGAGGTGCGTTTCCTCATGCGTGAGGTCGCGCACCGCTCCAAGAACCAGCTCACCGTCATCCAGGCCATGCTGAACCAGTCGGCGGCCGGTGCCGAGAACGCCGCCGATTTCGCCGAAACCTTCCGCAAGCGCGTGGCGGGCCTCGCACGCTCGACCGATCTGATGATCGCCAATGCCTCTGACGGCATCAACCTGATGGAGCTTGCGAAAAACCAGTTGAAGCCGTTCACGCCCGACGATGCGTCGCGCGTTCTCATCAAAGGCCCAGCCGTTCTGCTCGATCCGCAGGCCTCGCAGACGCTGGGAATGGCGCTGCACGAGCTTTCCACCAATGCGACGAAATACGGGGCGCTCGCAAACGAGAAGGGTATCGTCTCGCTGAGTTGGGTGGCGAAGGGCGAGGATCTCAATCTCGTGTGGCGCGAAAGCAAGGCGTCGATCGACCGCGAGGCCATCGCCGGCAGCCGAAAGGGCTTCGGCAGCGTTGTGCTGGAACGCATGCTCGGCATGGCGCTCGATGCCAAGCTGGACTTCATCGTGCATGATGACGGCATAGAATGGCGCGTCACCATCCCGCTCCTGCGGCTGCGCGATGAAGAAGCACATAACGCGCGCCACAATTCATGATAGAAGTGGGGCTCCTTCTCATGCTTGGGGCTATGCCATGAGGTTTCTTCTGCGTGCGGCGGCTCTTGCCGGCCTCTTTATCGTCTCGCCGGCGCTTGCCGGAGAGTGCTTGGTCGATGATCCCACGGGCACGCCGCTCAACGTCCGCGCCGAGCCGAACGGCCAGGTTCTCACGACGCTTCAAAACGGCACCGGCGTTGCCGTTCTGGACGAGCGCAGGCTCGGTACGAAACACTGGTTGCTGGTTTCGGTGCGGGGCCGGCAGCTCGGATGGATCTTTGCAGCCTATGTTGTTTGCCCGGCAACGAGCGATGCGGTGAAGGCTGCGCCCGGCCTGCCGGCGACGCAGCGGTAGAACGGGCCTTCCCTTTCACAAGCGAATGGTTTATAGGCACCGCCAGCAATGTGGGCTCTTGCCCCTTGCCTTCACGGCCATCGCTGGACGACATCCCGGCTTTTGGCGACTTCTGGTTCTCCATTCATGAAAGGACATACGATGTCGATCACTGCTGAGCGCAAGGCTGCGCTGATCAAGGAATACGCAACGGTCGAAGGCGACACCGGTTCGCCGGAAGTCCAGGTTGCGATCCTGACCGAGCGCATCAACAACCTGACGGAACACTTCAAGGGTCACAAGAAGGACAACCACTCCCGTCGTGGCCTTCTGACGATGGTGTCCAGCCGCCGCTCGCTTCTTGACTACCTCAAGAAGAAGGACGAATCCCGTTACAGCAAGCTGATTGCTGCTCTGGGCATTCGCCGCTAAGCAATTTCGGCGGGCGTTCTCACGAGCGCCCGCCGCATTCTTTCGCGGACGAAAATTCCGCCGTACCGTTTCGCCAGTGCCGGTTGAGGCCGCCTCGCGAAATGGACTTATCCAGCAGGCCGGATGGGCCGGACCTGCGGAACCAACCGATGACCTGTCATGGGGCAGGATTGCAGGATGCTTCCCTGAGGAGCAATCCCGGAACGGTCTTCCGTCCGGAATTGCAACAGCCAGAAAAGAAGCCTCCCGTTGTCTTGCCCATGATGCGTCATGAAGCGGATAGACCACCTGCGCCTTTTCGGGCGGCGGTGCGCGTATCCGCCTTACGAAGGACAAGACATGTTCGATACCCATACGGTTGAAATCGAATGGGCGGGCCGTCCGCTCAAGCTGGAAACCGGCAAGATCGCCCGCCAGGCTGACGGTGCGGTTCTTGCCACCTACGGCGAGACCGTCGTTCTCGCCACTGTCGTTTCGGCCAAGGCGCCGAAGCCGGGTCAGGACTTCTTCCCGCTCACCGTCAACTACCAGGAAAAGACCTACGCCGCCGGCAAGATCCCGGGTGGCTACTTCAAGCGCGAAGGCCGTCCTTCGGAAAAGGAAACGCTGGTTTCCCGCCTGATCGACCGTCCGATCCGCCCGCTCTTCCCGGAAGGCTACAAGAACGACACGCAGGTCGTCGTCACCGTCGTCCAGCATGACCTCGAAAACGATCCCGACGTTCTGTCGATGGTTGCCGCTTCCGCAGCGCTCACGATCTCCGGCGTTCCCTTCATGGGCCCGGTCGGTGCAGCGCGCGTCGGCTACATCAACGGCGAATACGTCCTGAATCCGCATCTCGACGAGATGGACGAGTCGGTTCTCGATCTCGTCGTCGCCGGCACGCAGGACGCCGTCCTGATGGTGGAATCCGAAGCCAAGGAACTGAACGAAGACGTCATGCTCGGCGCCGTCATGTTCGGCCACAAGGGCTTCCAGCCGGTCATCGACGCGATCATCAAGCTCGCCGAAGTGGCTGCCAAGGAACCGCGCGACTTCCAGCCGGAAGACTATTCCGAGCTCGAAGCCGAAATGCTCGGCATCGCGGAAACCGAACTGCGCGCCGCCTACAAGATCACGCAGAAGGCTGACCGTTACGCCGCCGTCGACGCCGTCAAGGCCAAGGTGAAGGCACACTTCCTGCCCGAGGGCGTCGAGCCGAAGTACTCCGCCGAAGTCATCGGCTCCGTCTTCAAGCACCTTCAGGCGAAGATCGTTCGCTGGAACATCCTTGACACCAAGAGCCGCATCGACGGCCGCGATCTCGAAACCGTTCGCGCCATCGTCTCGGAAGTCGGCATCCTGCCGCGCACGCACGGCTCGGCTCTCTTCACCCGCGGTGAAACGCAGGCCGTGGTCGTTGCCACGCTCGGCACCGGCGAAGACGAGCAGTATGTCGACAGCCTGACCGGCATGTACAAGGAACGCTTCCTGCTGCATTACAACTTCCCGCCCTACTCGGTCGGTGAAACGGGCCGCATGGGCTCCCCGGGCCGCCGCGAAATCGGCCATGGCAAGCTCGCATGGCGCGCTATCCGCCCGATGCTGCCGACGGCGGAACAGTTCCCCTACACGCTGCGCGTCGTTTCCGAGATCACCGAGTCGAACGGCTCGTCCTCGATGGCCACCGTCTGCGGTACCTCGCTCGCTCTCATGGACGCCGGTGTTCCGCTGGCCAAGCCCGTTGCCGGTATTGCCATGGGCCTGATCCTCGAAGGTGACCGTTTCGCGGTTCTCTCCGACATTCTCGGCGACGAAGACCACCTCGGCGACATGGACTTCAAGGTCGCCGGCACCGCCGACGGCATCACCTCGCTGCAGATGGACATCAAGATCGCCGGTATCACCGAAGAGATCATGAAGGTCGCGCTCAGCCAGGCCCAGGGCGGCCGCAAGCACATCCTCGGCGAAATGGCCAATGCCATCTCCGAAGGTCGCTCGCAGCTCGGCGAATTCGCACCGCGCATCGAAGTCATGAACATCCCGGTCGACAAGATCCGTGAAGTCATCGGCACGGGCGGCAAGGTCATCCGCGAAATCGTCGAAAAGACCGGCGCCAAGATCAACATCGAAGACGACGGCACGATCAAGATCGCATCGTCCTCCGGCAAGGAGATCGAAGCGGCCCGCAAGTGGATCCACTCGATCGTCGCTGAACCGGAAGTCGGCATGATCTACGAAGGCACGGTCGTCAAGACTGCCGACTTCGGCGCCTTCGTCAACTTCTTTGGCCCGCGCGATGGCCTCGTGCACATCTCGCAGCTCGCTTCCGAGCGTGTCGCCAAGACCTCCGACGTCGTCAAGGAAGGCGACAAGGTCTGGGTCAAGCTGATGGGCTTCGACGAGCGCGGCAAGGTTCGCCTGTCGATGAAGGTCGTCGATCAGGCCACCGGCAAGGAAATCGTTGCCGAGAAGAAGGCCGACGGCGAAGCCGCCGAGTAATCGGACCCTCTACCTTTTGGAAGGGGCGCGGAGCGGCATGTTCCGCGCCCTTTCTTTTGAACGTCTGAAACCCCACCCTGTGAGCCGACCATGACCCGCGATGCCCTGAAGACCCTGTTCCATCCCTTTGCCTCCGGCACGCTAGGCATGCCCGGCGAGGGCGAACGCTACCTCTTCCTCGGTGCGGAAGCCGGCCAGCGCCCGCCGGAAGGCTTCTCCGCGATGCTGGACGCCGTGCAGCCGCTGCGCTCGCTCTATCGCGGCCTTGAGGCCGTGCGTCAGCCGGTGAAGGCGATCATCGACGGCGAGGATTTCGACGGCGCGCTCATCCTCATGAACAAGCACAAGGGTGAAAACGAGAACCGCATTGCAGAAGCCCTTCGGCGCGTTCGCACGGGTGGCCTGATCGTGGTGGCGGGCAGCAAGGAAGACGGCGTGCAGTCCATGCGCAAGCGTCTCGACCAGCTCGGCCTGACCGGCGATTCCATGCCGAAGTACCATGGCCTCGCCATTTGGTTTGCCCGTCCGGAAGATCCGGCGGAGGCCGTCGCCAAGCTGGCGGCCAAGCCGGTGCGCGTCGACGGCCGCTTCACTGCGGCTCCCGGCATGTTTTCGCATGACCGCATCGACGACGGTTCCGAGCTGCTCGCCAGCCGCATTCCCGAAGACTTCAACGGCCATGCCGCCGATTTCGGCGCCGGTTGGGGTTACCTCTCCGTCATGCTCGCCGATCGTGCGCCGCAGGCGAAGGGCGTCGACCTTTTCGAGGCGCATTACGAGGCGCTGGAAGCGGCCAAGGAGAACATGGCGGAGAACTGCCCGAACGTTCCTGCGCGCTTCTACTGGTTCGACCTGACGGCCGAAACGCCGCGCGATCACTATGACCTCATCGTCATGAACCCGCCCTTCCACGAAGGTCATGCCGCAGACCACTCGCTTGGTGCTGGCATGATCCGAATGGCTGCGAAGTCCTTGAAGATCGGCGGCCGCCTGCTGATGGTCGCCAATCGCGGCCTGCCCTACGAGCCGGTGCTCAAGGAAGCCTTCAAGGAAAGCGGCGAAGTGTGCCGCAACGCCCGCTTCAAGGTCCTCTTCGGCCGACGCTGAGATCCAGGGGTTGACCGGCGTCAGCTTCCGCTGGCGCTGATTGCCGCAGCCGATTGCCATTTTCCTGAAACGGGTCCACCATGATGGAACCGCACCCGTTCAGGAGACCCGCAATGGCTTTTGGACCTACAAGACCGCCGATGATGGAAGATGTAGCGGAAGTCATCGCCAAGGACGTGAAGCAGGGGGAGGGGCATACGCCGCCTTCCGAATCGCCGCTCGCTTTCTTGAGGCGAGGGGCGGATGGCAAGCCGATCGAAATGAACAGCCGCGTGCGCACGATGCTGCTTGGCATCCTGGTGGCGATGATCCTTCTCGTAAGTGCCCTCTTAGTGCTCTGATCGATCAAAGAGAAACGGCGCGAAGTGTGAAGCTTCGCGCCGTTTTCGTTACTCGCTGTCGGCCTTGGCCAGACGCTCCAGCGTTGGCATGGAGGTGATATTGTAGCCGGAATCCACATAGTGGATTTCGCCGGTCACGCCGCTCGACAGGTCGGAAAGCAGGTAAAGCGCCGAATTGCCGACATCCTCGATCGTGACCGTGCGGCGCAGCGGTGCGTTCTTCTGCTGCCAGGAGAGCATGGCGCGCGCATCCGAGATGCCTGCACCCGCAAGCGTCCGGATCGGGCCCGCGGAGATCGCATTCACACGGATGCCCTGCGGGCCGTAGTCGCCGGCGAGGTAGCGCACGGAGGCTTCGAGGGCCGCCTTGGCAACACCCATGACGTTGTAGTTCGGCATGATGCGGGTGGAACCGCCATAGGTCAGCGTCAGCATCGCGCCGCCGTCCGTCATCAGCTCGGCCGCACGCTTGGCGATTTCGGTGAAGGAGAAGCAGGAGATCACCATCGTGCGCGAGAAGTTTTCGCGCGTCGTGTTCGCATAGAGGCCCTTCAGCTCGTTCTTGTCGGAAAAGCCGATTGCGTGCACGACGAAGTCGAGCTTGCCCCACTTTTCCTTGATGGCCTCGATCGTGGAATCGACCGATGCGATGTCCTCGACATCGCAGGGAATGACGAAATCGGAGCCCAGCTCGGCGGCCAGCGGCTTCACGCGCTTGCCGAGCGCCTCACCCTGATAGGTGAAGGCGAGTTCCGCGCCCTGTTGGGCGAGCTTCTGTGCGATGCCCCATGCGATGGAGTGATTGTTCGCGACCCCCATGATGAGGCCGCGCTTGCCGTTCATGATCCCCGTCATGCCTGTCATCCGTTGTGGCGCTGGAAGACCAGCGTGGCGTTCGTGCCGCCGAAACCGAAGGAATTGGAAAGAACCGTATCGATCTTCGCATTGTCGATGCGCTTGCGCACGATCGGAACGCCGTCGAATTCAGGATCAAGCTCGGTGATATGCGCGCTTTCGCCAATGAAACCCGCCTGCATCATCAGCAGGCCGTAGATCGATTCCTGCACGCCGGCGGCGCCGAGCGAGTGGCCGGTCAGCGACTTGGTCGACTGGATATGCGGAATCTTGTCGCCGAAGACTTCACGGATCGCGCCGATCTCCTTGGAATCGCCAACGGGCGTCGAGGTGCCGTGCGTGTTGATGTAGTCGACATCCCCCTTCACGGTGGCGAGTGCCTGGCGCATGCAGCGCACAGCACCTTCACCCGATGGGGCGACCATGTCGTAGCCGTCGGACGTGGCGCCGTAGCCGGTGATCTCGGCATAGATCTTCGCGCCGCGCGCCTTGGCATGTTCCAGTTCCTCGAGAACCAGAACGCCAGCACCGCCGGCGATGACGAAGCCGTCACGGGTCGCGTCATAGGCGCGCGATGCCGTGGCAGGCGTGTCGTTGTATTTGGAAGACATGGCGCCCATCGCGTCGAACAGGTTCGACATGGTCCAGTCGAGATCTTCGTGGCCGCCGGCGAACATGAGGTCCTGCTTGCCCCACTGGATCATCTCGGCGGCATTGCCGATGCAATGCGCTGAGGTCGAGCAGGCCGACGAGATCGAGTAGTTGACGCCATGGATCTTGAACCACGTGGCGAGCGTGGCGGATGCCGTGGACGACATAGCCTTCGGCACGGCAAAGGGGCCGATGCGCTTGGGCGAGTTGTTCTTGAGCGTGATCTCAGCGGCTTCGATCAGCGTGCGGGTGGACGGACCGCCCGAACCCATGATGATGCCGGCGCGCGGATTGGCGGCATAGTCGGCCTCTTCCAGGCCGGCATCGGCAATCGCCTGTTTCATCGCGACATGGTTCCACGCGCCGCCCTGGGACAGGAAGCGGGCGGCACGGCGATCGACGAGTTCCGTGGTGTCGATATCCGGCGAACCCCAGACCTGGCACTTGAAGCCATGGTCGGCGAAATCCTGCGAGAAGCTGATGCCTGAACGCGCGTCGCGCAGCGATGCCGTCACCTCATCAGCATTGTTCCCGATCGAGGATACAATCCCCAAGCCCGTGACAACTACCCGTCTCATTTTCCTGACCTTTTCTAGAACGTCTCATGGTGAGGGCGAATGCCGCCCTCAGGCTGCCGGTGGCTGGCGCCGCCCTTAAGCTTCCTTGTCCTTCGACAGGCCGACACGAAGATCGCTTGCCTGATAGATGGTTTCGCCATCGGCCTTCAGCCAGCCGTCC
>Ga0160495_100344_pt1 | contig 28394 bp, 28 predicted proteins | sample DID4MG_4_FD_108251 | JGI IMG/M metagenome (GOLD analysis project Ga0160495, IMG submission 108251) | Enriched soil microbial communities from UW Madison campus, WI, USA - DID2933_E24_FP4 MG | ecosystem: Environmental > Terrestrial > Soil > Unclassified | place: USA: Madison, Wisconsin | collected... | reverse complement strand
TCTACGGTGTCATGCCCGGCGGCGCGCGCAAGGCGCTGGTGTTCGATATCGCGGCTGGCCGCATCGTCGCCGAGATCGACGTGACGGGCAACTGATCCTGTATGGCCGCCACACCGGTCCGCATCGACGATCCGGCTGATCCGCGTATTGCCGGCTTTGTCTCCATCCGCGAGCGTGACCTGACGGGCCGTGAGGGCCTTTTCATCGCGGAGGGCACGGTGGTGCTGCGCATGCTGGGGCAGCCCGCGGCGCTGGCCAACGGTTTTGCTGCGGAGTCGATCCTGCTTCTGGAAAATCGCCTTTCAGGCATTGCAGATATCCTGGATTCATTCCCAGACACCGTGCCGGTCTATGTCGCATCGCAGGCGGTGTTCGATGCCGTCGCGGGCTTCAACATGCATCGCGGTGTGCTTGCCCTCGGCCGCAAGCCGCCGGTAGAGCGGACGGCCTCCCTCATGGATCGCCTGCCGGAGACGAGTCTCGTACTCGCCGGTTGTGGCCTCTCCAACCACGACAATGTCGGATCGATCTTCCGCAATGCCGCCGCCTTCGGGGCCGACGCCGTGTTTCTCGACGAGACGTCCTGCGATCCGCTCTATCGCAAGGCCATCCGCGTGTCCGTCGGCTCCGTGCTGAGCGTGCCGTTCTCGCGCGGGTTTGCGGCTCAGGTCATGCTGGAGCGGCTTGCGGCGGCAGGTTTCGAGATCTGGGGGCTTTCGCCGCGCGGTGCGGTGTCCGTGTCGGCCATTCCGGCGGCGCGACGTATTGCGCTGGTGCTGGGCACCGAGGGGGAGGGGTTGCCGGCCAGCATTCTATCGTCCTTCCGCACGGCCCGCATTCCCCAGCGGCCGGGCCTCGACAGCCTGAATGTCGCGACGGCCAGCGGCATCGCACTTTACCAGATTGCTCTTGCTATGGGGCGTGTCGGCTAAGGGCCGATCAGCCCTCGTCGCTGCCAAGCCGTTCGCGGACCCGGCCTGCCAGGCTTCTATCGTCGCCTTCGAGCGAAGGGTCGATCGTTGCGAGCAGATCGTGGACAGGTGAACTGGCGCCTTCGCGCGCCGCGGTCAGCACGATCATCTTGCTGGCGAGATCCGCCATTTCCTCGCGAAGCGCCGCGTCGTTGCCGCCGTTGCCGGCAGCCATCAGCCGCTCCGTCAGTGCGGTGCCCTGGTTTCGGACTTCCTCTTCCAGCGTGGCGATATCGACCGGCGGTGCCGACTTGGCCTTGGTGGGGCGACGCGGCGTGATCCGGTTGGCGGCGATGGTATGGGCAAGCCCCGTGGTGCGCGCAGCCTTGGCCGCTTCCTTGTTTTCCGCTGTCAGTGTCTTCACCTTGTCCCGAAGGCGATCGATTTCGGCAATACGCCGCTCGATGGCATTGTCCTTGTCGGCGCTGCCGGCAAGCTCGCGTGTCAGCCGGGTTTCCAGCTGGCGCGAGCGGCCCTCCTCGCGCGACACGCGAAGCTCCAGCGATTTTGCCTTCTCGCCCACCGTCTTAAGGTCGTCGCGTGCCTTGTCCCGCTCGTCCTTCAGATTTGTGATGCGGCTCTTCAAGGCCTCGATCGTGGTGTCGCGGGTGGCGAGGTCGATTTTCATATTGTCGATATCGGCTTCGAAATGCGCGATCGTAGCGTTGAGGCGTTCGATATCGGAAAGTCGTGCGCGGATCTCGCGGTCGGCATTGGCAAGGGCGGCGCGCAGTTGCTCGCTCTTCATCTCCTCACGGCGAAGCGCCGAACGCATGTCACCGGCCTCGATGTTCATGTCGGCGATCTGCGCGTGCAGCTCGGCATTTTCCGTGCCGACGGCGGCGGCATCGGCAAGAAGCTTTTCGCTGCGGACCATCTCCTGGGTGCGCTTTTCGCGTTCACGGCGCACATTCTGCGCCAGCCGGGCATTTTCTGCGGCAAAAGCAGCGCGAGCCATGTCTTTCTGTGCGCGCACTTCCTGCGGGCTGAGCGGCATGGTGGCGCGCATGCGGTCTTCGGTGAACTTTACGACGCGCTTTTGAACCGCCGGCGCGACAAGGAGGCCGGTCAGCGTGGCGGCGAGGAAGCCGAGCGCGAAGAGAAGGGCATACTCGATCACGGATCTACCTAACAGGCGCCAAACGGAAGCCCGGCGCGGGACCGGGCGACTGCACTATAGCGGTTCACCCGGATTTGCGGGAGGGGCTGTCCCGGCGAAATCAACTTTCGGTTAACCAGACGGGCCGGGACAGACTTTCATTCGATCAGAAGGGGTTCCAGGTCGGCTGGCGTGTCAGTTTGAGATAGCCGGCATTGATGCCGATCCGTGCGCCGACGCCGGTGCGGATCGGCACCAGTACGATATCGCGGTTGACGTTTACCTGCATGCCGACGCCGGCAATGACATAGGCCGAGCCCGAAACACCGCCGAAACGGTCATAAAGGGCGTTCACGTCAGGCAGATTGTAGACGAGCATCATCGTCCGGCTGCCCTGGCCGCCCCAGTCGAGGCCAAGGGACGGGCCTTGCCAGAAAACCGGATGCTGGCCGGCATTCTTGGTGTTGAGCGTACCTTCGCCATAGGTCAGGCCGGCAACGAAAGCGCCGGATCCTTCCTGGCCGAGGATGTAGCCGTTGGGCAGGCCATAGGATTCGAACGCGCGTTCCACCACCTTGGCCAGTCCGCCAGAGGCCTCACCGAAGAAACCGTGTCCAGCATCGATGATTTCCTGCATGCTGTACTGATTCGATTGCTGCGCCGCGGCTGGTCCAGCGAGGACGATTGCCACGGCCGCCGCCGTCACGATCCTGAACGCCGCGGTGAGGAGATTTGAACCAATCATATCCCGTTCGCCTTCCTTTTGTTCTAGGCTCCGTTCCATTGCAGCAATTTGATCCGAGGGTATTAACAATCGGTTTACCAAATGTGGTGTCATTATGGCTGTCTTTAAATGCAGCACGCCTCGCGCAATTCAGGCGTGCTATGCGTCGCGCGGAATGAATCCGCGTGCGCCTTTAATAAGGCGTCCCGCGATGAATGAATGCGTGGATCTGGGAGAAATTTATGGCGAAAAATCCGAACCTTACGCTGACGGGCCCCGATCTGGCAGCGCTTCTTTGCAGCCGTGTCTGCCATGACGTCATCTCGCCCGTGGGCGCGATCAACAATGGGCTCGAACTGCTCGATGAGGGTGGCGCGGACGCCGAGGCGATGGATCTCATCCGTGCCAGCGCGCTCAACGCTTCAGTCCGGCTGAAGTTTGCCCGCCTGGCGTTCGGTGCCTCCGGCTCCGTCGGCGCTTCGATCGATACGGGCGAAGCCGAGAAGGCCGCCCGCGATTTCGCCGTTGCCGAAAAGAAGACGGAAATCACCTGGACGGGCCCGCGCGCCATTATCCCGAAGAACAAGGTCAAGCTGCTGCTGAACCTGTTTCTCGTGGCCTACAGCGCTATACCGCGCGGCGGTTCGATCGATATCAGCCTCGAGAACCCTGAGACCGACGCGGTCTTCAAGCTCGTGGCCAAGGGCCGCATGCTGCGCGTTCCGCCGAAGTTCACGGAACTCCTGTCCGGAACGCCGGAAGAGGCGGTCGATGCGCACTCGATCCAGCCGTATTATACGGTGCTGCTGGCCGACGAGGCGGGGATGGAACTCGCCGTGGAGCCGCGCGAGGACGAGATCGTGTTCTCCGCCCGCTCGATGGTCGCCCCTGAATGATCCGTGTCGGCGGCTGTGGCGTTAACCATGGCCGCTAACGCTTTGTTTGCCAGCCGTCGGTAAGCTGCACCTGTATCGTTCCTGCCTGATGGCGGGAGACCTAGGAGCAGATAATGCAGCGGTTGATGATCGCCGACGGTTCCGATGTCGTCCGGAAGGTCGGCAAGCGTATTCTTTCAGGTTTGGATTTCCTCGTCCTTGAAGCGTCCAGTGCGCTTGAAGCGCTGGTTCGCTGCGAGGCGGAACTGCCCAACATCCTCATCGTCGATTCCACCATGGACGGCGCGCTCGAGCTGATCGGCAATATCCGCAACCTGCCGCAGGGCAAGTCCGTGCGTATCTTCTATTGCGTGGTCGAGGCCGACCTGAAGAAGATGATGATGGGCAAACGCGCCGGCGCCGACGACTTCCTTCTCAAGCCCTTTGATCGCAAGATCCTGACGCAGGTCTTCGGCAGCCTTTCGCTCGCTGCCTGAAATAGAACGCCACAACGACGGACTTCCGCGACGCGGCCGCTCCCCGGAGCCGGCCGCGTTCTGCTTTTTGCAACATCGGCGGCAATTTGGAATCGCGCAAAAGAAAACCCGCCGGCAAGCGGCGGGTTTCGAAATACGTGAGCGGGGAGGGGTATCAGGCGCTTTCGGCGTAGTCGCCATCAGGCTCGCGCAGCACATAGCCGCGGCCCCAGACCGTCTCGATGTAATTGGCGCCGCCGGCGGCGTTTGCGAGCTTCTTGCGCAGCTTGCAGATGAAGACGTCGATGATCTTCAGTTCCGGCTCGTCCATGCCGCCATAGAGGTGGTTCAGGAACATTTCCTTGGTGAGCGTCGTGCCCTTGCGCAGCGAGAGCAGCTCGAGCATCTGGTATTCCTTGCCCGTCAGGTGCACGCGCTGGCCGCCGACTTCGACGGTCTTGGCGTCGAGGTTGACGATAAGCTCGCCCGTCGAGATGACCGACTGGGCATGGCCCTTGGAGCGGCGCACGATGGCGTGGATGCGGGCGACCAGCTCGTCCTTGTGGAACGGCTTGGTCATGTAGTCGTCGGCGCCGAAGCCCAGGCCGCGCACCTTGTCCTCGATGCCGGCCATGCCGGAGAGGATGAGGATCGGCGTCTTGACCTTGGACAGGCGCAACGTGCGAAGAACTTCGTAACCCGACATGTCGGGCAGGTTCAGGTCAAGCAGGATGATGTCGTAATCATACAGCTTGCCCAGATCCACGCCTTCCTCGCCGAGGTCGGTGGTGTAGACATTAAAGCTTTCGGACTTCAGCATCAGCTCGATGCTCTGCGCTGTCGCGCTATCGTCCTCAATGAGTAGAACCCGCATATCTGTCCCCTTTTCCGCCGCTCAAGGTATCCTGGCCCCCTACGCGATACGGATCCAGTCGTTGCCTGATTTGGAGGCTGCCACGAAATGGTTAACAAATCCTGATTCACTTTGGCAAGGTGTATCGACCTGTTAATTATTTCGGGCAGTCCCCTGATTTTTCATATGAATCAGAATTGTGACTCTTAACATACAAAGTGAAGAAACACAGCTAACCGACTCTTTAGACTCGTCAATGCGGAACATGTCGTTTTTTGCGAACCGCATTTACCGGGCCTTAAACCCTGGTCCCTATGATTAACGATGCCCGTAAACGAAAGGTTACCAGCGGTAGGATTTCATTAATCTCGCTGAATTTTTTTTAAGGTCCGGTACTCTGGCCGGTCTACGGGTGGAATGACGGTGCGCGGCGCGTGGTGATTCACCATGGTCCGTGTGCCGATTTGGAGTGCCGGTGAGCGGTCGGATGTGTTTTTCGGCGATCGTTCACTTCAATGCCGGGGTCTCGCTATCCACGGGAGTATTGCGTATGAAGTCGCGTGAGAGCCTAGTTCGCCTGAAGGAATTTCAGGTCAAAGACAAAAGACGGCAGCTGGCCCAGCTCCAGTTGATGATGTCCGAATTCGAACGGATGTCGAAGGAACTGGAAACCCAGATCGCCATCGAAGAGAAGAAATCCGGGATCACCGATCCCACTCACTTCGCCTATCCCACCTTTGCCAAGGCAGCCCGGCAGCGCTCCGACAACCTCCAGGTCTCTATTCGGGAACTGAAGGTTCAGCAGGACGCGGCCGAACTTTCGCTGGAAGAGGCGGAAGCGGAGTTCGCCAAGGCGGCGGCGCTCGAAGAGCGCGACAACGCGGTGCGTCTGCGCGCCTGAGGACAAGACCTCTGAAGACCCCTCGCGAGTGGCCGCAAGACCGCTCACGAGGGTTCTTGGCGTTTTTCAGGCGTTGACAACGTCCGACCACTCCTTGTGGCGGAGCGACTGAGCCCGGAAGAACGGGCAGAGCGGCATGATCTTCCAGCCGCCCTTTCGGGCTTCCTCGACGGCGTGCGCGGCGAGCGCCTGACCGACGCCTTTGCCGCGCAGCGCATCGGGGACGCCGGTATGATCGATGATGACGAGCTGCGCCGATGCGCGGGAATAGGTCATTTCCGCTTCATGCCCCTCGACGATGGTGTAGTAGCGGCCCTTCGAGCCGGTGTCTTCGTGCCGGATGTCCATGATGATGTCCTCGCTTTTTTGCGTTGGCACCATCCTTTCCTCTTCCGGGCAAGACGGCAAGCTTCGCTGCGGTGAACAGTTCGTGCTGCATCCGGATGCGGCGGGTGTTATCGAAGGCAATTCGAAACGCGAAACCGCCCATGATTCTCGTCGTGCCTGTTCTCCTGGTTCTCTCAGCGATGTCGCTCGCGCTCGGCCTCGTCCTGCCCCTCGTGCATTTCAAGAAGCTCTACTTCTTCAACGAAACACCGTCGCTGATCGACATCGTCGTTTCTCTGTGGGGGCAGGGGAGTGGTGGCCTGGCGGTGCTGATCGCCCTGTTTTCCATCGTCTTTCCGGTGGTAAAACTGTGTGCGATCGCGCTCGAAGCGACGGCTCCCGCCTTCGCCAGCGGCAAGGCGACCTGGCTTTCGCGTCTGCTGCCGGTGCTCGGAAAATGGTCGATGATGGATGTCATGCTAGTGGCGCTGGTCATCGTCGCGGCGAAGACGAGCGGCATGGCCTCGGCGTTCACGCAGCCGGGCCTGTGGTTCTATGCGGCTTCCGCCATTATTACAGGCGTTCTGCAAATGACGTTGCGGCCGCATTGAGCGGCCGCTGGTCGGTCTTGACGAATGATGGGATCGCCTAGTGGCGGTACTGCTGGATGCGCGTGGTGCGCAGGCCGGCAAGGCCATGGTCGTTGATCGAGGACTGCCAGGACAGGAACTCTTCGACCGTCAGCGTGTAGCGTTCACAGGCTTCCTCGAGGCTGAGCAGTCCGCCACGTACGGCGGCGACGACTTCTGCCTTCCGGCGAATCACCCAGCGCCGTGTATTGGCAGGCGGCAGATCGGCGATCGTCAGTGGGCTGCCATCGGGGCCGATGACGTATTTAACGCGGGGTCGTATCAGATCGGTCATTGTACTCTCTACATAAACGCAAGACCATATGACGGAACTCTAGCCCGCCACATTTAAGATTTGCCTAAGCGCATGCTAACAATTTTCTAATCTTTTGAGCGGCTTCGCGACCGCAGCACCCCTTGGGAATGCTTCACTTTCCGCTCCATAGGGCGGATCGCCCGGCGCATGACCCGCATGGGAGCCATGCAAATATCTCATTTCTATTTTATTCAAATACTGCTAATACGCGGCAAAATTTGGAGGCGGCTATCGGATCGATGCCACCGGAAGCCTCCAGGAAGCACCCAATTGAATACCCTCCGCAAGCTGTTTCCCTTCGGGAGATGGCTTTAAGCGGCGTTTTTAGTCGCCGTCTGAATGCCGGGTGCCCCTGAAATTTTCCGGACCGAGAATACACCCGAGCCCGGCGCTTGAGCGCCGGCGTTGGAAACGGAAAATGAGAGACCCAGACAACATGCTCATGCGGCAGGGTTGGTCGCCTGAATTTCTGGCCGCAGCAAACATCGAGACCGTGCAGACCGAATACGAGGTGCTGCACCTCATGCGTCAGTGTGCCAATCACTTCTCCTTCAGTCACTTCCTCGTGACGCGCTTTCCCGCGAATGCCCAGCAGCGTTTTGCCGAGCGCCTTATGGTCAGCAACTGGCCGGCCGACCTGGTGCGCAAATACGATGCGATGAACCTCTTCCACATCAGCCGGCTGGCGCTCGATACCGGCGCCACAAAGCTGCCTGTGCAGGGCGACAGTTCGCTTCTCGCGCCCGCCGACTGGGAAAACACCCAGGCCGGCGAGGCAATCTCGCTTGCCGAAAGCCACGGCCTTTCCACGTCAACGGCGTTCCTTTTGCACTCAACGACGTCGGACCCTTATCTGATGGTGTTTTCCGGCATACGCACACCGTTGTCCCACCCGGAGTTGACGGAGCTGCATTTCGCCGCCCTGCAGCTTTTCGAATGTCTCGAAAAGACATTTACGGCAGCAACAGCCGGACGGGAAAAGCTCTCCAGCCGCGAGGTCGAATGTCTGCGCTGGGCTGCGGCCGGCAAGAGCAGCGACGAGATCGCCGTCATTCTCGGCATTTCCGTCTATACGGTCAGCAGCTACTTCAAGAGCGTTACCCGCAAGCTGAAGGCCGTTAATCGCATGCAGGCCATCGCCATCGCCATGCGCCTGCGGCTCATCTGACGTCGCCTGAGAAAGTGACAAGGGTCGGAAAGACGAGGTTTCGGGCCTTCTCTTGCCCTTGCAGCGGCAAGTTTCTATATGTCGCCCGAAAGGCGCTCCGGCTTGACGGGGCGCCGCAACGGCCGGTTTCGGCCCCAGGACAAGGTGTCCGGTGACAAGGGTCCCGCGGCACCGGAACGGACCTCGCGTGAACAGTCTCGATTTCGATCGCAAGCCGGAAGATACCCGCGTCGTCGTCGCCATGTCCGGCGGCGTCGACAGTTCCGTCGTGGCCGGCATCCTGAAACGCGAGGGCTATGACGTCCTCGGCATCACGCTGCAGCTCTATGATCATGGCGCGGCCGTGCATCGCGCCGGCTCCTGCTGTGCCGGCCAGGATATCGACGACGCGCGCCGGGTGTGCGAAACTCTGGGCATTCCCCACTACGTGCTCGACTACGAGAAGCGTTTTCGCGAGACCGTGATCAATCCCTTTGCCGAAAGCTATGTCGCCGGCGAAACGCCGATCCCCTGTGTTGCCTGCAACCAGACGGTCAAGTTCGCCGATCTTCTAGCGACCGCCAAGGATCTCGGCGCGGACGCGCTTGCAACGGGGCATTACATCCGCTCGCGCCCCAATCCCGCGCCGGGCGCCCCGGAGCGCCGCGCGCTCTATCGCCCCGTGGATGCGGAACGCGACCAGAGCTATTTCCTTTTTGCCACCACACAGGAACAGATCGATTATCTGCGCTTTCCGCTCGGCCATCTTTCCAAGGCCGAAACCCGCGCGCTGGCCGAAGAGATGGGCCTTGTCGTCGCCAAGAAGGCGGATAGTCAGGACATCTGTTTCGTTCCGCAGGGCAAGTATTCCGACATCGTCAACAAGCTGAAGCCGAATGCCGCTCTGGCTGGCGATATCGTGCATATCGATGGCCGCCATCTGGGTCGCCACGACGGTATCCTGCATTATACAATTGGCCAACGCCGCGGCATCGGGGTGGCGACCGGCGAGCCGCTCTATGTCGTTTATCTCGATGCGCGCTCGCGGCGTGTGATCGTCGGCCCGAAGGAAGCGCTTGAAACGCGGCGGCTCTATCTGCGTGACATCAACTGGCTGGGGGACGGTAATCTCGATGCCGTGGCCGCTGGCGGCTTCGATTGTTACGCGAAGGTCCGCTCCACGCGTCCGCCGCGCCCCGCGCGCCTTCAGGCAAATGAAAGCGGTATCTACGTCGAACTCGAAGAAGGCGAAGCCGGCGTTGCCCCAGGGCAGGCCTGCGCGCTTTATTCGGGCGAGGGCGAGGATGCGCGCATCTATGGCGGCGGCTTCATCCAGCGTTCAGAGCGCGAACCCGCGGCCGAAGAGGCGCTGAAGCGCATCCTGTCGACCCCGGTTGCCGCCTAGCGCCAAGCACACGCCAAGGCCCTTGCGGACAAAGCGATTTTTCCTGCGAAGGTCGCTTGACACCCGCGGGAACAGCGCCTTATAAGCCGCGCACCGGACGCGAACGCACATCGTTGTCGATCGTCCCTTCGGGCGGCGGAGTAGCTCAGTAGGTTAGAGCAGAGGAATCATAATCCTTGTGTCGGGGGTTCGAATCCCTCCTCCGCTACCACTAAAACAGCCGACAACTCAGGTCCGGCTGTAGCTCGCCGCGATTTTTCGGAATTTTGACAGCCGAAATCGGAATTTCCAAAATTCCGGACCCTGTGTCAAAAAAACCTTTCAAAGCAGTTTTTAGGTAAAAAGCGCGCCCTTGTCAGTTGTCTTGCGACGGCGTCGTCCGAGGAATGTAGCTACCGCGATCTGCATCTTGGACTATATGCCAGCATCAGGTGCTACCCCTTTACAACAAGCGGAATATGAAGGCCGACATAGGCCAGAAACGAGAAGGCCTTTAGGCTGTGCACCTCCGATCCATAATCGGAAGTCAATCCGTGGGCGACAACATGTCTGTTCAGATCGATGATAGGCCGCTTCCCGTTGGCTTCCATCGCCCTCCTCGCGTCAGGGGAGGCTAGGAGCCATGATGTCTGAAGTGCGTGCAGTGCATGAAGCAGATCTCGCGTATCTTCACTTCGACTGATCTGGTCCGCGAAAAGCTTCCTCGGCGATTTTAGCGCCTTAGCATTCTTGGATAGCTCGGACAGTATCCCATCGGCCTGCGCAAGAAATACCGGGACCGAAAGCCAATAGCCGTGGTCGGCAATCTGCTCATGAGCGAAGGCGGCAGCCTGGATAGGGCCCATCCGGTCAGGGTACTTTTTGAGGAGGCTTGCCACCATCCCAGATATCTCACGTCGATAATAAGACGCCATCAGGTCATCTATACCGTCATGGTCGCACCCATTAATCTGATCGACGAGGACCATGACGTCTTCAAGCGAGCCGTGCCATCCAAAGAACCACCCCTGTTCGACGGTTCTTGCTATCGCGGTCTTCGCATTCCGGCCGAGCGCCTCGATCTTCGGAGCGATAGTCGCTATGCGATAAAACGTTTCGACTAGCTCTTGGAACGAGCTGATAAGGCTCTCAATCTTTGGGTCTCGATCGGTCGTGGTCATCGTTGGCTTTTCCTTCAAGCACCAGTGCAGGGTGCAAACGCCCACCATGCGACAGTATAAGATGGGTCTGGCCAGAAAATAAAACGACTCAGATCATAGGACGCAGAGCTTCGTTTTTCGCAAATAGATTGCTGTTGACCGCAATTCTACAACCGTCATATCTCTTTCTCAGGGCAACAAGGGGAGGGGCGTATGGCCACCATCATTCGGAAGGAAATTCGTAAGCGCGGCGTCTTCGGCTGGATTTTCCTGGTTATCTTCATCGCGTTCAATCTATTCATGCTTGCTTGGTTCATCGGTGGTTTGTCGGCGAGTGGCAGCACGCCCGGTGCATCTGATGCACATAATGCCGGCCGAGCCGTCGGTGCGGCCATCGGAATGGGGATCATCATGTTCATGTGGGCATGCGGATCGATCATCCTGGGGCTTCTCGCGTTCTTTACCCGAGGTCGAAAACTCATCATTGAGGAGACGATGGCCTAAAGCCGGCTTTTAGAGCGACAGCAAGCAAGGCTCCAGGCGCCCATCGCACCTGGAGCTTTTCATTTACGCATTCAAATGGGCAGCCTTGAGAGTTCGCCACGCATACGCCGCAGCCAGGCTGACCACCCCGTTACCGGCCGCGTCGGATCGGTCCACCCGATCGGCCAGCCCATCAGCCAGTCCGAAAAGTTCGGGTTGAAGGTCAGGTCGTTGATCGAGGATCTCGGCCCAGCCTGCAAACTCAGATGGAGGTAGTGCGAAGACGGGAAGCTGAATGGCTTCGTCGGCCGCGCCCCGCACGCTTTGATCAGTAACCAGATGTGGGTCCACAGCCGTGCTGCTTTCCCGGTCGCTAACTGGCTGCCTGTCTGCGTCGGATCGTCCCGCATCCGAAAGGTCCCGTTCACAAACTCCAGATTGATCTTGTTGCAGTAGAGGGACTTTGTCGGCGTGGGCCACAATGAAGAGCCTCCGACGCTGGTGGGATGCGCCGACTTCTGCCGCTGAAAACAGGCCCGCTTTGACGCCGTAGCCCAAGCCGGAAAGGTCTCGGAAGACGCTGGCGGCCCCCAAGGACAAGTGCCCTTCGACGTTTTCGCACCATTCGGGCTGCATTTCTTCAATGATCCTCCTGACATGGGGCCACAGATGCGGGGGTCATCTTCCCTGAGACGTCGGCCTGCAAAGCTGAATGGCTGACACGGCTAGGCGCTGAACTCCGCTATCAGCTCGCCGTCGACGCTGCCGTTCGTGCCGATCGCGCGGAGACGGCGCGAGGTCTCGGCGGCATCAGTCGCTTCGATGTGAACACTGAAGGCGCGGCCCTGGAAAGGATACGAGCAGGTGAACCACTTACGCGCTCTAGGCATGGTCGCCTCCGGTCGGTTTGCTGCTGGCCTCGTATTGCGTGCGGTTAAGCATTAAGTCGCGTGTCACGGCTTCGTGATCTGTGGCGCGCTGCTCCTTGTTCCCAATTTCGGCTGGAGACCTTAAAGTAAATATCGCAGTAAATGAGCGAATTTGTGAGTTCAGTTCGAAGTTAAGCGGTGTGCTGGGTGATAATGGGGGTGCGGGAATGTGAACGTTTTTGTGAAAGTTTATGAGAGCGGGATCTTGGTTGCTATCGCCTGTATCCCTCAGATCAACGACTGTATTTCGGAAGGAGATGATGAAACTCTGAGTGCAGAGGCGGTAATTGATAATACGAAATCGATGCTGCGCCGCCACAGTCGATTTTGTGAAGCGGAACTCGACCGTTGTACCTACTCTATATGGCAAATCGCGTAGCTTGGACGGTTTAATCGGAGGATGTCCTCCGTCCGGTTGGTGGCGGGGATACCTGTGTCAGACAACAACGCCAGTTGTGCATTCGTTTCCTGAGTGTGCCGATACCGTCTGTTGTTTAACGAACAGGGAAGCTCTCTCGCATAGGATGTGACCAGTCTATTTGGCCCGTTGCGCATTCGTCGCGCAGGTGTGGCGCGCAACCTGCGAAATGCTTCATGACCGAAACGCCGTTCTCACCCCTCCTGTCGATTGTTTCGCTGTCGGATTTTTCGCCTTTGCAGCGGGAGCCGCAGCGGCCGGTGGAATTCAGGACGGATGACTTCGACCGCAAGTTCGATAGCGATGTGCTGATCTATGACGCGTTTCGCCGGCGGGATGGCAAGGTCGTGCTGCTCGGGCCGCCGCTTTTCAATCTCGAGCCGCTGCTGCGGCCCGACAGCGTCCGTGCACTGCCGGGCAACAGCGTCTGCGCGTTTCGATACCGCAAGCTCGATCGCCACATGCAGATCATCGTGGAGGCGCCGGCCGATTGTGCAGCGCTTTCGCTCGACCTCGGCGGGCATCGCACAGAGGTGGTCGTCGGGTCCAACCTGTCCGAACGCTTTGCCGGGCGCCGCGTGCTGTTCACGCTGTCGAAGAACAACGATCCCGTGTGGATACGCGACTGGGTGCGCTTTGCGCAGCGGTTCCACGGAGCCGACGCGGTTTTGCTGTATGACAATCTTTCCGATCGGTACGGCCTAGAAACCGTGCGGGAGGCGCTCTCCGGCGTTGCGGGTATCGAGAGCGTCGAAGTTTTGTCGTGGCCCTTCAAATACGGGCCGCAGGGGCTGGATGCCTGGCGCTTCTGGGATTCCGACTTCTGCCAGTTGGGCGCCTGGGAACAGGCGCGGTGGCGTTTTCTGGCAATGGCGCGATCCGTGCAGGTCGGGGACATCGACGAACTGGTCTTGTCGAGAACTGGCAAGAGCGTGTTTGCGGCGGCCGAGGATGATCTCTTTGGCACGGTACGCTACCGCGGTCGATGGGTCATCGGGACGGACAGGATGCCGCCGCTCGACACAGCAAGACTTCGCCGGCACGCCGATTACAATACCATACTGCAGCGCCGCGAGCGTCGGCGCTTCGGTTTTCTGCCGCAGGACGCAAATGCCTGCCCGCCGAAATGGACGGTCGTGCCCCGGCGTTGCCCAGAAGCGGCGCAGTGGGGGGTGCACCGCATTGCCAACTGGCTGCCCGCCGCAAGGGTCAGTTCCGCTTTTTCCTATCGCCATTTCCGCGAGATCAACAGCAATTGGAAATATGATCGCCTTGATCGCGATGCTTTCGATCCCGCCCTTCATGAAATCGATCACGAGTTGATCGGGCATTTCGCGCGCTGGAAGGCGGACTGACGTCGACAAGAGCATTTCCAGCCGAAGCGGGGTCGCTCAGGCGTCGGAAATGCTCCAGAATCAGGCCAGTCTGGCGTACAGGCGCGCCAGCATCGACCAAGCCGTCGCGCGCAGCGAGAGCACGTCGAGCAGGATGGCCGAGAGGCCGTAGGCGGCGATTCCGGCGCTGACGGCGATCAGCAGCGACAGGGCCGGCCCGAACGGGCTCATCGTCAGCACGGTAAATGTCGACCCGGCCATAATCGCCGTGGCGAGCGTCACCTTGCCGATATCCTTCAACCGAAAGGCGAGCGGCTGGGCCCGGAAGGACAGTATATAGCCGAGAACCATGCCGCAGAGTTCGGTGAAGACGAGTGCCCAGGCAGCACCCACAAGGCCATAGGCCGGCACCAGCAGGAACATCGCACCCAGATTGATCGCGAGCATCGCCATCCCCTGGTAGAGCATCAGCGAGGGCTTTCGGCCGAGATGGAAGCTTGCGTGCACATATTGCTGGGTGATCGCCTGGAAGAGCCAGGAGAAGGCCAGGATCGGCATGACCGTTTCACCGGCTTCGCGAAATTCAGCACCAAGCATGAGCTGCGAGAGCGGGCGCGCGACGAGCGCCAGCCCCACGACCGCCGGCAGCACGACCGCCAGCAGCAGCTCGGCGCTGCGTTCCAGATGGTGGCGGGCGGCAAGCGGCTCGTCATTGGCCAGCAGGCGCGCGGCGACGGGAATTATCGCCGAACCGATGGCGATGGACGGGAAGAGGATGATCTGCCGCACGAGATCTGCGACAGCACCGTAGGTTCCCGCTCCGGCTTCGCCCAGATAGGCGAGGATGATCAGGCGGTCGAGCAGCGCATGCAGCGCGAAGGCACCGCCCGAAATGGTCATCGGCACCCCAAACTGCACGAGATTGCGCAGGATCGCGTGGTCGAAGCCGCGGCGCGGCCCACGCCAGACGCTGGGTGCGGAAACCAGTGCCGCCAGCGCATAGCCCAGACAGATGCCGACCAGGAACCCTTCTCCGCCGTAACCGGCAAGCACGAAGACCATGGAAAGCGCGAAAGAGGCGACCGAACGCAGGATGACGGCGCGCGCGTAGGACCCCGCTTCCTGCCGGACCCGGAAGATATCCTGACCGAATTCGAAGAAGGCGAGGAGAAAAGCCACGAGCACCGCAAACGCGCCTTGCCAGAACGGTACATTGGCAAGGAGGGAGGCGATGCCTGCCGTGACCGGCGCGAGAAGCAGCAGGCCCAGATAGCAGATGAGCGCGGTGCCGCGCATGTCCGTTTCCGGCCCGCCATGATTGAAACGGACGACGGATAACCGGATCCAGGAAAAGGCGATTGCCGAGATCACGCCGGCAAGACCCATGATGACGACGTAGAGGCCGTATTGATCGGGCGTCAGCAGATGCGTGAAGACGACGATGGACAAGAAGCCCAGGATCGCCGACACCATATGGGCCGCGAGGTATGTGGAAGCCTGCCTCAACATGCCTCAGGCTCCCGCTACGGCCTGCTTGATCGTCCGCATCATCGGCTTTTCCCTGTAGTTCTCGTCCAGAGGCAGCGGGCGGTTGGCGTATCCGTCCGAGCGCTTGTACCAGATGGGAACCCAGGTATAGCGGTCCGTTATGCCCCAGGTCAGGACAGCCGTCGGCCGCGTGACGTCGAGAATGGCGCCCAGCAGGGCGCCGACGCGCTTGGCGGCGATCGCATCTCTCTCCTTGAAATCAGCGGGAAGCTGGTCGTCGATGACGTCGAGTTCCGTTACCAGCACGTCGAGGCCGAGATCCTTGACGTCGGACACGAAACGCGAAACCTCGTCCTTGTCGATCTCCTCGTTACCCGGAAGGTGGGCCTGGAAGCCCAGTGCCTGAACGGGAACGTCGCGGTCGCGCAATCGGCGCAAAAGATCGAGCATCGCCCGGCGACGCGCGCTGGACTTCGCCGTTGCGGCTTCAAGCCCGTAGTCGTTGATGACGAGCTGGGCGTTCGGGTCGGCGGCACGGGCGGTGTGGAAAGCGAGATCGATATAATATTCGCCCAGGCTGGACGACCAGACGGATTCGCGCAGCCCGACGCGCGGGCCATCATCCGAAAGCGCCTCGTTGACGACGTCCCAGCTCGGGACGCGGCCCTTGTAGCGCCCGACGACGTTTTCGATATGCGTCATCAGCTCCCGGCTCGTCTCGGCCTCGCCCTTCAGTTGCAGTGCCCAGTCGGGCATGGCGGCATACCAGGCAAGCGTATGGCCGCGCATCTTCATGCCGTTGGCTTCTGCGAAGGCGATGAGGCGGTCAGGCTGATCGTAGACATATTGAGAAGGAGAGGGGCGCAGGTCTGCCCATTTCAACCCGCCTTCGCCCACGACGAGATGGCAGTGTTCGATCAGCGCCTTCTGGTAGGCAGCGTCCGTCTGGAGCGGCCCGTCATTGACGGCGGCGCCAAACGGAATGGAAGAATGCGATTCGGCAGCGGCCCCTTCGAAGAGCCCGCGGGTCCACAGTGCCAGACCAGCGGCACCGGCCGCCGTGACGAAGTCTCGTCTGCGCATTCAAGCCACACTTTCCGTTCGACCCGCGGCGCTTCATGCGCGGAAGGCTGCGCCAGCGGGGCTGGCTTGTTCCCGCAATCATAGGGGCGAGGGGTAATTGCAACGTTAAGAGTAGTCCTTAACGCGTTCTTCAGACGGCAAATCTACAGTCTGGGCATCGTCGCGATCCCTGCACCGGTCTCGCGCGGCTCGATTTCGCGGATAATGCAAATGAACAGCACACCTCTCGACAGCAACGTGGAAGCCGTCGTCTGTATCCCAACCTTCCGCCGCCCGGCCTGGCTGCGCCAGACGCTCGAATCCGTGCTTTCGCAGAAAACCGATTTTCCTTTCGCCATCGTCGTCGTCGACAATGATGCGGCCAATCCCGCCGGCCACGACGTGGCGAAGGCAATGCTCGAGACATCCGGTATTGCCTCAACGCTGGAGATCGAGCCCTCGCAGGGTAATTGTTATGCGATCAACCGCGCTTTTTCTTCCGCACTCCAACACTATCCGTCGGCGCGCTGGTTTCTGATGATCGATGACGACGAGATCGCAGAGGCTGGCTGGCTGCAACATATGGTGGCTACGGCGCGCCGCAACGACTCCGATATCGTCGGCGGCCCCGTCACGCGGACATTTGAGGAGGATGTGCCCCCGTCCATCCGCAACCATGCGATCTTCGGCTCCATCGAAGGAGAGACGCGTCAGGTGGAAATGATCCACGGGTCGGGCAACTGCCTGATCGCTCGCCACGTTTTCGAGCGCTTCGGAGCGCCGTTCTTCGATTTGCGCTTCAATTTTCTCGGCGGGGGCGACATGGAATTCTTCACCCGGTGCCGGCTTGCCGGCTACAAGACCTGGTGGTGCGCCGAGGCGATCATCCACGAAACGGTCCCGTCCGATCGGTCCAATCCGAAGTGGCTCATGCAGCGGTCGATGCGCATCGGCAGCATTAACTTCGTGATCGATCGGCTGCATATGGGTGCCTTCGCCGGCGTGAAGGTGTTCGCGAAGAACCTCGTCAGCCTCAGCCTCGGCGTCGTGCGCTCGCTGGCTATCCTCGTACGGACCGGCGAAATCGTTCCGGCAACCCATCCGTTGCTGATGTCGGTTGGTCGCATGGCACCGCTTCTGGGGCTCACCCCAAGCCCGTATCAAGCGAAGGCCTGAGCGTCAGCCGCGACGCACGGGCTTGCCTGCGGCGGGTAGCGCGTCGTTTTTCGCCAGCGTCGAGCGGGCCTGCAGGCCGAGACCAAAGACGCTGAGCAGGATTGTGAACCAGACCGGCCCGGTGTTCACGTAGAAAGCACTTTCGAGGCACGACAGGAAAAGGCCGAAAAGCCAGATCCGCAGGAAAAGCCGGGTGAGGCGGATGTCGTTTTGGCTTTCAAGGGCTGCCGTCGCATTTCGCAGCGGCGAATAGACCATCCAGATCAGGGTCAGGATCAGGCCGGGCACGCCGGCATTCACCATGGCCTCAACATAGGCGTTATGGGCGTTTGCGGCCGTCACGGCCCAGGTTTCGAGGGCCGCGTCGCTATCGAACAGCGCCTGGGTCTGCCAGAAGGACTGGAAGCCATAGCCGAGCAGCGGACGCTGTTCGATGGCGTCAATGGAGAGCCGCCAGATGGAGCTGCGGTCCGTGAAGGTCGCGTCGACGCCGAGGCTTGTCAGCGTGTCCGCAACCGTAGGCGATAATGCCGAGCCGAGGAGAATGGTGTTGCCGACGATGAGGATGCCCCACACCATCAGTCCGCGAACCCGTCTGAAGCGCTCGAAGGCCCAGGCGACCAGCAAGGTGAAGGGCACCATGATTGTCGAGGTCTTGCCGCCGGAGAACAGGACGAAGAGCAGCGCGCCGATGGCCAGTGTCCAGCCCAGGCGTTTCGATCCGGTAGAGGCGATATAGAGGCCGATGAAGACGGCCATCGCCATGGCGGCGGCGGTGATATTCTTATGGCTGTAGATGCCACGCCAGCTGCCGGCAAGTGAGGCTTCTAGGCCATCCGTCGCCTGGTGGATGGCGCGCACCGGCAGCGCGATGACCCCGATATAGGAAAGGCCGACGACAATGCTGACGATGCAGGCAAGGGTGAAGGTAAAATCCGCCTGATAGCGCGGCACGAGCAGGAAGGCATTCGCACAGAAGCAGACGATGACCACGAACATCATGCGCCGGAAACCGGCCGCAGGGTCATTGCCGAGCAGGGCGGTCGCCGTGAACCATAGGAGAATGAACGTCAGGAGAAGGCGTTGCTGGAAGACGAGCTTCCACGCTTTTGTGGCAGCAAGGCTGGCGAGGATACCGCCCGCCATGAGCAGTACGATGATCTGATTGAGCGCACTGGAGCTTGCGCCCCATCCGGTGTCCGAGGTCAGTTCGGACATGTCGGGCAACGGCGAAAGCGTGATCCAGAAGTAGGCCATCACGATAAACAGGATGGGCTTGACCGAGCGGCGGCTGGCGGAGGACTCGTGGTCAAAAGGCTTTATGACGGCGGTCGTTGCCATACCGGCCTTCCCCGACATCACCCGGCCCTTCGCGGCGAAAGGCTTCGCCACAGGCCGAAGAGAATGGCAAGGCCTGCGCCGGCGATGAACCCGGCCATCAAGCCGGCAGCGAGAATAACAACGCCCCTCGGCGGATAGCTGCGGTGGATCGGCGGCATCGGCTGGGTGACGACACGCACGTTTGTCGCATCGATCCGCTGGCGCTGCGCGGCTTCGCTCGCACGGTTCATATAGCTTTCGTACACGGAAGCCTTGGCCTGCGCCTCGCGCTCCAGCTGGCGCAGCTGAAGCTGCGCCTCGGATTCCTTGAAGACAACGGACTGGGCGGTGCCGAGCTCGGCGTTCAGCCGGTCATAGGCGCCCTGTGCCTGCTCAAGCTCGGCCTTGCTGGACTGGACGACACGCTGGATTTCGGCCTGGATCTGCGCCTGGATCGCATCGGCGCGGGGTTTCAGGGCGAGAAGGCTCGGATGACGGGGGCCGAGAACCGCCGACTGGGAGCGGATCTGCTGCTGGATCAGCGATTTCTGCGTCAGAAGGGCGGTCATCGTTTCCGACTGGGCGCTTGCAGCGTTGAGGCGGCTCTCCGGATCGTTCGAGGTCAGGTCCTTGTGGCGGGCCTGTGCGAGAATGAGCCGTGCGCGCGCGTCGATGACCTGGCTGTTGACGCGGGTGGCGCTGGTCGAGCTTGCCAGCTCGCCGGCGCTTGATCGCAGGCCGTTTTCGCGCTTGAACGTCTCCACCTTGGCTTCGGCTTTTTCCACTTCAACCTTCAGGTCGTCGATGCGTGCCACCAGTGCTCTGGCGGCGCGGCCGGCGCCTTCGACCTGGGCATTGCCCAGTTCGTCCTGGAAGGATTCGATCAGTTTATTGGCGATCTCGACGGACTTGTCCGGATTTCCGCTCCAAACGCTGAGGCTGACGAGGAAGGAGCGCGTGTCGCGCCGCGCGTCGATGCGCTTTTCAAGCGCAGCAAGGGCATTTCGATCCGCGTCCGATGCCGGCTTTCCACCAAACTCCGGGTCTTTTGCCAGGTCGAGGCTCGTCACCACGCGTTCCAGGACATTGCCTGACGTGATCAGGCGCAGCTTGCTTTCGACGGCAAGCAGCTGCGAGTCGCGTTGTGCGTTCTGCGAAAAGATGTCGTCAGCCACAACGTTCAGATCCGTGGGCTCGACCAGCAGTTCAGCATAGGTTGTGTAGCGCGGCGGCGTGATCTTGAGAAAGGCAAAGGCTGCGACACCGCCGACGACGACCGTCGCAAGGATGATCAACTTGTAGGCAAGAAGCCATCCGAAAAGATTGGAGACTGTGAAGAGGTCCAGCCAGCTGGATGTGCCTGCCGTTTCCTCTTCCCGCGCATCGCGGTCAGCGGAGTAGCGAGACTGGGCTAGGTTGTAATCGTTCGTAGTGCTGCGTTTGAGATAATCGCGGGCGCTCACCCGGGGTTTTGACGCGTGAACGGCGGCGACCGGCGGCGATGCGCGCAGCCGCTTCCTGTGTCCCCGGTCCGGGTGATCGTCAGTGTACATTCTCGAGCTCGCAGCGAATCCACGCTCGTTTAGAACAAATCAACCTTAACAGCCGATTAAAATGCCACTTCGACGGGAGCCCGGAGTGCGTAAATACGGTCGCCGTTGCGCGCTGGAGTGTCGCGTTGCGGTGCGCTGAAACTGAGGGTTTCTTAACTGTAATCCCAGTTTGCCGACCCCAAAGGCCGCTGCGGCGTTTCCCATTAACGGGTGTTTTCGAACTTTCCATCTAGGGTTTCGTCGAATTCTACGGAGGCACACCGTCCTGCGGCCCGCGTCATGGGTGCGGGCGAGGGCCGGGGTTTGGTTGAGACGATGAACGCGCCTGTACACCACAGAATGGATTTACCGCTGGCAGTCGACCTGGACGGGACACTGGTCTCGACGGACATGCTGTGGGAAACCGTCTTCCTCCTCCTGAAGAAGAACCCGCTTTATCTCTTCCTGCTCCCCGTCTGGCTGTATTCCGGCAAGGCGCGACTGAAATGGGAAATCGCTAAGCGCGTTACCGTTGATGCGAGCCATCTGCCCTATCGTAAGGACTTCCTTGCGTTCCTCCGGCGCGAGCATGCGGCGGGACGGCAGATCGTACTGGCCACTGCTTCGGCCGAGCCGATCGCCCGGGCTGTTGCGGATGAGCTGAAGCTTTTCAGTGCTGTTTATTCGACAAGTGCGGGAAACAATCTTTCCGCCAAACGCAAGGCGTCTGCGCTTTGCGCTGCCTATGGCGAAAAGGGCTTCGACTTTGCGGGCAACGACCGCGCCGATATTCCGGTGTTCGATGTCGCGCGCAGCGCCATCATCGTTGCGCCCGATGTTGCCGCTGATCGTTATCAGAAGCGTCACGGCACCCAGCGCTTCGATTCCCATAAGGCGAGCCTGAAGACTTACGTGAAGATGCTGCGGGTGCATCAGTGGCTGAAGAACCTGCTGGTCTTCGCTCCGGCCGTGCTGGCCCATACGATCGCCTATTCGGAAACGATCATTGCCTCCTCCATCGCCTTCCTGGCGTTTTCGTTCTCCGCGTCGGCAATCTATATCCTGAACGATATCATCGATCTGCCGCTCGACCGCCGCCACCCCACCAAGCGCAACCGGCCGTTTGCCTCCGGCGCGTTGTCCATTCCGTTCGGGCTGACCATGTCGGCATGCCTGCTGCTTGCCGCAGCATCGCTTTGCCTCCTGCTGCCCGCCGCCTTCGCTGCTGTCATCGGAATCTATCTGATCGCCACGACGGCGTATTCGTTGTCGGTAAAGCGGATGCTTCTGATCGACGTTCTGTGCCTGGCCGGTCTTTACAGCCTTCGCCTGCTGGGCGGAAAGGCCGCGACCGAACTGCCGCTGTCGTTCTGGCTCGTGGCGTTCGCCCTGTTCTTCTTCCTCTCGCTTGCCCTCGTCAAACGCTATGTCGAATTGCAGGTCGCAACCGTTGACGAGCGAGACAGGATCGCAGGCCGTGGCTATCGCCCGGAGGATATCCAGGTGGTTGGACAGGCCGGCGTGTCATCCGCTTTCGCGGCAGCCCTCGTTCTGTCGCTCTACATCCAGTCGCGGGAAACTGCCGAGCTTTATACCCAGCCGTGGCTGATCTGGCCGATCGTGCCCATCGTTCTCTACATCATCGTGCGTGTGTGGATCCTCGCGCATCGCCGCGAGATGCATGACGACCCCGTCGTCTTCATCGCCACCGACTGGCGAAGCCAGGCCTTTATTCTCCTCGGCGCATGCCTGCTTCTCGTTGCGAGTTTCATATGATGCGGGGAGCTTTCGACAGCTTCGGTCGCGTGAACCGGCATGAAAGACAGGGCCTCGCCCTCGATCTCGCGCTGAACGGTTTGCTCCGCCGGACGGGCACGCTTCCGAGCCTGCTCGCCTATGGCAACGGCCGCTCCTATGGAGACAGTTGCCACAACGACACGGGTGCTCTCGTTGCGATGCGCTCGCGACACGCGATCATCGATTTCGATCCGGCGACGGGCCTCATCGAGGCGGAGGCGGGCGTGAGCCTTGCCGAGATCATCGCGCATGCGGCCCCCTCCGGCTACTTCCTTCCGGTGACACCCGGCACGCGCTTCGTGACGCTGGGCGGCGCGATCGCCAATGATGTGCATGGCAAGAACCATCATGTCCGCGGAACCTTCGGCTGCCATGTCGAGAGCCTGGAGCTCCTGCGCTCCGACGGGGTCGTCCATCACTGCTCCGCGTTGGAAAATGCCGGTCTCTTCGCGGCCACCATTGGCGGCATGGGCCTGACCGGTCTGGTGCTGAGCGCTAAGCTTCGCCTCATGCCTGTCGGCTCGCTCGATATCGAGGAACGGATCACCGCCTTCGCCAATCTCGACGGCTATTTCGATCTGGCCGAAGCCGCCGATGCCGAAAACGAATATGCGGTCGCGTGGGTGGATCAGCTCGCTGCCGGAGATTCGGCCGGCCGTGGCGTGCTGATCAGCGGAAATCATGCGAGGAACGGAAATTTCAAGACAGATGACAGGGCGGCGCGCCTGAGCGTTCCCTTCGATCTGCCGTTCTCCATGCTGAACGGACTTAGCCTTCGCCTGTTCAACAGCGCCTATTTCCTTGCCAAGAAGCGCAAGGAGGCACCGCATCTCAGCGGTTACGGCGCATTCTTCTACCCGCTCGACGGTATCGGGGGCTGGAACCGGCTGTATGGCCCGGCCGGTCTCTACCAGCACCAGAGCGTCATTCCCTTCGACGCTGCGCGTGCGGTCATCCCGGAGATGCTGGCGGCCAGCCGCACGGCCGGCCATGCCTCGTTCCTGACCGTGCTGAAGCGGTTCGGAACGGTGCCGTCGCCGGGCCTCCTGTCCTTCCCGCAGCCCGGCTACACGCTGACGATGGATTTTCCCAATCGGGGTGCTTCGACCCATGCCCTGCTCGAAACACTTGACCGGATGACCGTCGCCGCCGGCGGGCGGGTCAATCCCTACAAGGATGGGCGGATGAGTGCCGCAACCTTCCAGGCCGGGTTTCCGGAATGGGCGGCGCTGGAAAGCATGCGCGACCCTGCCTTCTGCTCGGATTTCTGGCGGCGCACCGCGCTGACGCTACAGGGCCGCGATGATACCGCCGGCCGCAAGGACACATGAGGACACCATGAAGTATATTCCGTTCATCCTGTTCACGGTCATGACCAATGCGGCGGCGCAGCTGCTTTTGAAGTACGGCATGATCACGCTCGGCCCGCTCAGCTTCTCATCGGAATCGTTGATCCAGAAGATTTTCCAGATCGTGTTCAATCCGTGGGTGTTCGCGGGGCTGGCGATGTTTGTGATCTCCATGGCCTCGCATCTCTATGTGCTCTCGAAGGTCGACCTTTCCTTCGCCTACCCGTTCCTCAGCCTGGCCTATGTCGCCGTGGCACTTTGCGCATGGCTGCTGTTCAAGGAGGAACTGGGCGCGCTGAAGATTGCAGGCATCGCCTTCATCTGCGTCGGCACGATCCTGATTGCGCAGAGCGGCAGCAAACCGGCCGAAACCGAGACGGCGGCGGCAAGCTACAAGCTCAACAAGACCTGACATCGATCCAGAAACAAGAACTCCATCAGACAAGACAGGGATAGAACCATGAAACACATTATTTTCGGCGGTGACGGTTTTGTCGGGCGCTACCTCGCACCCCGCCTGCTCGCCGACGGCCATGAGGTCGTGGTTGCCGACATCGTGAAGAGCGATCTCGCGCACTATCGCGACGTGCGTTTCGTGGAGACCGATGTCACGGACCCGGCGTCCATCGCCAAGCTCGGTATCGGCGCCGACGACATGGTCTACAATCTGTCCGCCAAGATGCTGTCGCCCATCCAGGTGCGCGCCAAGAGGCACGATTTCTTCTTCCCGGTCAACTATTACGGCACGGAGAACATCATCAAGGCGATGGATGCGGCGGGTGCGAAATCGCTCGTGCACTTCACCACCGACATGGTCTATGGCCACACCTATACCTGGCCGCAGACGGAGGATCACCCCTGCGCGCCGCTGGGCGAGTACGGGCTGTCCAAGCTCAAGACGGAGGAACTGGCGGCCGAGTGGCGCCAGCGCGGCATGAACATCTCGCTCTTCCGCCCGCGTCTCATTATCGGTCCCGGCCGCCTCGGCATCCTGTCCAAGCTGTTCAAGCTGATCGACAGCAACCTTCCGGTGCCGATGATCGGCTCTGGCAAGAACCCATACCAGTTCATCTCGGTGTTCGATTGCGCTTCGGCGGCGCATGCCGCCTTCAAGGCCGGCGTGCCGAATGAGGTCTACAATCTGGGTTCGCTGAACCCGCCGCCGGTGCGCAAGCTGCTCGGCGATCTGGTCAAGCATGCCGGCTCGAAGTCGATCCTGCTGCCGACGCCCGCCTGGGCGGTCAAGCAGGTCCTCAATATGCTGGATCTCGTCAACATGCCGCTGATGGACCCCGAACAGTATCTCATCGCCGACGAGATGTGCGTTCTCGACGTGTCCAAGGGCGAGCGGGAACTCGGCTGGGTGCCGCAGTACCGCGACGAGGACATGCTGATCGCCGCCTATACGGAATATCGCAAGAAAATCGGCGGCAGCGTCGACGTCCATGTCGGCCAGTCCAAAGCTGCCTGAGGAGAACACCATGAACAGTCAAGTCCGCCTGGCCCACACCGAGGTTTCCACGCCGGTCACGCCGAAGCCCGCCCTTCTTTCCGTCGACGACGCCAAGGCCCTCGACCTCGCGAAGATGACGGAGATCTTCACCAGCCATCTCAACCCCGGCCAGCTGCATTTCATGAAGCTGCTCGGCTTCCACAAGATCAAGGTCGAGCGTGCCGATGGCATGTACTACTACGACCAGAATGGCCGGAAGATCCTCGATTTCTTTGGCGGTTTCGGTTCGCTCGCCTTTGGCCACAACCATCCGCGTATCGTCGCGGCGCGCCAGGCCTTCCAGAACGAGAAGCGCCACGAGATCGCGATCGCCTTCATGTCGCAATATGCGACGGCGCTTGCCCATAACCTCGCGGCCTGCTCGCCGGGCGATCTCGACATGGTGTTCCTCGGCTCCTCCGGCTCGGAAGCCATGGAGGCGGCTATCAAGGTGGCCGAGCGCGCCGCCGGCCCCGCCAAGCCGAAGATCGTCTATGCGACGAACTCCTTCCACGGCAAGACCAAGGGCGTTCTGTCCATTACGGACGGCCCGCTCTACCGCGGCGAATTCAAGCTGGTCGAAAACAATGTGCGCGTGCCGTTCGGCGATATCGAGGCCATCGAGAACGCCTTCCGCTCCGATCCGCAGATTGGCGTGATCGTGCTGGAAACCGTGCAGGGTGGCGGCGGCATCATCCAGGCCGACGAAGCGTTCTGGAAAAAGCTGCGCCAGCTCTGCGATCAGTACGGCGTGCTGTGGGTGGCCGACGAGGTTCAGTGCGGCTTCGGCCGTACCGGCAAGTTCTACGCGTTCGAGCATTACGGCGTCGTGCCTGATGTGACGGCGCTCGCCAAATCGCTCGGCGGTGGCAAGGCCGCTGTTGGTGCGATGATCGCTCGCCGCGAGGTCTATATGAAGGCCTATGGAACGCCCAAGACAGCCATGATCCATGCCATGGCGACCTTCGGTGGCATCGGCGAGGCCTGCATCACCTCCATCGAGGCGCTGAATGTGCTTTACGACGAGGGGCTGATCGACAATTCGGCCGAGGTCGGCGACTATCTGCTGAAGCGGCTGCAGGCCTTGCAGGCGCGCTATCCGACGCTCCTCAAGGAAGTGCGTGGCAAGGGCATGATGGTGGGCCTGGAGTTCCACGATTTCTCCCAGGCCATGCCGATGGTCCTGCGCCCGCTGCTTTCGGTGCTGGACGACAAACTCAAAGGCCCGTTGCAGGACTTTATTGGCAGCCATCTGCTGCGCGATCACGGCGTTCTGGTGGCCTTCACCGAGTACAACCGCAATGTCATCCGGTTGGAACCGCCGCTCATCTGCGAACGCAGCCATGTGGATGATTTCATTACCGCGCTGGATGAGGTCCTGTCGCGCGGCATCGTCAAGATCGTCCGCGATTTCGTGACGGCACAGATGAAATAAATCCGCCACCGCGGAGAAAGAAGAGGCCGGGGAAACCCGGCCTTTTTTATTGCGTCTGCAGGTCGGGCCGCAACAGCAGATCCCAGCAGGGTGTCAGCGCAACAACCTTGCGGCCTTGAAGCGCCTGCGCGTAGGTGGCCTGAAGGTCGCGGCGCGCCCAGGTATAGGGGCAGTTCGGTTTCAGAATGCCCGCCGTCGCCTCGATCGCCTGCCGGGTCTCCGGCGTCATCTCGCCGACGGTTCTGGACGGGTCGCGACCGATCTGGACATGGCGGGTCGGCGTGCGGTTCAGGATCCAGGGAAACGGGTCGGTGAAGTCGAGCGTCATGACGCTGTCGAGGCGCATGTTGTTCGACGTCTCGAATGTCTCCAGCGCAGCAAGCATCCTGTTTGCCGAAAGCAGCCATTGGAGCTGGTTGTCGGGTTCGGAATAATATTGCCAGCCGGGCATTTGTTCGTGCCTGGCAAGGTCCTCGTAGGCCGGCTCGAAGCTGGCGAAGTGGTCATCGAGCATCTCGGCGCGCGCAAGGATGTCGTGGCGTGCCGAGACCTGGCCGACATTGCGCAGGCGTGACAGGTCTGGCTGCTCGTAAAGCGGCATCACCGCGACGGCCCTGAGCGTCTTGGCACTGATGGCCGATGCCGTCGGGATCGTGCAGAAGGCGGCGAGTGCGACGAAGATGACGCGTGTCCGCTTTTCGAGCGGGGCGACGCGGCGATAGATCATCAACAATACCGGCCAGATGAAGATGAATTCCTGACTGCCGGTATTCTGCGTCTCGTAGATCACGCCACCGGCCATGGCCGCGCAGAACCAAACGGTGCTGCTGTCGAGGAGGCGGACGGAACGGTCACGGTGGCGCAAATCGAGCCAGGCGAGAAGCACGGCAAGGGCCGCCGCTGGAACGATGACATCGAATTTCGCCGAAACAACCGTGCGGAAGCGCGGCAGGAAGGTGCCTTCGTTGAGCGATGCGAGTTGCAGGATGTCGCGGATATAGGCAGAAACCATTCCGGTTGCGAGTTCGAGCGCTGCAAGCGGCACCGCGAAGGCGACGGCTGCCAAAAGGGCGGTGCGAACCGAAAGCCGGCCGGACAGCATGGCGACGACGCCGAGCAGCCCGCCGACGAGAAAGCCCGTGATCTTGATCGTGAACAGGGCGAGGCCTGCGACGGCGCAGAACAGGGCAAGCCTGCGCCCGTCAGGCAGGAAAAGCAGCCCGCAGGTCAGCACGTAAAGCAGGATGACGCCCTGCCGGTTGTAGATGCCGAAGCCGTCGACGCCGGGCAGGGGATGGTAGAACTGTGCATTGGAAGGGAAAACGGCAAAGGCCAGTGCCGGAATGAGAAGCGCGAAGGCGAGGCCCCGGCCGGTCTTCGACACCTCTGACACGACAACCGCCATCAGGGGCGCGATGACCACGAGGAGTGACCATTGCGCCAGCAGGAGCGGCTGGGCCGCCGGAAAGAGCTTCAGCCCCCATGCGAACAGGTAATAGCCGAGTGGCCCGACCGGCGCGGCAAAATCGACGCTCGGCATCTGGCCGACGGCGATCCGTTGCGCCGCATCGATATACAGGAACGTGTCCCAGTACATCGGGCCGATGGGCAACACGAGCCTGATGCAGAGCAGTACGGCCAGCAGCGCGGCGGTGAGCCAGAGCCAGAATGCGGGTGTGGATATGATGCGGAATGCAAAGGATGTTTTGTGAGCTGT